>Ga0187893_10010468_pt1 | contig 13795 bp, 12 predicted proteins | sample MA1701074metaG_FD_139574 | JGI IMG/M metagenome (GOLD analysis project Ga0187893, IMG submission 139574) | White microbial mat communities from a basaltic lava cave in the Kipuka Kanohina Cave System on the Island of Hawaii, USA - MA170107-4 metaG ...
ATTCACGACCTGATCCATTCCACAGAACACAAAATCGCCATACTGCATTTCTGCAATGGGACGCATTCCAGTCATCGCTGCTCCGACGGCCGCGCCGATGATTGCCGTCTCGGAGATCGGCGTATCCATCACGCGCTCGTGACCGAACTCATCGGAGAGTCCCAGCGTCACCGTGAACCCGCCGCCGAATCCCCCAGAGACGCCTACGTCCTCGCCGAGAATGAATACCGAAGAGTCACTTCTCATTGCCAAGCGCATGGCATCTCGAAGGGACTCAACCATGGTCATCTTGCGACTGCCCATCAAGTCCGTCCCCTTTCAGCGTAAACGGGGCCAAAACAGCTTTCAGCGGTTGGATCGGGACTTGCCTGGGCAAATTTCACAGCAGCCTCAACTTCCTTTTGGCATGCGCGCTCGATATCCTCAAGGGTGAACTCTTCTTGTTGATATTCTTTAAGCAAGAGATTCCGGGCCCTCAAGATCGGATCTGACTCCCGCCAACGCTGGACCTCATCTCTCAGGCGATATCCACCTGGATCGCCCCGCGAGTGGCCAGCATATCGATAGGTTTTGAATTCTAGAAGTGTTGGTCCCTCTCCGCGACGTGCTCGGCTAACCGCCTCCGCCATAGAGTAAAACACTGCGATAATATTCATACCGTCCACGCTCTGCCCCGGGATTCCATAGGCTTTCGCGCGCTCCGCAATGTCTGAAATGCGCATCGTTAAAGACACATGAGTTGAAGCGGCATATAAGTTGTTCTCACACACAAAGACCACCGGTGCATCCTTGATCGAGGCGAGGTTAATTCCCTCGTGGAATGCACCAATGTTGGTTGTCCCGTCTCCAAAGAAGCTCACAGCCACCCGATCGAGCCCGCGCAGCTTAAATCCCAGAGCAGCACCGGTCGCGATCGGGATGTTCGCGCCAACGATTGCGTTGGAGGGCATCGCTCCGGCAGACGCATCCACCAAGTGCATTTGCCCTCCTTTTCCTCCAGCGCAGCCTGTCGCCCTGCCCCAAATTTCAGCGGCAATGGAATGGGCAGAGCTACCTTTGGCGAGAAAATGCCCCACGGGACGGTGAGTGCTGAAGATGACATCATCACGCCGTAAGTTTGCACAAACACCCACTGCGACTGCTTCTTGACCTTGACACTGATGCAAAGTACCTGGCACCAGACCCTGCAGGAAGAGTTGATGAAGATGGTCCTCAAACCGCCGGATCAAGACCATCTGCCGAAACATCTCAATCAGCATCCCGACTGAAATTCTGTCATGAGAACTCTCGATTGAGCGAGAAGGCAATGGGTCACGCCGATGGGAAGAATCGATTCCCTTTTGATTACCCTGGTTCTTGGGTTTGCTGGCTTGCCTATCGACTGTTGCGGATGGGCTTCTAAGCACAGCGGTCGGAAGCCGTTCTTCAACGGAGTCGGACATGATAGCCACTTCCGCACCTAGTTCAACGGTGGCTCCAGGCTGAGCAAGGATCTCTCGCACATACCCATCTCTGAATGCCTCCACCTCCACTTCAGCCTTGTCGGTCGCAACAGAAAAGAGCGGTGCCCCCGCCTTAACATAGTCACCAAGCTTCACCAGCCATGCGACCAAAGTCACGTCCGTGCCGGTGGCGCCCAAGTTTGGCACTACTATTTTCGAGATCATACTGTCCTCGCTAGGCTCGACCGGCACTTCCAAATACGCTCATCAGTTCCTCGACTTTTCTCTGCAAAACAACTCGCCCGCAATTGAGAACATCTTTCTCAAAACCTGAACCTAGCACCTCATAAGGGTTGTAGTCCTCGCGGACCGTTGAACAGGCGCTTCGTATGGCTTCAAAAAAGGATTGCTTCAGCACACTGCCGACATTGATCTTTCTCACTCCGAGTCGAATCGCATTCTTGAGGTCCGCTTGTGATATCGACGTTGCGCCGTGAAGTACCAGTGGAATCGAAATTCTTTCCCCCAGCTCTCTCAAACGGGCAAGATTGAGTTGAACTTCGCTGCGCCCATGCAGGTGGGCCTGACCGATGTTCACGGCAAACGCATCTATCTGGGTGCGCTCTACAAAAGTTCGCGCAACTTCGGGATCATCCAGGCAGTTCTCTTCAGGTGCAGCCGATAGTTCGCCACCAACTCCCGGAAGAGATGTTATTTCACCTTCGACAGCGACATCCTTTTGATGGGCCCTCTCAACGATTTCACGTACTCGCTCCGATTGCTCTTTCAAGGAGAGTTTCTCGTCTGTGTACATGACCAGGCTAAACCCGAGGTCGATTGCCTCACCTACCCAGTCTGGGTGGGGCGATTCATTGAATATCAGGCAGGCCGGAACGGAGAGGCTTCTGCAGGTCTCAAGTCCCAAGGCTGCATAGACACTCAAAGTCTCTTTTGACGTGCGGGAAGGATGAGGCAGGTATATACCGCTGAACCCCAAGATGACAGGAGATCGCATGGATTCAGCGGCATCGGCGACCGCTTGTAGCGATTCAAGGTTCCAGCTCTCAAAGTAGCCCACGGCATAGTCACCCTTCTTCGCCGCGCTCATCAAATCTTTGAATGGGACTAAAGCCATCTGTGTCCTCGCAGCAACGATCGTTTGAATCGAGCAGATCAATAGACTTGGTGGGGATTCGCCGAAAGCGCCCACCTGGCCCAGTTCAAGCCAGACGGACTAGGTGTTTGGCTTCCTTCGCAATGCTGTTGCCTTAAACAGAGCCGCCCGGTTCTTGAGAGGCTCTTCGATCGCAAGTCGTTCGATGCTGGAACCGAGCTGTATTCCATGACAGTCTGTTTCCTGGTACAGATACTCGGCATCGTCAGGACTGACGAGGGCCGCCCCATGGGCGAGCAAAATGACGTCTGAGCGGATTCTCTTTGCAATGTCAAAGTGGTGCTGGCTGCGTTTGGCCATCTCCTGGAGCGATGAACCTCCCGTGTAGCCTGTTGTGCCGCCCCGGGTGATTCCGGCGTGGAAGATAAAGATGTCGGGGTCCGCTTTCGCCATCAACACTTCCGTGTCGGCCTCATTGAAAGCATAGCCAATGGTTAGGAGGTCTAGGTTTCTTGCCTGACAAAGCATGTCAATTTCTCTTTGATACCCAAGGCCAGTCCCTTCCAAAGTCCTGCGGAACTCACCGTCAAACCACGACACCGTCGGGAAATTGTGGACTCCCGAGAGCCCCAGCCGTTTGAAGTCCTCCAGAAACAACGTCATGTCTCTCAGCACATCGACTCCGTTAATACCAGCGATCACTGGAACTGATTTCACCTGAGGCAGAATCTCTTTGCGCGCCGACTGGAACACCAGTTCATTCGCGTCTGCCATGGGGAGCATGCCCGCCAGCGAGCCGTATCCTTGCATCCGGAAATAGCCGGTATTGTAAATTCCGATAATGTCCACACCGCCCTGCTCGATGAATTTCGCCGCAATGCCATTGCCCGCCCCAGTCATTACCAGCGGCTTGCCTCGTTTGATCTCGTTCCGAAGCCTGTCGAGAAACTCTTGACGTGAGTAGCGTTTCGCCATGCTAAGCGGGTGTCCTTTTTCTTTCCTTGTTTTCCATCAGCAAAATCAGCATCTGGGCGGCTTCAGTCGCAAAGCTCGGATCCTCGATGTGGGTATTGCGTTCGATGACGCGGATGTTGTCGGGAACACCCGCTTTCAACTCCGACAGGAAGGCTTCATCGGCCTCCGGGTCGCAGAAGCCTTGACCTTTAACCGAATAACTATCGTATCCCGCGGTGGGGACCAGGAAAACGGCAGACGCTGTGGTATGTTGCAAACGGCGGGCGACTTCTTTGCCAACCTCGGCCATTTCTGCTTTGTCCAGGCGTACATCGGTGATCTGCGGGCTGTGGCGAATCTGCGTGCGGTCTCGATAGCGAAGTGGCACCGTTTCGGGTTCATTGAACACCAACACCTCGATCGCGCCCGGACAAAGCACCTGCGGCAGTCCAAGCTTCCCCGCCGTGGTGAGACGCTCGGGACCGCCGGCCAACAGCGCGTGATGCATTTCATTGGAGACTTCGATCGTTGAGTAGTCCAGAACCGCGCCGATGATCTTTTCCTTCATCAGCTGTTCCATGGCGCGTCCTCCCGGGCCAATCGCGTGGAACACGATGGTCTCGTAACCGGCGTCTTCCAGAACTTTCACCGCTCTCATCGCACCCTGGGTGGTGATTCCCACAGTGGTTACTGCGACCAGAGGCCTTGTGCCGGGTTTCAATTCTTCGTCGACAGATACCATGCCGCAGACGGCTCCTGCCGCGTTGGCCAGGATCTTCCGCGTGAGTGGATTCAGGCCCAGGATATCCGTGACGGAAAACATCATGGTAATGTCTTTGATATCGACCCAGGGAGCGACATTTCCCGATGCGATCGTCGATACCATCACCTTGGGAAGGCCATACGGAAGGGCGCGCATCACCTTGGTGCTTAGAGTCGTGCCTTGCGTTCCTCCTAAAGAAATGATGCCGTGGATTTTTCCTTCAGCCACCAGTCCCGTGACAAGCACTGCGGCGCCTGCAGCCATGACTGGCGCAGATCGTTCCCTGGTCGGGTGTTCCAGAAGCTGGCTCAGCGGCACGCCACCCGCCAGGGCTACTTCTTCACGTGTGATCGTGGCTGGGGTCGCTGGCGTGCCGACCACACCCGTGTCGATCAGCAGCGGCTCGTGCCCGAGCTGCTGGATCTGATCGGCCACATACCGGGCTTCAACTCCCTTGGTATCCAGCGTTGCCATCACGGCAATGGTCCCGCTGCGCATAGTGCTCCAGCCTCTTTGCGACTTATGTCCTAGAGACTTCACTAAGAGCCGAACGAGTCGGCAAAGGCGTTGTGTGTTTGGGCCCAGGCTGATGTCTCGAGAATTGAGAGAGTAAATGAGCAATTGCTCAGTGTCAAGCAATATTTCACGCTGTAGTCATGACACAGTCTTGAAACCCTCAACTTGCCAGGCATCTTTTTTTGATTGGGAGCCACCGGCAGTGCCGCGAGGATTAGACTTTCGAGTGCTTCTTCGGGGGGCGGGCTGAGGACGGCTGGTCTGAGCCCTCAGTTTGTAGGAGCCGTTGTGCGGTCAGGTGGTCGGTGACCAAGACATTAACGAGTTTGCCTCTCAGTGCTGCGCGGATAGCTCCGAATTTGTCCCTTCCGCCGGCAACGCCTATCACATGGTCAATCTTGCCAATCTCTTCCAGGGTCAAACCAATGACGCGATCATCTAGATCAGATGAAACTTTCCGGCCACGATCATCAAAATAACGCAGGTTGATGTCCCCGACGGCTCCAAGCTTCTTTAACGCCGCCAGCTCTTGCCAGGTGACGATATTACCTTCCTGCACAAGAATGGATTCAGGGCGGGGCGACCCTATTCCCATGAAAGCCAGGTTGGCCGCCCTTGCCTGGCGCAGAACCCCGGCTACGTGGGGATCACCACAATGAGCGTCACGAGCCGTCTGGTTTCCGGCCACACCTGGGGCTGGAAGCAATAATGCCTTTCCACCGAGACTTCTGGTAAGCCGTCGAGTCAAATCAGCTGCATGAATCTCGTTGTTGGGATCGGCCAGCCCGCCTAGACCTTGGATCACCGTGACATCCTTGAGTTCCATTGAGGGATGATGGGACAAAGTATTCACCATGCCCAACAAGGAGCCCCCCCAACTCAGGACAATTCGGTCATGGGACTGAACGACCCGAATTAAGTAGTCCGCAGCTCCCACTCCTACTTCTCGCGCTACAGTAGGTTGGTCGTCGTAGGCACTGGTTTCGACGACAACGGCCTCCCGTAGTCCGAATTGTTCCTCCAAACCTTTCTCCAGATCGGAGAAGATTCCCATGATGGGCCGTATTCCGATACGAACCACTCCCTGGTCACGTGCCTGATGAACGAGACGCTGAACCTTTTGGCGGGAGAGGCGAAGTCTCTTACCGATTTCGCCCTGAGTCATGTCCTGCTCGTAATAGAGCCTGGCGATCTTGACTAGTAGTCGATTATGGTCAGTGGCGCTAGTCATTGAGCCGGGTCCTCTCCTCCGCGCAATTTCTCGAACGAGTTCGAGATGAGTGTATAAGCAACACGACTTCAAATGTCAATTTTGAGCCGACCCATCCGCGTGCCCACGAAAGGCATACAGTGCGATCCTTAACACGAGTGAGCTTTTGCTCATTATTGAAACTCTGCTTGACAGAATCTTAGCATGGTCTGTAGATTGACGGAAAGTCACTTCACGTCGGGTGATCGAACCGAGTCTTGCGTCAGTAGTTTCATTCTCTGAACCGACGCCCTCGGGGTTGACGTCTGGTCCTTCTCGCGGGTGTGGGAGAATCGAAATTATCAAGACACGGGAGATCATCCCGTCCTGTAACACGCCACAAAGGCCAGGAGGCAGCTGTAATGCCGTCGGAGCGGAAATACCCACAAATTCCTCGGCGAAGAATCTTGTCCATGATGGTCGGATCCGCTTGTTATGCTGCCGAGGCCGGTACGTTAAAAGCAGCCACGTTGAATGCGCTTCACATTCATCAGGCCACCGAAGTTTCTCGGCCGACCCAATCCGGCATTTTCAATAAGCATCAGATGGATACGATCGCGGCACTCTCGGAAGTCATTATTCCTGCCGACAGCCATTCCAGCGGTGCCAAAGCGGCGCGTGTTGATGAGTTCGTGAAGGAGACTGTCTCGATTTCGACGGAGACGATCCAGAAGCTATGGATTGATGGGCTTGCAGCGATCGACAAAATGGCGGAGCGTGAATTCGGTAAACCTTTTGCAGATTGCGGTGAAGACCAGCAAATAAAACTGCTAAGAGCAATCAGCCAGAACGAAGATCAACCTGGGACACTGGAGGAGCGATTCTTCGTGGCCGTGAAACAGTCTACCGTGGACGGGTACTATCTTTCAGATATCGGGATACACCAGGATCTCCAATATCAGGGTAACGCGGTTCTAGCTGAGTTTCCTGGCTGCACTCACGAAGAACACAAGGCCGAACGCAAAGCAAACCGCTAAGTCCGTGCGTTTAGACCTGTCGTCTGGATCTGAGATCGAGTGGAGGTTCTGTAATGTTTGATGTCTGTGTAATCGGTTCGGGGCCTGCCGGGGGTGTTTTGTCAAAGGAACTGGCAGAGTCAGGGGCGAAAGTAGCTCTCATCGAAGCAGGTCGCACCATGAAGGCAGAAGATTTCCATTTTCATGCCTGGCCTTCTGAGTTTCCTTACCGTGGAACACGGAAACCCGGCACGCCTCCTCCCGCCTATCCGAAGGAAGTCAGAGAGGCGATTCGATACGAAGACAGCGACAATATCCGCGTTGATCGAATCCGTGCCGTCGGCGGCAGGAGTATTCACTGGAATGCAGTCTGTTTGCGTTTTGCAGACCGAGACTTTCGGGAACATAGTCTGGAAGGCATCGAGGAAGACTGGCCGCTCACTTATCAAGAGCTGGCACCTTCTTATTCTCACGTCGAACGCATGATCGGCGTGACCGGCTCACGCGAGAACCTGGAGATCATTCCCGATGGGGAATTTTTGCCTCCGCTTAAACCAAGATGTAGCGAAGAGATTGTGAAGCGCGCCTGCACAAGGCTTGGCCTATCTATGATTCCTGCCCGCAAGGCCGTACTGACGAAGCCCTACGACAATCGGCCGGCTTGCCACTATTGTGGCCGGTGCATGGAAGGATGCGATGTCGGAGCAATCTTTAGTGTGCCAGTGTCGATGTTTCCGAAAGCATTCAAGACTGGAAACTTCACATTGATTGAGAACAAAGTCGCGCGAGAACTTCTCGTTGACCGAGAGGGCCGGGTGAAAAGTGTCTCGGTCATAGACACCGTCACGCGCAAAGAAGAGGAAATTCGGGCATCGTTGTTTGCAGTCTGTTGTGGCGCACCTGAGTCTGCGCGTTTGCTGCTCAACTCACGATCCTCCAAGTTCCCAAACGGCCTGGCGAATTCAAACGACATGGTGGGAAGGTACCTTCATGGCAATGTTGCGGCAAACGTGAACGGCTACCTGGAAGATCTGGTTGGAACTGCTCCCATCAACAACGATGGCGCCACCGACCATACCTACATTCCTCGATTCAACCATCTACGCAAAGAAAAGAGGGATTACGTTGGCGGGTTTCACTACCAGCTGAACTACGCCGGCTTTATGTTTCCGCACCATGCGAGATCCCTCAAAGGATTCGGCGAGTCATTCAAGACGCAGGTGCGCGAACTACAGCCAGGTTTCGTTCAGATGGGCGGCTGGGGCAAAGCGATGGCCAGACCGGAGAATCGGGTTACCGTCGATCGCAATAAGCTTGACGCTTTCGGAATTCCGATTCCAGTGCTGCGCTTCCGCTTCTCCGAGAACGACATAGCACTTTGGAAGGATACTGTGGAAAAGGCGAAGGAGATTCTGCACGAAGCTGGGGCTAAGACCATCATTAACACCTCACGGATGCCCGGAGGATTCGGAAGTCATGAGGCAGGCACCGTGCGAATGGGAAAGGACAAGCGAACGTCGGTCTTGAATTCCTACTGCCAGGCTCACGAAGTGAAAAATCTGTTCGTTGTCGGTGGGAGCGCCTTCACCACCTATAACGAAAAGAACCCTACGCTCACCATTATGGCCCTTGCTGTTCGGACGGCGCGTTTCCTGTCCGACGAGGTTAAGAAACGCAACCTCAAGGTCTGACTGGGGCAGTCGACTCACCACTGGATGCTCGACGCAGGCAAGGCAATTTCCTTGATCAAAAACCAGGAGGAATTAGTGCGCGATGTCACCGTGGCGAGACGGCTGGGGATAGCGAAGCCCCACCTCTTTGCATTGGCAGTGTTGGCGCTCATAGCATTAGCGCAGTCTTCCTACCTACTCAACACGCGAACGCTTGCTGCCGGGTCCGACGAAATTCAGTTCCTCAAACACACGATCGATTTGGGCGCGAGTGAGAGTTGCGCAGTGGCTGACATCAACCGGGACGGCCGACTCGATATTGTTTCGGGTGAGAACTGGTATGAGCAAACTCAACCTGGGACTGAAGACCTGGGCCGTCGCTGGCGGAAACACAAATTTCGTGAGGTGGGTTACACATCCTTCTACATTGAAAACCTCATCGACATCGCCATCGACGTAAACGGTGACGGATTCTTGGACATCGTAAGTTCTTCCTACTGGTCTAAGCCATTCACTTGGTTGCAGAACCCGGGCCGCGAAAACAAGAATTGGAGTGAAACGGTGATCGCCTCGCACTCTCCTGTCGAATTTGTGTTCTTGGTGGACCTCCTGGGCACCGGACATCCGCGGCAACTCCTTCCGCAGTTTGGGAACCCAAAAGCTCCGTTGGCTTGGTATGAATTGGTGGGCAAAGGCACGACGGCCAAATGGGTGAATCACGAAGTCAGCACTCAGAGTTACGGACATGGCATCGGCGCGGGCGACATCAACGCCGACGGCCGTAATGACATTATTACTCCCAAGGGTTGGTTTGAGGCGCCACTCGATCGGAGGAACGAGAACTGGGTTTTCCACTCCGAATTTGAACTGGGAGCAACGGGGTTCATTTACGTTCTAGACATCAATGGCGATAAACTACCCGATCTTCTAACAAGCCTCGGCCACGACTACGGCATATTTTGGTTGGAACAAAAGAAGAACGCGAAGGGCGAACGCACCTGGGAGAAACACGTCATCGACAACAGCTGGTCTCAAGCACATGCTCTAACACTGGCAGACTTGAACGGTGATGGGCGACCCGACATCATCACCGGTAAGCGATACATGGCGCATAATGGACGCGATCCTGGTGAACGTGAGCCGCTAGGTGTTTACTGGTACGAGTTCATTAGTGTCAACCGTCGCCTGGAGTGGGTAAAGCACCTCATCGACTACGGCAGCCGAGCAGGGGGTGGAATGCAAATCCCTGTAGTAGATATTGATGGCGACGGAGATTTGGACATAGTGACGCCGGGGAAATCGGGCCTTTTCCTTTTTGAGCAGGTCGATCCGGCGATACCCGAGGCGCGCTAGATCGAACGCACCTCAAAGAACAGCGGTATCGCTGAAGGCATTCGCTGATGGGAATTCTTGCGACGCAAACAGAAAAGCGTCTACCAAGCACCCCGAAGGGCACCTGGCAGACGCCGGGCTCTCTACTCTTTCTAAAGGAGCAGAGGTATAAATCGTATACCCAGCTCCGACCCCGCCACAAGTTCTAAAACCAAACGCAGGCAGCGCTGCCTGGCCAGGATCTGACTGGCAGTCTTGTAATCACTTCGCAAAAAGCAGGCGCATCAACGCACCACGGCTCGCTGGATCTGCTTAAGGCCGACACCAACCCACACTCCTTTATCTCGTGCCCGGAGACCACGATCTCCGGACATAGTTGCGCCAGCAACGTCTGCCGATCTTCGCGATTGGGGAAGCTAGGATTCGTCCTGCAACAGTAGTCCATAATCGAGATCGATTCTTTCGGCGTATTCTGGCTCGTCAAATCTTACCGAGTTGACCTTTCTCGATACCGGATAGCAGTCCAGGAAGCTGTCTGGCGTCGGTTTGAGCAGCTCGCCCAGTTGCCGAGGATCGGAAACCGTCGGATCGAGCCAAGCGTCGATCTGATCATCCCGGAGGATGGCTGGCATTCGGTTGTGAATCCTCGCCATCCATCGGCTTGGCGGTGTCGTGACAACCGTGAAGGTCAACATCGGGCGACCTTCGGAAGCCGGTTTCCAGTAGTTGAACAATCCCGCCATCGATAGCGGTTTCCCGTCAGCGCGTCTGACGTTGAGGGGCTGCCTTTCCTTCTTCGGACCCACCCACTCATAGAAAGCCTCGGCTGGAACAACACAGCGACGCTTGAGGAAGGCGTTGCGAAAGGTTGGTCTCTCGTTCAGGGTCTCTGCCTTTGCGTTGAAGGTGGAAGCCCGATTCGCATGTTCGAGGCTTTCCGCCCAAGACGCCATCAGGCTCCAAAGACCCACAGTCAGGCGGCGGCACCCATCAGCTGCCAGGACCACAGGCGTCATTTCGCGCGGCGGGATATTGTATTCGCGCTTCCAGGATTCTAGGTCTTCGAGATCGTCAATCTCGTAGTACTGCTCTATCTCCAACATCCGGCGTTTAGTTAATCGGTATCGTCCGCACATAAAGTCAAAGCTAACACAACAGCTGAGGAAGCTGAATGGCTTCGTCGGCAAACAATATGGTAACCTCGCTACCACTGGAACAGACCGTCTGAAACCACTCAGAGCTAAATGATCACCCCGATGGTGGCGCGCCTGGTGCGCGATCCGTTTGACCGCGACGGCTGGCTGTTCGAAATCAAGTGGGACGGCTTCCGTGCGATTCCCGAAACCGACGGAGCCGGAAACGTCAGTCTCCCTTGCGCAAGCAAAACGACTTCAACAAACGATTTCCTGCAATCGCTGCGGCCCTTGCGGAGTTACAGCGCCCAGCGATCCTTGACGGTGAGATTGTGGCGTTGGATGAGCACGGCAGATCGCGGTTCGAGTGGTTAATTTCGTCTCGCGACTTTTCTACTCAGTACGCATAACGCCTCGGCTGCCCATCGTCGCACGCCTCACGACGTCACGAGTTGTACCAAACCAAAAATGCCCCGATACGATCAGCGTCGTTCCCGCTCTGCGCCGACTGCTGTAACACCGTCGTCGCCTGTTTGCCGCGGGCCGCGAAACGGGTAGCGGGCTCCCATTGGTCAAGCTTGGCACGTTTGTACCGCCTGACTGTCATCAGGACCTTGAGCTCGAATAGCGGGTCACTGTTGGGGGGTCCCGCCGCCGCGCCGTTGTTCGTGAGAAAGCCTGTGAGGTTGTCCGGGCAGTTGTAAGTCCCCGAGCGAGGCCGGTAGTCGGGCTGCTCGGTGTCCTCCGGAAAGCAATCGAAGAGAACCTCCCAGAGATAGGTATGGCCACTGCTCTGCGGCGACGCCGGGAAGTTCGAGCGACTCCACAGACTTCCCATGCTCTTGAAGATCTCGATGGCCTTGTTCGTGAGCTGAAGCGGCGGTGTCTTCTCGAGGATCGCATACCACTGAAGGCGGTGGGTATACTCACCATGCGTCACACCGCCAGCGCCCGGATCCTTCCAGTGATAGCCATGTCGCAGCAGGATTCGCTGGAAGTCCATCCCGCCGACCACGGCCGTCAAGGTCGGCACGCCGACCGGCCGTTGAGGCGGGTTCTTAGCGTCTACTGCCGTGAGAGGGAAGCGACCCGTGCCATCGGCGACGAGCGCCCCCGTTCCAACCTGCGCCCGCGAATGAAGTCGATCCGGCTTGTTGTCGATTGCGTCGTGATCCCAACCACCCCGCGCGACGTTGTTGAACCCGGCAAGGTTTTCGCGAGCCTCCAGCACGCTTGAGAGCAGCTTGTGCGTCTTGAAGATGATCGACTCGCCGCGGCGATTCGTCGTCTTTAGCTGGTTGAACCCCGTGCCTCTGAAATCGCTGATGTTGCCAGCGAGCGCCTGGTTGTTGGCGGCCCCGATCCTCTCGCGCAGCCTGGCGTTCAGCTTCGAGAGGGCATCCTGGACCTGCGCGCTGTTGGACAGGAACGCGCCGATCTCCGCGTAGTCTTCGATGAGCTTTGCCTTGTTCGTGACGCGAAGCGAGCTGTCTTTTTCAGTTTGTTCTTGCAAGTTGGGAAACGTGGCACGCAGAAAGTTTAAAAACCCGACGCGATCCTGGTTTGGACTGATAAGTAGCGGTGGCATGATGTCTCCTCGGCGCGACGTTAGATGTAGTCTCGACTCCTGACCGCAGGACGCACGAGCCGAGAGCGAAGTGTCGGAGGCAGCTGCGGCGACGCTCAACTTTTGCGGCGTCCATCGTGCGGGCAGATGTGACGCTCTGCACCCTCGTGCGAAAGCGCCATATGATCCAGCGCTGCCGTCCGAAGCAATCCTTCGATTCGGCGTTCGGGATTCCCCGGACTTGCTTTAGATGTTCGGCGAGCAGAAGCTTGTCCGCTAGCAGGAGTATGGTCACGCGATCTTTCTGTCCCTTGCCGCCCCTGAACGTGATTTGGTTCATGCTGAAGTCGATGTCTTTAAAGCGCAGGCGCAGTGCCTCCAGCAACCGCAACCCCGCAATACGGTCGAGCAGCTTTGGGGGCGGCGCTAGTGGCTGCAAAGAGGCGATGCGAGTGCCTTGAGCTGGCTGAAGCATGTTGCCGTCATGGATAGGGAAACTAAGCGAGTAGAGTCTAGGTGGCCGTCCAGGGCAAAGTCAAGTTGTCTGGGCAATCGACTGAACTTTTCAGTTTCATTGATTCGAGTGAGACTCCAGTTGACATGAGAAAGCCCGCCCGGCCGGAGCCGGGCGGGCTGGGTGTGGCTGCTACGTTACTCCTGCTCTTGCTGCTTCTGGAAGATGAAGGTGTGAGCCTGGTCGGCGACTTTGGCAAGTTTAGAGAACAAGAACGAGTGTCCTATTTGTGCCCAGTTAACCAACAGAGAGCCACACAGTAACGAAGTTCGAAGAGGTGGACTATGCTATTGTGGTTGGCGAAACACGCGGTAGATCGGCCTTGGGGAAAGATTAGAGTATAGAGAGAGCAGTTTTCACCACTGATTGTTTTGGGCGACCGATAACCTACCAGGGGTGTTGTCACGATTGACAGTATGTCAGTTCTGACATAGGCTGTCGCTCATGGCTAACTCGGTCAGTCCCCTCGTCTGGCTCGAGGGTGAGATCAAGACACCACCCTTCAGCCGAGCGGCTCGACTCGAAGCCGGCTTCTTGCTGAGACGGCTCCAACTTGGCGAGATGCTTTCGTTGCCGCAGTCACGC
>Ga0187893_10010469_pt1 | contig 13794 bp, 9 predicted proteins | sample MA1701074metaG_FD_139574 | JGI IMG/M metagenome (GOLD analysis project Ga0187893, IMG submission 139574) | White microbial mat communities from a basaltic lava cave in the Kipuka Kanohina Cave System on the Island of Hawaii, USA - MA170107-4 metaG ...
CCTAACGCAATCCGAATGAGCCGCGGGCCGGCCGGCTTCGAGCGCTGGCGCGGTCGGCGACGGCCGGTAACGGGATGTTGCGCATCGGGTCGAAGTCTATGGCCGCCGTTGCGCACGCGCCAGCGCGAGCGGCCGGGCCGTCGGCTCCATTCGGTTGTTAGAGGGCATTCGCCGACAGGTTCGTGGCGGAATCCAGGGGCCGGCAACAAAGCACCAGCGCGCCCACCCGCACTCTCAGCGACCCGCGCGACGCCATGGCGGGCTCGCCGCGCGGCGCCCGTCGGACAGCACGCCGCACGTACCCTCATGCGCGATGCCCCGATCGGGCGGACCCACGCGCCGCGCGGCCTGGCCCTGCGACAACCCTTTGGAAGAGGAACTGCAGGAATGCCCGCTAACGTGATGGCGTTGACTGGCGGCCCGGCCGCCCAGACGCGCTGGCGCCAGTCAGGGAACGCGCACCCACTGAAGACTGACTCATGCCCGAAAGCTTACGGCTTCGGAAGCGCACGCGCCAGCACGGCTGGCCGGGCCGGCCAGTCCAACGCCCTGTTAGGGGGCATTCCCCGACGGGTTGAGAGCGGAATCCAGGAGCCGGCACTGGAGCACCAACCTCGCCCACCCTACCCTGGGCGGTCAGCTCGGCGCCATGACGCGCTCGCCGCGCGGCGCCTCTCAATGGCACCCGGCCGCTGATCGCCGCACCGCAGCCCCGATCGGGCGGACCCACGCGCCGCGCGGCCTGGCCCTGCGACCCCCGTTGGAAGGTAGGAGTTTCCGGAATGCCCGCTAACGAACGGGCGTTAAGCAGCGGGCGCGGCCGCCCACCGCCAGCGACATCCACCACAGGCGGGCCGCGCCCGGCTGCTTCAACGCTTAGTTAGGCTGCGCCCGCTTGCGGACATTGGTGCATCCAGCGCGGCCTATGAACCGAAGGCATTGTGCCCTACGGTGCTGAGTAGAACGAGGGTCATGCCGACGTGAAGTGCCAGAGACGTGGTGTGCGCCCAAAGGGCATCGCGCAGGGCCGCGTCTCCGATGACGGTCGCGAGACTCGGACCCGAAGGCGCCGCTTTGGGGTCGGCGGGGCGGAATGCGAGCTCACCGAGGGTATACGCGTCTACGACCAGCGAGAGCACAGTTGCGGCGACGGCGGCGTGCCAACCGAGCGGGAGCCGTACTGCGGCACCGATGGCTGCGTAAGTGGAGGAGAGAACTAATGCTGCAGCTACCGAGCGGCGCATCGAGCTCAGAGGCTGCGGCGCACGCCCACGCAGGCGACGCACCGCAAACGACAGGGCGACGGCCAACGGAAGGGCAAAGTAGGCGACGAAGCCAAACCGCACGAGCTGCAGCATGGGACCTCCTCTTAGGCGCAGCCTAACGACCTGGGCTTCACCTGCGTGCGAGCCGGCCGCACCTCAGCCAGCCCCACAGACACTCTAAGCTGCCCGGCGAGCACGACAGGTGCAAGCCCGTGTTAGGCTGCACCCGGCTCACGGGCCCGGCTGAAAGAGAGCTGCCTCCATCGCCTTGATCGCCTCAAGGGCGGCGAACTCATCCGGAACGGAAACGCCAGCTGTGTCCAAAACGTGCATGCAGGCCTTCCGCCACTCGGAGTGCTGAAAGTAAGCGTGGGCCGGCGGGCGGTCGATGATGCCCGCCTTGGCGAGGGCTGCAATAGCGAGGAACGGGCTTCCGTACATGAGACCCGAGTTCTCTAGCGCGAGCCGACAGGGCATGCACACGAGGAAGTTCGCGTCAAGCCCGTGACCCCGGAGCTTCCAGTCGGCAACGGCGTTGTGCGACGAAGGCCATGTGCCCTTGCCGAGCTGGCAGACATCGCATGGTCGTTGCGAGCCAAAAAGATCGCGAAAGAATCCCAGCGTCCTCTCCCTTCTTCTGCGATTACAGCAATCGTATTCGGCCGGCGCCTTCAAGGTAGACCGAGCATACCGGCGGTCTGCCTCAGCCGCGCACGGCCCCTTGCAGTGAGAGCATAGCGGCCGCGGCCGACACGAGTAAGATCCCCCGCTTGCATGAGGTTGACAACATGGCTCCTGACCTGGTGTTGGTAGGCCGGGCGCCCGCCCCACTTCGTTCGACGCGTGTGGTGTGGACGCATCGGTGCATGACGCTCCAGATAGAGGTAGATGCCACGGAGCTCCGCCGAGCCGCCGAGCGCTCGAAAAGCTGATAGTAGAACCACTTCCCAGGCGTTGATGGCCGGGCCTCCTGTAGTGTGCAGCCTAACTAACGTTTGTCATTCTTGGCCCCCTGCCTACCTCCCAGCCAGTGGCGCATAACGCCGGACAGCGGGAGTTAGCCGAGCAAGGGATCGAGAGCAGGTAAGGCAGCACAAGGCCAATACTTAGCGTCCAGCATGAGGCCCCGCAAGTCGCATAACACCCGGAATCCCGGAGTTATCCGACCGGTTCGAGGCGGTCCGCCGGGCTCCGCACGCCCAACCCGCCACGATTCAGCACGTGCGTATACGTCATGGTCGTCTTCACGTCCCGGTGGCCCAGCAGCTCCTGCACGGTCCGGATGTCGTAGCCGTCCTCCAGCAGGTGGGTCGCGAAGCTGTGGCGCAAGGTGTGACACCCCGCCCGCTTCTCCAGCCCCGCCCGCCCCGCCGCCTGCCGGACCGCCCGCTGCACCACGCTCTCGTGCAGGTGGTGTCGCCACCAGCGGCCCACCGGCGCCTCGTACAGCCGGGCGGCCGGGAAGACCCAGCGCCACGTCCACTCTCGCTCGGCCGCCGGGTACTTCCGCGCGATCGCATCCGGCAGCCTCACCCGCACGCCGCGCGGATCCGCCAGGTCCCGCCCGTACTCCGCCTTCACGACACGCAGATGCTCCCGCAGCAACGGCACCGCCGCTCGAGCCAGCACGGTCCGACGATCCCGATTCCCCTTCCCGGCCCGCACCAGCACCTCGCCGCGGCTCAGGTCGAGATCCTGCACCCGCAGCCCCAACGCCTCGCTCAGCCGCAGGCCGCCACCGTACATCACCACACCCACCAGCCGAGGCGCGCCGACCAGCGCGGCCAGCAACCGCCCTACCTCGTCGCGCGTCAGGACCACCGGCAGCCGCAGCGGCCGTTTCGCCCGCACCACGTCCCGCAGCCACGGAAGCTCGACCCGCAGCACCCGCCGGTACAGAAACAACAGCGCCGCCAGCGCCTGGTTCTGTGTGCTGGCGCTCACCCCACCCCGGACGGCCAAGTCGCTCAGGAACGCCTCGGCCTCAGCACGCCCGAGCACCCGAGGATGCCGCAGTCCGTGAAACCGCACATAGCGCCGCACCCACTGCACATACGCCTGCTCGGTGCGCCGGCTGTAATGCCGGGCGCGTAGTTCCACCCTGAGCCTCGTGAGGAGCTTGACGCCGCCCGCCAATCCGCCCGCCCCCGGCGCCGCCCCCCTCGAGCCCGCAAGCCGGTCACGCTCCACGATTCCAACCTTGACACCTCGGCGCCGGAACACCGGTACCGGTTTCGTGCAGTCCCAGGCCGTCGCGTTGCGGACCCGCCGCCGCGCCGACGGGCCCGGGTCGATCCGCCAAGCGCAAACCGCCCCGGCGCACGAGGATCCTCGCACCGGGGCGGTCGGAGAACTCGTCAGGCGACGGGGGCCTCGGCTACTGCCACCCTCCCGCCAGTGCGCTGGTGGCGATCGCCCGCACCACCTGCACCACCCGGCTGTACTCGCGCCCGTTGAACCGGATCGTCACCCGGTACTGCCCGGGCTCGACGAACGGGCCCAGCTGACCCGCGCCGAACCCACCGCCACCGCCCCCGCCCCCACCCCCTCCGCCCGGCCCGCCACCCGGCGCGTTGGGATTCTGGAAGATGCCGGGCTCGCCCGGCGTCGGGTCGCGGAATGCACCCGCCCCACCGGGGCCACCGGGCCCGCCCGGGCCGCCCGGACCGGCCCCCGGGCCACCGGCCGCGCGAATGCTGTCCCGCACCGCCTGCTGGCGCCGCGCCACCACCGTGCTGTCGCGCAGCTGCGAGGGCGACAGCGGCGCGCGGTTGCGCCGCAGGTCCCACGTGATGAGCCGCAGCGGCGTGTTGTTCCCCGACGTGCGCATGGTCCGCACCGTGTCACCGGCGACATCGGTGATCACGACCTGTACCGTGTCGCCGCGCGCCGGAGCCTGCTGGCCGAACCCGCCGCCGAACGGGCCGCCGCCCGCGCCGCCGGGACCACCCTCCAGCGCGGCGCCGCCGCCGTCAGCCGCCGCCGCAATGCCGGTGTCCGGACGCGCCGGCCCGCTCGCGCCCTGCGTCACCCGGAACCACATCCGCGCCCCGAACGGCGGGTTGGGCGCGTTGAACAGCTTCGCGCCCACCGCGCCCACGCCACCGCCGGCCGCGCGCGTGTTGTAGAGCAACGCGGGCTCAATGGCGAACAGGTGCGCCGGCGCCGCCAGCACGCTGTCCGTGGCCCCTTCCAGCGGCGCGATGTCCATCACGAAGATCGAACGCCCGTGCGTGGCCGCCACCAGCATCCGGTCACGCGGGTGCACCACGAGGTCGTGCACCGGCACCGGCGGCATCCCGTTCATCAACCGCGACCACGAGCCGCCGCCGTCGGTCGAGACGTACGCCGCCAGCTCGGTGCCCACGAACAGCATGCCGCGACGCCGCGGGTGCTCGCGCACGGTGTGGACGTACTCGTTGTCGGGAATGCCGGCCGAGATCGAGCGGAACGTCCGCCCGAAATCGGTCGACACGAACACGTGCGGCCGGAAGTTGTCGTCCCGGTGCCCGTCGAAGCTCACGTACACCGTGGCCGAATCGTGCGCCGAGGCCTCGACGCGCGTCACCCAGGTGCGGGGCGGCACGCCCGGGAACCGCCCCGTGAGGCTCTCCCACGTGGTCCCGTCGTTCCGCGTCATCCACACGTTACCGTCGTCGGTCCCGGCGTAGAGAATCCCCGGCCGCCGCGGCGACTCGCTGATGGTCGTGATCGTGCCGTGCGTCTCGGCGCTCGTGATGTCGCTGGTGACGCCCCCGGTCGCCGTCAGCGACACGCGGGTGCGCATCGTGTCTCGCGTCGAGAGGTCGTCGCTGATCGGCACCCAGTCGTTGCCGCGGTTCACCGACTTCCACAGCCGCTGCCCGCCCAGATACACCGTGCTCGGGTTGTGCGGCGACAGGAAGAACGGCGTGGACCAGTTGAACCGGTTCCGGGTGGACCACGCGGTGTCGCCGCGGATCCGCGCCCGCACCGAATCAATGCGCCGCTGCACGTCCGGCGCCGCGGGCTGCGTGGTGTCGCCGCGCCACACCACGATGGAGTCGTTGGGTTCGCGGAACGCCCCGCCGCCGCCGAAACCGCCACCGCCACCCCCGCCGCCCGGCACCCCGGGCCGGATGCCGCGCCGCTCCCAGGTGCGCAGGTCCAGCCGGTTCGTCGCGCCGCCCTGCGACTCCACGTACACGATGTTCGGATCGGTCGGATCGACCTGCGAGTAGAACCCGTCCCCGCCGTTCACGTTCATCCAGTCCTGGTTGCGGATGCCGCCCCGCGTCGTCTCGGTCGGCCCGCACCACGTGCCGTTGTCCTGCAACCCGCCACACACCCAGAACGGCCGCTGCATGTCCACCGAGACGTGGTAGAACTGCCCCAGAGCCATCTGCAGCTGCGCGTCGTAGGTGCGGCCGCGGTCGAACGTTTGCGCGATGCCGCCGTCCTGACCGACGATGTAGTGATCGGGGTCGTTCGGGTTGATCCACAACGCGTGATAGTCCACGTGGATCCCCTGCCCCACCTGCCGGTAGGTCCGGCCGCCGTCGTTGGAGTAGCGGATCTGGGTCGAGATCCAGTACACCCGGTCCGCGTTGCGCGGGTCCACCCGCACGTTCGAGTAGTAGAACGGGCGGTTGTTGAGCGAGTTCATGCGCTCCCACGTCGTCCCGCCGTTGGTCGAGCGGAACAGGCCCGACTGGAGCCGCTGCCGGGCCGCGCTGTCGGGCACGAAGCCGCGCCGCAACGACGCCGGGTTCGGGTTGGAGTCGGCCTCGACGATGGCGTACACCACCTGCGGATTGCTCGGCGCGATCGCCACCCCGATGCGGCCGAGCGTCGTCGTGGGCAGCCCGCTCGCCGCGTTCCCCGTGATCCGGGTCCAGTTCTCCCCGCCGTCGGTGCTGCGCCACAGCGCCGAGCCGGAGCCGCCGCTGCGCAGGAAATACGGGCCCCGCTGGCGCTCCCAGCTGGCGGCGATCAGCACGTTGGGGTTCGAGGGATCGATCGCGAGATCCACGAAACCGGCGCGATCGCTCACGAAGTTCACGAGCCGCCAGGTCTGCCCGCCGTCCGTGGTCTTGTAGAGGCCGCGCTCCCGATTCGGGCCCCACGCATGCCCCAGCGCCGCGACCCACACCACGTTGGGATCGGTCGGGTGCACGACGATGCGGCCGATGTGCTGAGTCTCCCGCAGGCCCACCGAGGTCCAGGTGCGGCCCGCGTCGGCGCTCCGGAACACCCCCGAGCCCGGCGACATGGAGTTGCGCGAGTCCTCTTCACCCGTGCCCGCGTAGAGGATGGCCGTGTCCGAGGGCGCGATGGCGATGTCGCTGACCGAGTGCACGCCGGTCTGGTCGAACACGGGGGTCCAGGTGGTCCCCGCGTTCACCGACTTCCACAGGCCGCTCGTGGCGAACGCGGCGTAGATGACCTTGGGGTTCTGCGGGTTGGCCTCGATGTCACTGACCCGCCCGCCCATGTTGGCCGGCCCGATCGAGCGCCAGCGCAGCTGGGTGAGGAACGCGGAATCGGGACGCAGAGGAAGGGGGGAGCGCATCTGGGCGCTCGCGGCGCCAGGAGCCAGCAGCGCGAGGGCGAGGACAGCGGCACGTCGCATCGGAACGACCTCAGACTGGATGTGAATCGCCGGGAACGGGAGGAAATGACGCCTCCCAACCTGGTACGTCAACGGGGCGCAGGCCGTTGAGGGGCCGTCCGGTCGCCTTCCGCCTTGATTGGCCTCCGGATAGCATTCCGCGATGAACCCCTCCCAGACCTACGAGTTGCTGCGGACGTTGACCTCGCCGGTCGTGGCCGTGACCAGCCGTCGCGCCGGCACGTACAACGGCCTGATCTCCGACGGCGCGATCCGGGGCTCCATCGTCCCGGACGTGCCGCGGGTCGGCGTCTTCATCCACAAGTTCAACTTCAGCCACGACCTCATCTTCGACACCGGACGGTTCGCCGTGCACGTGCTCCACCCGGGCCAGGTGGACATCGTCCTGAAGCTGGGCTTCGTCAGCGGGCGAGACCGGGACAAGCTGACCGACATCCCCTACCGGATCGGGGCAACCGGCTGTCCCGTGCTCCTCGACTGCTTCGCCTGGCTCGACTGCCAGGTGTGCAACGCGATGGACACCGGCTCGTCCACCTTCTTTCTCGGGGACGTCGTTCTGGCGGGCAGGGGCCCCGGAACCGAGCCGATGGAGCCCGCCTACCTGCGCGCGCATCTGCCGGCCGACCGGATGAAGGAGTACGCGGGCAAGCTCCAGGCGGCGCAGGAGGCCGCGCGGCGTCTGTCCCGCGACATCCGGCCGCTGGTGTGGCGGGCGCTCGCGGCGGGGGCCAAACCGGACGGCTAGCGCCTGCGGCTACAGCCGGAAGTAGTAGACCAGCTTCCCCACGAGCGCACCCCGCAGCGGCCGGCTCCAGGGGGTGCCGCCGGGCAGCCCCGTGGGCCACGCCGAGTTCCACACCAGGTAGGCGTCGCTCCCGGGCCGCGGAATGAAGTGCACGCGGACGTTGGCCGTCAGCCGCTCGTTCTCATTGTCCCACTGCAGGAACAGCGCGCTGGTGAGCCGCGGTGTCGCCGCCACGTCGAGCCGCATCCGCGCTTCGTGGGTCGTGAAGCGGCTGGCGGCGAACCGCACCGTCTGCCGCTCGTACTCCGCGGCGACGATCAGGTGTGGCGCGATGCGGGCGGTGAAAGCGCCCCCGACGGCCCACGCGCTGCCGGCGTAGAAATCCCCCACGCTCAGCTGCAGCTCGCCGGCGAGCGCGCGCCCCTCGGGTGACTCCACGCCGGCCTCGACGCGGTTCCATTCGTAGCGTCCCGGCGGCAGGTCGGTGCCCGGGAAGATCTCGAACGTGTCGGGGGGAACGTCCACCTGCCGTTGGAGCATGATCTCGAGTTGCGCGCCGCTCTCGAACTCCGCCCCGATCGGGCGCACCGAGTAGCTCGCGTGATCGAGGTCGCCGGCGAGCGAGGTCGTGACGTCGAAGCTCAAAGCCGTGAGCTGGAGCCGGCGCACGCCCCACCGGCCGGGGCGCGGGAAAAAGCGGAAACCGCCGCTGTAGTTCCAGATGCCCGCCTGCCGCACGAAGCCCAGCGCTGGGTCGAAGCCGTCTTCGATGCGGCTCACCGCAAGAAAATGGTCCACGTTGTCGTTGGGGTAGTCGACGAACACGCGCCAGGCGTCGCGCCGGGCGGCCCCGGCGCCGTCCCAGGTGCCAGCCCCGAACGCGGAGACCACCAGGTTCTGGTCGCCGACCAGGGTCGGCACTTCGAGGTCGAGCCCGGCGGCGCGCCGGGTCGTGGCGGGCCCGGGCCCGCCCTGGTGCGTCAGGATGCCGCCGACGGAGCCGCGTCGGAACAGGTCGTGCTTGAGGCGCGCCACCACGTCCACCGCGTCCTCGGCGCCGCCCGTCCGGACGGCGAGCAGGCCGATGCGCTCGCGCCCCGCGCGACCCGACAGCCGCGCGCCGGCCAGGATCGGCAGCGGCGTCCCGTCGCCGGCCAGGCCGATGCGGCGACTGTGGAAGAGCTGCGTCTGCCCCCTCCGCCCGAAGTCGAAGATACCCGCCTGCTCCAGGAAGAACTGCCGCTTCTCCTCGAAGAACAGCGGGAACCGCGTCAGGTTGACGACCTGCTCGTCGGCTTCGACCTGGGCGAAGTCGGTGTTGACGGTGACATCGCCCGTCAGCGCCGAGCCGAGCGCGAGCTTCACCTCGCCACCGATGTCCGCGTCGGCCCGTGCGGGCGCGAGCACCGAGTCCGTACCGTCGCTCCGGAACGTGCGGCTCGCGGCGACCCCCTGACCGAGCAGATACGGCCGCAGCTCGGCCAGCCGCCGGCGCGGGAGGTCAGCCAGACCCTCCAGGGTGCCCGCCTCCTCGAGAAAGAACGCGCCCTGCTGGCGCCGCCAGCCGCGCCACAAGACCTCCTCGTTCTTGCGGCGGATCAGCCGGTACACGTTGAGGCCCCACCCGCCGGCGTCGCGGCGATGGCGGAGGGTCTGCCAGGGAATGACCAGCTCGGCCGTCCAGCCCTCCGCGCCGACGCGGGCGCGCGCGTCCCACACGCCGTTCCAGTCGGTGTCGGCGTCCTCGCGGCCGCGGATCTCGCCGTCGAGCATCTGTCCATTCGGGTTGACGCTGAACAGGAAGCCGGTGCGGCGATCCTGCTGGGGATCCAGGATCACGGCGACGTAGTCGTCGGCCTCGGGGTCCGCGTCGCGCCTGAGCAGCGAGCGGACGATCGCGCCCGGGTCCCGGTCGTACGCCCAGATCCCGACGTAAAGTCCCTGCTCGCCGCGCAGGAATCGCACGACCGTGCGCTCCGTGGCCGGTTCGCCCTCCCGGGGCTCCTGCTGGCGGAAGTCCGTGAGCGAGTCGGCCGCGAGCCAGATGGGCTCGTCCGGCACGCCGTCGAGGCGGATCGGGGCGGCGGCCGCGGCGGCCCGCACGGATGGCCGCGCCGACCCCGCGGCGCCAGCCGGGGTCTGGGCCCCGAGCGGAGGCGCGAGGGCCGCCGCCACAACCAGGAGAGCAGGCCCGCGGCGCACCGTCAGGGGGTCTGGGCGCCGAGTCGCGCCGCTGCCTCCCGCAGCAGCGTCCAGCACGTCTCGAGATGTCGCCGCTCGGTGCGGATGTTGCCGATCGCCAGCCGCAGCACCAGACGCCCGTCCAGCTTCGTGTGCGACAGGAACACGGGCCCCGCCGCGTTCACCTCGGCCATCAGCCGCTCGTTGAACGCGTCCTGCTCGGCCGGCGGGAGGTGGGGCACGGCGCGGAAACACACCACACTGAAGGGAACGGGCGCGACGAGCTCAAAGCCCGGCTCGCGATCCACCCACTCCGCGAATGCGCGCGCCAGGGCGCAGTGTGCCCGCAGCCGGGTGCGCAGCCCCTCCGCGCCGTATGCGCGGATCACGAACCACAGCTTCAGCGCGCGGAACCGCCGGCCCAGCTGGGGGCCGTACTCGTTGAGGTTGGTGACGCCCCGCTCGGCCGTCCGCAGGTACTCCGGCACCAGGCTGAACGCCGCGCGCAGCGCGTCGGGGTCGCGCAGCAGCAGCACCGAGCAGTCCATCGGCGTGAACATCCACTTGTGCGGGTTCAGGACGATCGAGTCGGCGTCCTCCCATCCCGCGAAATGGTGTCGCAGCTCCGGGCACACCGCGGCCGGGCCCGCGTAGGCGGCGTCCACGTGCAGCCACAGCCCCTCGCGCCGCGCGAGGGCGCCCGCGGCGGCGACCGGGTCCACCGCCGTGGACGACGTGGTCCCGACCGTCGCCACGACGGCGATGGGGCGGCGGCCGGCCCGGCGGTCGTCGGCGATCGCCTCGGCGAGCGCGACCGGGCGCATCGCGTACGTGGCGTCGCACGGCACTCGTCGAACACCTGACGTGCCGAGTCCGAGGGTGATCGTGGCCTTGTCGATGGAGGAGTGCGCGTGCTCGCTCGCGTACACGACGAGCCGCGGCACCGCGTGGCCCGTGAGGCCCTGCTCGCGCACGTCGGGCAGCGCCCGGTGGCGCGCCGCCGCGATCGCGAGCAGCGACGACATGGACGCGGTGTCGTTGATGTGCCCGCGGAACGGCTCGGGCAGGCCGAGCAGCCGGCGCAGCCAGTCGCACACGTGCTCCTCGAGCTCGGTGGGCGCGGGGCCGGTGCGCCACAGCATCGCCTGCGCGTTGATCCCGGCCGCGAGCAGCTCGCCGAGCACGCCCGGCGCCGAGCCGGTGGTGGCGAAGTAGGCGAGAAAGCCCGGGTGGTTCCAGTGCGTGACGTTCGGCTCGATCAGCCGGGCGTAGTCGGCGAGCAGCGCGTCGAGCGGCTCGCCGCGCTCCGGTGGCGCTGCGGGCAGCTGGGCCCGGACATCGCCCGGCCGGATCCTCGGCACCACCGGGTATCGCTCGACCCCCTCGAGGTAATCGGCCACCAGGTCGGCGGCGCGGTGCAGCGCGGCGCGGACCTCTCCCGCGGGCAGCTCCCCGGTCTCCTGGCTGCCGCGATCCCGCCCACCACTCCCCTTCTCACCCATCACCTAATCACCGATCCGCTCTCACTCATCACCCTCGTGAATCTCGGAACCGAGGTATCGCTGCGGAATCGGCGTCGCCGCTGTCTCGCCCCACCACATGATCGACTGCACCCACCACCGGCTTCCGTCGCTCCACAGCTGGATCGAGTTGATGCCCCGCGCGAACGGCAGCGGGTCCGACGCGCGCCGCCGCGACTCGTACGTCGAGAACGCGTGCACGATCTGTCCGTAGCTTTCCTGGCGGCGCGCGGTCTCCCGCTCGTGGAAGCCGTTGCGCTCGAGGGCCGGGCCGTTGCGCCGCAGGTATTCCTCGGGCGTCCACACCAGGGTCTGCACCGGCTGGCCCGGGCGCTGGAACACGGGCATGAGCTGCGCGCCGGGCGCGAACAGCGAGCGGAACCGGTCCCAGTTCCGCGCGACGCCCGAGTCGCCGCTGATCACGTCGTAGAGGGCGCGGAGAATCGCGTCCACCGAGGCCACGTCGGCGGGGCTGGCGGCCGGCGGCGGCGGCGAGAAGGGGGCCGGCTGCTGGGCGGCGAGCGGCGCGGCGCCGGTCAGCGCGAGCGCCAGCAGGGTGCGGCGGATGCGGTGCGTCATCGCGGGTGCCTCGTCGGTGACAGAGTGGCTCGACGCCGGCGGTAAGGTCGCCGCCGCGCCCGCGGGGCCGCAAGCTCAGTCGGCCGGGTTCGCCGCGGGCACCGGGCGACCGAGCCCGCGCGACGGGGGCGGGCTCGCCAGCACCAGCAGGCCCGCGACCAGGAACGGTGTGCCGCGCCCGAGGTGATCCATCAGGTAGCCTGCGCCGACGGGGAAGGCCACCCGCGCCGCGCCGCCGAACGTCTGCTGCACGCCGAGAGACTGGTCACGAACCCGCCTCGGCCAGCAGCGCCGGCACGTCGAGCGGCGCGGTGCCCATCGCGAGAGCGCCGTCCGGGTTCCGCGGCCATGCCTCGCGGGGACGGTCCCAGTACAGCTCCACGCCGTTGCCGTCCGGATCCGTGAAGTAGAGGGCGATGCTGACCCCGTGGTCCGCCGCACCGACGTACAGCGTCCCCGCGTCGAGGGTGCGCCGCGCCGCCGCGGCCAGGTCGCGCCGGGTCGGGTAGACGATCGCGAGGTGATAGAGCCCGGTGTGGCCGGCCGGCGCGGCCGTGCCGCCGCGCGATTCCCAGGTGTTGAGCCCGATATGATGGTGATACCCGCCCGCCGACAGGAACGCCGCGCCCTGCCCGAAGCGCTGCGAGAGCTCGAAGCCCAGCACGTCGCGGTAGAACGCGACCGCGCGGTCGAGGTCGGCCACCTTGAGGTGCACGTGGCCGATGCGGGTCTCGGCGGGCGCGCGGTAGGCGTGGGCGGGCGGCGGGCTCATCGGATCCTCGTCAGTCGTCGAACACGGCGACCACGGGAGCGTGATCGCTGGGCAGCTTGCCTTTGCGCTCGTCGCGCGCGACGTATGCCCGCCGGCACCGGGCGGCCAGCGGCCCCGTCACGAGGATGTGGTCGATGCGCATCCCGTTGTTCTTCGCGAAGCCGAGCAGCCGGTAGTCCCACCACGTGTACGGCCCTTCCCCCTCCGGGTGCTGAAGACGGACGGCGTCCGTGAGACCCCACCCGAGGAGACCGGCGAACCGCGCGCGCGCCTCGGCGTGGGTGAGCACCGTGTCCCGCCACTCCTCGGGCCGGGCGACGTCGCGGTCTTCGGGCGCGACGTTGAAGTCGCCGCACAGCGCGAGCGGCGTGCTCGGGATCGCCTCGCGCGCGAGCCACGCGCGGAGGCGCTCCAGCCAGGTGAGCTTGTGGGCCCACTTGTCCGAGCCCACCGCCTGGCCGTTCGGCACGTACACGCTCGCCACCCGGACCCCGCCGACCGAGGCCGAGACCAGCCGGGCTTCGGGGTCGTCGGCCCCGTCCTCGAGCCCGCGCCGCACGTCTTCGAGCGGCGCGCGCGCCAGAATCGCCACGCCGTTGTACGTCTTCTGCCCGTACACCGCGCAGTGCCAGCCTGCGCCCTCCAGCTCCAGGCGCGGGAATTCGTCGTCTGCGACTTTCAGCTCCTGGAGGCAGACCGCATCAGGCCGCTCCCGGTCCAGCCACGTGACGAGCCGGTCGAACCGGGCGCGAATCGAGTTGACATTGTAGGTTGCCAGCTTCATCGGCGTGGTAAGGTAACGGTCCGCCGGAACGCGCGGCACCAACGGCTGTCGATGTGCGGCGTACCAGGCCGGTGCGTCGAGCGCCCCCACGTACCACGGAGGAACACGGTGACCACCCGCGTGTGCATCGGTGTGCTCGCCGGCCTCGCCGCCGGCCCGCTGCTCGCCCAGCAGCCGGCGCGGCGCGATTCCACGTCCCCCCCCCCCCCCCCCCCCCCCCCCCCCCCCCCCCCCCCCCCCCCCCCCCCCCCCCCCCCCCCCCCCCCCCCCCTTCCCCTCGGGGCCCCCCGCGCCCGGCTGCCGCCCCCCGCCCCCCACCCCCCCGGGGGGGCTGGCC
>Ga0187893_10010470_pt1 | contig 13794 bp, 7 predicted proteins | sample MA1701074metaG_FD_139574 | JGI IMG/M metagenome (GOLD analysis project Ga0187893, IMG submission 139574) | White microbial mat communities from a basaltic lava cave in the Kipuka Kanohina Cave System on the Island of Hawaii, USA - MA170107-4 metaG ...
AGCTAACGTTTCGCTCATCGTGAAGCTCCTTGTCTGGCTGCTCAGATAGCAGCCAGATTATAGCGCTTCTCTAGGTTAGCTCAAACTCCCTCCTCTTCGCCCATAATTTTGTCGCACGCCCTTATCGTACGTGTTCGTTGACAAAGCCTCGAAATGCAAGCTAAACTCAAGTTTGTTGATTACGGGCGCCAGCCCCGGCCCACATCCTAATGTTCGGAGCTCCTCCCGAATCCGGGCTAAGTAAGGTAACCGGCTTCCTGCCAAAAGGTTCAGGTATATTATGAAGCAAAGATTAGCAGTGCTCTTCTTGATAATTGCGCTGGCAGCAATCACGGCTATGGGCCAGGCCCCAACTCTACGCATAGTGCAAACAGATGGACCCGATCTTCCTGCCGAACTCTTTTACGGACCGACCAAGGTAAAGCCTCTGCGGTTACGTCCGGGAACCAACCAGGTGATCACGATTGACGATTCTGACTTCTTCGTAAATCAACATTACGTCGACTTTCTCAGTCGTTTTCCGGATCAGGGAGGTTTGGATTACTGGTCAGGACAAATCAATTTCTGTGCCTCGAACCCCAATCCCCTTTGCACCTACTCGCAGCGCGTCAACGTTAGCGCCGCGTTCTTCATTGAAGCAGAATTTCAGAGAACCGGTTCGTTTATCTATCGCGTTTACAAAGGCGGTCTCGGTCGTCAGCCAAACTATGCTGAGTTTGGTCCTGATCGCCGACAGGTTGTCGAGGGGCCGACGCTGGAGGCTACGAAACAGGCTTTTGCCCTCGCTTTTGTGCAGCGCCCGGAGTTTGTCAACAAGTTCAGCGGTAATAATAGCGCCAGCAGCTTTGTGAGTGCTCTGATTGCCAGTATACAGACAGGCTCGAATGTGGACCTGAGTGGACACAGTCAGGCTATCATTGACAAATACAACACCGGCTCGGATCTGAATCAGAGTCGCGCGTTTGCACTCAGGGAAGCGATCGATCACAGCGCCTTCACAACGGCTGAATATAATCCGTCGTTCGTGCTGATGCAGTACTACGGTTACATGAAACGCGATCCAGACCCGGGAGGTTACCTTTTCTGGTTGGATGTACTCAACAACCGGGTGCCCGGCAACTATCGTGGCATGGTTTGCGCCTTCATCACTTCGAGAGAGTATCAGGAGCGCTTTGGCACAACCGTAACCCAGAACGACCACAATTGCGGTAACCTGCTATAAACCTAACAACCACTAAATGAAATTAAAGGCCGGCTCTCATATGAGCCGGCCTTTTTTCCATCTGTAACTGCATCCGAATCGTGCCTCGACTCCAGCAACACGCTGACCGCAGTAGAGAAAACTGGCCGCAGATTAACGCGGATTAACGCAGATAGACGGGATAAAGAAACGAAGTAGTGGAAGGCAGCTCCCACATGCTGCCGGGCATTTATCAGGATATCGGTTCGAATCTCAATTCTTATCTGCGTAAATCTGCGGCTTAGTAGTTTTACAATTTCGTGATGTCTAAAAACCCTTATGTCTCCACAGCTAAAGGTTGAAGCTTCTTCCTAATTCCTAAATCCTAGTTCCTAATTCCTCATTCTCTTCCCTGCTTGACACATCCAACTTTCAATTCGTAGCCTTTGAGCGCTTAGCGAATATCCCCGTCCGAGCCCCCATTTGAGTTGCAGGGAAAGCAGTGTGAAGATTATCGACTCGCAGCCGAATGTAGCCAGAATCGTCGAAGCGCTTAAGAAGGAGGCCGCCCAAAGGCGCAGTCGCCTGAGCCTAATCATTCATGGTGACCGAGACAAATTAGCAGACCACCGCAGCGATCAAAAACCACTAGCGCCGGTTCGCTCGGGCATCCAACCCTCACTAAATTGGAATCAGGCAACCTATGACCTCGAAGACTTGATGGCTTTCGATGATGAAGCCTTTGTCTTTAGCGCCTATTATGCGCTGCTGAAAAGACCACCTGACGCACCCGGTCTCGCAAACGCCCTCGAGGCGTTGCGCAATGAGGAATTGGATAAAGTCGGGTTGCTGCTAAAACTCACAGCTTCCCCCGAAGGTCGCGAAAAAGGGGTGAAGATCGTGGGTTTGCGGGCGCATCAGGTTGCTCGTTGGCTTTTGCCCCGGCCGCTGCTTGGGCGCCTGGCAAAACACCTGTACGGCCTGCTCGAGTGGCGCCTGGTCGCAGCCCTTCAGGAACGCAAGCTTGAAGCGCTTCAAAAACGGCAGGATCAACTTCTCGATCAACTTAACGAAGAGCTTGCCCCGCTCCATCTTTTGCTCAAGGCTTTCGACGACCAGATTCAGCTTCTTAAAGAGTTGCAGGAGAGATTTGAGGCTGGGCGCCGCGACTCGGAAATACGTGTCAGCAATGAGACCCGGCAACGCCTCCAACAATTCGACGACCGCACTCTGGAGATTGAGGATCTGCGACGCGTCTACAACAAGTACCGGACGCAAGTCGAGTTAACGGAAAAAGATCTCAAGCGTGAGATGGCCCACTTGTTCCACAAGCATCAGGAAGTGAAAACCGAACTCATACATCAGAGCCAACGCCTGGGTGCAATTGAAGAGAATAGATCTGCCGACCCCAACCCGCGAGCTTTGTCTTCAGAAAATGATAGCGGCAAGGCTCCCCATGCGCTTGACCCTTTTTTTGCTTCGTTCGACGAACACTTTCGCGGCAATCGCGGGGACGTGAAGCAACGTCTACGAGCCTATCTACCATTTATTCGCGAGAATGGAGTGGGCACCCCGGAAGCTCCGCTTCTGGACGTCGCCAGCGGGCGGGGCGAGTGGCTTGAGCTTCTGGCTGATGAAGGACTGCGGGCATCAGGAGTGGATTTCAACGAGGTACTGGTAAGCCAATGCCGAGCACGAGGGCTGGAGGTTACTCATGCTGAGCTGATCGGACATTTGAGCCAGCTGGCCGCCAATAGTCTCGGCGCCGTATCGGCGTTTCACATTGTCGAACATCTGACCGTTGGGAATCTACTCGCGTTTCTGGATCAAGCACTCCGAGTGTTACAGCCCCAGGGACTTCTCTTGCTGGAAACACCCAACCCTCAGAATGTCATGGTAGGCAGCTGTAACTTCTATTTCGATCCCACCCATCGCCATCCCCTGCCCACCCCGGTTCTGAGCTTTATGGTCGAGTCAAGGGGGTTTGTGGTACTGAAAACTTTCGGGCTCAACCCGTCGGACGAAAAACCCCTGGCCAACGACTCTGAGCTGGCTCAACGCTTCAATGAGTACTTCTATGGCCCCATGGACTACGCCATCGTGGCTCGCAAGATCTGAGGCATGAGAGTCCTTATTGCCACGATTCAAGTGCCATTTGTCCGTGGAGGAGCCGAAATTCATGCCGAGGGACTGCGGGATGCCCTGGCTGCCGCCGGCCACCAGGCTGAAATCATTGCCGTCCCGTTTAAGTGGTACCCGCCGCAAAAAGTGCTCGACCACATGCTAGCCTGTCGGCTTTTTGACTTGAGCGAAGTGATGGGTACGCGGGTGGATCTTCTTATCGGTCTGAAGTTTCCAGCCTACCTTATTCCTCATGAGAACAAGGTGCTCTGGGTGCTACACCAGTTTCGGACGGCCTACGAACTTTGGGATCATCCACTGGGCGATTTAATTTATGAACCCAATGGAGTGGAAGTTCGCGACGCCATTCGAGAAGCCGACCGCAATGCCCTGCCGGAAGCCCGGCGCATCTATGCAAACTCGGCCAATGTCGCAGCCCGCTTGAAATACTTTTGCGGCATTGATGCTCCACCACTCTACCACCCACCTCCTCTGGCAGACAGGTTTTATTCGGGAGAAGCCGAAGATTACTTCTTCTTTCCCAGCCGGCTTTGCCTTCCTAAACGTCAATCTCTGGTACTCGAGGCACTGGTTCGGACGCGAAATCCAGTCAAGGTGAAATTTGCCGGCAGCGCCGACGAAGGTGACTATCAAAACGAGTTACAACGGTCGGCCCGAAGGCTCGGAGTCGAAAAGCGTGTTTACTGGTTGGGTCAGGTCAACCAAAACGAGAAGATCGATCTTTTTGCGAGAGCGCTTGGTGTAATTTACGTTCCGGTCGATGAGGACTTTGGATATGTAACGCTCGAGGGAATGCTGGCTCATAAGCCGGTCGTGATTTGTTCCGACTCAGGCGGTCCGCTCGAATTCGTCAGGCACGAAGAAAGCGGACTGATCGCCGAGCCAAATCCGGAAAGCCTTGCTGCAGCGATGGACCAACTCTGGGAGAATCGTGCTCAGGCCAAACGATTGGGAGCAGCCGGTTATGAGCTTATTCGCGAAATGGACATTTCCTGGCCAAAAGTGGTAGCAACTCTGCTGGGATGAAACTGAACTGGTTTTCACCATTGCCCCCAGCGGCCACCGATATTGCTCACTATACGGGCCGGATTCTGCCTGCTCTTTCAGTGGTTGCAGAGGTAACTCTTTGGACGACAAAGAGCCGATGGCCCAGGAGCTTAGAGCAACTAGCTGAGGTACGCCGTTACGGACTGGACCGGCCTCCCTGGACCGAGCTCAACCGGGCGGACATGACCGTTTATAACATCGGCAACAATCCAAAATTTCACTGGCCCATCTGGCATGTCTCACGAGTTCATCCCGGAATAATCGTGCTTCACGATTTCCGATTACACCATCTTTTTGATTGGGTCTACCGCTGCCACTACCAGAATCTCAACCTTTATCTAGAAACCATGGAAGCGCACTACGGCAAGGAGGCTCGTACCGATGCTCGTCACTGCTTCACCAGCAACGCGGCAAACATTGACTATATGGCTGAGCGCTACCCGCTAACCGAGTTGGCGCTGAAAAATGCCCTGGGAGTTCTAGTCCACACCGAAGAGGCTTTTAAGGCTGTGGCCGTCAAACTGGGTAGACCAACCGCCCTGGCTCCCTTGCCTTTCCCTTCTGGAGAGGTTTCTTTAAACCGGGCCAAGAGTCCTCCCTTCCGCCTGATTATCTTTGGCTATCTTGGTCGGAACCGGCGGCTCGAATCGGTGCTAAAAGCCCTTGCGGAGTTTCCCGAAAAGAGCAAATTCAGATTGGACATTTTTGGCAGCTTACTTGATGGACCAGAACCAATCCGGAAACAAATAAAGGTTCTCAAATTATCGCCCTTCGTCACCTTACACGGGTTCGTTCCTGAAGCACAGCTCGAGGCGGCACTGAATAAAGCCCACCTGGCAATCAATCTTAGAAATCCAACAGTTGGCGAGGCTTCCGGTACTCAGCTTCGCCTCTGGGCTCACGCCTTGCCCAGCCTGGTCTCTCCAGTAGGTTGGTATGCCACCTTACCACCTGCGGCTGTTCGCTTTGTACGGACCGGAACGGCTGAGGTCCCCGATCTCCAGCGATGCCTGCGCGAATTTCTCAGCAATCCAGCGGAGTTTGCGGCCATGGGTCTGAAAGGTCTGGAGACTCTCAAGCAGAATCACTCACCTGAGAACTACACCTCTAAAGTGTTGGCATTGGTCAATCAGGCAAAGCAGTATCGGATTCAGTGTGCGGCAGAGAATCTCGCAATGAGAGCTGGTATGCCAATTACCGAATGGGTTGGCCCGGAAGACCTCGATGAACGATTGCAGCATGTAGTGGGCAAGGCCTGGGCCTTGTTAAAGGGCTAGTTGATGCGCATAGGTATCGATGGCCTACCTCTTACGGAGTCGCTGGCTGGGATTGGGCACTACACTTTCGAGCTGTCGCAACATCTGGCCCAGACGGAAGAAGACGAAGTAGATGTTATCTCACCTAAACCCTTCCAGCATTCGGTAATCTCGCGGTCCACGAATACCCCTTTTCGCTTAACTCAGGTGAAATCTGGTGTGCTTAGCAGGTACTGGTGGACCATCGGCCTGCCTCGTCACTTGAGAAAGACCGCAGTCGACATTTTTCATGGCACAAACTTTGAAATTCCGCTGCAAAACGTCTGTCCCAGTGTCCTGACGATTCATGACCTCTCACTGCTGCTTTTTCCCAAAACGCACGAACGGCGACGAGTTTGGCGAGCCCGCCTCCGTTTGCCACTGATGGTGCGCCGGGCCACGATGATCATCACTGACTCAGACTCCGTCAAGAACGAAATCGAACTCTACCTAAAGGTGCCGGAGACGAAGATTGTTCGTGTCTACTTAGCATCGCGCAAGGTCTTTCAACCGATGTCAGCCGAGCAAACAAAAGATATTCGCGAAAGGTTGGCGGTACGAGAGAATTTTCTTCTCTGTGCTGGGACTCTTGAGCCTCGCAAGAATCTTCAGATGTTGATCCAAGCATTTGAAGAAGTTACTCGAGCGGGTGCGCAGCCCCTGCAACTTGTTTTGGCCGGCCAGAGAGGATGGCTATTCAGTGATCTGGAAAAGCATTTAAGAACTTCGGCGGCAAGTGCCAACGTATTAATGACCGGACACATAAGTGACGAGGAGCTCTGCGCACTTTACTCTTCCTGCAAAGCCTTCATTTACCCGTCGATTTATGAAGGTTTTGGGTTGCCTCCGCTGGAGGCGATGGCTTGCGGCGCTCCGGTTATTGCCAGCCGCATTCCCAGCGTCACTGAGGTGTTAGGTTCTGCCGCGCTTTTAGTTCCCCCTACCTCACCGCTGGAGTTGACGCAGGCCCTGAGGGAACTACTCAAAAATGAGGCACTGCGACAGGAGTTGAGCGCCGCTGGGCGGAAACGTGCCACCCTCTTTTCGTGGGCAGCAACCGCCGCACAGACACGCGAGGTCTACCAGGAAGCGATAAACAGGTACGAGAGATCTAAGGACTGATCGTTATTCGAGGCGCACTGTCAGCCGGTCGACTTGAGAAAGCGGCCCCTGCCCTTGATACGGTGACGATGATGGGAACGTCACCGGCACCTGCCAGTGATTCAGGCAAGGTAAAGGTAATCACGTCAAAGCCCGGCATTTCGCGGTTGGGGCCAACAAACAACGCCGGAGTGATATCCGTCATCCCGACAGTGACACGCACTTCGGAGGGGGCGGCACTCCGCACCCCTGTTAACGTAATCTCGAGCACAGTAGCAACCAGGGTTCCGCTACTGTCCAGGGACCTGACGGCGAAGGGCTCAAAAGTCGGCAGCAAAGGATTCGTGACGTTTCTGACCACGGCACGTCCTCCGGCATCGTTTGTGGAAGTAAAGATATCGGGTTGGGCCACTACAATTGAAACAAGAAAACGAAAGACTCTGCCATTATTATTCACTACAACTGTTCCCGGCCCTGGCGACAATCCGATCGGCACGACAAAATTGATTTGTTGGGGCGAGTTTCCCACAAAGTAGAGCCCTGCAGCGGCGCCGTTGACGGAAACCGAGACTCCGTTCAACTCGATTGGGAGTGCCGGCCGGCGCCCGATTTCGGTGGCGCCGGTTGCGGTCGCGTTTGACGGAGCGAGATCTACGCTGGCACGAATTATGGCTAACTCACCTGCCGCCAGCCCTACGGCAGCGCCCGGAGAAGGACTGGGAGTGGGTGTTGGCGTCGGGGTTGGGCTGGGAACCGGAGTCGAAGTTGGTACGGGCATGAGACTGGCGCCGGTAAAAAGTGTAAGCGCATCCGAAGCTTCGCTGGTGACGGCGGGACTCAACAAATAGAAGACTTCGGTAGAAGAATCGGGGTTGCCACCACCAACTTCCACACCGCCCAGGCTGTAAGTGATTCTACGTCTCGTTTCACTGGCCAGCGCTCGAACCGAGGCGAAGAGTGCCGATCCGGGATGATTCGTCAGTCTGGTAAACGTATTGGACGAGCTGGCTGGAATCTGGGTCGCAAAAATCTGAGTCGCCCGAGTTGGATTGAGGCCCTCGCTGTCCTGGGCTGCGGGTGGAAAGGTTCCATCTGGTCGAAAATTGAGCCCCGAAGCATAGAGTAAAGAACCCGGTACCAGACCGATGTAGTCAGAAAACGTTGGAAAGCGGTTTGGAATGTCACCGGGAGCCAACAGCGCCCGCAAGCCTATCTGGACAAAGGTGTCAGTTGCGATCGTATAAACAAAAATTGCGTAAAAGGGCTCGTTCGTGCCGTTGGCTTTTGGATCTCCGGCCAGGGACTCGAAGGCCAGCATGGCACCATCCCTGCTCAAGCGTCGTCCGGCGGCAAACAAGTTGACACTCAAGGCACTGCCCTCAGTCACTCGAGTGCGCGTTACCTGGCGCACGTTACTGACTGCGGTGCCACTAAAATTCGCAACGTAAACTTCTGCGTTTCCCCGACCATTGCCGTCGTCGTTATTGCCTACCAGATTGGCGTTCGAGACAAAAGCAAACACGGAACCATCGGCTGACAGCGAAGGGTTCTCGTTAAAAATCGACAGAACCAGTGTCCCATTGTTGAAAATATCCTGCGTTACCGTTACCTGCACAAAGGTCGAGCTGGGCACATTGAAGAGAAACAGCTCAGGATTTCCATCAGCATTTCCCGTCGCTGGCACCAGATTCCGGGTAGAGACAAAAGCTATAATTCCCGCATCCTCTGAGATCACTGCGCTGCGATTGTCATCCGCAACAAACGGGGGAATTCCACTGGCTCCAGGGGTCGGCAGACGACTTGCGGGCGTATCCGTTATTCGCGTGAAGGTTCCGGCCGTCAAATCCTGGAGTGAAAGATCTGCGCCACTGCTTAACGAGACATCCGCGACCGGGGGTAACCGGTAAATCCAGATCTCCTGATTACCGTCGGCTGCCAGCGCGCCGCTGGAATCGTCACCATTAAAGTTACCTGGATCTGGTGCATTTGAGCTGAAGACAATAGTAAACACTCGCGAACCGCCTGAGCTTGGCGGCGCAAAAGTGATGAATGGCCGGTTGTTACTAATCTCGATCTGCACCTGGGTTAGGTCCGCTGGAGTCGGCAAAGGAGTTGGGGTCGGACTTGGCGAAGCCGTTGGACTCGGACTGGGCGAGGGAGTTGGTGTCGGAGAGGGGCTTGGAGACGGCTTTGGAACGTTTCGGGTATTTGTAATCTGAAAGATTCTCCGCTGGGCATAATCAGCCAGGAAGATCTCGCGATTGCCGTCAGCATTATTACGAGCGGCGGTCCGCTCAGTCGCTACGTCACCATTGGACTCAAACACAACAAAGCGGCCATTGCCGGTGATATCGGTGGCCACGTTGGTAAAAAGGATAGACGGCGAAGACGTCAGCTGAGTGACGAAAGGGTCGGGGGTGGGGCTGGCAGTCTGGGCCTGGGCATCAAAAGGTGCGCCCAAAGCAAACGAAAACGCGGCTAGAGCACACAAAAGACGGAAAGCAGACTTCACAGATTCCTCCGAACTAAAGACGCAGAAACGAGCGGATAAGATGCCCTTGGGGAGCCCGGGGGCAGCAGCTAAGCGCAGGTGAAGTCCAATTTGCCCACACCCGGCGATTTAAGAACCGCCATTTTACGAGAGAGCCGCGATTAACCGCAAGCGACCTCCAAAACCCCCACTAGAATGCGGGCGGCCCGCATTCGGAGTCTGAATGGGGAATCAAATTGCTGAATCTCCGTTGATACTCTGCAGAGGTAATGAAGGCGCAAACCATGCCTTGGAAATTGTTAGGCACGCGGTTATTGAGAACGTCGAGCCAGAAAAGGAATCCAGCCGGTTCTGGATCGCGGACGAGGTAACCAAAGTACTGCATCAAGACAAATGCTGCGTTGTACTCCGCGTCCTGGAAAGCCATGGCGTCAATTGCATCCCTGGTCGCCAGTGCACGGCTTTCATTCATATTGCCGCCCGTTTGGTATTTATTTATCAACGCCTGTTGCATGGATGAAAGATCCACACCAGAGTTTGTGTTGATGCTCGCGATCAGAGCATCAACGAAGGCGTTGGCGGTGGTGGCAGTTGCATACTTGGCTGTAAACTCCGGCCGCTGCACGAAGGCCAGCAGGTAAGCCTGCTTGGTCTGCTCGAGGGTTGGCCCTTCCACGATCTGTGGACGATCAGCGCTAAACTCTGCGAAGTTGGGTCTGCGACCTAATCCACCCTTAAAGGATCGGTAGACGAAAGATCCCGTCCGCTGAAACTCCGCCTCAACGAAGAAAGCCGCGGAGATTCCCACCCGGCGTCTGATGAGACAGATCTGATCTGTGCCGCAGCTGTTTATATCGCTGGCCCAGAAACCTAACCCCCCGAGGTCTGGCTCCCGTCCGAGAAAGTCTCGATATTGCTGGCTGATAAAGAAGAAATTATTGTCCAGTGGATTTATGACGGAGCGGGGTATATAGGTAATCTCGGCCGCATTCGTCAGGTTAGTGGAAATAAACTCTGAAGTGTGCGAGGGAACCACGTAGGAATCTGGCTCGCCGCCTGAAATTCCAACCACCGGGAAAATCTGCTGATTGCCAGTGCCGTAGCGACTCTTGATGGTGCCGTCGCTCTGCAGTTCGATCTCAAAGTTGATTGGCCCACCGCCGGTGCAGACAAGTTGCTGCGAATCAAAGTTGCAGGGAACACCTTGCCAGCGGTAGATCACCCGGTTCGGGGAGGGTGTGAGACGATAGACGTCCGCGTCAGCTCGTACGCTTGTCCGCAAATCGATGTCATCCCACAGACCGGAAATCATCCGGTAGCGATTGAGAACCGAGATTAGACTGGGCACATCATCCGAATCTCCATTCGGGCGCGTGGGAGCAGTTGGCGGCTCGAAGAAGATATTTCCATTACTGGAGATCTTTATCGTATTGTAGGCTTGGCCGTAATAGGTGAAGTTGAACGGCAAAGCCTCAATCTCAAAACAATCGTCACAGTTAAAATCGAGTTTCGTGCCTCCGGTGGTGAGTCCGGTCTGAAAACCAAGTGTTACTGCATAGGGATCGCCGTCGGCAAATGGCACAGTTACATCTAAAAACGCCGGGATACCTTCGTTTCCAACGTTATCGAATTCGCGTAATGTGATTCGACCCTTAGTCTGTTGGTACGGAATCTTTACTTCGAGAGTTTGAGCGACGCCCGAGTTTACAGGTATTAACTTTTTCAAAGGCAGTACTGCACCAGTCTTTTGATCCGTGAAACTAACCTCGTATAAGGAGGCGCGACCTGTGGGACCGTCGTCACCAGAATCCGTCCAGGCTAGCGTAATCGTGCGCCCGTTCTGCGAAGTTACCCGGAAGTTCGTTACCATTCCCGGTGGCTCAATATCGTTCTCGCCCACGGCTTGAAAACTTTTGAAGACATTGAGACGACGTCCGGTTAAGGTCTTGCCGGATCCTAAGGCCCCGAGTTCATCACCATTGAAAATGAGCAACGCTTTAACTTGCGGCAACGTCAAGCTAGGATTCTGCGCCCAAAGCAGCGCCGCACTGCCCGATACATGCGGCGTAGCCATTGACGTTCCGGTAAATGACCCGTACGTACTTCCCGGCAAAGTGCTGAGAACTCCCTGACCAGGAGCCCCAAGAGCCACCGTCTGAGCACCAAAGTTTGAGCCGATCCAAAGCTGATCAAGACTGTTCGTGGCAGCGACCGAGATAATATTCGGAAGGTTATAGCCTGAAGGGTAATGAGGAACTACGTCGCTATTTGCGGCGTCATTGCCCGCCGACGCTACAAAGAGAATACCGGCTTGATTGAGGGCTGAAATGGCATCAAAGGAGGCTTGCGAAAAACCGGACCCACCGTAACTATTATTAAGAACCCGAATGTTCGCACCACTCATTCCATTCGAAGAGACCCACAGGTCCCGCATTTCCTTAGCATAGCTGTATGCATCAATTATGTCAGAAGTTCTGCCTACACCCGTCACCTCATCCAAAACTCGGAGTGACATTAAGCTTACATCCCAATTGACTCCGACAACTCCGACTCCGTTGTTTCCCTCAGCGCCCGCGATGCCGGCAACGTGTGTTCCATGTTCCTCAGCCGGAATAGAGCCACTGCGTGGGCGGGCGGCGAAATTGTAACCGTTTAGATCTCCTACAATCCCGGGGATTTGACCAGGGTTATTATTAACCCATTTATTATTGGTGAGATCTTCATGCGTGAGTTCGAAGCCCTCGTCCACAATTCCAATGACTACAGAAGAATTTCCTCTTTGGGTTTCCCAAAACTGTGGGGCGCCAATCCTTAACATTCCGTACATTCCGGGTTGGGAAAATAGTGGGTCATTAGGGTCCAAATCAGCGCGTAAGATGTAGTTTGGTTCAGCGTAAAGGACGTTGGGTTGTTTCCTTAAGGCAGAGATGGCCAGCGTAGTTTCGTTGTCAGGAACCCGCACAAGACGCAGCCCGGGAACGAGGTCGGACGCTTGCAGCCGTTCGTGTCTGAGAGCTAGAGAAGTACCCTCGTAACGCAACGTCTTGGTGCCCCGCGATTCGGCTCTGGCAACTGCCTCACTGCGGTAGCGGACCAGGATGTCTCCGGGAGCAAACTGGGGCCTGGTGCGCTTCCCGTCCGATTTGGGCTGCGGGTTCTGCGCGAGATTTGCATCCGAGTCAGGAGGTAGAGCAAATAACGAGAGTAAAAGACAGGTCGAAAGCAAAAAAAAGGCGATGACAGGCCTGGACGTTGGTCGGTATCGGCCGCGCGAGGAATACGACATTTTGTAGAGACTCCTGTGGGTGAAAGGTTTCGAAGCCTGGGATTTCTTAACGAAACCCTCAGTTAGGATCAAACAAGGCCTGCTCAAAAATGCAGCGGCAAGCTTGGGAAGAGCGGAGCAAGTCAAAGCACCGTGTCAGACACTATATAACAAATCACCTCTGCTTTACAGCAGGGCGATAACCTACCAGGACCGCGCCCCTTACCGGGACCGCGGGCGTCCGAACTACTTGAATTGTTGGCCAATCTGTTCGGTGCCGAAGGCGCCGATGCCGTTTAAACGGAAACTAAAGACCAACCGGTTCTCCTTCCGTAGGCCGACGTTGAAGGTATAGTTCTGGATTGCCACACCACAGCAATCCCAGTTGTACCCCAGGGTGACCGTCGAGCTGATCAGGGAGCTGTTGCCACGACCTGGGCGCGTCTGAAAGTCAAAGAAAAACGATGCTCCCCCATATAAACCCTGCTCACGGTTGCCCAAAAATAACGAAGGACTCCATTGGGAACCCCTAATCGTCCCCGGCTCTTGACCGCGCCCATCGGCAAACTGAGCCAAAGCAGGAACGAGTTCGATTGCCCGGGTATAGTAAAAAGTTTGAAAGGCCTGGATCAGGGCTCGGTTGATTCCAAAGGTCGTAGAAAGTGCCCGCAGCCCGCCGCCACGCGTGTCGAGATCCGTGCGCAAATCCACAAAAATATCGGCGCGCGGACGATACCGGACCTCGACGTTCAAAGGCGAAAACCGTCTGGGAACACCGCCGTAACTAAAACCCGACAGGGTGTTAATGGGATAAAACTGGTTTCGTTGCCCGGGTTTTAGCGCACCGCCAAAAAACTGGTCAAAAAAGTACTTGCCTCGAATGGTGACGGTCAACGCCTCATACGGTTGGCTGGATAACGGAACTTGCTCGCCCTCGCTCACTGCTCTGACGGCCGCGCCACTGACATTCTCAGTTGATCGGCTGGTGAAAAATCTGTTCGAAAGGCCAAATTCGATCTCGTTTGTATCCGCCACCGCATCGATGTAATCAACGCGGATGAGGCGATCAAAATTGTGTATTCCGGATATCTTTCGATAGATGATGTAGGGTTCAATCACATGCCGAAAGAAAAAGCCGTTGCTGGCGCCCCGATGAAAGTCTCGAAAAAAGGCTGGGGGACGGAAGTCCAATTCCAACTCGCCATAGCTCCTGGTGAGGTTGCGTCCCAAAACCGATCGATTTTGCGGATCAAGAGAGTTTGAATAAAACGTC
>Ga0187893_10010471_pt1 | contig 13794 bp, 11 predicted proteins | sample MA1701074metaG_FD_139574 | JGI IMG/M metagenome (GOLD analysis project Ga0187893, IMG submission 139574) | White microbial mat communities from a basaltic lava cave in the Kipuka Kanohina Cave System on the Island of Hawaii, USA - MA170107-4 metaG ...
CGGCGTCCCTGGCAAGGCGCGCCGACGACGGAATATCGGGAATATTCCGAGGAGGCGCAACGCTGCCAGGGGCGCCGAGGGCCGGCGAAATAGGTGACGCACTTCCAACTCGGGACACTAGCATCGTCCTAGCTGCCCAGCGGTGAGGCCTCACCCTATCTGGGCAGCCAGCGCGATGTTCGAGACAGAGTGACTGCCGAACGCGCAACGCCAAACGCGCAACGGGGCGGCGCAGCCGCCCCTAGGCAGCCACCCAGTTCCCGTGGAACCCGTACGGCACCCGGTTCGGGATGTGCACCACGGCGACCGGCTCCCCGGCGATGTCGCGCGCGTCGAGAACGTAGAAGTCGCTGGCGTTGCGGGCGCGATCGTAGACCAGCGCCAAGACGTAGCCGTCGTCTTCCTCGGCATCGGGGCGGCGCGGGACGAAGAGCGGCTCGCCGACGCCGTTGCCGTCACCGAAACGGCGCTCGACGCCGGTGCCGCGCTCGAAATCGTACTTCTTGATCGACGACCACACCTCGCGACGCTCGATATCGCCCGGGGTGTTCACAGCCAGATAGCCGAAGCGGTGCTTGCGGCCGACGCGGCGCTCGTCGACGCGGGGGAACTCACCGCTGGTGTCGTCGAGTGGGGTCGAGGTGATGCCGCCGCCGCGCCCGAGGCCGATCCGCCACCGGTGGAGGCGCGCCGCCTCGTCGTCGCCGATGGAGGTCTCGCGGTCCCGGTCCGGATCCATGAAATGCAGCGCGTTGTAGCGCGACACGTCGAGCACGATCGCGTCATGCTCGGCGTAGGCGTTCATCGGATGGAAGACATAGGACGCGTCGGTTTCGTACCAACGCACGTCGGCGTTGCCGCCGCTGCGCGGGATGACGCCGATGCGCGTCCCGCGCTCCGGCTCCCAGCTGAACAGCTTGCCGGTGGTCGCCGCCTTCTCGACGCTGAACACCAGTGGGCAGAGGATGAAGACGACGTAGTCCTCGGTGACGGCGAAATCGTGGATCATCGACGGCCAGGCGATGTCGATGACGTCGCTGCGCACCAGCGCGCCGCTGCGGTCGGCGACATGGTACTGGAGATACGGCGGGAACGGCGAGTAGCCGAAGAACAGCATCTCGCCGGTGACCGGATCCATCTTCGGGTGGGCGGTCATCGGTCCGCTCAGCTTGCCGCCGAAATCGTACAGGCCGATGGTATCGAGCGTGCCGGGCGCCATCTGCGTCGGCAATGCCGCCTCGACCAGCGCCAGCAGCTTGCCGGCGTGGACCACGATGTTGGTGTTGGCCGTCACCTTGAAGCGGAGATTCTCGCTCGGCTCGATCTCGAGCAGGCCCGGGAACAACGCCTGGCCCGCGGCGCGCTCCTCCTTGAGGCCGTCGCTCGCCACCCAGCGGTTGCGATACGCGGCGCGTCCGTCGCGCAGTGTGATGGCGTGGATCATGCCGTCGCCGTCGAACCAGTGGTAGCGGCCGCGCGGCTCGTAGGCTGGATTCGGCCCGTTGCGGTAGAAAGTGCCGTTGAGGTCGCGCGGGATGGCCCCGCTGACCTCGAGATCCTCGGCCGTGCCTTCGAGGCGCCACGGCGCGAAATTGCCCTTCAGAAAGGGGTTCACATCCGATTCGCGTGCCGTCATGGGGCTGACCTCCTCTCAGACTCGTACCGCCACTGGGCGACCGGTTGCCGTGATGGGCGCGACCCATCATGGCCCGGCCCGGCTTCGCCGCGCAACACCTCGCAACAGGGCTTTGTGGACAACCGCCACGCGCTTGAGTACCTTCACGCATCCGGTCGGGGCAGAGGTAAGGGAGGCATCCTTCATGAACCGCTTCAAACACGCAGTGATCAGCGTGATGCTCGTCGTGGCGCTCATATTTGCCCTCTGCACCACGCGGCCGTCGCCCGCCCACGCCCTCGACGAAGACACCACGACGTTAATCATCGTCCTCGGCGGCGTGATCGGCGGCCTGATGATCGTGGCCGTCATCATGACGCTCATCGTGCGCAACAACCCCGCCTGGATGCCGGCCCTGCCGCGGCGCGATACACACGTGCGCGCGAACCCCTGGGACGTCCCCCCACCGCGGGTTCGCTTCGGCTGGGAGTGCGGCGATCGCTCCGGCGCCATGCCGTTGCTGTGTTGGTAGGGGCCGCCCTCGGGCGGCCCGTGACGCGCGCACCGCGCCGGGTGGACCGTAGCCCCGCGTCTGCGGGCGGCACGGGCGAGCCTGCGCCCCTATGGCAGGTCCTCTGTTACGCGGCGCGGTGGCGGGTGCCGCCGGCGCGCACGCCGATCTGCTTCATCAGCTGAAGCGTCTCGGGCTGCAGCAATGCCTCGCTGTAACGCGCCGTCCAGCCCTCGGCGGGATGGGCATCGATGCCGCTGTGCAGATGAAAGTTCGGATCGCCGAGGTTTGGGTTCATGACCTGACGCGTCTCGGGTCGCACCATCTGCGGCTCGGGCTCGATCCCGATCGCCGCGCAGACCGCCTGGATGACGGTCTCCGGCGTGCGCACCAGGTCCTCGAAGTACGCATGGACCTGTTGCTCGGCGGGCACCTCGCGCAGAAAGGTGTGGATGTTTCGATTCTGCGTGACCCACTTGGCTTCGCGCCGGCGCCCGATCGCCGTGAGGCCATCGGTCCACCGCTCCACCGCATCCTGCAGCGGGTGGAGCACGCGCCGCGTCAGCGGCCGGCGCCGGCGCTCTTTGTCCTTCAGCCGTACGTGCGAATCGATGACGCCGAGGGGGTGGCGGATCAACCAGATGTAGAACGGCGCCAGGGCGGCCGTGCGCGCCAGCGTGCTGAGATCGTTGGCGTATGCCGGCGTCTTGTCGATGAGGAACGCTCCGGGGCGCAGCGCATCGAACAGCCAGCGGCAGACGTCGACCGTGGTCCGTCCTCGGCACGCCGCATCGATCGCGCTCTCCGTGCGCGGCGTACCGAGGAGCGTGAACAGCTCGACCAGGCTCTCGATCGCCATCGGCTTGCGCGCCCGCCACGTGGCGAAGTCGGGATAGCGCAGCAGGAAGAGCTCCTGGGGCGCGACCATGCGGCTGTGCGCGCCCAACATGACGCGCAGCAGCGTCGATCCCGAGCGTTCGGAGCTCAGGACGATGATCAGGCGCGAATCGGGCCGCGCGGCCCACGACCCGGTGCGTGTCTGCATGGACCCGTTCCCCCCAGGACCATGCGCGGGCATCCCGTCGTTGTCAATGTGGATCCGCGTCGGGCGCCGATCAGCGGCGCAGAGGGTCGGGTTCGCGGCCCGTGCGAGACCGGATCAACGCGCTGAGCTCCTCGCGATACCGGTCGACCTCTGCCGCCGACTCGCATGGCTGGTCGACGAGGCGCCGGCGCTCGGCCAGGGTGAGCAGTGCCCAGTCCTTCAGGTGCAGCTTGATGGCGACGCGATCGAGCTTGTCGCGCACCGACCGCGGGATGAGCGCGAGGTCGTCGGCCTCTGCCATGGCGGGCGCCGTTGCTCGCGCTCACGACGGCTCGAAACGGGTCACCGCATGACGCAGCGCACCCTTGGCGTCGCGCACCTCTTCGACCACGTTGCGCCCATGGCATGTCGGGCAGGGGAAGTAGCGCATCGCGCCGTCCTGCCGCGCCATCCAGTGCAGATCGGGGTTGAGGATGCCCTCGGCCGTTACTTCGAAGGCCAACATGCCCCGGCACCCGGGCCCCAGGCAGCGCAACACATCGACGTCGGATGCTTTCTTCTTCTTGGCCGGCGCGGCTTCTGGAGCCATGCGACCGACTCTTAGTCGGTCGCCCCGCCGACGGGCAAGGGACGTGCCCTGCTTCTCACGAGTCGGGGCGACGCATGCGTCGCCCCAACGACCATCGTCGGTACGCGTGAAACGGCGGGCCGCGGCAGATATGAATGCCCCCGATGAGCACCCTCCAAGTCGACCACGTGTCCATTGCGGTGCCGGCGATCGATCCGGCGTTGGCGTTCTTTCGCCGTCATTTTCCGTTTCGCATGGGCGAGGCGAAGCGGCCTGGATACGTCGACGAGTTCACCTGGTGCGATTTCTATCTCGGCGGCTTCAAGCTCGAGCTGCTCGAATCGGCGCGGGACGGCAGTTTCGTCGAGCGCTTCTTGGCGCGCCGCGGCCCCGGGTTTCACCACTGGTCGCTGAAGGTCGACAAGCTCGCACCGCTGATCGCGCGGCTGGAAGCGGACGGCGTCCGCATCGTCGACCACTTCGACGCCGGCGATGGCGATGTGACCGCCTTCATCTCCCCGCGCAGCTGCTTCGGCGTACTCGTCCAATTCTGGCAGGCTGGCGATCTGGCACCGTCCAAGACGGACAACGGCGCCGTCCACCAGCTGCGCAACGGCGAAGTCGTCCGCATGCGCGTCGACCACATCTCCATCGCCGTCCGCGACATCGATGCGACGCTGCGTTTCTTCGCCGCCTATTTCCCTTTCCAGCTGCGCCGAGATCCGCATCCCGGATGGGACGGAATGTTCAGCATCGCCAGCTTTTACGTGAACGGGTACAAGGTCGAGCTGATCCAGGCCCGTCCCGGTCGGGCGAGCTTCGTCGAGCGCTTCATCGCCCGGCGCGGCGAGGGATTGCATCACCTGTCCATCGACGTCGACCCGCTCGACCCTTACGTCGCGCAGCTCGAGGCCGATGGCGTCCGCGTGGTGGACAAGCAGCAGCTGCGCAACGGCGCCAAGACGGCGTTCATCTCTCCGCGCAGCGCCCACGGCGTGCTCATTCAGCTCTGGCAGTCCGCGCCGGGCGCTTCGCGCGCCGGTTGATCGCCGGACCAACTCGTCTTGTGGAGGGCGGCGCGCCGTCGCCGCCGCGGGGTGGGGTTCGTGGGTTCCGATCGATCCGCCCCCCACCCCCGGCGCCGACGGCGCGGCGCCCTCCAGACGAGCGGTATGGTTAGTTGAGAGAATAGTCTTGCCGGCCCCGACCGACCTGTGCTTCAGTCCAAGCCGAGACCAGCCCGCGTACGGGCGGGGCGGTGGCGATCACGGTGGGGCGTGGGCCGAGTCGCTTGAGCCAGGAGGGCGACATGGACGAGCAGATCATCCTGGAAGAAGAACTGATTGCCCAGGAACGGGCGCTCGAGGCAGCTCGGTTGGGCGCCGCAATCACCAAGCGTCCGATCTCCCGGCTGCCGACTTTGCGTCCTCCCATGTGCGTTGAGCCGTCGGAGAGCGTCGGCGCGGCGGTCGAGGTGATGAACGAGGGCCGCACCGGTTGCGTGCTGGTGGTGAAGGACGACCGGCTGGTCGGTGTCTTCACCGAGCGCGACGTGCTGACCAAGATCGTCGGCAGGAATGTCGATATCGATGCCACTGCGGTCGCGACGGTGATGACGCCGGACCCCGAATGCCTGACCCTCGACGACGGCATTTCGTACGCGCTCAACATGATGAGCGTGGGCGGCTTCCGCCACATTCCGCTGATCGACGACGAGCGGCGCCCGACCGGGATCGTCGCCATGCGCGACATCGTCGACTACATCGTCGACCTGTTCCCGGAAGAGGTGCTCAACCTCCCCCCGTCGCCCGCGCACGGCATCGCCCGGGAACGCGAGAGCGCATAGGGGATCTCTGGAGGGCGGCGCGCCCGCCTGCGGCCCGAAGCCTTCGGCGGACGGGCCGTCGCCGCCGTATGAGGTGAGTTGTGTGCAAAAGGGCGACGCATGCGTCGCCCCTACGCATGCCGCGACCTCGGCTCTCCCGTAGGCGACGCATGCGTCGCCCACAACCCGCCGCGGCTTACGGAAACGCGTCCAGGGAACCGTCGGCTAGCCGCAAGGTGCGCAGCTCCTTGAACACCGGCAGCGACGGGTAGCTCGGGTCGGCGACCACGACGACGAGTGATTGATCGTCCAGCCAGGTCGCGCTGTACGCGGTCCGCCCGCTCAGATTGAATCGCTTCGGTTCTCCGCCGCGACGTTCGATGACGAACACTTCCATGCGGCCCAAGGGATCCTCGACCTCGGCCTGAGCGACGATGGCGACGCGAGAGCCGTCGGGCGCGACCGCCAGGTCGCCGATGGCTGCGGCTTCGCGCACGAGCGCGCGGGGCGTGCCGTCAGCGAGTGGAAGTTCCCAGAGTTGCCAATCCCAGTCGCCGGGGAGGGCGGCGTAGAGGCGGCTGCCGTCGGGCGCCCAGCACCAGCGCAGCGGCGCGGTCGGCCAGGTGAACACGATGCGGTTCGCACTGCCGTCATCGGACACGATACGGAGATCCATCGCCTGCGTGTCCCACTGCACCGCGTAGGCGATCATCCCGCCTTGTGGCGCCGCCAGCGGGTCGGCGATCTGTCCGCCGAGGTGCTCGGCAAGGACGGTCGTGGTGCGGCCGGCGATCTGCAGCAGGCGAGGGCCGCGCGCCACGATGGTGGCATCGGCCGTCGCGGTCGCCGCCCGGTCGCGTCCAATGGTGCGCCGGCTGCCGTCGGCGACGTGCAGCGCGAGCAGGGATGGGCCGCTGCCGCGCGAGCGTTCGACGGCGAGAATGCGTGTGCCGTCGGCGCTCCACGTCGGATCGGCGAGCAGACCGTCGAGCACCCACGACTGCGGCTTGCCGCCGCCGCGCGGCGTGATCTCGACGGTGGCGGGCTCCCACGGGTACGGCTCGCCGAGAACGACCATCAGATCGCCGTGTGGCGAGCGTGCCACGCTGCGCGGGTTGTCGCGGCGGGGCAGGACGTTGTTGGTGCGGAGCATGTCGGCCACCGCGGCCAGCGGGTCGAGCACGACCCGCTCGGCGTTGCCGATCGGGGTGGTCTTGTCGAGCGCGGTGGTCTGCTTCTCCGGCTCGGACCCGGGGGGGAAGCGCCACAGGGCCAGCTCATCAGGAGCCGGCGCCGTGCGGTGGTTGCGCACCACCGCGCCGCCTTCCTGGGGGTCGACGGCGAGATCGATCGACTGGTCGCCGAACACCCAGGCCGCGAAGAAGGGGGCCAGGTCCTGCTGCGACGCCGCGGCGAAGACCGTCTGGAGGTCGGTCACCGAGGCGCTGCGCAGGCGAAACTGTTCGAGAAACTGCCGCGCCGCGGCGTCGAAGGCCTCGCTGCCGAGCCGCTGCTGCAGCATGTACGCGACATAGCCGCCCTTGTCGTAGATGGTTGACCGCGCCGCCGGATCGAGGCCGTTGTCGAGCACGGACATCGCGGCGAGCGTGCCGGTCTGATCGGGGTCGAAAAACGAGCTGGACAGGGCGCGCAGCAGCGCCGGCTCACCGCGGTGCTCGCGCAGGGCGCGCCAGCTCGACAGCTGCGCGAAGCCCTCGACGATCCACTCGCCGCCGCTGCCCGGCCGCAGCCACTGCTCGGCCACCGTCGCGCCCCACCAGTTGTGGGCGACCTCGTGGGCGACGATGGCGAAGCCGTACCCGCCGTCGGCGAAGCGCCGCGGCGGGATGCCGATCAGACCGGTGCCGTCGTTGAACGCGCGGCGCAGGCGGCGATTCGTGTACAGCGACACTTGCGAGAATCCCGGGGCGCCGTAGTACGCCGTCAGCGTCTCCTGGCTGGAGATGAGCGCATCGAGCAGGCGCTGCGGCTCGAGTTGCACGTCGGCCGGCAAGAGCACGCGTGCCCGTACCGCGCCGCGTTCGGCGCTGTGCTCCTGGTAGCGGCCGGCCACCAGGGCGAGGCCAGGCACCGGGCGCTCGGTGGAGAAGCGGACGCGCGCGCTGGTTCCTTCGCGGGCGCGGCCGGCCTCGCGGCCGTTGTGCACCAGCGTGAGACCGGCGGGCAAGAGAACCTCGACGTCGGCGAGGAAGAATCCCTGCAGGTCGGAGGGGTACCAGAGATCCGCCGGGCCGATGACGACGTCGTCCGGTTCCAGCACGGCGCCGCCGACGCCGAGCCCACCGGCGCTCGGGCGGCCGCTGTATTCCAAGCCTATGCGGACCTCCTCGTCAGCGCCGAGTGGCTGCGCCAACTCGACGACGGTGACCACCCACAACCGATACGCGGGCAAAGCGGTCCGCGTTCCCTGTGCGTCTTCGCGCCAAGCCGCGTGCACGCGCAGGCCGTCGTTGAGCAGGAAGTAGAGGCGTGGGCGCTCGCGGTCCGTGGCACGTACCGTCAGGCGCGCCGTGCCGCTCAGCGCGCGCGCGTCCGGCCGCAGATGCACCGCCAGGGAGATCGCCGTCGTCTGCTGGCCGGCGACGACGCGGCCGACGGCCCCGGCCACCGCCCGCAACATCGGCAGACTGTGACCGGTGGCCGCCAGGTAGAGCGTCAGCACCAAGGCAACGACGGCCGCTCCGGTCAGAACGAACAGGAACGCGAGTAAGCTTCTGACGACGCGCATGGCGCCCCGCACCTCCCCTCCGGGCGCGTCTGAACCGGGCTATACGCTCACGGCGTTACGTGAGTGTCGCCTTGCGCTGCGTGAGCAGCACCGCGGCACCGAGCGAGACGCCGATGGCGATGACGGAGTACACGAACCCAAATATCTTGTAACCGATCGTGTCGGGCACGGTCGCGCGGAAGCTGAAGAGGATGAGATTGAGAATCACGTAGGTCGCGTAGGCATGGCTCATCGGCAGCGCGAACCGCCGCATGGTCCAGATTCCGTAGGCGTAGACCGCGAGATAGATGCCGAACAGAGGCCCGGCGATGGTGTTGGCCAGGCCGCTCAGCCGTTGGCCGAAGAGCACGAACCCCGTCTGATCACCGATCTGCAGCGGCTTGAGCAAGTTGGAGATCGCCAATATCCCGAACAGGATGGCGAAAACCGTCAGCGCGCGCCCGCGTTCCTCCTGAGACATCTGAGATCCTCCCACACCCGATGGGGACGTATCGCACGGGGTCCGAGAGCGCAACGCGCACTCGCGCAGGAGCGGCGCATGCGTCGCCCCTACTCCAGGCCGGGAATGCCCGCCGCCTGGATGCGCTCGGCGTTGCCGCGCTCCTGATAGGGCGGCAGTCGTCCCTCCTCGTGCCACAGGCGGTAGGCGAGAGCGGTGGAGAGGACACGGATCGGGTAGTCGCGCGGCAGTTCCTTCAGGTAGGGCTGAATCGTGACGAAGTCGCGCGCGCCGTAGTGCCGCATGATTGCTTGCAGGCCGCCGTTCCGCGGCCCGATGTTGTAGGCGAGCAGGCCGAGGAAGAGATCGCCGTGCATCTGGTCGAGGTACGCGCGCAGCGTGGCCGCGCCCACGAAGGCGTTGTGGCGATGGTCGGCGAGGTCGAGCTGGCCGACCTCCAATTGGCGGCGCGCCGACTTCGTCGCCGTCGCCGGCGGCGCCGTGATCTGGAACAGCCCGCGACCGCCGTCGGCACTGGTGCGCGGGCGAAAGCCCGACTCGGTGCCGGCGACGCCCATCAGCAGCGCCGGATCGAGATTGAACACCTCGGCCGCCTCGGCGATCACCGGTTGGTACGGCCGCGAGCGCTCGAACATGCGCTGCAGTTGGGCCAGGCCGGCGCGTCGATAGGCTGCGTACACCTGGTGCGCGATCGCCGCGCGCTCAGCCGCCGCCTGTCCGCCGACCAGCGCCTCGAGCTCGCGCAGGGCGGAGAAGAAGGCGGGCTGCAGGGCAAACCAGCCGGCGCCGAGGGCGAGCGCGAGGGACAGCGTGACCGGCGCCCAGCGCACGCGCTCGACGATGGCCCGGCGCGCGGCGAGCCAGCCCCAGATCGCTGCTCCCGCGATGACGGTGAAGCCCAGCACCGCACCGGCAAAGGGCAGCAGATGGCTCCACAGGCCGGATCCGACGAACCAGCCGGCGAACTGGCCGAGCGCCGCGATCACAACGATCAGGCCCGCGCCGCCGAGCGCCGCAGCCTCCACGGCAGCGAGCGCCCATTCGTATCGACCCGGCCGAAGCCGCCGTGGGCGAACGACCCGCCGCTGCTCTGCCCCGCGTAGCCGCGCCCGTGCCAACCGCGCCGCCGACCCCATCCCTGCCTCGCGCTTCGCGCGTGTATCGCTTATCGCATATCGGCCGGGCGTACCACCGCCCCCTGTTTGGGTGGTCGTCGGGTCTCTGTTGCCCTAACCCTTGACCGTTGCCGGTTACCCGTTGTCCGTTGCCCGTTGGTCAGATCGGTAAACGGATAACGGACAACGGACAACGGGCAACCGCCACTATCAGTCAGCCGGGCTGTTGGCTTGCTCCACGTACGTCCGGCAGGGCTGGCCGCGCAGGCTTGGGCAGGGCGGGAGGTCGGTCGGCACGTCGAGGTCGGGAATGATCGGCAACACGACACGCGACGGGAAGTCGGCGGAGCGGCCGACGTCGACCTGCACTTCGCCGTTCGCCGGCAGCACCATGAACTGCCAGAGCGGGCGGTCGCCGCCCGGTGACGAGACGGTGAGGCGCACGCGCGAGCCGGCGCGGAAGGCGTGTCCGAAGGGGAAGATCTCGACCCGTGCCGGGACGAACTCCCCGGGTGGAAGCATTTCCGCGTCGACCTCGAGGTGGGTGGGCACCGGGCGCAGCTCGCTCGACACCGTCTCGTCCAGCTTGCGCCGGCTGGCGCGCAGCCAACCGCTGATCACGTAGTACTCCTGTCCGTCGGGGCGGATCTCGCTCAGGGTGACCTGCAGGTCGACGTCAGGAGCGTTCGAGCGCAGCCACAGATCGACGCTGCCGGACCCGAGCATCACCGTGTCCTCGGCCAGCGGCGCGGTCGCGTAGGACACCGCCTTGCCGTCCGCCGGCGCCTGCCAGTTCCACGGGGGCAGCGCTGCCCAGATGCCATCGCCGCCGCCCGTATAGGTGGTCAGCTGTGAGCGCGACGGGTCGTAGCCGAACGAGTCGGCGTCGTCACCGGTCGGTAGCTCCGGCACCAGCGTGCCGTCGTCGGCAAAGTACCACGCCGTCGCCTGCGTGTCGGGAATCGGCCAGGCATCGAACGAGTGCTCGAAGGCCGGCACCGGCGCACCCGGAGCCGGGCTGCCCGCCCCGCTTTCGAACAACACGCGCAGGCGCGGCTCGGCCTCGTACATCGCGAGCGCCTCTTCATACGACGCTGCGCCGGTGAAGCGGTCGGGCGGCAGGGTCAGACCGGTCGAGGTGAAGATCATGCTGCCGATGACGTTCACGAGGGCGGTCGCCTGCGGCGGAGTCTGCGGGATCTCCTCGCGGACATAGAACCAGAGGAACTCGATCCAGCGATGGAAGATCGCCGGGATGAGTGCCTCGGTGTGATTGCCGTTGACCAGCGTGACGTGCACCTTGTCGGTGCCCGTGAAGCGATCGAGCATTGTGGCGAAGTAGCCGCCGGTCTGCTCGTCCTGGAATGCGCCGGCGAGGAACACCGGCGCGCTGATCTTGTCGACGAACGTCACAGGCGAGACCGGGTCGGCGACCTCTGCGACGTAGAACTCGTTGTCGGCGATCATCTGTAGGATGTCCGGGGTCTGGCCGCGCAGCTTCATGTTGTCGATACAGACCTGGTCGCCCTCGTCCATGCGCTTCTGCGACCACCCCTGGCCGCCGGGCATGGCGTCGTGCTGGCGGTCCGCCGCCCAGTCGGTGGCGAAGCCGTTGTTGAGAATGCCGCCCGGGTAGAGCGTACCCCGGCCGGTATCGGAAATCACCGAGAGCGGCGCGATGGCGGCGAGGTGCGGCGGTTGGAGCTGGGCGGTGAAGAGTTGGCTGATGCCGGGGTAGGAGATGCCGACCATGCCGACTTGGTTGTTCTTCACCCACGGCTGCGCCGCGATCGCCTCGACCGCGTCGTAGCCGTCGGTGCTCTGCAGCGGCTCGAAGAACTGGAACGCACCGCCCGAGCAGCCGGTGCCGCGAATGTTCACGCCGACGACGGCGAAACCTAGAACCGACGAGAGCAGCGTGCTCGGCTGCGGCGCGTCGGGGTTGGCGGGGTCGTAGCCGGAGTACTCGATCAACGTGTAGTAGGGCCCGTCTTCCGGTTCACCCGGCAGCACGGCGTTGATCGCCAGCAGGGTGCCGTCACGGGCCTGCAGATAGCCGTAGCCCCGGCCGATCGTCTGGTTCGCGTAGAAGGAGTGGTCCGGCGGATCGTCCATCGCCGTGACCTCGACCGGGCCCGTCACCGCGCTGGGGTCGGAGACGGCGACGACGGTGTAGCCTTCGCCGATCGGCACATTGCGGAAGATGAGCGAGCCGTTCGCGTCGGTGGTGCCGGTCTGGACCACCGTCGACTCTCCGTTGACCAGGTAGAGCGCCGTCGCCGGTGCCGCGTCGGTGACGTACACCTGCCCGACGCTGCCGTGGGCGATGCCCTGTACGCCGACCGGGGTGGGTGTCTGCGTCGGTGTCGCCGTCGCCGCGGCGGTGCCGGTCGGGGTGCCCGTCGGCGTGGTGGTTGCCGCCGAGGTCCCGGTCGGCGTGCCAGTCGGGGTGACGGTGGCGGCGCTGGTGCCGGTCGGCGTCGCGGTCGAAGTCGCCATTGCCGTTGCGCTTCTGGTCCGCGTGGACGTTGCGGCAACGGTGGCCGTGAACGTGGGGACGGCGTCGGTCGTCGCGGTTGCGGTCGGAGGGACGATGGTGGCGGTGGAGGTCGCGGTGGGGTCACCGATCGTGGCCGTCGCCGTCGGCGGAACGGTGGTGGCGGTCGCGCTCGGCCCGACGGTCGAGGTCAGCGAGCTCGCCGCCGTTGCCGTCGCTGTCGCCGGCACCGACTGCGTCGCGGTCGGTGTGGCTTTGGGCCGCTTGTGGTCGTCGTCGCCGCAGGCGGCCACCAAGGGAACGATGGCGAGCAAGGCAAGGACGGACGTTCGGGCAACGCGGCTGGACAACATCAGCGATCTCCGTGGCGATTGGGCCGGGGGCGACGCGCCGCGTCCCCCCGGTCGCGATGGTCTAGAATGGATGGAATCACGCCACCATACGGGGCGCATAAACGTTGAGTCAACCCAATCGCGTGCGTTCGGTCGCGCGGCCCAACCGACCGGCCGCTCCCTCGCCTGGAATACGCCGGCGCCGGCTTGCTACGGTGGCGCATGCACGATCTCGTCATTCGGGGTGGCACGATCATCGACGGCACCGGCGCCCCCGGGGCGACCGGCGACGTCGCGGTCGACGGCGAGCGTCTGGTTCAGGTTGGCGGCCGAGCCGGAGCCGCGCGGCGCGAGATCGCCGCCGCGGGTCTCGCGGTGTGCCCAGGCTTCATCGATCCGCACACCCACTACGACGCGCAGATCTGTTGGGACCAGGCGCTGACCCCGTCGTGCTGGAACGGCATCACCAGCGTCGTGATGGGCAATTGCGGATTCACCATCGCGCCGTGCCGGCCGCAGGGACGCGACCGCCTGATGCGTATGCTCGAGCGCGTCGAAGGGATGAGCCTCCTGGCGCTGCGGTCCGGCATCACGTGGGGTTGGGAGTCCTTTCCAGACTACCTCGAGGCCATCGCCACGATGCAGCCGGCGCTCAACGTCGGCTCGCTGATCGGCCACTCGGCGCTGCGCTATTACGTGCTCGACGAGGCTGCCACCGAGCGCACCGCGACCCCCGAGGAGATCGCGCGCATGCAGGATCTGCTGCGCGCCGGCCTGCGGGCCGGGGCGCTCGGCTTCTCGACGTCACAGGCGCCGACACACTTCGGCGGCGACGGCCGGCCGGTCCCGAGCCGCCTCGCCGACGACGACGAAGTGCTGGCGTTGTGCGGCGTGCTGGCGGAGTTCGAGCGCGGCGCCATCGAGATCACCACCAAGCACCTGACCGACGTCTCGGTCAGCATCGCCGCGGCGCGCCGGAGCGGGCGGCCGGTCAGCTTCCTCGGCGCGCTCCGGCCGGAGGCCGCGGCGGAGCTGGTACGCGCCCGCGCCGACGGGCTGCGGCTGGTGCCGCAGACG
>Ga0187893_10010472_pt1 | contig 13791 bp, 6 predicted proteins | sample MA1701074metaG_FD_139574 | JGI IMG/M metagenome (GOLD analysis project Ga0187893, IMG submission 139574) | White microbial mat communities from a basaltic lava cave in the Kipuka Kanohina Cave System on the Island of Hawaii, USA - MA170107-4 metaG ...
ATTCATGACATGGACCCCAAGGCCACGGCAGAGATGGCTCGAAAACACAAAGACGTCGTCGTGGGTATCAAGTCGGCTCACTACCAAGGCCCGGAATGGGTGTCGGTGGAACGTGCGGTGGAGGCTGGCACCATCGCGAACATTCCCGTGATGGTGGACTTCGGCTACTTTTTGGTCGAGCGTCCTTTCTATCGTCTAGTCACGGAGAAGCTCCGGCCCGGAGACATGGCTACGCACATGTATCGGGCTCCTGTTCCTTACGTGGACAAGAACGGAAAGCTGCTGAAGTACCTGGAGGCGGCGCGCAAGCGCGGCGTGAAATTTGATGTCGGTCACGGCGGCGGCAGTTTCGTATTCCGCAACGCTGCCCCGAGCGTGCAACAGGGGTTTTACCCTGATTCCATTTCCACCGACCTTCACACCGGCAGCATGAACGGCGGCATGATGGACATGGCGACGACGATGTCAAAAATGCTGGTGCTGGGCGTTCCTCTCAAAGAGGTGATCCGGGAGTCTACGATCAATCCCGCGGTGAACATCAAACACCCCGAACTGGGACATCTTTCGATTGGAGCCGTGGCGGATGTAGCCGTGTTCAACTTGATGACTGGTAAGTTTGCTTACGCCGACGCGGCCGCCGGTCGAGCGGAGGGAACGCAGCGCCTGTTCTGTGAACTGACGCTCAAAGGCGGAAAAGTGGTGTGGGACTGGAACGCACGGACGGCGCAAGATTTCAGGAAGTTAGGGGACCGTTACGGCATGCGTGAAGTGGACCACATCGTTTTGCCGAAGGAGTAGTCGTTACGCGTCGGTCCGCTTCTCAGACCGATGTTTCAAAAGCCAGGCTTGACTGTTGATCCCCGGCTCGTCGCCGTGAGGGGCCAGCCTCCGATAGGTGCCGTTGCTTAGCATTTCTCTGGCTTGCGTATTATCTGCCAGATAGGTGGCCAAGACTTCGTCCCGCAGGTATTGAACCAGCTTAGGGCTCTCGACGGGGAACAGGGCCTCAACGCGGTGGTTGAGGTTGCGCGGCATCAGGTCGGCGCTGCCCAAATAAACCTCTTCCTCACCGCCATTACGGAAATAGAAGATGCGGCTGTGCTCAAGAAAACGCCCTACGATGCTCACTACGCGGATGTTTTCACTGATGCCTTCCAGGCCGGGGCGCAGGCAGCAAATGCCACGCACGATAAGGTCCGTCTTCACGCCGGCCTGCGACGCTTGATACAACAGGCGGATCATCGATTTGTCCATCAGTGAATTCATCTTGAGAATCAGATGTCCCCGCCGCCCCTGTTGTTGGTGATCCATTTCCCGACGAATCAGCCCTTCCAGCCGGTCGCGCAGATTAATCGGTGCCACAAGCAATTTTCGATAACCGATCTTGGCCGAATAGCCTGTTAGATAGTTGAACAGGTCAGTAGCGTCCGCACCGATCTCGTCGTCGCTGGAGAAGTAGCCCAGATCGGTGTAGACCTGCGCCGTAACCGGATTGTAGTTGCCGGTGGACATGTGAACATAACGGCGAATGCTGCTGCCCTCTCGACGAACCACAAGCGCGATCTTGCAGTGTGTCTTCAGCCCCAAGAGACCGTAAACCACGTGCACGCCTTCGCGTTCCAAAGCTCTTGCCCAGTGAATGTTGCTCTCTTCGTCGAAGCGGGCTTTCAACTCCACTAATACGGCAACCTGTTTCCCGTTTTCCAAAGCCTTCAGCAAAGACTCGACAATCGGGGAGTTGCGACCAATCCGATACAGTGTCATCTTGATGGCCAACACATCCGGATCGACAGCCGCAGCTCTGAGGAAGTCCACCACTGGTTTGAATGAATCGAACGGGTGGTGTAAGAGGATAGGCTCGCGACGAATGTTGGAGAACAACTCGCTTTGCTCAAACCGCGAATCGAGGGTTGACGGGATGACCGGCAGAAACGAAGGTGCTTTCAGGTCATGACGGTTAATCGCGTAAAGGCTCATGAGACGGCTGATGGCGAGCGGACCTTCAAAGGAATACACATCTTGAGGGCCCACTTCCAGGTTGCTCATCAGGATTTCCAGCATCGAAGGCGGCATGCCGGGATTCACCGTCAAGCGAACGGCGATGCCGAAACGCCGCTGCCGCACGCTTTCCTCGATGGTTTCCAACAAATCGTCCGCTTCCAACTCTTGAATCACCATGTCCGCGTTACGAGTCACTCGGAATGGGTGTGCTTCCAAAACATCCATGCCCGGAAACAACGTCTTCAGGTTGGCAACAATCACCTCATCCAGCCAGACAAAGGAATACTGCTTGGGGCTGGGATCGTCTTCGAGTTCGTCTTCAGCCGATTTGAGAGCGACTAGTTGCGGCAGCGTTCCGGGAATTTTTACCCGGGCAAAGTGCTCTTCTCCTGAAGCGTCGCGGATTAGAATGGCGAGGTTCAGACTCAGGTTCGAGATATGAGGAAACGGACGTCCGGGATCAAAAGCCAGAGGCGTGAGCACAGGAAAAACGGACTCTTCGAAATAGGATCTAGCCTCGGCTCGTTGGGCGTCGTTCAATTCGCTGTAGTCGAGGATAAAGATACCCGCTTGCGCGAGCCCGGGCCGGATCGCCGTCAGAAAATGTTCTCTCGCCTGCCCGATCAACTTTGAAGCCTTTGCCCGCACCGCCGCCAACTGTGCAGCGGGGGTAAGTCCATCGAAGGAACTGTCGTGAACCCCGGCGGCGATCTGCTGCTTCAGGCCGGCGACGCGCACCATGAAAAATTCGTCGAGGTTGGAGCCGACAATCGCGAGAAACTTCACCCTCTCCAGCAGCGGATTGCGCTCGTCCTGAGCTTCTTCCAGAACCCTATACTGAAACTCAAGCAGGCTCAGTTCCCGATTGATGTAGTATTCAGAGCTCTCGAGATCGATAGGAGCCTTCTGCTCCAGGTCGAGAGGCGCAGTGGATTCGGGCATGACTAATCTCCAGAATCGGAAGGATTGCTGGCACGTCACCATTCTAGCTCATCCGCCAATCCATAGGAAAGCGCTTGCCTTGCTCCAAGTAGGGAGGTTTGTTATGGCCCCAAGAGTTTTGGTCACAGTTTTTCTCGGAGTTCTTGCCCTCACAGGCTGTGCTCCCAGGATGGAACTGCCCTCGGGAAAGCTTATTGACCTCACCCACTCATTTGACGAACAGACCATTTTTTGGCCGACCGAGAAAGGGTTTGAACTCGAAAGAGGGCCGGCCGGCGTGACGGAAAAGGGGTACTACTACTCGGCCAATCGTTTTTGCTCTGCCGAGCATGGCGGCACCCACATTGACGCGCCGATTCATTTCTTCGAGGGCCGCAATACTCTGGACGCCATACCGCTTCGACAACTCATCGGTCGTGGCGCCTTGATTGATGTAAGCCTGAAGTGTGCAAAAGACCCAAACTATCAAATCGCGGTCGATGATCTCGTCCAGTGGGAGAGCAGGCACAAGGAACGGCTCGATGAGGTCATCCTGCTACTGAGGACGGGGTTCGGAACCCTTTGGCCAAACCATGCGAAATACCTGGGAACTGAGGAACCCGGCCCGCAAGCGGTGGCCAAGCTGCACTTTCCCGGCCTGCACCCCGAAGCTGCCAAGTGGCTTGCTCAGAATCGGTCAGTGCGGGCGGTTGGTATTGACACGGCCAGTATCGATTTTGGCCAATCGACTCACTTTCAGAGCCATGTCGCGTTGTTTGAAAAGAATATTCCAGCCCTCGAGAATGTTGCTAATCTCGATCAGCTTCCCGAGACCGGGTTTGTCGTGCTCGCCCTGCCGATGAAAATCCGCGGTGGCAGTGGTGGCCCCGTTCGAATCGTGGCGATGCTAAACCGGTGAGTCTTGACGAGTGGGTTTTAGGGGGCTGAGCAAATTCCGGGCTGAAGAATTCCAGATCGTGCCAGAATACATATCGTGTCGTTCCCGCTAGTTCAAGAAAGGAAAACCGCCTTGGCGAATCCGTTAGAAGAGCTTATCCCAGTGAACGAGAACGGCCGCCTTGCCTGGGTTGCTGATCCCGCCACCGACCAAAAGAGGCGTCGGCGCCTTGCTCTGCAAGTACTGTTGTTCCTGCTGACCGTGCTGACCACAACTTTGGTGGGTGGCTGGGCCTACTCAGGCTGTCTGATTCTCATCCTGCTGTTCCATGAGATGGGACACTACTTCGCTGCGCGCTACTATGGTGTTCCGGCAACCCTTCCCTACTTTATTCCCTTTCCGCTACCGCCTTTTGGGACGTTTGGTGCTGTTATCAAGATGCAGGGCATCATCCCGAATCGTCGCGCGCTGTTCGATATCGGCATCATGGGTCCGGCCATGGGTTTGGTAGTGGCACTGCCGGCTACAGTGATTGGCATTGCGCTATCGAAAGTCATTCAAGTTAATCAGCTTCCCGATGGCGTATTCGGGCTGGGTGATTCAATTCTTTTCTCCTTGATCGCTCACTGGATACACGGGCCTCTGCCGAAGGGTTACGACCTTCTGTTGCATCCAATTGGCTTTGCCGGCTGGGCGGGACTGTTTGTGACAGCTCTTAACCTGTTGCCCATGGGTCAACTGGACGGTGGGCACATCATGTACGCTCTTTTTCGGCAGAAGAGCTTTTTTATCTACCGGTTGGTATTCTTCTCGCTTGCGGCGTTCACCGTCATTGCCCGCCAACCCCAATGGATCTTCTTCTTGGCTCTGACTTTCTTCCTCATTCGCCTCAAACACCCACCGACGATGGACGAAGAGACTCCCATCGGTGCTCGCCGTTTCGCATTTGGAATAGCTGCCATGCTCTTCTTTGCGATCACCTTTCCGCCCAACCCAATCAAGCTCGATTTTTGACGCCGCTGCTCCGACCATCTTCGGAATCAGACGCGCTCTCGTCTTCGTCATTCCGGCGAAGCGAAGCGCGAGCCGGAATCCAGTCGTCTGAGGAACTACCATCTGGATTCGGAGCCCGGGTATTGATTTGCCGCCAGTACAGCGGCAAGATGCCGCTGCCACCTTTGGCAAAGGTGCAGGCTTAGCCTGTCCCAGCTGCCTGATTTGGATGTCAGACCTCCCGGCTTCGTTCAGAAACCCATGGATTTATTTGCCAGTTGGACTGGCTTGAGTCTTGCAGTGCTGGGTAAGAAGAAAAGTCTGGAAAGATAGCAACTGTAAGCATGCCAGGCGCATCCATCTCTCATCCACTCGTGGCTTTCGATGTAACTGGGGGGCTCCGCCATGAAGAGAAGACCGGTTGTGACAGCCGTTTATTGCCTAATGGCAGTTGGGTTGTTAAGTTCTTCTATTCGCGCGCAATCGACCTCGGCTCCAAACTCTTCCACCGCAGCTGTGGCAGCACCCGTTTCTCCAGATCTCACGGTCACCCCTGGGGAAAAACTGGTGCTTCAACTCGATACGCCTCTGCACACGCGATCCACCCGCGACGGTGACCGGGCTTATTTCAAAACTTCTGACGAGGTAATGGCTGGCGGAATCGTCGCCATTCCCAGAGGAAGCGAGGTTCGCGCCACGGTGACCCAGGTGCGGCGACCGGGGCGGTTGACTGGCCGAGCCGAAATGCGATTGCGATTTGATGACGTGCGCCTTCCGGACGGGACGATCCTTCCTCTTCAGGCAAGCGTCGTGCGAGCTGGGTACACCGCCATAAAAACATCAAAAGAAGGCGACCAAACCTTGAAAGGGGATGGCGGAAATGGGTCCAGCGTCACCATCGTGGGGCAGGGAGGATTACAGGGAGCGGTCCTAGGTGCGAGTATCGGAGGGGGCAAGGGGGCCTTGTATGGGGGTGCGGCGGGAGCCGCGATTGGCTTGGCGTCTGTGATGCTCCAGCGCGGACCGGATCTTGATTTGCCAAGGGACATGCTCTTCGAACTGAAGTTTGACCGCGCTTTCCAAGTACCTGCCGCCATCGCTCAGCGTGCCGTCCAGATTGCCCGGTCCATCCCCGTAGGACCAGTAGGTTCGACGGGAAACTATCCCGCGCCAGTCGACAACTTTCCGTCGGATCCGGACGCAGCGCCCGTACCCGACTTCAGCAAGGACAATGAGCCCGAGCCACCGCCAACGGGGACAGAAACCGTGGATGTGGCTACAGCCGGACGCACCACACCGCCAGTCGTCGTCCCGCCACCTGGGACTTCGGGAAACACCCAGCCCAGCGTTGAAGACGTGGGCGATGCGGAGGACTTCAAGCTAAAGGTTGATGTTCAACTGGTGATGGTCGACGCCACCGTACGTGACCGGTCAGGCCGGCCGATGGAGACTCTTCGAAGAGAAGATTTTCGCGTGTTTGAGAACGGCCTCGAGCAAACCATTCAAGCGTTTTCGAGAGATGAATATCCGCTGGCGGTCGCTCTGGTGGTGGATCGTAGTGGCAGCGTGGCCCCCTACATGAACGAACTGCGCCAGGCGGCTTATCGGGCGCTGCATCAACTGAAACGCGGCGACCAGGTTTGTCTCTTCACGTTTGCAGGTGAAGTGCAGCGGCTGGAAGACCTGACAACGGATCGCCAAAGGATCGCGAATCGCATTGGAACGATTCAAGCGGGGGGTGGAACCAATATCGTCGATGGACTGTTCGATGCCGTATATTACCTCAGCTTGGTGGCTCGCGACCGGCGTCGCGTTGTGATTCTGGTTTCTGACAATGAAAACAGTACGCGGCCGCGTTCCAGTCAAAATGAAGTCATTCGAATGGCCATGGAATCGGAAACCGTGATCTACAGCGTCAAGACCGCTGGCGGGAGCACTCCGCTCACGATGCGCGTTCCAGTTTGGGTGGGGAGCCTGGGTAAGGACGACTTGGTTGGGAAAATCACTCACGAGACCGGTGGCGAGATTATCGACGCAGGGAGCACCGGCTCGCTCGACTCGGCTCTCGCCACTGTCATTGGCCGACTCAAGCTGCGTTACACGCTGGGGTACAACTCTCCTAACGCTGCCAAAGACGGATCGTTCCGCAAAATCGATGTCCGGTTGACGGAGCGCTACGGGCGTCCGGACTCGGACTATAGCGTCAGCGCCCGACGTGGCTACTACTCGCAGACCGAGAGGGTTGCAAAAGCCAACTGACAATCAGCACCTCGGTTTCATTTGACGCCTAACGGATTCGGCCGACTGAAGTTTTCTAGCGGTTGAGTTTCCAAGACCGTGGCCCAAGTCCGTACAGTCTTACTTCTTCATTAATACGCTCTCATCTTCAGAGCCTGCGGCTGTGCCGCCTGATGTGCGGAAAGGCTGGGCCTTTCTGCAAGTAGCCGCTACTCGTGAGCACCGGGCTGTGCCCGCTGCGGGGCGTAGCCCCATCAATTGGAGGGTACGGGGAAAGTCAGAGACTTTCCGCACATCAGGTGGCACAGCCGCAAGGAAAACATTTGCGTACTTAGGAAACTGACGCTTTAGCTTTGAAGGCTCCCTGCCCAGGTAGTACCGACTACCGAGTTCATATCAAGTTCATCTTCGCTCAATTCCTCGTTCATCTCTTTCAAGTACCTTCAGCCGATTCGTTTTCGGACACGATTGGTTTTCGGCTTTGACTCGGACTGCCGAGGCACGCTAATCTAAATTCACTAAAGACAAGACCACTCTCGAGTCTACCTGACAGCTTATCGAGCCAGCGACCCGTATGTGCTTCGGGCGCCGAAAACGAATGCTCTTCTTCGCGAACAAGGAGTCAATCATGTATCCCGCTCACACCAAATTCCATACCCTTTCAACGATCGCCCTTTCTCTGCTCATGGTGCTGTTGTTTCCTCCCCGACTGACGGCCCAGTTCGATACTGCCAGCGTGCTGGGCACCATTCGAGACGAATCGGGAGCAGTGTTGGCCGGGGCCACGGTTACGCTGACCAATCAGGGGACCGGCATCTCAGCCACGACTCAAACCGATGAGAACGGCAACTACGAATTTCTGACCGTGAAGATTGGAGCCTACAAGATTGAAGCTTCGCTGGCATCCTTCTCAACCGCGCGTCTGGAGAACGTGCGCGTCACCGTAGGCGCGCGCCAGAGAGTGGATCTCACCATGAAAGTCGGCGAAGTGACGACCACCATCGAGGTTTCCGCATCAGCGGCGTTGCTGGTGGAGGCCGACACCAGCGACCGCGGCCAGGTGATCAATCAAAGGCAAATCGTTGAGCTGCCCCTGAATGGCCGCAACTACTCAGACCTGGCATTGCTCACCACGGGCGTCCGCCGGTCGGCTTACGCGTTCGCAAATCCGCCGCGCGAAGGCTCCTTCAATGTCAACGGGCAACGCAGCATCTTTAACAACTTCCTGATGGACGGTGTTGACAACAATGGGTACGGCACCAGCAACCAGGGCTTTTCGAGCCAGGTGGTTCAGGCGACACCCGACGCACTGGCAGAGTTCAAGGTGGTGACCAGTGTCATGAGCGCTGAGTTTGGCAGGAGCTCAGGAGCGGTCATCAATGCGTCGATCAAGAGCGGAACCAATGAATTTCACGGTAGCGTCTGGGAATTTTTGCGGAACACTTCTCTCAATGCGGCTGGGTATTTTCCTCCGAGAACTGGGAAGCCCGTTTTTCAGCGCAATCAGTTTGGGCTGACCTTTGGTGGTCCCATTGTAAAAAATCGGGCCTTCTTTTTCACCAATTGGGAGGGATTTCGCGAACGCCAGAAATTTGCGGTTTTCTCAAATCTACCGACAGTCAACGAGCGCCAGGGGATCTTCACGGTTGATGTTCGCAATCCCCTCACTGGCGAGGTGTTTCCTAGGGGAACCGCGATTCCTCAGGATCGCATGACTTCGTTTGCGCGCCGAGTGCTGGCAGACTTGCCCTTGCCGAACACAGGAAGTCCGAACAGTCCCGCCAACAATTTCCAGAATCTGAGGGCTGACAAGAACAACAACGATAAGATTGATTTGAAGCTGGATGGCCAGCTCACTGGCAAGATGACGGCCTTTGTTCGTCTCAGTCACCGCAAGAGCAACATTCTTCAAGCACCGGACATCCCGGGTCCGTCAGGTGGAGGTGGGAATGGTTTCATTCGGGCCCTCAATCAGCAGTTGGCGACCGGCGTGACGTTTGCAGCCAGTCCCACGTCGCTTCTTGAAGCAAGATTCGGGTTCTCAAAGACGATCGCTGGCAAGGAACCTCCTGGACTCGGCGGCCCCAGCATGCTCCAGCTCTATGGGATCCCTGGCCTGACTGAAGACCCGCGACTCACCGGCGGTCTCACGAATCAGAACGTCGCCGGGTACAGCCTTTTTGGGCGTCAGGCAACCAATCCGCAGTGGCAGTATCCTTATGTTTACAATCCCAAGGTGAACTACTCGCGTATTCTGGGGAAGCACTCGCTGAAGACCGGATACGAGTATCAGCGCATCCACACAGAGATTCAGGATGTGAACCCTCTCTATGGCAACGATATTTATTCCGGCAACTTCACTGGCCATAACTTGGCCGACTTCATGTTTGGGTTGCGCAATAGCTATTCGCTGGTGAACTTCTATATTGCGCAGTATCGGCAAGTGATGAATTACGCCTACCTGCAGGATGACTGGAAGGTGAGCTCGAAGCTTACGCTGAACCTGGGTGTCCGTTACGAATACGCGACACCGCAGTGGGAGCGCGACAATCGGTTGACCAACTTCGATCCCACCAGCAATCGTCTCATTCTTGCGACGGACGGCTCCATCGCCGACCGGTCTCAAGTAAATCCCGATCGCAACAACTGGGCTCCTCGATTCGGATTTGCTTATAGTTTCAATCCACGGACGGTCGTGCGGGGTGGGTATGGAGTCAGCTATGTTCACTTCAATCGAGCTGGCGGAGGCAATATTCTGGGCATCAACGGCCCTCAGGTCGTGACGGCCGCAATCTCTCAGGGTCCCACCACGCCTGGATTCCGGACGACCCAGGAGGGCTATCCCGTCGGTTTGACCGACCCTGACAAATTCAATCCGATCCTGGCCAACATCTCATATATCCCGCGAGACACCCGGACAGGGTATGTGCAGAACTGGGCTCTTTCCATTCAACGAGAGATTCTGGGCGGAACCATCGTCGACATCGGCTATGTAGGCAATAAGTCCACAAACCTGATTGTATTCGCTGACTATAACGAGGCTCGGCCGAACCGCCCGGGTGAGAACTCGTCCATTCAGGCGCGCAGACCCAATCAGGCTTTTGGAGCGATTACGGTTACTTGGCCGGGAGGTTTCGCTAATTATCATGCGTTGCAGGCTAAACTGGAACGCCGCTTCATGGGCGGGCTCTATCTACTCGACTCGTTTGTCTACTCAAAGGGGATCGACAACACGGGCCAAGCTCTCGAGGACCAGGGAAATGGCGGCCGTGCTAGCCCGCAGAGTTTCTACAACCTAGCCGCCGAAAAAGGAGTTTCCGATTTTGACCAGACTTTTAATAACACCACCAGCGTCGTTTACGAGCTGCCATTTGGGAAGGGCAGAAAGTATTTGTCGGGCGGCGGAGCGCTGACGGACCACGTGTTGGGTGGCTGGCAGTTGACCTTAATTAATAACATGTGGAGCGGTGAGCCCATCAATCTAAGCTATAACCCGGCAGCCAATTTCCAGGTGTCGGTGGCATCAATTCCAGACTGGCGTGGCGGCATCAGCTATCGTCCCAACGTCATTGGTCCGGTTGTGCCCCCGTCAGACCAGCGGAACGTGGACACTAATTTCCTGGATCGCAGCAAAGTGATAGCGCCGACCGATCCCAGCCAGCCCTTCGGCAACGCCGGGAGAAACATCGCCCGCGGATTTGCTTTTTACCAGACCGACTTTGGATTGTCGAAAGCCTTTGCGCTGCCTCGCGAATCCATGAGTTTGCAGTTTCGTGCGGAAGCGTTCAATCTTTTCAACAAAACAAACTTTCGGCAAACGGACCGCGCCTTCTCAAATATCTCTGATGCCCGTTTTGGTCAGATTCGGGGAACCTATCCCGCCCGACAGATCCAGTTTGCCCTGCGCCTGGTGTTTTGAAAACTCGGGAGCGGAGACTTTGACCGCCAAGCACGGCCAGAGGATTCTCATTGCGCTGGCCGGAAGACTTGTACTTTTTATCCTGTGGGCGCACTCGACTCCCTTAATCCGTCATTCCGGCGGAAGCCGGAATCCAGGAGTGGTAGATTGTGGACCCCGGCTTTCGCCGGGCTGGAGGTTTCGCAAATCAAGCGTATGCTCTTAAGTGCCTGGCAAGACTTGCAGAACCCCACAGGACTCCATTTCATGAAACCTTTCCTATTCCTGATAATTCTCCTTCTTTCCGTGCAAGGCCTGAGAAGCAGACCTCAACAACCAGCCAACCCTCAATCCAGGCCAATCCTGATTGCTCACCGCGGTGCTTCAGCCTATGCGCCCGAGCATACCAAAGCGGCATACGAGCTCGCCATTAAGCAAGGCGCCGACTATGTCGAACAGGATCTTCAATTGACCAAGGATGGCGTGCTTATTTGCTCGCACGACGCCGAGCTTTCACGGACGACGAATATCGAAGAGGTCTTTCCAGATCGTGCGGCTGTGCGCAATGCAGACGCAAAAGGCCCCAAAAAGGGCTGGTATGCAATTGATTTTAGCTTGGCTGAAATCAAGCGACTCGATGCGGGGTCCTGGTTCAACCGGGCGAACCCGTTCGCAGCAAGGAAGGAATATGCAGGTCTCGCCGTTCCGACCTTGGAAGAGGCAATCGGTATTGTCGGAAATCGCGCCCGGCTCTATATCGAGATGAAGTATGTGCCGTTTTACGAATCTATGGGCAAGGATATGGTGGACTCCTTGGCCAGGGTTCTGAAGTCACAACGACCGGAAGCTGCTGGACTCGCAGGCAAGGACGGTGACCTCCTGCCGCCTCTATTTATTCAATCCTTTTCCAAGGCAAGTCTCCTGAAACTTAAGAAGCTGGCGCCCGCTTATCCCCGCATCCAATTGCTGCCGATGGAGGACCCGGGGCGCGAGAAGCAGACGGCTACGGTGACTGAAGAACTCGCCCGTGAGGTGGCTGCCTACGCACAAGGCGCCGGACCTGCCAAGGAAATGCTGCGCACCGCAGACGACGTCAACACGCTCCATCGTGCCGGGCTAAAGATCCATCCCTTCACATTCCGGGGATCCACAACCGCTTCAGCTCGGCGTCCGCTAACCGAAAAAGAAAAGAATGGAAAAAGTCTGAGAGAAAACCTGTTGGATGAGATGCAGCGCTACCAGCAGATGGGTATCGACGGCGGATTTACAGACTACCCGGATCTTTGGAAAGAAGCCTTGGCAAATAGAAAGTTCCTAGCACGAAGAACACGCGACTCTACTTTCCCACCTTCAGAAAGAAACATGTCCTCCGTTGTAGCTCGTGATTAGAGGCACGAATTTTCAAGCCGCTACAGAACCTCAGGGAGCGCGCTCCAACGCGATTCACAGTCACAGTCCATCCACAAAATTGCCACGGGAGAAAGCCTCTCAAAACTGGATCACAAACCTGCGCGTCAAACCGTCGCCTGAAAGTGCATGCAGTCTGCCTTGGCAATTTCCATGGGCGCTCGGATTGAACTTGAGGAACAGAGGCTAAACAAAGATCCTCAGGGCAAGCGATTCTTCTTGATCAAGCTGATGACACTCTTCATCGTTGCTTCATCGTTATCGAATCCCCCGTGCGTGGTGCTGTTGGCGACGCCGGTCTTTGGGGCAGACCACGACTGGACGTTCTTCAGCTTGAGAGAACCAATATGCTGATTGAAATGTTTCTCGACGCCGAGAATTGGTGTGGGAATGCCATTCTCAAACGACTCCGAAACCAGGTACAACAATGAGCGGCCATAGCCGAGGATCGGACGGCATGTTGGGTCTTGCTGCTCGGCAGCCTCGGTAAGGTGAAACGTCCGGAAGTGTTTCACGGTGCCATCCTTGATCCTTGCGAGCACCGTTTCATTGAAGAGTGGGATGGTGACTGCTGGCGCCAGGAAGTTAATGCTTTCGAAGTTCCAGCCCAGTTTGCCGAGTCGGTCGACCACGTAGCTGTGGACGATCGATCCGGCCGAGTGGCCAATCAGGTGGAGGCGCACGCGAGATTTTGCGAACCCAGAGGACTTGGAAGCCCGGTCGTACAAGATTCGCGCGCCGCTCCGATTGAGTTCACTGATGGCGTCGGCATTCTGTTTCATCTCTCCCCAAATCGCAGAGCCCACGGGAGCCAACAGCCGTTCCAAGCGTTTATTCCAGAAGCGGCCTAACTGATCGACGAGGCCAGCGGTTGGCTTAGGCAGACCCAGGACCAAGTCTTCCAAACGATTCTTGAGAGTCGACCAGAGGTCTGTTTCCCACATGAAAAAGATGGGAAAGATCTGTGCCTCGTAGAGCTTCGGGATCCACTTGGATGCTGTTTCGGCTGCCGTCCCTTCATCGGTCAGGCCTCCATGTGCATACACAGCCACGTCGGCCGCGTCGTTTTTTCCCAGCCCCCAGCGCTGGCGTGCTTCCTCCATGTGGAAATTCACCAGTGCTTCCACATCCTCGGGTTGGGTACGAAATGTTCCGCTCTTGGAAAGCTCTCCATTGTTCTCCATATCGATGATGAAAGGAGACAGTTCGCGGTTACGAAGGTTAGTGTCCGAAGCGAGCTGCACCTTGTTTTGCTTTGTTCTCAGAGAGACTGCTTTCGCCAGAGCCTTATGCTGCTCAGTAACCACACCCAGCTGCCCCACCCAGCAGTCCATGGCGTTCTCGGTCCAATCCTGGTAGGTGAGCACTGCCTGCCCACCGGTTCCCCATTCCGTACCCCAGGAATTCTGAATGATGAACCCGGTTTCGTTGTATC
>Ga0187893_10010473_pt1 | contig 13790 bp, 10 predicted proteins | sample MA1701074metaG_FD_139574 | JGI IMG/M metagenome (GOLD analysis project Ga0187893, IMG submission 139574) | White microbial mat communities from a basaltic lava cave in the Kipuka Kanohina Cave System on the Island of Hawaii, USA - MA170107-4 metaG ...
CGACCGGGCGCCACGTGAGGTGCGTGCTCTGAAGGCGCCCGGTCGCTACCGCTCCCGGTACCGTACCAGCGCCAATCCACATCTTGGCGTGCTGTCACTATAGGAGAGGGCGCGCTAGCGAACAATACAACCGCGAGAACTAAAATAACCGAACTCCGAAATCTGAGCATAGAATTCCCTTCGTCAATCGGAGAGAGCAGAAAATTGACCATTGCCAATCGGCCATTGCCAATTATTTCGCAGGAAGTTTGGCTACCTTTCCGGCAAAACAATTGGCAATGACCGATTGGCAATGGTCAATGGCTTAACTTGACGCCATTGCCCTTACAAGCTCCAGCCCTTGCGATATTCACGTTGCAGGTGCTGGTTGGCGTCGGAGTTGTTGGTGATCAACCCCTTCTCGCCATCGTAGTAAATCTTCTTGCTTTGCCCAACCTTCATCGCCACGACGCCGAGCAGCATCGTTTCGGTCAGGCGGGTGGCGTACTCGAACGGGCAGGTCGCCTTCTCTTTACCCTTGATCGCGTTGATCCAGTTCATCCGATGCTTGGCCTGCGCGAATGCTCCTTCGCCGCTCTTTTCAACGCGGAAGTAGGTCTTCGGCACTTTGGCCGCCACTTCCATCAGCGATTGCGGATAAAGTTTCGGATTCGAGGCGTACGTGCCGTGGACGAGGATGCCTTTTTCACCAATGAAGATGGCGCCGCCACCGCCGTCCAGTTGTACGTCATCGGGCAGCGCTTCGGGACGCGCGGGCATCAGCCCTCCGTCAAACCAGGAGAGCTTGACGGGCGGTTGATTGCCGCGGGCCGGGAAGTGATACACGACATGCGACCCCATCGGATAGGAGACCCGGTTGTTCTTCAAATCAACGCCGAATGGCGTGAAGGTGGCTTCGACGCTGGTCGGGTAGGTCAAGCCCAAAGCCCAGTACGGATGGTCGATCAAATGCGCCGCCATGTCGCCGATCGCGCCCGTCCCCCAATCCAGCCAGCCGCGCCAATTGAACGGGTGATAGATCGGATGGTATGCGACTTCAGGCGCCGGGCCGAGGAACAGGTCCCAATCCAACCCCGCGGGCGTCGGGAAATTGCCATCCATCGCCGCCGCCAGCGTCCGGTTGACCAGGCGCGCATTCCAATCCGTGCCGAAGCCCGCGCCGCCTTGTCCGCCAGGCCCGCCTCCAGGCCCATTTACCGGAGCGTCTGCGACCACGGGAGGTTTGCCCGGACGTGGGACGCCCTGCGGCCAGAATCCGAGGGGACGATTCGTCCAGACATTAACTTCGCGCACCGGCCCGATCACGCCGGCTTGAACCCATTCGTTGACCAGCGCCGCGCCTTCGCTGGAATGGCCCATGTTGCCCATCTGGGTGACGACCTTCGTGCGCGCTGCTGTCTCGCGTAGCACGCGGGCTTCGTGAATTGACCAGGTGAGCGGTTTCTCGACGTAAGCGTGCTTGCCCAATTCCATCGCGGCCTTCGCGATGACGGCGTGCGTGTGGTCGGGCGTGGCGACGACGATCGCGTCAATGTCCTTCTGTTGTTCGAGCATCTTGCGGAAATCGGCGTAGCGTTTGGCCGTCTTGTAGGCTTCCTGCAACTTCACCGCTTGGGCCCTGCGCTCTTCCGTCGCCTGTTGCATTCGTTGTTGTTGCTCTTGGCTCAACTGTGGCGCGCCCTGCCCTCCCTGACCGCCGGGTCTTGGGCCACGTTCCCTGGTTAAATTGGCGACTTCGCGGTCAACGAAGCCGAAGTCCACGTCGCAAAGCGCCACCATGTTTTGGCCGCCCGCGACCAATTCGCCAGCATCGGTCTTGCCTTGCCCGCCGCAACCGATGAGCGCGAAGTTGACCGTATCGCTCGGCGCGTTGTAGCCCGTTCCGCCCAGCACGTGACGCGGGACGATCATCGCGCTGAGCGCAGCGCCGGTCGTGCCGGCGACAAATTTCCGTCGTGTGATCTTGTCTTGTTTCATCTCTTGTTCTCCGATTGGGTTGATTGAAGGTTCTGGTTAATCGTCTCGTTCATTACGCCAGCGCGTCTTTGATGTACTGAAAACACTTTCTGACTTCGGCCACGGTATCCTCGCCCCTGTACTCGTACTCGATGTTGGCGGGGATGTCGTACTTCTTCTGCCGCAAAAGCTGAAGCGTTTGTTTGATCGGCGTGTCGCCCTCTCCCCAGGGCGTGTTCGGCCCGTTGTCTTTCTTGCGGTCTTTCAAATGAAGGTTGGTGATGCGCGCGTGATTCGCCTCGATGTACGCGATCGGGTCGAACCCCGCCGCGAAGAAATGGCCGACGTCCAGATTGACCGCGAAATATTTCGACATCGCCAGCGCTGCCGCAAAGCTTTCCGGTTTGGCGAATTCATTGGGATCGGTGAGATTGGAATGGCCGTGCATGGCGACGGTGATCTTGTATTTGTCGGCGAAGGGCGCGACCCGCTTCGCCGCACTCAACGTGGAAGACGCGGTGATGATTTTGACGCCGAGCGCCCCGGCCATCTGGAAGCCGCGATCAATCTCTTCGTCAGTGAAATTGTCATTGAAGCTGAGATTGTAAGCCTGGAGCCTGATCCCGACGGCGTCGAATTTTTTGCGGATCGCTTTGAAATGATCGAGCGGCGGCGTCAACCGCCACTGGCGAACTTCTTCCTGCCGCTTGCGCATCGCCTCGCGCATCTCCGGCGTCATCTGACCACGGCCTCCACCCTGGCCTTGGGGTGGAGGGCCTTGCGGCGCGCCTCCGGCAGGAGGACTACCGGCAGGCGGCGCGCCTTGCGGCGGTCGTCCACCGCCGGGGCCGCCGGGGCCGAATTGCGGCCGGGGTTCGACGTGGCCGGAAAAGAGTTCACATTCGCCGATGCCAATATCAACCATCGCTTTGATGGCGTCGTCCAGCGAAAGACTGCGAAAACTGTAAGATTGCACGCCAATCCGTACGCCATTCACCTTGGGGTTGATGTCGGCCAGCGCCAGTGAAAGTGGCAGCCCGGCGACGACGATTTTTCCGAAATCTCTCCTCGAATACATCAATGTGTTCCTTTCAGAATGAAGGTTGGTTTTGCAGCGTTGTGTTCGGAGTCGTGTTACCGCTTAGATACTGAACATCCAACTGCGAACCGTTTGGTAGCGCGATAGATACCGCGCACGGGCGCAGGCGGATGTCTTCCTGCTAACGCTTTTCGCCTGCGATGTAGTGTGTTGTGATGAGGTCACGATAGCTTTGATAACGCCCCTCGTCAAAGTCTTTCAGGAAAACTGTCATCTGCTGTAACAACGTGACCAGCCGAAGCCCTGGCGTTTGCGCCGGGTGCGAATAACGGTTGAAGACAGCGCGGATGAAGAGGCTCCGGTCGTTGACCGGCAGCTTCCGCACATTCTCAGCGAAGGCAGTGAACTTCGATTCATTGAACAGGATCATCTCCACATTCGACGTGTAAAAAGCCGTCACCGTGAAGCCGCTTTTCCGCAGGTAATCGCCCACCGCCGCCAGCGCTTTTTTACCGGCGAAATCGCCGACGACCGGGATGATCAGGTTCTTGCGGTGCAGGCCGCGCACGAAATCATAATCTTCCGCGCTCACCAGAAAATTGCCAGTCTTTCCGTTCAGGTCAGTCTGCGCGATCAGTTCTTTCAAGCTGGGAAAGCCACCGCCCATAAAGCCGCCACGATTTCCACCATTAGGCGAGCCAGCACGGGCGATCTGAAATCCGATCTCCAACCCCTGGTCGCGGAAGCTCTTGTAGACGTACTCCAATTTCGTTTGGTCGTCCGCAGAGAGCGTGAACTGGAAATCTTCCTTGATCGCCTTGCGGATCGCCGCCAGATTGGCTGCGTATGCTTGCTCGCTGGCGGGAGTCTCGCTGAAAAAAGCGAGCACCTCGTTGACCGAACTCCTCTCCGTTGGCGCTTTGTCTTTTGGCAACGGTCTGCTCAACAGCCGCGAGAGGAATTGAATGCGATCCGGCGCCAGATGGAAGATCGCCTTGTACATCAAATGCTGGATCACCGCCTGGCGGCGGATGTCCACGATGAAGGCGATGCGCGGACGAACTTTGGCGATGTAAGTGAAATTCTGTTCCGGCCCGACGCCGATGTACGCGCCGCCCGTTGCCCCAAGCTCTTGTAGCTTGGGGGCCACGTGCAGGTAAGAATCTTCGTTGGAGGTGAAATTGTCCGAGCGAAAGAAACCGCCTTCTTCGGACAACTCGTTGATCAGGCGGGCGAACTCCGCCGCGGATAAACTTTCGGGCGCTTTCGGCGCACGCGCCGCTGTCTGGCCAAACGCGACCATCGTGGTGACGATCAGCAGGAACGCCGAAACGCGAGCCATCAATTTCATATTTGCTCCTCCAGCTCAAGGTTAAACGCTAAACATCAAGACGTTCTATCTTCGCGGATCGTCACAGAATTCGTTGACTAAAAGTTCGATGGTCACCGCGCCCACGCCGGTTCCGCCGGATACTTGCAGATTGATCCGGCTGGGCGATCAGTTTGAATGCGCTATGGCGCACAAACCTGATCTGCATATAAACTACATTGCGCCTCATTTTTTTACAGGGAATGACACAAGAGATGGATAATCTTATTCAACAAACCCCGAGGTTGAAGACGACTCTGTTGCTGATGGTCCTGTCAGCAGGCATTCAGGCGCAGACGCCGGTCGTGCCGCCGAAAGCGAAGCCGGAGGTGGCTTCCACAGTCGCCTTCACCGAAGGGCCTGCGTATCACGCTGATGGCAGCGTCTATTTCACCGATGGCAGCAACGACCGGATCATGCGCTCCGCGCCGGGCGCGCGGCCCGGTTCACGTCGAGTGGTCGAGGTTTACCGCCATCCTTCAGGCCGCGCCAACGGCTTGGTCTTCGATCTCGAAGGGCGGCTCGTAGCCTGCGAAGGAGGCAGTCGTAGAGTTACCCGAACGGAACGTGACGGCAGCATCACTGTGCTGGCTGGCTCGTACCAGAGTAAGCCGTTCAACAGCCCTAACGACATTGACGTGGATGCTCGGGGCCGTCTCTACTTCACCGACCCGCGCTACGGCGACCGGTCGGGAATGGAGTTGGATAAGGAAGCTGTTTACCGCATTGACCCGGATGGAAAGGTCACCCGCGTGATTGACGACCTCGAACGCCCGAACGGGATCGCCATCTCGCCTGATCAGAAAACGCTCTACGTGGTGGACAACAACAACGGGGCGGGAGGATCACGCAAGGTCTACGCTTATGAATTGAGGGACGACGGCTCAACCGGCAAACGCCGCGTCATTCACGACTTCAGCCTGAGTCGCGGTGGCGATGGGATGTGTCTGGACAGTCGTGGAAATCTCTACGTGACCGCGGGGCTTAATACGCCGAATCCGCCAGCGGAGCGCGGGCCGGCCAAAGCGGGCGTCTACATCTTCTCCCCCGCAGGCAAGCAGATCGGCTTTATCCCCATCACTGAAGACGTGGTGACCAACTGCGCATTCGGCGATCCGGACTTGAAAACGCTATACATCACAGCCGGAAAGACGCTGTTTCGCATCCGCCTGAACATAATGGGGCACGTGTTGTGGCCGAGAGTAAAATAGGAACTGTCAGGCCCAAGCCGCCGGTTCAGGAAATCACCGACACCGGAGCCTTCCGGCCAGCGCCTATTGTTTCTTCATCGTTTCGAGCGCTTCTTTCGCCACTTTCTGCACGCTCGGGTCGCGGTCACTGGCAGCGGCTTCGACCAGCGCCTGTCGCGCTTCTTCAATATTGTATTTGCCCAGGTAGTAAACGGCTTTGCGGCGGAAATCGGGATAGTTGTGTTGTTTGAGTATGCCGATCAATTCGCGAAAACCATTGCGCGTATGCTTCAATTCCAGCGCGGTCTCTTCGGCGATCCGGCGCGGCTTTTCATCCTCGTAATCGAGAAATGTGAACAGGAAGCCGATGGCTTTGCGCGAGAAGCGCACGTCGCGTAACTGATTGACCATCAGAATGCCGAAGCAGCGCGCGCGAAGATCGCCTTCATCGTTGATCTTTCTCCCAGCGGGGTTGACCAACGTGTTGAGCGCGGCGTTGCTCGACTGATAAACCTGGAAAGAGCAGAGCGCGCGTCCCAACGCGGCGCGGACCCGCCAGTCCTGATCGCTCAGGGCTTCGACCAAACGCTCGATTGAACCGCGGTCGCCGAGTTGGCCTAAAGCTTCAACGGCGGCCAGGCGGACCTGCGCTTCGGAATCTTTCAGCGCAATGACGAGCGGCTCGACGGCGCGCGAATCACAACTCTTCGCCAAAGTTTCGGCGGCCTTGACGCGCTTCGCGGCTTCTTTGTCTTTGAGCGTGACGATGGCGCCTGGCGCGGCTTCGCTTTCATTCTTTAGCTGCGAACATTGCTCGTAGAGCGGTTCAGCGCGAAGCGGCGGCGCAGCGCTTTGCGCGCGCGCAATCAATCCCGTCACCAGGAAGATCAGGACGAGCAAACCGGAGTTGAAATTGTGGCGATGTGGACACGGCATAATTCTCTCAGGCGACGGTGTCCTGATTCTGCGGCATGAGCAGTTTCATCACGCGCGCGGCGTGACCGAGCGCGATATCGAGCCAGAGTTTTGAATTGCGAGGCAACGGCGGCGAACTTAAGCTACGGCCGAGACGCTGTCAAGCGTGAAGTGAAAACCACCGTAGCCGCTAGCGCCTGGTTATGATATAGTGCCGGCCTCACGACGCAATCCAGCGACAATCTGCCCCAAAGATAAACCCACACACGTTGAGATAACAATGAGCAAAGCTAAGCGAGCCACCGCAAAGCCCAACCAGGCAGTATCCAAGGCAGAGAAGAAAGCGGAATTGAAGAGTAAGAGGGGTAGCGATTATCAGACAACTAGACGATGGCCTATCATTGTCGCGGTTGGGGCGCCGCTCCTGCTTTTTCTCTTCATCTACGGGATGAGGCTGAATCATATGATCGGCCATCCGAATGTGGACGATGGATATTACGTTCTCCTGGCCAAGGCTCTGGCGACCGGGCAGGGTTATACGCTTATCAACACTCCAACGCCGGGCATTATGCCAATTTACCCGCCCGCCTTCGTCGCCTTGCTCTCACTCATTTTCAAATTGTCCCCGCAATTCCCGCAGAATCTATGGTTGCTCAAGCTGGTTTCGATTGCGGCTATGCTCGGAGTAGGTGTAGTAGCTTATTTCTACTTCGCGCGGATGCGAGAATTACCGACATATCTGGCTCTGGGCATTGCGGCCGCAACCTTTCTCAACCCCGGACTTGTTCACTATGCTACTTCCACTGTGATGTCCGAGTGTGTTTTTGCGGGCGCCCAGTTGCTGGCCCTGGTCGCGGTCGAACGGTGTGTGCGACTGAAGACCGCCGCGGCTTGGCGCTTTGCCCTGGCCGGGGCGGTGTTTGCTGCTTTTGCCTTTCTCACGCGTTCGATTGGCGTCACCCTGATTGTCGCCGCCACGGTCTACCTGCTCAAAGAACGCCTGGCGCGGGCCGCTCTGATCTTTGTCGCCGCGGTGTCGTTGTTGGCCGGGCCGTGGGTAATTTACGCGCGATTGCACGCGCCTACGCCGGAGCAGAAACAGGAGCAGAAGGGTTATATCGTCGAAGGGTATGCCACACAGTTCTGGCAGAAGAGCGCTGGCGTCAGCGATTCCGGAACCATAACGTTATCCAAGCTCCCTGAGCGAGTTTGGAACAATACTGCGGATATTGTGGGGCAGCAGGTTGGCTTGATCGTCGCCTTACGCTTGCTCCAGACGCTGGGCCGGGTGGGGCTTGGAATTCTATCGTTCATCCTGAGCCTTCTGGCTCTGGCTGGTTTTGTCTCTGTTGTGCGCGAAAGGTTGACCGCGGCTGAAATCTACGCTCTCCTTTCTTTGATAATGATTCTGTTGTGGCCCTGGGAGCCGGTCCGTTTCCTGCTGCCGTTAACTCCTTTTTTGATTTTCTATATCCTGATGGGCGCCCGCGCTATCCACCGATGGCGGCGACGCGGCAGCGGCGCTGTGAACTGGCAAGCTGGCCCGCAGACAGGTTTTATGACGGCGACGGTGTTGGCCTGGCTTTTGCTGGCGCTGTCCGTGATCAGCCATCTCGATTACATTCAGGCGCTTGATGATCAGCGGCTTAAGGGAAGAGGTGAGTTGGCGGAGTTTGACGAAGTGGAGGCGCTGCTGAAGTGGGCGCGGGAAAACACCCCCGCCGACGCGGTCTATGCATCGCTCAACCCGCCACTGGTTTACCTCCACACCGGGCGCAAAACGATTTCCGCCCAGGAACCGATTGAGAGTTGGGAGATGTGGAAGAAGCTAGGGGTACGCTACCTCGTGCTCACCTCTCCGTATGGCTTGCCTGAGAGCGACACGGAGGGTAAAAAGATCAACATCGTTTATCAATCCCGCCGCAACCCGACTCTGCTAGTTGTAGATCTTGGCCCGCCCGACACGCGGGCGCCCTGGCCGAATGCGCCTTCAACGGCTTCGGTCAATTGAGCGGCTCACATTGACCCCAGCTTCTAAAATCAGATTCTGCCAGCCATCCACCATAGCCTTCCACCCGGCGGGCACGAGCGTCGTCGAGCCGTATTCAAAGATGATCGCCGGAGCTTTGATCCTCGCGCCCGGCCTCAAATCCGCACGGTCGTATACCGGAACCGATTTGCGTTTTTCTCCCAACCAGACCAGTTCGGTTCGTTGCGGCTTCGCGTGGTATCGCGCAAAGCGGGCCGCGCGTTTGATCGTAGGTTTTTCGGCCAGACCGACGCCACGCAAACGCACGCTGACGATTTCGACCGCGCGGTTCTCATCGGCGTGCCCGTAGCGTTCGCGGTGGGATTGATGAAACCTGGCGACCGCGTCCTCACCCGCTTTGATCTCCAGCTCGAATGATTGGCCGCGATAACGCAAGGCGAGCGAACGGATCAGTTTCGTCTGCGCGGTGGAAAAGCCTTCGCCTTTCAAATCGCGCTGCGCCTGCCGTTCCAGCGCGGCGAATTCCCTCTCGACCTCGCGCGGAATCTGCTTTGAGGCTTCGATGGTGATCATCACCGTGCGCGAATAATCTTTCACCACATCGGCGAGCAGCACGCCGAGCGCGGAAAAAGCGCCGGGGTAGTTCGGAATTATGATGCTGGGTATTCGCACTGCATCGGCCAGCGCCGCTGCGTGCAAACCGCCCGCTCCGCCAAAACTGATCAGGGTGAATCGGCGCGGGTCGTGTCCGCGCTCGACGGAGACCAGCCGCAGAGCGCGCTCCATATTCGCATTGGCCACGCGAACCACACCCAGCGCGGCCTGTTCGCGCGTCACTGTCCGCGTAGAAGCCCGCGACATCTCGTCGGCCAGTTCATCCAGAACCTTCGCCGCGCGAGCTTCGTCGAGTCTTATCTCGTCGCCAAGCAGACCCGAGCCAGCGAATCGGCCCAAAACCAGATTGGCGTCAGTCACAGTCGGCCGCGTTCCGAAACCATAACAGGCTGGGCCAGGATCGGCTCCGGCCGATTCAGGCCCGACGCGCAGCGCGCCGCCGGCGTCGACGTAGGCGATGGAACCTCCGCCGGCGCCGACGGTGTGAATGTCCAACACAGGCGCCGCGACCGGCAACCCCGCTACTACGGCCTTGTTCGTCGTGCGCGCCGAACCGCGGCAGAGCGCGACATCGGTCGAAGTCCCGCCCATATCGAAAGTGACGATGTCACTGATTCCGACCAGTTCCGCGATTCGCGTCGCAGCCACGACGCCTCCGGCTGGGCCAGATAGGATCGTTCGCACAGGTTCACGGGCAGCGGTCTCAGCCGAGATCGAACCGCCGGATGACTGCATAATCCGCAACTGGCTCGCATTCCGTGTGGCCGATCTGCGCGAGAGCATTTCTGTCAATTCGTTCAGGTAACGGCTGACGCGCGGCGCCAAATAGGCGTTGATGACGACGGTCGAAGTCCGCTCATATTCGCGGTATTCGGGCAGGATTTGATGAGAGACAGAGATCGGAACGCCGAGCGACGCCAACTTTTCAGCGACAGCTTTTTCGTGCGCAGGATTGGCGAAGGAGAAGAGCAGCGAGACAGCGATTGATTCAACTCTAGCTCGTTTCAGCTTCTTCAGCAGCGCGTCCAGTTCACGCGGCTTCAACGGCTCGATCACGATAGCGGCGTTGTTGGCGTCGGGAGCAATGCGCTCTTTCAACCCGAATCGCAATTCGTCAGGAACCAATGGCGCAGGCCGCGTCACGGAGAGGTTGTAAAGATCGGGCCGCGCCTGACGTCCGATTTCGATCACATCCTCGAACCCCGCTGTCGTCACCAGCGCGGTGCGCGCGCCTTTGCGTTCTAACAACGCATTGGTCGCCACAGTCGTGCCATGAACTATCTCGACCGTCAAACCAGGTGAAGCATCCCTTCCGAGTTCAAGCTCATCGAAGGCGCGCGCTAAGCCGGTTAGGATCGCCTGCGCCGGCGCCTGGGGTGTCGAAGGAACCTTAAAAGTGATCAGACGATCTTTGAAGATGGCTATGAAATCGGTGAACGTTCCGCCAGTGTCCACGCCGATACGCAAATTAAAATTGGCGTGAGAACGCTCACTACGTCGCTTCTTATTCATTCTTTTTCTTGCTGTTTCGATTCACAGTTGGGAAATCCGCTGAAAAATAATGAAACCAAACTCAGGCTCAGGCGTTTGTGACGCCTGAGTTTCCGCGATGCGCTCGGGGCGAAAGTTGAACTCACTGGGGGATTTTCGACGGGCGCATTGCGAAGGGATTGGGGTTTCATTGATTGGTTAGGATCACTGAAGACCATTGAAAGCGTCAGACCTCACTTCACCGACTGACGGTTTCAACCTGATTTTAATAATTCAGAACTTCGAACCGCTTTTCAGTATTTCTTGGTTGCCCTATAAATCCCGTTTGCCGTTTCAATTTTGAATCTATCCGCCACGCTCGTTATCTCGATCCCGGCATCTCGACCCGCGAGCGAAATCACATTGTGAGATGAACCGTAAAATTTCAAGCGCAATTTCTGTTTTTGCCTGCCTGACCTGTGTGCTGGGCGCCGGCGTCTCCGCCTTTGCGCAATCCAGCCCGCAATCGAACGCTCAATCAGCGAAGCCGCTGATATACACCACTGCGCTGAAACTCGCGATCGCCAAATTGAAATCAGGCGAATCGAATGTTTACGACGTACGAGGCAAAGCCGCATTTACCGTGATGGCGGCAAACAACAACGACACGGTCACAGGGACGCTGGTTTATACAATTCCAGACAATGCGCGGCAAAAGATCGCGCAGCTTTCCGCCAAACCTCTGGCTTCGATCCCGGCCAGCGTGACGAAAAAAAATGTGATCGCCAGTTTTCAATCAGGCACAGCCTGCCCCGTCGTCAACCTCGAAATCGGCGCGGCGGAACTGGATGTCGCCGGTGTGAAGTTGCAGTTCAATCGGATCACGCTCGACGTGATTGAAACCGCCGAACAGGTTCCGCAACATTTCTGCGCCTGGACACGGCAGATCAACGCCAAACGCCAGCGTCGCGGCATTATCGCTTCGCTTAACCGTCTGATCACGGGAGAGCAATAGAATTCACGATTTTTGCGGATTTGAAACTGCGGCGTCGAATCCGCAAATTTTCGCTCGCAGGCCGCCAGCTATCATCCGATCATCATTGATCATCAACTAGCCCTTTGAACCAAAACCAAATTTTTCTGGAGGTAGAAAATCCGAACATGAACACCACACATATGCGAACTGCTTTGACGCTTGTTATCCTGCTTGGCGCGGCCATCGCCGTCAACGCCCAGCAGACTGTGACGCCGAAACCGGTGGTCTTCACGACTGCGCCGAAACTGGCGATCGCCAAGCTGAAAAACAGCGAAACGGATGTTTACGACGTGCGCGGCAAGGTCACTTACACTATCACCGCCGCCAATTCTGACGACACGGTCGCGGGCACGATCAATTACACGATTCCGGATGACGCGCGGCAAAAGATTGCCGCGATGACCGGCAAGCCGCTGGCGAATGTTCCATCGTCCATCACCCGGAAGGACGTGATCGCGGGATTCCAGAAAGCCACCGCGCCGCCGATCATCCATCTGGAGATCAGCCCGATGGATGTTGATGTCGCTGGCGCGAAGCTGTATTTCAACCGCATCCAACTGGACATCAACGCTCGGGAGGGCGGAACCTCCTCAAAATTCACGAATGAAGAAATGGAAATATTGATCACCAAGTGGGCGCAGCAGATCCTTGCCGGTCGCGCGCGTCGCGGCATCATTGCCGCAATGAATCGCCGCATCGCCGGTGAAGACGACAACTAAATCATCGGCGAGCGTGAAAAATCCGGGTTCAGATTCGCCGCGTAGTTATAACCGGACTCTTCAAGTTTGTGGGAGGAACGGAGCGAATACGGCCGTCGGGGTGTGGAGGGGCACCAGACTTCGTCGCGCCGCCATCTTCTCCGGTTTCTCCCACAAAGCCCGCAAGGGCTGATCCAGGCAGCCAACGATTGATCATCGGCGATCTTCGGATATCCGTTCGTAATTTACGCCAATCATCAACCTCCGGCTGCCGATTTACCTTTTATCGTGTTATCTTTCCCGACGTGGGCCAACCAATTCACATCTACCTGCTCATTCTGATTGCGCTTGCGACAGGGGCGCAACCTGCCTCCATAAAACCATCAGGCGCCAGCCAAAGTTTCGCTCAAAGCAGTTCCGACACGATCGGCAAAACTCGTCCGTCTCTCTCAGGCGGCATTGAAAACAACGGCGGCCAGGTTCGATTGAGCCTGACCAACAACTCTTCGCGCGAATTTCGCGGCCTGGGCGTGATCGGAATCGGCGGCGATACCGAGCAGAAAGAGATCGGCCAGTTGGCGCTCACACTCCCGCCGCAAGAGACCGTGATCCTACAACTCAGCGGCGTAGCGCCTTTCGGTAATCAGTTCTCGTTGAAGGTGTTCGATCAAAACGGCGCTCTGATCTACTACAAGATCGCGCCGATCAAGAGCGTGTCTGATCCGGCTCCGGCGATGACGGCCGCGCTTTCGCCCGTTTCAAAAAAAAGCTCTGTTTCGATTTCATCGGAAAAACCTTCACCCTCATTGCCGGATGAGAGATTGTCGGCAAACAATTCGAACGGCGTGATGGTTATGGCCGAGGTGACGATTAAAGGGCGGCTGCTCGCGGGTCAGTCAGAGAATGACCCGTTCACCATCGCTTTTGAAATGACGGCGATCCGGCCTGTGTACGACGCGACGCTCTCGATCATGCTGGGCAAGCATAAAGACAGCAAGCCCGTCAGCATCAAGCGCGACTTGACCGTCGAGTTTAAATTGCCCGATCAGTTGGACGGCGAACGGATCAGCTATGAATTGACTGCTAAAAACGGCCGGATGATCGCCAAAGGCGAACTCGGCCTCGAGCAATTGATGGCTGAAGATTTCGTCACGGCCACAGACATTCGCACGGACAAATCGTCCTACGACCTCGGAGATTCGGTCAATATTACGATCCAACTCGAAGGCAAATCGCCGCACGGATACAGGCTGGAAGTGGTGGCCAAAGACGGGCAAGGCGTCGTCTTTTTCCGGGACCAGTATCAAACCAACGCCGAAAATCAAACCAATACGCAGGAATTCACCCTGACGCTGCCGCGCGAAATGACTTCGCCAGTCGTCCTCGAATTCAAGCTCTTCGACGCTGAGACGGGATTGCTCTTCGATTCCGGCGAGCGCGAAATCCCAGTCAACGACGCCAAACGCCGCCCCTGACGCCATCTTTCAGCGTCGAATGAAAACGTGGAAATAA
>Ga0187893_10010474_pt1 | contig 13789 bp, 7 predicted proteins | sample MA1701074metaG_FD_139574 | JGI IMG/M metagenome (GOLD analysis project Ga0187893, IMG submission 139574) | White microbial mat communities from a basaltic lava cave in the Kipuka Kanohina Cave System on the Island of Hawaii, USA - MA170107-4 metaG ...
ACTGACCCAGGCAGCCTTCTCCACTCACGACGGAAAGGAACTTACTCCCCCACAGTTCCCTCGAATGTAAAAAATTACATTCATTCCGTACCTGAGCCTGACCAGAATCGCAAGTGATCGGTCACAGCGAATCAGTGCAAGCGCAATGCCATCGCCGCAAATGCGCCGCGCCGCCGGTAAGTCGCTGATTGCACGCTTAAATGAAAGTAAATCATCCAACCTGGGACTCCGGCGATGGATGAAACGAATGCAGCGGGCTGTATCGCGCGGCGGCAGCTTGTTCACTCCGAATACGCTAAGACAGCCACGTAGTAACGATTTATTCGTTACTACGTGGCTGCGTTTCGCCATCACTACTGGCTTTCGACTTGCTTCAATTTTACGGAAACAGAGGAAAGGTCTTGATTGAAAGAATCTTTCCGTCCGATGGCATTTGAAAACAATAGCGCAATCATTTGTCTCTCAAAGACCATTGGCAGGCGTGGCTACAAACTTATTCAAATTTTTCAGGGAGGGAACTATGTTTAACAAAAAAGTGAGAAAGAGGTTGTTCGAGCGGTTGGCGAAAAGGCCGCTGAAACAACGGGTGAAAACCTGGATGCTGACCAGCATGTTGATCGGCGGCTTGGCCCGGTTGAGATCGAAGGCGCGCTTTATTCCAGGATTGAGGGCGCGCAAAAGACAGCCTATCAACGCGGCCTACGGGCTGTGCGCCGCGGCCGGAGCCGGCGCTGGGTTGATGTATCTGCTCGATCCCAACCAGGGCGGGTTGCGGCGCGCCTCGCTGACTGGCGGCGCTTCGCGCGCGGCGCACAAAACCGGCTCGGCCATCGGCGGCGCTTCGCGCGATCTTTTCGATCGGGCGCGCGGGCTGGTCGCGGGAGCGGAGTCGAGGTTCGGAAGCGATGACACGGGCGACCGCAGCGTTATCAAGCGCATCCGTTCTGAAATAGGCCGGCTGGTGTCTCATCCGCGCGCTATCCAAATTGCGTTGCATGACGGGCGGGTGGCGATCACCGGTCATATCCTGGCGCGCGAACTCGACGATCTGATCACGCGCATCCGCAGCTTGCGCGGCGTGATCGAGGTAGACAACCGGTTGCATACACATGAAAGAGATGAAGACATTCATCATCATCTTCACCGCTTGGGCGGCCATTTGAGCGGCTTTTCGCCGGTGGCGCGAACGTTGACGGCGCTGGCCGGAGGCGCGCTGCTGGGCGCGGGGTTGCGCCGCCGCGGCGCTTTGGGCATAGGGCTTGGAGCTCTCGGAGCCGGACTGGTGGCGCGTGGCCTCACTAACATCGGAGTGAAGCGTTTGATCGGCAATCGCCGCGCGATTGATTTCCACCGGACGATCAATCTCAACGCGCCGATTGATCGCGTTTTCGAGTTCTGGGCCAATCACGACAACTTCCCGAGCTTCCTGTCGAACGTGCGTGAAGTCCGCCACGTGGGCGATGGACGTTTGCAATGGACGGTGTTCGGCCCATCCGGCGCGCCGGTGAAATGGAACGCGAGGATCAGTGAATTCATCCCCAACAAATTGATCGCCTGGAAGAGCGAACCCGGCTCGGCCATCGCGCACGCGGGAACCGTTCGCCTCGACACAAACAGAGATGGCAGCACGCGCGCCGCTATCAAAATGTCGTTCCATCCCCAAGCGGGCGCGGTCGGAGAGGCCATCGAAACGATCTTCGGCGAAAATCCGAAGCGTGAGATCGAGGAAGGCTTGCAGCGCGTGAAAGCGATCATCGAAACCGGACGCGCGCCGCGCGGCGCCGCGCAAACGTGGTCTTCAATGCGCGAAGCGACGGCTGACTGAAACCGTTGTGAGGGCTGATTCCTCGGATGCCGGAGTGGAACAAGATGACCTCTTGTTCCACATTTCCCACAGCAGAAGCAGAAAAATGGCGGGCGGAAAATGAATTTTCCCGCCCGCCATTTTTCTGCTTCTGGCTAATACCGACCCGCTCACGGCAGCGCGCGCTGCCGCAATTCCGCTCGTGGTTCGACCAGCGCCGCTTCGGGTAGCGGCAATCTGAACGAGCGATCCATCTGTCTGAACACATCCAGCAGCGCCAGCGTGATGGCCACGATCACCGGGCCGAGCACCAATCCCAACACGCCGAAGATCTGCAACCCGCCCAGCACTGAGAAGAAGATCAGTAACTCATGCAGCCGGGTTCTTTCTCCAACCAGTTTCGGGCGCAGGAAATTGTCTATCATCCCGATCACCAGCGCGCCCCAAACCGTGAGCGCCAGCGCCTTGCCCCAATGCCCGCCAGCGGCCAGGTAAATCGCCGCCGGAACCCAAACCAGAAACGATCCGGCTATCGGGATCATCGAGAGAAAGAACATCACCACTCCCCAAACCAGCGGCGAAGGCAACCCCAGCGCAGCGAACGCCAGGCCGCCGAGCGCGCCCTGGATTCCGGCGATCACAACCACTCCGTAAACGCTGCCGTATATGACTTCGCGCGTCCGGTTGAAAATCCCCTCCGATTGCGCGCGTTCGAGCGGAACCATATCTTGCAATACTTTTCTGATCCGGTCGCCATCGCGGAAGAGGTAATACATCGTGAAAATGATGAAGAACGCCTGAGCCACCGCGCCGACCACGCCGCCCACCAATCCGAGCGTTTGCCCGGCAATCTGTCGGTTGAGGCTGTTCAACCGTTCGACCAGATACTCTTGCGTATGCAGCCGGTTGATGTCCACGTATTTTCCGAGCCAGGTTGTGATCCGTCCGATGACGGGAGAATTGGGATCGAGTAACGTATTGAAGAATCCTTGAAGCTTCTGAGCGGCCTGCGCCATTTCGTTGGCCACCGCCAGCGTGATCAGTGAGGCAGGGATCAGGATTGCGGCGATCACCAGAGTGGTCGAGATCAGGGCGCTCCAACCCGGACGCTTAGTGTGCGCGGCGATGCGCTGGTGGACCGGGTAAAAGACGATCACCAGCACCGCCGCCCAGGCCAGCACCTGGATGAAAGGCAGCAGCATTAACCAGCAAACGTAAAGCGCCAGCCCCGCCGCCACCAACAGTGCGATCCATCGGGTATACATTTTGCGCTCGCGTACTCCCACCACCTTTATTTCTTCTCAAAACATTTCAGCCGTAACCGCAAAGTAAAAAGGCAAGCTGGGCGCCAGCGTCCGCGGCGAGGCCTCAATGATTTCCAACGCGGCGTCAACATTGAGTGAAAACTATGAAAGGCGAAAAAGATCCGGCGCAGGAGAAGGAAGGAGAGGTTGAGCGGCAGAAGAAGGCTCGATATTCCACTGCCGCTCGGTGAGCTTCAATATCAGAACGGCGCGCTTCTGATTGCGCGCAATCCGTTCTGATCGTGGGTGGGCACGCTGAACCTGGCAGGGTTCTCTTTCGGCGGATCAGGTTCAGTAGTTTTAGGTTCGATGAATTCACGCCGAGCCGCATCGCTCTCCGTCGCAATGAGCATTTCCGGCTCGGCGATCTCCGGCTCCTCAGTTTCGCCATCCAGCGGATTCTGTTCCGCCTCCCTGATCGTATCGTGCAGGTTATGTTTTCTGAGCATGCTGTAAAGGCGCGGGCGGTAAAGTCCGAGCAGATTGGCCGCCGCCTGTTTGTTGCCTCTGGTGCGTTCGAGCGCCGCCCGGACAATCGCGCCTTCGAGTTGGGTGAAGATGTCCACGCGCGGCCCGCCCCGTGACGGATTGGGCATCTTGGTGACGATCAACTGAGCCAGTTGTTCGATAGTCAACTCCTGAGCGTTAGCCAGAGGGCTTCTCGCTGGCGGCGCCGCTGATGGCGTGAACGGCCGAGTGGCAGCGGAGGTGTCCGTCGCCGCTGCCGCTGCGGCTTTAGCTGTTTGCGGGGGCGCTTGCGGGGCCGGCACGGCGTGTTCTTCGATGACCTCACCCTTCGCCAGCAATACGGCGCGTTCCATCACATTCTGCAACTCGCGCACGTTGCCGGGCCACGCATATTCGAACATCCGCTCGTAGGCCTGCTGCGAGATCGAGGTCACCGGCCGGTTGTATTTTTCGGCGTACATCCGCAGGAAATGCTCCGCCAAGTGTTGCACGTCCTCGGCGCGTTCGCGCAGCGGCGGCACCTGAATCTCGATGGTGTTGATGCGGTAGTAGAGGTCTTCGCGCAACATCCCGTCGCGGACCGCCTCCGTCGGAGCGCGATTGGTGGAGGAGATCAAACGGAAATCGGCTTCGAGCGCTTTCTCGCTTCCCACCCGGTAATAGACGCGCTCCTGCAGCACGCGCAGCAGTTTCGGCTGCAGCTCGATCGGCATCTCGCCGATCTCATCCAGCAGCAGGCTGCCACCCATCGCCTGTCCGATCAATCCGACCTTTTCGTTCGTCGCGCCGGTGAACGCGCCTTTGGTATGGCCGAAGAGTTCCGACTCGATCAACTCCTTCGGCAAGGCCGAGCAGTTGATCTTGACGAACGGCTTTTTCGAGCGCGTGCTTTTGAAATGAATCGCGTTCGCGATCAATTCCTTGCCCGTTCCCGACTCGCCGATGATCATCACGTTGGCGTCCGATTCGGCGATGCTATCAATGATCTCGTAGATGTTCTGCATCGCGCGGCTGCTGCCGATGATGTTGTAATACGACGCGCGCTGGCTCAAGCGGCCGCGCAACTGATTGATCTCTTCGAGCTGGCGGGCCCGTTCGACGGCTTTTTCGATGAGCACGAAGAGTTCCTCGAACTCGACCGGCTTTTCAATGAAATAGAAAGCGCCCGCCTTGATCGCATCAATCGCCGCGTCAACCGCCCCGGTCACGGCGCTGTAACCAGTGATCATAATCATCTCGGAGCCGGGTGAAACCTCTTTCAGTTTTTCGACCAACTCGATTCCGTTGATGTCCGGCAGATAGAGGTCGGTCAGAACGACTTCGTGGCGCTGTTCGGCAATCAGTTTTAAGCCCTTCTCACCCGTGTCGGCCGTGGTGACATCGTAACCATGACTTTGCAACTGATGCGCAGCCAGATCCAGCATATCCGGATCGTCATCAATGACCAGAACTTTTGTCTTGTTCATCACACTCTCCCTTGTTGGTGGTTGGCGCCAGGCGCCGACCACCGATTATCAGGCGTTCATTCCTTTTTCGGCGAGCCCGGTGATATTGGCGATGACCATCGCCAATTCTTCCGGTTCGACCGGTTTGGGCACATGAAATTGAAAACCTGCTGACAGCGCGCGGACGCGGTCGCTGGCGCGTTCAAACGCTGTCAACGCCACAGCCGGAATCCGGCCGCCTTCTTCAGGCGGCAATTGGCGTACATGCCGGATCAGCATGTAACCATCTTCGTCGGGCATGCCGATGTCTGAAATTATCACGTCGGGGCGCTTGCCAGATTCGCCCTGGCGGAGCGCGGCCAGCGCTTCGGCGACTGATGCAGCGGCAGTCACGCGCGCGCCGTATTGCCTGAGCAATACCGTCACCAACTCGCGCGCGTCCGCCTCGTCATCTACCACTAACGTCCACAGCCCCGTGAGAGACGGAGAGACGGAGAGAGGGAGAGACGGAGCGGCCAACGCGCCTTCTCTCCCTCTCTCCTTCTCTCCCTCTCTGGCTCTCTCGCTCTCTCCCCGAACGGCGCGAACCGGAAGGTTGATGGTAAAGGTCGAACCGAGACCTTCGCCATGACTGTCGGCGTTCGCCGTGCCGCCGTGCAATTCGATCAGGTGTTTCACCAACGCCAGCCCGACTCCCAATCCACCGTAGCGCCGTGCGCTGGCGCCGTCAGCCTGGCGGAACCGGTCGAAGATGATGGGCAGATCGCGGGATTTGATCCCGCGCCCGGTGTCGCTGACGATGATCCGCACGGACTGGACTGCGCGTTTCAGCTTCGCTTCGACGCTCCCGCCTTGCGGCGTGAATTTGACCGCGTTTGACAGCAAATTCCAAACGACCTGCTGCAGCCGTTGGTGATCGCCCGTGACCACTTCATCGCTTTCAATCACCAGGTTCAGCTCGATCTCTTTGGCCATCGCCGCCGGACGCACGATGTCGGCGGCGGCTTCGATCACGCCGGCCAAGTGGACCGGCTTCGCCTCTATCTTCAGCTTGCCGCTCTTAATGCGCGCCGTGTCAATCAGGTCTTCGATCAGGTTCTGCTGAAGCCGGGCGCTGCGTTCGATCACCGCGAGGGCATGCAATTGGGTCTCGGCGTCAATCCCGCCCTTTTTGAGGACTTTCATCCATCCCAGCATGGCGTTGAGCGGCGAGCGCAGTTCGTGCGAAACAGTGGCCAGGAATTCGTCTTTCAGCCGGTTGGCGTTCTCGGCCTGCTCTCGAGCCAACTGTTCGCGCGCGAGAAGCTGACGATGCTCCTCCTCAATCCGTTTCTGTTCGGTGATGTCGCGCGAGATGGCGACCAGGCGTTCGGGTCTGCCCCGCCCATTGAGCATGGGCGAGATCACCGACTCCCACCATTTGGGCGTTCCCTTCACCGTTTTGCAGGCGGCGGAGAAACGCCCCACGCCACCCGCTCTGGCGGTTTTGATCGCTTCGCGGGCGGCGGCGCGAGCCTCCCCCTCCCAGAAATTGATCCACGGCTCCCCGAGGTAAGGCGCGAGATCATCAATCTCCATCGCGCCCGCCCCCGAAGCATTCATCGAGGTCAGCCGCCCGTCCAGCGTCAGCGTCTGGATGCAATCGGCGCTCGATTCGAGCACCCGGCGATTGAACTCCACACTGGCGCGCAATTTCTCTTCGGCCCGCCGGCGTTCCGAGATGTCGTGCACCAGCGCGACAAAACCTTTGACCTCGCCGCGCTCGCCGAAATCGGGGATGTAATTGACATTGACCCAGCGGCTGATCTCATCCTTGTCACGCATCTCCCGTTCGAAGTTGACGGCTTGTCCTTTCAGAACGGCTTCGACTTGAGGGCGAATCGATTGGTAGCCCGGTTTGTCGAAAACGTCGCTGAGATGCTGGCCTTTGAGCTCATCCGGCGATTGTCCTAACCATTCGTCATATTTTCGGTTGTTGAAGACGTAACGTTGTCCTGCGTCAACGTAACTGACCAACGCGGGTAAGGCGTCTGTGATCAACCGGAGTTGCGATTCGCTTTGCCGCAGCGCCTGCTCAAACCGTTTGCGGTCGGTGATGTCCTGAACGGCTGTCACCGTATGCAACGGCCGTCCTTCGTCACCACGCAACATCCTAGCGGCCACCAAAGCCCAGACGGTCTCGCCGTCTTTCCGCACATACCGTTTCTCCATGATGAATTCATCTACCTCACCGCGGAGGAAAGACTCGACTTTGGCGATGTTGCGTTCGAGGTCTTCGGGATGCGTGACATCCTTATAAGTCATCTCCAGCAGTTCGGGCTTGGAATATCCCAGCAACTCTCGGAACCTGCGGTTGACGCGCAGGAACCGCCCGGTCGCGGGGTCGAGCTGTAACATGCCGACGCCTGACAGATCGAAAATCGAGCGAAACTGTTCTTCTCTCTCGCTGAGCGCCCGATCGGCTTCGTGCTGGTCGTGGATGTCAAAGCTGAAGCCAGCCCATTGCCGTACATTGCCGCTCCCGTCGCGCAGCGGGAAACGGCGGCACAGGTGCCAGCGGTATTCCCCCTCTTTGGTCCGGTAACGATGGCGCGATTCCGAGGGCTGCCCCAAAGCGACACCTTTCTCCGATTGCGCTCCAACCCGCGCTATATCGTCCGGATGAAGAGCTGCTATCCACCCGCCGCCAGCGGACTGTTCGCCAGTCAGCCCGGTCAGTTCCGTCCAACGGTCGTTGATGTAAGTGACGCCGCCATCGCTGTCAGCCAGCCAGACGATGCAGGGTAAGGCTTCGACCAGATGCTTGAACAGTTGTTCGGCGCTCTGTGGCGCCGTCTCGGCGTGGCTACGCTCATCTACTTTGCGTTGAGGTATGGTCGGAGGCTCTCCGGGCGTCGGAGCTTTTATGGTTATCTGGCCCCGCATCCGGCCATGCCCGCCGAGCAGCGCCGCTTTCTCAATGGCATTGGCGACTGTGCGCCGCAACAGTTCGGGAGTGATCAACTCCTTCTCCAGGTAATCGTGCGCGCCACGTTTCATCGCCTCGACTGCCCGTGGCGTGTCGGTGGCGGAGGTAAGCAACACCACGCCGCAGGGCGAATCACCCGTTTCGGTCACTAGAGATAAGAGCGTCCGCAACCCCTTCAGGTCAAGCAACTGAAGATCGAGCAGGAGGCAATCGAAAGCCCGCCGCCGGCACAACGCCAGAGCCTTCTCGCCAGCGCCGGTCTGTTGAACCTTGTACCGGCGTCTAGCGTCACTCGTCAAATGGCTTCGGCAAGCGGCGCCAACTCCCGGCTCATCGGCAAGTATCAGAATCGAAGATTGTTTTTCGATCATGCTTCTCCGTGATAATTTTGTCGCAACACTAACAACATTTAGCTATAGCCGAAGACGCGCAGCGGCGCGACGCCGTTACGCGCGCTTTGAGTGGCGATAGAGCGCGGCTACGACGAGCGCCGAACGAGGCGCGAAAAGCCCCCGCGCGGCGTCATCAATTCATTCCCATAACAATTTCGTTGGATTGATGATGACGGCGACGCTGGTCAGGCAGCCGTGCGACCGGACGTTTCACCAGGTTGTCGGGTGAAACGCCGAATCGCCGCCGCCCTTCAGCGACTTGCAAGGGCACACAGCAAAGCCGGGATTGGTTGGTGTAAGCAAAGTGGTTAGTCCTTTGCTCTCGGGGGTCGGGTCTCTTAAACAGTCAGGCAACGATTTTTTCCATAAGCGCCGACTCTATTTTGTCCTCAACTCCGCCAAATCACCAGTCGGTTCCACTAAAAGGTCAGCCTGCCGGCTAAGTCTGCCGGTCAATGAAGCTACCACAGTTAACAACTCCAAGGCCTCTACTGGTTTCGCCAGATGCATGTGGAAACCCGCAGAGAGCGAACGCAAACGATCTTCGACTCGCGTATAAGCCGTCAATGCGACCGCTGGAATCTTTCCGCCGCGTTGCGCTTCGATCACCCGCAGCTTGCGAATGAGCATGTAACCGTCGGCTTCCGGCATCTCGATGTCTGAAATCAGCAGGTCGGGTTGCCAGGCGTCGCGTCGCTTCCGCGCCGAGAGGATAGCCAGCGCCTCATCGGCCGTCCCCGCAGTTTTCACCAAAGCGCCGCATTGAGCCAGAATCGTTTTGACCAGTTCACGCGCGTCGGTGTCATCATCAACCACGAGCACGCGCAGGCCGTCGAGCTGCGGCGGGCAATTTATCGAAGTCTCGCCGTTCTCGGTGGCCGGGCGCCCGCGCGCAGGATCGATCTTTCCTCCGTGAACGATCATCAGGGGCAAGCGGATGATGAACGTCGAGCCTTCGCCAAGGCCGGAACTTTCGGCGCGCACGCTACCGCCGTGCATCTCCGCTAGATGGCGCACGATGGCCAGCCCCAGTCCAAGTCCACCCTGACGGCGCGTGGTGGAACCGTCGGCCTGACGGAACCGGTCGAAAACGTAAGGCAGGAACTCCGGTTTGATCCCCACGCCGGTGTCGCTGACGATGATCTCGATGCCCGAATTCGCCTGTTCCAATCGCACCTGCACTCGGCCGTGTTTGGGCGTGAATTTGATCGCGTTTGAAAGCAGGTTCCAAACGATCTGCTGCAAACGGTCGGAATCAGCCGAAACCGGCCCGGCGCTGTCGTCGAGCATCATCTCCAGATGAATGGATTTGGCTTCGGCGGCGGGGCGCACGGTTTCGACGGCGGATTCGACGACCTGGGCTGGGTTGACCGGACGGATATTCAATCGCAGCTTGCCGGTGATGATCCGCGAAACGTCGAGCAGATCGCTGATGATGCGGTTCTGGGCGCGGGCGCTGCGTTCGATGGTTTCGAGCGCGCGCGCGGCTTCGTCGGCTTGCAGTTTGCCTTCGCGCAACAGCTTGACCCACCCCTGGATCGCGTTGAGCGGCGAACGCAACTCGTGCGAGACAGTGGCCAGGAATTCGTCTTTCAGCCGGTTGGCGTTTTCGGCCTGCTCTCGAGCCGCCTGTTCGCGCGCGAGAAGCTGGCGGTGCTCTTCCTCGAAGCGCTTCTGTTCAGTGATGTCGCGCGAGATGATGACCAGACGTTCGGGCTTGCCGCGCACGTCGAGCGTCGGTGAGATCACCGACTCCCACCATTTGGGCGTCTTTTTCACCGTTTTGCTGAAGGCGGTGAAACGCCCCACGCCGCCCGCCGCCGCGGTTTTGACCGCTTCATGGGCGGCGGCGCGAGCTTCGTCCTGCCAGAAATTGATCCACGGCTGGCCGAGGTAAGGCGTGAGATCGCCAATCTCCAGCGCGCTCATCCCCGGAGCGTTCATCGAAATCAGCCGCCCATCCAAAGTCAGTGTGTTGATGCAATCGTGGCTCGATTCGAGCATCCGGTGATTGAATTCCTCACTGGCGCGCAATAGTTCTTCAGCCTCTTTGCGTTCGTCAATGTCAATGCCGGCGGCAATGTACCCGCCGAACTTCCCATCGGAGTCGAAGCGCGGGACGCCTTGCCCCAGAATCCAGCGATACTCGCCGTCGTGACGCCGCAGCCGGTACTGCAGCTTGAACTCCTCGCGAGCGTCGAACGCCGCAATGTAAGTCTCCAGGCAGTAATCGAAATCTTCAGGGTGAATGCCCTCGGCCCACCCGTTGCCCATCTCCTGCTCCATCGGGCGGCCCGTGAAATCCAGCCAGCATTGGTTGAAGAAATGGCAGAGCTTGTCCGTGCCCGACATCCAGATCATCACCGGAGCGGCGTTGGCCATCCGGCGAAAACGCTCTTCGCTTTCGCGCAATCGCGCCTCGGCTCGCTTGCGATCAGTGATGTCTCGAACAAAACCTCGCGTATGGACTAACTGGCCGTCTTGCCACACGCCGCTCGAGCTGATCAGCCCGGACCGGATTGAACCATCCTTGGCGCGCAGCCTGACCTCATGGTTGTCGAGATTCTCGCCGCGCCGGAGCCGGTTGAGAACGTTCTTGATCACGGATTTGTCAGCATAGAATTTCGAGACGTGATGACCGATGTATTCTTCGGGCAAATAACCGAGCAGGTCGAGTTCAGCGTTATTAGCCCAAAGGATCGTTCCGTCCGGGTCAATCCAATGCGCTCCGACCGGGGCGTTCTCGAAGAAATCCGCCAATTCCTCACGGTTGCGCCGCAATTCGTCCTCCGCCTGCTCGCGCTCGCGCATCATCGCCCACATATCCTCGTTAGCGCGGATCAATTCGGAGGCCTGCTCGCCGACCTGTTTTTCCAGGTTAGCGTAAGCCTGGCACAGCGCGGTTTCGGCCAGCACGCGCTCGGTCTCGATTTGGTGAAGTTGCATGGCGTTGCGCCAGACGACGATCAGTGAGACCACCATAATGGCCGCGACCAGCAGCGGAACCCCGTAGGCCGTGTCGTAAAACCCAGCTCGCACACCCAGCAATATCAGGCAGCCTAACAACACCGGTCCAATAATCGCCCAAATGAGCATCCGGCGGGCCATAAACCCGCCAGCGCTTCCGCTGGTGACCATGGCCATCAGCCCTTGTTCGGGACGCGCGCAGACCAGACCAGCCGAGAGCGCTACGAAAGAGAGCGCCGTGTACGGCGCCATCCCCGCGGGGCCGTATACCGAGCGTATTCCGTAGACGTGGCCGAGCAGCGCCGTCAGCGAAATGAGCAAAGTGACCAGCGCCAGGTATTGGGATGGGTAATGAGATGGGAATTGAGCTGATTTTCTGCCCTGACGAAGCTCGACATCGAGCAGCAACAGGGAACTTCCACTGAGCAAAAAACACAGCGTGGTGTTGGGCGCCATTTGGTTCAGAAACGCTCCCCCCTTGGCCGCCGGCTTCCACCAGAGCAGCCACCGCTCAATCCCCAAATTCCAGCCGAACACATATCCGACGAATGTCAGCAAGGCCAGGATCACGGCGGCGAGCGCGCTGATGTTCGCGAGGCGACGCAAGGATAGAGCCGCCACGAACCCCTTTGCTCCCAGCGCCCATTCATCTCCATCGAGGCCTTTTTCATCGAGGTCTTTTTCAATCGGCGCGCGAACCAGCAAGAGCGCCGCGCTGCACAGAATGAAACAGATCGCCGCGTTTGGCGTCATCCCGTATTGGCTGCGTTGGCCACGTTGGCCTTGAATCAGTCCACTGAAAACGCCGACGTCGAACACGCATACGACTAACGCCAGACCTGCTATAGCAAACACGAGGATACAGGCTACTAGGGGAAGCAGCCTCAAGGCCGAGATCAGGTTGAAACGATGCGGAACGATCATAGACGCTATCTTAGAAAACATCTCGATCAGAAATGCCAGGCGAAAAATGCTGGAAAAGTCTGTTTCGGAACGCGCCGGCTTTCGTGTCAACAATCTCGCTAAGTTTTGACCACGAAGGCCGCCGATTAAAGGAGAACTAAAAAAAGCGGCGGCCATTGAGCCGCAGAGCGGCGCGCCAGCGTTCGATGATCACAGACTTTTCCAGCATATCGAGCAGGCGCCAAGGATGGATTTGATCAGCTCTCCTTCAACGGAAAATTTCCGAAGCGATCTCGGAGAGCGCGTTCATCACTGGCGGCACGATGCGCCGTGAGCGGCTGCGCGTCACGAAACCATTGGCCAGCAATAAACCAACTCCCACGCCCGCGCCGAAGGCGATGAGCGTGGCTTTACCCGGATTTTCGCGGCCATACTCCATGGCCTGTTCCCAGGTTTCGTTCATGCTGTGGCTGGCGCGGTTGTAAGCTTCACTGACGCCTTGCCTCATCTGATCCATCGTCTCAGAACTGTGCCCGTATTCGCGCGCCTGGCGCGCGGCGTGGCCAGTCTGGGCGCCTGCGGTCTGTCCTCCCGTTGAATATCCGGTCGTTCCGCCCGCCGCGCCCCGCGACGTGACGTTTTCAGCCCCGGTAGTCTTTCCCGTTTCCTGTGTGTTTTTGGTTGTGTCTGCCATTATCTCTCCCTCCTGTAAAAATCGAACTCGTCATACTGAGCTTCCGAATACTGTTCCTGATCGCTTGACAATCTATTCCTCAGATAACCCGTCACCGCTTTGGTAATCAGGCCCGCGGCGGCGGCCTTGAAACTCTGATTCAGAGCAGGTTTGCGCTCGAACACGCCGTCGAGTTGATCTCGAAACCGGTCGGCCAGGTCTTCGACGCTGCCAGCCAACGCCTCTTTCACCCGCTCCGCGGGAGTCAAACGAGGTTTGAAGAGACCTCCCAGCAAAAATCCCACCCCGGCGGCAACGCCTAATGTCACCAACGGATAATCCTTCACATAAGCGCGCCAATCGAACGTTCGCTGGAAACGGTCGCTGATCTGATCAACCGTCTCGGTAATCAACTCGCGCCGCGCAGCGATGTCCTGGCGAATCTCCTCAGCGCTCCGCTCGTGTCCATCCATCTGGCCTTGCGCCGGTTGATGCGACTGCTGATGCGCATCTACGCTCAGGTGATCTCTCTCAGCCATTCCTTGTTCTCCTCCAGCGTCTGCAAGGTTTGTTCAGGTTTGAGGGTTGTCTGTTTGAATCGGCGGACGCCGACGGCGATGACAGCCCCGGCAGCCATCCCCAGGATCAGCCCTGTTATCAGGGCGGACTGCCAGGGCCCCACATATTCAGCCAGCGCAATGATGACTGCGGCACACAACGCCAGCGCCGCGATCAGAGCCATTACCGCTCCGACCACCAGCGCCAGCAGCGCCGACTGAATAGTCTTGAGTTTCCGCTGCAACTCCCGCTTGGCCAGCGCGACCTCGTCGCGCGCCAGAGAAACCGACTCCCTGGCCAGTTCGCC
>Ga0187893_10010475_pt1 | contig 13789 bp, 10 predicted proteins | sample MA1701074metaG_FD_139574 | JGI IMG/M metagenome (GOLD analysis project Ga0187893, IMG submission 139574) | White microbial mat communities from a basaltic lava cave in the Kipuka Kanohina Cave System on the Island of Hawaii, USA - MA170107-4 metaG ...
AGGAGCCAGCCGCATGAAAGCGATCGTCTACCACGGCAAAGAGGACTTCCGGTACGAGCAGACCGCCGACCCGAAGCTCGAGGGCGACTGCGACGCGATCATCCGCGTCTCGCGCACGGCGATCTGCGGCTCCGACCTGCACCTCTGGCACGGCGGGCTCAGCGGCGCGATCGAGATCACGGAGGGGTTCGCGGTCGGCCACGAGTTCCTCGGCGTGGTCGAGGAGACGGGCCGTGGCGTGCGCGGATACAAGCGAGGCGACCGCGTGCTCGCCTCGTGCACGGTTGGCTGCGGCGACTGCGCGATGTGCCGGCGCGGCGTGTACAGCGGCTGCATCACCATGACCAAGGGCGGCGGCGCGAGCAACGTGTTCGGCTTCTCGACGGGGCTCCAGGGCGGCCAGGCCGAAGCCGTGCGCGTCCCCTTCGCCGACACCAACCTGTTTCGCGTACCCGCCGAGCTCTCGGACGAGCAGGCGCTGTTCCTGACCGACATCCTGCCCACCGGCTACATGGGCGCGGAGATGGCCGAGGTCGCGCCCGGCGACTCGGTGGTCGTGTTCGGCTGCGGCCCGGTCGGCATGTTCGCGCAGATGAGCGCGCTGCTCCGCGGCGCGTCGCGCGTGATCGCGGTCGACCTGGACGACCAGCGCCTCGCGCGCGCCGCCCAGCTCGGCTGCGAGACCGTGAACTCTGGCCGCGAGAACCTGGGCGAGCGCGTGCTCGAGCTCACGCACGGCCTGGGCGCCGACGCCTCGATCGAGGCCGTCGGCCGCGCCGACCTGATCACGCAGGCCGCCATGATCACGCGCCCCGGCGGCCGCATCGCGGTGATCGGCGTGCTGACCGAGCCCACCGCCACCCTGCCCTGGTTCCTCATGTTCATGAAGAACCTGTCGCTCAAGACGGGCCTCGTGAACCCGCAGAACCAGATCCCGCGCCTGCTCCCGTTGATCGAAGAAGCGCGGCTCGACCCGACCGTGATCATCAGCCACCGCCTGCCCCTCTCCGACGGCCCGCGCGGCTACGACATCTTCGCGCACCACAAGGAGAACGTGCTGAAGGTGGTGCTGCAGCCGTAGCGGCTAGAAGCCATCTCAAAATTGCCTGAGCAGGATGCAGATGCATCCGAGGTGGACGAAGCCGAGGAAGTTCTCGGCTCGGCGTTCATAGCGGGTCACCAGGCGTCGGAAGTTTCCCAGCCAGGCGAAGAGTCGCTCGACGCGCCAGCGCCGGCGATAGCGGCGTAGCGGGCGACCGTCCTGGGTGATCCGCTTCCGTGTCGGACTCGGCGGCGCGATCATCTCGATCCCGCGCTCGGCGAGCTTCACGTCCAGGCCATCGCTGTCGTAGGCGCGGTCTCCGATCAATCGCTCGGGGAGCTCCTGGAGGAATCGCTCCGAGAGCGTCTTCTCGACGAGCGTGACTTCGTGCGGCGAAGCACTTGCGATGCAAACGGCGACAGGAAGACCACCGCGGTCTGCAACGGCCATGATCTTGGTCCTCTTGCCGCGCTTGGTTTTTCCGACGAGAGAGCCCCCTTTTTGGCCCCTGCAAAGGTGCCGTCGATGAACGCTTCCGATAGGTCGATCCCGCCCCGCTCGCGCAGATCCGCCGCGAGCGTCAGCAGGATCCGCTCCAGCGTTCCATCTCGGCACCACTGCTGAAAGCGCCGATGGCAGGTCTGGTACGGTGGGTAGCGTTCGGGGAGGTCCTTCCACGGTGCACCCGTCCGCAGCACCCAGAGGATCCCTTCGAGGACGGCTCGAGCGTCCCGCCGCGGACGGCCGCGACCATCGGCACGACGCCGCGGCTCGCGGATCAACGGGCTCACGATCTCCCACTGCGCTTCGCTGAGATCCACGCGCACTCTCTCCCCTCAGCAGGGGGAGATCGACTCGCGGAACCCCTCGCACCACGAGCCTCGACTTCACGGTAGCGCGCCTCGCGCTATTTTGAGATGGCTTCTAGTTGGAACTCTTGGCGCGAGTTCCCCAAAGCTCGACAAGGCGTTCCTTCACCTCATCAAGCACCTCCTCGATCTCGCTGAGCTCGAAAACCCAAGACTCACGGTTCCCTTTCGGAACGAGTTCGAGGTCAATAGCTCCTGGGTGTCGCCCCCGTGTTAGGACACACACGATTTGATCGTCGAAGTAGATCTCGCCCACGAGGTCATCGTGATCGACATCGCTCGCGATTGCCGTGCGGAATCTCGGATTCATGGCTCCAAGAACCCTCTGAAATTCCCGCTTGCGTCGTATCGGGCACCGCGCCCCCCAGGTCCGATGTAGTCTGTGCCCCCGAAGCGGTTCGGCTTCGTTGACGAAACCTTGCTGAGGATCTGGTCGAGCACCTCTTGGCCCTGCTTGTTGATTGCCGCCGGATCACCGCTGGCCTTGGGGAAGGCGCTGCCCTCACGACCGCCGTGCTTGGCGAGCGCACGTCCAGCTCTCGTGAGGCCGCCCCTATCCGGCACTTCGCCGGCACGTCGAAGAGCGTCGATCTCCCTGGGAGTCAGCCTCGGAGGCTTCGCCGCAGGAAGGCTCCGCGACGTCGTTGGCGGCCTTCGAGCGGCGCGTTCCAATCTCCGAAGGAGGCGGTACAGTTGGATCGCCGAACCCACGAGCAGTGCGAGCCCCCGCGCGATCCAGGCTGGGTTCGCTTGTGGGATCGACAACAACGGACTTGCGTAGGTGTAGTTCGGTAGCTGGCCGAACTCGATCTCGAAGTCCATCAATGCGCCGGTTCCCGGCCCACGCACTGGGTTGGGCTGAGCGCCCGCGCCGCTCCAACCGAAGGCGACCGCGCTCGCCGCGTGACCCAGAGATCCGTACCCGCCGAAGCCACCGAACCCGCTCGCGCCGAGCCCGCCGGCGCTCACTCCCCCTACACCCGCGTAGTTCCCCGTCGGATCCGTCCACGACGTCGGCCGGTTCAGCACGTACGTGTACGGGTTCAGGCCCTGCGCGTCGAAGCTCTGCACCATCTCGTCGGGCGACACGAACCGTCCCCACTTCGGGTTGTAGAAGCGCGCCCCATAGTTGTACAGCCCGCCCTCCAGGTCGTCCTGCGGCTGGCCCGTGAACCGGTGCTGCACCGAGAACGCGCCCACGTGCGCGATCGACTCCCCGAACGGCGCGTAGTCCCGCGTCTCCACCACAATCCCGTCCCGGTTCACCGCCGCACGCACCGTGCCCAGGTGGTCCACGAGGTACGCGAGGATCGGCTCGCCGTGCCGGCGGTACCTCTGTCCCAGGCTCGTGTAGTTCAACGCCCCGGGGCTCCTTGCTCGCCCCCGGGCGGGGAACTCTGGCTGACCACCTAGTCGACCAAACCGGGACTGTCACCGACTTCGAAGCTTCCCGGCCCACGAAGAGTCAACCATGATTTTCGGGTCTCTCCGCTGTAGCGGTTGCGAAGAACTACTTCGGCGACCGCGGATCCTGTCGGCTCGATGCGCACAAAGCTGACATCTCTAACGACTGTCATGGGTGAATCGCTGAGTTTCTTGACCAGCACAGTGGCAACCTCTGCCTCCTCCGCAGTCTTCGAGTCGATCGCAATCCATTGGGCGTATGTGGCGGTATAGGTGTGGTCGTCGCCGTATCGCACGACAACGACTCGATAGGTACCGCTCTGCGTTCCTGACGTCCAATATCCCCCGGTCGACACCTCTGCTATCGCGGGGTCAAGTCCACCCTTGAATGGTCCTTCGGTTGCCAGGGAGTTCAGCGAAGCCTCGTCAGCACCCGCAATTGACGCGACCGCAAGGCTCAGGCCAACCACGCGTACGATGGATCTCATCACTTCTCAACGCCCCCGGGAGTCTCTCTGCTGTTCAACGTGGGCAACGTCGTGATTCGGAAAGTGACCTCCCCATGTGAGCCCTTGCGCCTCGGCGATCGAATGGAGGTCATCCCAGAACGGATCGTCTTTTCCACCTGGGGCTGACCTGATCCAGGATTTTCGGACCGTTTGAATCCTGAGAAAATGGCTTCCTGGGGAAGGAGAGGAAGCCATGAAGAAGAGTCGGTTCCGGGAAGATCAGATGGTGAAGATCCTGCGGGAAGCGGATCGGAGTCCGGTCGGCGAGGTCGCCAAGAAGCACGGCATCAGCGAGCAGACGATCTACGCCTGGCGCAAACGCTTCGGGAAGCTCGAGGCGGCGGACGTGAAGCGGCTGCGGCAGCTCGAGCACGAGAACCTGAAGCTGAAGAAGCTGGTGGCCGAGCGCGATCTCGAGATCGAGGTCATGCGCGAGGTCGCTGCAAAAAAATGGTGACCGCGGGCGTTCGACGGCAGCAGATTGCGTACGTTCGCGGTCGGGGTGTGTCGCTTCGCAGAGCTTGCCGCCTGCTGTCGGTGGCGCGATCGACGGTGGGATACGAGTCGGCACTCGCGAAGCGCGACGCGCCGATCGTGGCCGCGATGCGCGAGCTCGCGGGGCAGTACCCGCGGTTCGGGTATCGCCGCATCCAGGTGTTCCTGGAGCGGCGCGGGCTGGCGATGAGTGCCGGCCGGGTGCATCGGATCTGGCGACGCGCGGGCTTGCAGGTGCCGCGACGACGACCTCGACGGAGGATCGCGCAGCATCGACCGCGTCCGTTGCCCGCGACGGGTGCGAACCATGTGTGGGCGTACGATTTCGTGTTCGATGCGTGCGCGAATGGGGAGCAGCTGAAGTGTTTGACGGTGATCGACGAGTACACACGCGAGTGTTTGACAATCGACGTAGCCGGGGGAATCCGCTCCGAGCGTGTGATCGAGGTTCTCTCGAAGCTCGTGAGCACGCGCGGCGCGCCGAAGTACCTGCGGTCGGACAACGGACCCGAGTTCGTATCGAGGGCGATTCTGCGCTGGCTGCAGAGCGCGAACATCGAGACGGCCGCGATCGATCCGGGCAAGCCCTGGCAGAACGGCTCGAACGAATCGTTCAACGGGAAGCTGCGCGACGAGTGCCTGAGCATGCAGTGGTTCAAGAACCGGATCGATGCGAGGATCGTGATCGAGGACTGGCGCCGGGAGTACAACGCGGTCAGGCCGCATTCGAGCCTGAACAACCTGACGCCGGCGGAGTTCGCGAAGAGAACGTCAACAAGGATCCCGGAGCAAGCCATTTTCTAGGAATCTTTGGTCCGAGGAATCAAGGCAGGTCAGTGCCCAGGTGGTCCACGAGGTAGGCGAGGATCGGCTCCCCGTGCCGGCCGTACTGGCCAGCCCCGGTCGTGAGCGTCGCCGCGTCCGCGCTGTACGGCACCACCACCAGCGCAAAGACAGTGTGCTCGTCCGCTTGTCAGCGATGATGCCAATCCTCTCCTACTCCGGAGCCGCACTTATCTTCTGAACAGTCAGCACCACTTCCGTAAACTCTCCGCCAGACACGGCGTGAGACAGAGTTCCCTGGACTACTACCGGGCGATTGACCAAGTCATCCCATTCGCGTTGTCGAGGCAGGATCAGCTGCAACTGCTTGACGTCGCGAACCGACTCGATGTTGACGTCGGATCTTGGGTCCCCCCGTACGTTCACTGGCTCCTCGAGAACCAGAATCGGGATCTTGAGACGAAGGTCCGTCTTTGGATCCTCTCCGTAGTTGGGTGGACCGAACTTCACAGCGACCGTCAGACGCCCGCTCAGCTCGATGACTGTGGGTTCATACGGGAGCCAAGGAGCTGGCCCTGGATCCCCATTGCCCCCTGCCGAGAGGTTCAGGAAGAGAAGGAGCATCGCCGTCGGCAAGCTCACGGCGAGCGATGGGTGACGCTTCCTACTCGCCATCCTTCCATCCTCCTGATCGCGCCTGCGACCGAGTTCAGCTGCGCCTTGTTGAGCGTCTTCATCGGGGTGCTCCCTTCTATCCCAGTCGCTTCCCCAACGAACCCCTTGTACTTCTCGGTCGCGTTCTCAGTTGGAGGTGCGAACCTCGCGAGCGCCTCATCGACCGTCAAATTCTGGTACGTGTCGGTTCGGAGTAATCGGGTCAAAGCCGCCTGACCTGTCGCCTCGTCCGGGAACACTGCAAAGCCACCCGCTTCGCCTATCGCCCCATGCCTCTTTGAGAATTCGTAAGGCCGCAGATTGCCAGGGTTGTTGTTTCGCCACGCACGTGTTCCGCCGGATCGCACCTCGATGCTCTTGTCGTTGTACGTGATGTGCACGTCCCGGCCCTTGCCATGCGCACGCACCGCTGTCCTCGGTTCGACCTGCGACAGGAGTCGCAGGAGCTTTCGGATATCCCGGAGATCAGGGAAGCCGAGTTCGTCCTGCCGCTTGCCTCCGCCCGACGACAACCAAGAGAAGGTCGACCAACCCGTCGCGGCGCCGCTTCCGACTACCCCACCGCCGCTCGCGAGCGACCCCATCCCACCGCCAAAGCCAGCGCTCATTCCAGCGCTGACCCCGCCATCGCCTTGGTTCCCCGTCGGATCCGTCCACGACGTCGGCCGGTTCAGCACGTACGTGTACGGGTTCAGGCCCTGCGAATCGAAGCTCTGCACCATCTCGTCGGGCGACACGAACCGTCCCCACTTCGGGTTGTAGAAGCGCGCCCCATAGTTGTACAGCCCGCCCTCCAGGTCGTCCTGCGGCTGGCCCGTGAAGCGGTGCTGCACCGAGAACGCGCCCACGTGCGCGATCGACTCCCCGAACGGCGCGTAGTCCCGCGTCTCCACCACGATCCCGTCCCGGTTCACCGCCGCACGCACCGTGCCCAGGTGGTCCACGAGGTAGGCGAGGATCGGCTCCCCGTGTCGGCCGTACTGCCCCGCCCCGGTCGTGAGCGTCGCCGCGTCCGCGCTGTACGGCACCACGACCAGCGCGAACGAGAGCACGCCGACGCCGGGCGCGGAGAGCCAAACGGGCGTGCGACGGCGCAGGGTCAGGCTGGCCAGGCTCACCAGGCCGAGGGCAAGCAGCGCCCCTGCTGCGGGTGCCGCCAGAGGCTCCGCGTACCGAAGGACGATCCGAACTGCGGGAGGAACGATCGAGACCGTCGGCGCGGCGTAGCTCGTCGCGAGGCTCGCGATCCGCACCCCGTCGATCGAGAAGTGCTTGTTCGCGCGGGAGGCGTTCGTGTCGTACTCGAAGTCGTCGCCGACCGAGATGATCGACGTCGTCACGCCGCCCACACCCGTCACGACGAGCGTCGTCTCGCCGAACACGTCGTAGCTGTAGGACGAGTCCTCGTAGCGGTGGAGCATGCCCTGCGCGTTCCAGGTCAGGGGCTCGGGGTTGTAGCCCATGCCGGGATCGACCCAGGCGGGCTCGCCGCCGGGCGTGGCGACCATCCCTTCGGAAACCCCGCCCGACCCCGATTGGACGAGCTGCGTCAGGAAGCGCGGCTTCGTCGGGTGGTTGTAGCTCCACGTCCGGTGGTCGCTGCTCCACGGCGGGGACTCGGTGCTGACCTGGCTGCGCAGGTTGCCGAGCGCGTCGTAGGAGTACGTCCACGTGACGGGGTCGCTCCAGCCGCGCGACTTCTCCCACGGGCCGCGCGCGGCAAGGAGCCGCGAGAGGCCGTCGTAGGTGTACTCCCGGTCCACCGGCTCGCCGGAGAGCCACCCGCTCTGCTCGGTCAGCCGCCCGAGGCCGTCGATCTCGACCGTCAGGTCGAGGCCCGCGCTCGATGGAACGTTGCCGGGGAGCGACGCCGGGCAGAGCTGGAGGTCCCCGGACCCCGGCGGCAAGGCATTCATGACCGCGAAGAAGTCGTTGGGGTCGCAGACCGTGTCGCCGTTCACGTCGCAGAGGTCGGGCCTCGCGAGCGGGGTCAGGCTGAAGCCCTGGGTCAGAATCGCGAACGCGTCGTCCATGGTGACCCGACCGCTGGCGTCCACATCGCCGCACTGGCAGGCGTTGCCGATGCCGTCGGGCGCGCTCGTGTCGCCGATCCCGCCGCCGTCGAGCTGGTCGGGATCGTAGGCGTGCAGGCATCGGTCGGTGGCGGCGTCGACGCGGTCGCCGTCGGGATCGTTCGGTAGGAGATTCGCGGGCGTGCCGACGGTCCGTGCGAGGCGCTCGGTGGTCGGGTCGTAGGTGTACACGTTCGTGGCGAGCGCAGCGCCGCCGAGCCCCTCGCCGATCTCGACGCGCTTCATCCGGCCGAGCGCGTCGTAGTCGGCGTCCTTGAGCACGACTCCGGTGAAAGCGGTGTTTCCTGGCGCGGCATGGATGCCCACGAGCCGCGTTCCGTCGTAGGTATAGTCGAACGCGTCGTCATCCGGGAAGTGCCGACGCGTCACGCGGTCGAGTTCATCGAGCTCCCAGCTCGTCACGAACTCCCAATTCGCCGTGCGCTGAGTCTGTTCTACGAGTCGCCCCGCGCTGTCGTACCCGTAGAGGTAGGTCGTCCCGCCGGGCGAGTTCACCTCGATCAGCTGGCCGAACTCGGGACTACCGCTCGCGTTCTCATAGACGAACGTCGCGCTCGCGACGCCGCTGCCGATCGGCGAGAAGCTCTTCGCGCTCAAGCGCTCGAGCTGGTCGTAGCTGAAGAGCTGCGTCCGCCCGGACCCGGATTCCGGATTGTGCCTCCGCTCCTTGATCAGCCCCGCATCGTCGTAGCGGTAGACCCAGATCCCCGAGTCGGGGTCCTCGATTCTGACGCGCCGCCCGAAGGTGTCCCACTGGATCTCGGTGACGTGCTGCTGGCCCAGGCAGGCCGCGCCCATACCACCGCACAAGCCCGGATCGTTGGCGATGGGATCGTGCACCTCGTACAAGCGGTCCGCCGCGTCGTACCGAGCGGTCAATGCCCGAGGTGAGGCCGCGTCCAAAGCGTCGGCGTACTGCACCACTTCGACGAGGCGGCCGAGGCCGTCGGTCCGCCGCTGGGTCCGCTCCTGGCGGGTGCCCGCGGGCGGGGCTCCGAAGTACGTCTCGTCGAGCACCACCCACGGCTCGTAGGTGTGCACTCGGTGAGTGCCGTCCGGCTCGAGCGCCGTCGCGGGTCTACCCAGCGGATCGTAGAAGAAGGTGGTGATCGGCCCGTTGCCGGTGAACGAGGGCAGCGTCTGGGTGCGCAGTCGCCCGCGCGAGTCGAAGGTGCGGTCTACGATCGCGGTCTGACCCTCCTTTGCGGGTTCGGACGACTGATAGACGCGCGACAGCCCATCCACCAACTCGCGCGTCAGCAGATCCGCCTGACCGAATCGAATGATGCGCGTCTCGAACTCGTTCTCGCCGGGATCCACGGCACCGGGGAGCGTGTAGGACCGCGTCTCGAGGTAGCCACTCTCCGGCCGCTCGACACGGACCACGCGGCCGAGCGAGTCGTAGCCGAAGACATCCAGCTGTCCCTGCGGAGCCTCGACCCGGCACGGCAGGCCGAGCGCAGGGGGCGGTGACAGCCCGTCGGCGCAGCCCGTGTACAGCAGGCGCGTCTCGAGCGGTTGGAGCGGCAGCGGAACGTCTGACCCTCGCCTGATCGCCGTCGGGAAGGTCTCGTAGTCATCGTCGTAGACCACCATCGTTTCGAGTCCGTTCGCGTCGTCGATGGTCGCCGGGCCGCGGAGCCGCACCGGGTTCCCGTGCGCGTCGTACTCGATCGTCGCGACAGTTCGCTCATCGTCGACGATCGGCTGTTCGGCGGTGTAGTCCGTGAGGAAGTCGCGGATCGACCTAACGAGGCCGTCGGCGGCATCATCGCAGCCGGTGCTGTAACAGTAGCGGCGCTTCGCGTAGACGTTGTTGTTCGCATCCTCGGTCGTCTCGAGGCTGACGCGCGAGACGATCGAGGGATGGCCTGGCAAGGGCTGGGCGTACTCGAACTCGGTGATGCGCTCATCTCCGGCGACGTCCTGTCCCGTCGTCAGATTCCACTCGCCCCACTCCTCGAGCCGCGCCAGGTTGTAGCTCGGATCGATTGGAGTGCCGTAGTTCCACGATGTGCGACGAACGCGCTTGTTCGCTTCGCTGCCCTCGACGCTCTCATCCACGCGCGCGGCGGGTAGGCACTTCACCCACTCGTCTGGCGCAGTGGGATTTGGCGGGACGGTCTGATAGGTGAATGTCGAGCGCGTGAACACGGTGGCTCCGCGCGCCGTCTGCACCGAGGTCGGATTGAACGCGCAGTCGCGGTCGGTGCGGAACAGCGTGGTTGTCGCTGTTCCGTCCACCCCGTCTTCGACTTGCGTGGCGACGACAGCGGCGAAGCCGCGAAACTCGTCTTCTGTGAAGTCGTAGAGGCCACCGCTGTAGGAGAATCTGGTCGTGATCGTCGGAGTGAGGGCTTCACCCTGCCCGTTCCGTCGGCCGTCCGAGAGCACAGTCCGGACGACGACCGGCTTCGGAAGCGGCATGTCCGGGTTCGCAGGCAACCCCTCGGAGTCCTGGAATTGGGGAGCGGTCCGGTAGGAAAACTCCAGGGTGCCCCCGAACGGATCCACAGCCTGCGTCAGAAGACCTGCGAGCGGTTCACTCCTGACGCCAGCGTGGTTCGTCAACAGGTCCTGGAGGTAGACAGCACCGCCGAGGTAGTCGAGACGACCGTCGCCATTGACGTCGCGAAGGGACTGAGTTGCTCCACAACTCCCTTCGCCCTCCAGTGTGTTGACCAAGGCGGTGTTCCGATCAAGGTTGGCCGAGTTCTCAGAAAATCCGTAGCCGGTCCCAAAGAACACCTGAAGGGGAGCAGTTCCGCCGCTATTGACTCCGATGACATGGTCGGAGAACCCATCTCCGTTGATGTCTATCGTGTCTGAGCTAGTACATGAACTCTGAGTTATCACTCCCCCGAGATAGAGCGGGCTTGGAGAATTAACGATCTCCGCGCCGTAGAACCCGGCGCCGTATCCGTACTCGATTGCCCCGCCTTGCACCATTCTGTCCGCGAGGCCATCACCGTTCTGATCGAGGAGCGCAGTATGAATAACAGGGCCCTGGCGAGCCTCGATTACTCCGCGCTCGGGGGCGAGCCATCGAATGGGCCCGGATCCGAAGTCGATAAACGACGCCCCACCGACTTGTTTCACTCCTCGATTGACAAACAGAGCCCATCCGACCCATGTCGCCCAGGTCGGATCCGTCGACGAGCTGAAGTAGGGCGGTGAATACGGAGTCCCGAGCGCGGGAGTCGAAACAAGCAAGTCGGGACGACCATCGCCTGTGACGTCCGCCATCGCGTGAGTGGTCGAGTAGAAGCTCCCGCCGGTCCAAGGAATCCCAAAACTCGACGCCGACTTCAGCCATAGTGTGTCTGCTGCCGCAAAGCCGCCGTTTCCGGTCTCCCACCCAAAAGTCCATGTGTGCGGGAGGTCGATCGATGCATACACAGGGTCGGGCGAGAAGCCGTTCGCCGAACCGAGTCGGATCGTTTCGGTCAATCGTGAAACGTGGTCTAGAAACCCGTCGCCATTGATGTCCACGGTAAGAACATCCAGTCCCCCTCCCTGAGTTCCGTAAACAAAGGGCAACGGCTGGGACGCCCATTCCTCACCGCGGACGCTCGAACTGGTGCAAACGGGTCCAGCGGCCGTTCTAAACTCGGTCCCTGTTCCGAGGGCGACTTCGGTCGGACCCGTCATCTGCTCGCCCCCGGAAAGCGCGACGTCGTATAGATCCGCAAGTCCGTCGCGGTTCATGTCCGCAACGTTCCTCGACATGCCGCCGATGCCAACCCGCGCGCCGCCAAACGGAGGGCAAGTGGTCGCGGTAGCTACGAAGCCGGATTCGGGCGCCGGGGAAAAGCCGGTGCCCGGCTCACGAAAGGAGTACGAGAAGATGTGCGGCGGCATGAGGGGGGCGCCGGGAAGGTCTACTCGTTGTACGCTAGCGAGTTGACTTCGCGTCGAGTCTGGGTCCTGCGAGTAGCCGAGGTAGTAGCGTGCAACGAAGGCACCCCCCTGCGCGCGGACCTCGATCGAGGCAGCCCTGCGATCGATCTGCTGAAGGAAGCCCGGCCGGGCGGTGACTGGCCTGTCCGGTCTCGCCGCCGAAGTCGGATGGTTCAGCACGAACTCGACGCTGCGATTCGCCTCGCTTCCTTGTCCCCAGGTTATCCGGTGGACGTACGCAAGGTTGGGGCTCGACGATGTGTCGTAAAAGTACTCGATCTCGTTGCCGCTGACATCTGTTGATTTCTCGATCTGCCAGCTGAAGACCTCGCCCGACATCGGGTTGTGCAGCCGGGTAGGAGCTGATGATCCGTAGTCCAGCGTGCGCCCATCGCGGTCGTGGATCACCCAACCATCCGTCGCGCCGAGGCGCAGGATGATCCGACCGTCGTCCGATTGCGTGCGATAGCGGCAGGGTGCCGCCGTAGTGCACGACGCACAGGACGCTTCGTCGCAGATGAGATCTTCCCCGTCGAGAGTGAAGTCGCTCCGGTAGCAGGGCGGGTCCCCGGGGTCGCCGCACGTCAAATTGTCGAAGTCGTATGGCGTGCCGGTCCGTGTCTCGCGCTCGATCCGACTCTCGCCCGCGAGCGACCAGCCGAAGCCAAGCCAACCCGCCGGTCCCTTCCCGTCACCGCTGTTGTAGACGAGCGCGAGGTCGGGTTGGTGGCCCGCGGGGCCGGGCGGGACGACGATCGGAATCCGATACGTGGCCTCCCCGCGCGCCTCGATTACGCCGCCGCTTTGAGCGCTCGACGTTGAGGTGACCGACACGACTACGAGAGCCAAGAGGATGCTTCGGAGCATTACCCCCCCCTGCCTCTTGCAGCGTACAATCGACGCGGGCCGATCAACTTGGGAATAACTTGGGAACTTGGATCCAGAGATGACCGAACTCGAAGACCTCTTCTCCCTGCGCGGCCAGGTCGCGCTGGTGACCGGCGCGTCGAGCGGGCTGTCCGCGCAGGTCGCGCGCGCGCTCGCGAAGGCGGGGGCGAGCGTGGGTCTCGTCGCGCGGCGCAAGGACCGGCTCGAGGAGCTGGCGCGCGAGCTCGCGGCGAAGGGGGCGCGCGCGTGCGTCGCGCCGGCGGACGTGACGGTGACGGAGCAGCTGCGCTCGGCGCTCGACCAGGTCGAGGCCGAGCTCGGCCCGGTCGACCTGATCGTGAACGGCGCGGGCGTCGCGCCGCTCTCGCGCGCCGAGAAGCATGCGCGCGCGAAGTGGGACCAGGCGCTGGCGCTGAACGTGACCGCCGCGTTCGAGCTGGCGCAGCTCGCGGCGCAGCGCTGGATCGAGCGCAAGCGCGGCGGCCGCATCATCAACCTGTCGTCGGTGATGGGCTTCGCGGGGAACCCCGTGCACAAGGCCGTGGGCTACTCGACCAGCAAGGGCGCGCTCAACAACCTGACGCGCCACCTCGCGATCGAGTGGGCGCAGTACGGGATCTGCGTGAACGCGCTCGCGCCCGCCTACTTCCCCACCGAGATGACGACCGACCCGCGCATCGGCGACGTCCCGCCCGACCACGTCGAGGTGATGCGGAAGTTCACGCCTCTGGACCGGCTCGGCCGGCTCGAGGAGATCGAGACCGCGGTGCTGTTCCTGGCCTCGCCGAAGTCGAGCTACGTGACCGGCGCGATCGTGCCGGTCGATGGCGGCTGGACGGCTTGGTAGCGCGCGCGGCCGCGGCGCTCGTCGCCGCCGCGTTCGCGCTGGGTTGTGGGTCGGCGCCGCCGCGCAGCGCGGAACCGACTGCGAAGCTGCCCGCGAAGCCATCCGACGCGGATGCGAGCCCGCCGAGCGAGCCGACGTTCGCGGTGCGAGGCGACGACGGCTTCCTCGCGCCCAACGCGGAGGACGTCGACGGCGCGGCGGCCTACGTGCACTACGCGAAGGAGGACATGCCGATCCGCGTGAACGTCGAGCTGCCGAAGCTCGCCGCGCGCTACGCGAGCCGC
>Ga0187893_10010477_pt1 | contig 13788 bp, 11 predicted proteins | sample MA1701074metaG_FD_139574 | JGI IMG/M metagenome (GOLD analysis project Ga0187893, IMG submission 139574) | White microbial mat communities from a basaltic lava cave in the Kipuka Kanohina Cave System on the Island of Hawaii, USA - MA170107-4 metaG ...
GATACCTCACGGTTCGCAGTTACTTTCGGCTATATAGGTAATCGCCTCCTATAGTTTGGACTTTCACCAAACTGAGTTTATGTATTCACAAGCGCACCAGGATCGCCTTCGGCGGCAGGATAAAAAAAAAGAGCTACTTCTCAGCCTATCTGTCATTTGTCACTGTTGCTTATCCTGCCGCCGCAGGCGATCCTGCCTATCCTGTTGAATTTTATATTAATGTCTGATAATCGCTGTCCCTTACGCTCCTACCATTCATAACGTCTGATAATTACGATTCAAAACAAAAATATATAGTGTTGAGAAATAATTTTAAAATTGATAGTTATGGACTAATCTAACGTAAGGTGCTGCTATGTCAATCGACCCTAGTCATCTCAGAACAGTAGAGACGCTACTTGAACTTACCACGCAACTGGACAAAGCAGTTGGCAAAGACAAAATAACCGAGATATTAGGAAAGATCTATATTCGCTCTGAAGTTAAGGAGGGGCAAACGCCAAAGCTGAAAATTGAAAGAGGTGGATTTTGGCACCCGATCCAAGCCCTACAAAGAGCGTTTGACCCTGATTCTTATCGCATTACAGTTGTTAAAGGAAATAATGTTCTGGAAGGCGAGACATATAAGCTCTTGAATGAACTTCACAGAAAAATGGAGCAGATTCCAGAAGAAGATCTTGCAGAGTTGCTTAATGAATTGAAAAAGCAAAATCCTTCTGTGGATACAGATAAAACAAAAATTTCTAAATCATTAGGTAATTTAAAAAAAGTAATTGATTATGTCGAAAAGCAAAAGATAAATGCAATTAAAGAAAATCAAAAACTCAAAGAGGGTGTTGAAGGCTTATTTAAACAGCTCGTTTTCCAATTTGGGCGTAAAACGCAAGTCACGCAGCCACCTGTTGAGGCAGCAGTTACCGTGCTTAGAGACATTAAACAACAACGTATACTTGCAGAAGATGCCTTAAAGAAAGCAAACAGTGAAATTAAAGAAGAAATAAACACTTTAGAAAAAGCTCAGAAGGCAATTGAAGTGCTTAAATCTGCCTTGGACACTGCCTTTGGGGCTTCTAAAGCTGCTGAAAAGTTGCTAGATGAGGCACGACCAACAATAGGAAGTCATGCTGACTTTTCTCAAGCAGAAGCTGAAAAAGCACACTGTACTCGAGCTGTAAGTGAAATACGAGCACTGCATACCTCATTAAGTTCACTTACAAATGGACTCACTGATCTTCTAACGATACAAAAAAATGAAAATGAATATGCCGCACAAGTGAAAGCAGCTTTAGAGCGCGCTCAAACGGCAGCAACGCCTCAAAATCTAGAAGAAGCACTTAAAATAGCAGAGGATGCCGTTAAGAAGACTGAAAGCAATCATGACAAGGAAATGGCAACCATCACTCCGATGAAAACAAATGGTCGCGCCACTCACTTTGGGCCTTTAGTAGGAGTGGCTGAAAAGGTCATAGAAGAGATTAATAAAACCGGCGCGCAGGTGCACATCGACTGCGGAACTATTAAACACCTTCTAGCTGAAAAAGAGGCAGAGGCAGACATAAATATCACACAAAAGGCTCGAAGCTTCCTCGATGCCGTCAAAGCACAAAGACAAATCGCCAAAGAACAGCTAGAGACTGTAACTGCATCGATGAAAGAGCCTCCCAAGGATTTAGATGATGCAAAAAACAGAGAAAATCTCATTAGTGCGGCCCTAAAAACAGCTGAGGACGCCACCCAAATTGCCCAAACAGAAGTAAAAGAAACGCAAAGCCTGCTTCAGAAAAGTCCCAGAAAGCCAGAGGTGGCTCAACAGCATTTACGAGACGCCACCTCATTACTCGGCGAATGTGCCGAAGATGCCAACCTCATTTCACAAAAAGCCAATGAACTCAAAGAAATCATCAAGGGATTAGAAACAGCAGCACCGCTAAGAAGCAGTGTGATTTTACAAACACCGCCTCCTGAAACAGAAGAGATAAAAGCTCGGGCAACTCGCCAAAAGCCGGGCATGCCTGAAGGGCCAAAAGAAAAAGCTTTGGCTAAGGCATACAGTTTGCATATTCCTGAATGGATAACAGTGAATCGAATTCCTAAATGGAGAACCGTGAAAGGAATCACTGAAGAAAACCCAGAGCATAAAAGATTAAACGCTGTAAGCAAAAGCTTGCCCAGCTTAATCAATCTTCTGCAAGTAAAGGAAGATGACTTGGAAGTGAAGGAGAAAACAATTGAAAAAGCTCAAGAGGGCGCCACAAAGCTTTCTGCAGATCGATCCGTCGGCCTTTGCAAAAAGGAATTAAGCAATCTTGTGGAACAGCTTCAGGGATATTTTAAAGAAGAACCCCAAGCAAGCGCCATGGCAGAACGGATTGGGCTCCTCGAAACATTTCTCGCAAAACTCACTCGCCCAGAACACAAAGGATCAATTCACCTAACTTCGTACAATAGTCTCGTAACAGAGATAGCAAAACTTGTCCCAGTTCCAGAAAAGCCTGTTGAAGTCCCAGTTGCAGAACAGCCTGCTGAACTTTCGAAGGTGGAGCAAAAAAGCAAAGTCCTTGAAAGATGGCAAAAACGCCAAGATGATGCGGCAAAAATTGGTTTTTGGGCGCTGCCTGCTGCGCTTGAAAAGTATCGCGGAATGGATGCTGCTGAATTTTTACAAAAGCAAGCGCTCTACGAAACTGACCTTGCAAGACTGAATGGGCAATTAGAATCTGCTGAGTTGCTCATTGCAAAGACCGACATCGTCAAAACGATCACGTCCCTGAAAGAAATGATTCAAAAGGAGTCAAAGGACAAACCTGAAGTGCAAAGCCTCTTTCAGCCCCTTGATACATTCTTCACAGACATTTTAAGACGACCTGCAACCTTTCTTACGATAGCCGCAAGAGAAAATCCCGATAAAAAACTGGATCAAGCCGTGGTTTTGCAGTTGCAGAAACTCCAGTCTGAGATTCTCTCAGTGGCACAAAATGCAAAAAAAATCCCAGCTTTGTTGCAAGCTGCGGGAAAACAGAGTGCGCTTCTTGACAAACAGATGCAAGAGACAGAGGCGAAAATAGAGGCCTTTTTAGAAAAGCATAAGGGCAGCCCAGAAATCACCTTCGAGCGAGAGCGCAATCTTCATGAAGCGGTCGACTTGATCAAATTCAAAAAGCAAGTGTTTGCAGATATGCATAAAATCGTGCAACGCCCCGAAAAACAAGATGCCATCATACAAGATGCCACGAAGAGAATCGAGTACATTCAAAAGCATCTAGATACTACCTCAAGACTTGTCTCTTTAACAGATGGTATCATTGAGGCACTAAAAAATTTTCCAGAGGCTGATAGCGAAATGAGAGCCGGCCTTCTTGAGCTGTATCAAATTGCTGATAGAAATTTCCATCTCGCAAGGGTCGGACGCGCTTTGTCCTTCGATGAGATCAAGGAAGTAGTCAAAGAGCGCTTGGCAAGCATTTTGGATCTCAAGGAAAATGAACAAGCCAAAAGTGAACTCCTCAAAGATCCAAGTAGTTCAGAATTTCGTGAAGCCGCCAAACTTCGAGAACAGCTTTTTACAGATGCAAAAGCCCTCCAAGAATACACGGAAAAGAAGAAGCTCGAAGCGCCTGTTGCTGCTATAGCGCCACAAGAGCCAGTTGTTACGATTGCAAAACCCGCAAAAGTGCGTCAAGAAGTCCCTACTACACAGGTGCTATTTTCAAAATACAATGACCTCTTTACCAATACGATTGAATTGAATCTTGAGACAATTCTCAGTGAAACCACAACTGAACAAGAGAGAATTGTTGCCTTTGTAGAAGACTTAGGGACAAAACTCACAGAGTACCTTGAAAAAATTGAATCGGTCGAAACGGAAATTGTGACTAAACCTGGCCGGTTCTGGGGTACCTATCAAGAAGAAGTGCCCTCTGATTATTCTGAAGAAAAGTCTGGTGGCCTATCTAGAGGGATCTATGCCGACACTTGGAATCAGCTGAGCGCATTGAAATCGACAATCAAGGCGACCGATGACCCGAAAGTATGGCTCTCCAATTTTGAGCAATTTGCAAAGCTCTTGACCTATGCATCCTCCATCGAACGATCGCAAATAGACTCTCCAGAGACAATGCAAGCAAAAAGGGCCGTCATGCTTGTAAGGCTCTACGAACTTGTGCGTAAAAGTGAGGACTATTTAACAAATTTTGAAAAGAGTCCTAACGCAGCACAATCGGACGCGATTCGTAATTGCTACGCAAAGTTAGGAGTGCCCTTCGATGAAAGAAGAACGTACCTGTTTTCTCCTGAGCGTCTAAATACCATCTCAACTAACGAGCTCATCCAACTTGAAACTGACCTTACGAAATTACTTGAAAATAGTAAACTTACTACAAATTGGTCCGATTATTATGAAAACAGTCAAAAAGATATTCGCATAAGAAGTTATGCTAATCTTACTGACGAATTGGCTACTCATTTTGCAAAAATTTGACACACTGTTAAAAAATGCAGAGTTGTGGTAAGAATATGGGCCTATCTTCTCAAGGATACTCTACATGGGCTCTGATCCACAGGTTGTCGATCTCGATGCGCTCGGGAAGCTTCTCAGTCTTGCCAAAGGGCTTGAGGAGCTCTTCAAGGAAATTCCGCAAATGAAGGCGATCGAACGGGTGCTTATTCGCACCTCCGCTGAAGGCAAGCCCGCGTTTCAGGTGAAGGGAGGCATGCTTTGGCGCTTTTTTACGATTACCTTGCCAGGAAGAGAAAAAGAGTATGACTTGGGGCTGAATTTGGCTCAGCTGGCAAACCTCTTTAAGTCGATCCAAGGCCCATCAGATCAGGAGATCCGTCGCGCCGCTCAAGGTATGGCGATGTATGGCGACACTGTCATCGACACACAAGATGCGATCGCCTCCCTCATTGGCCTGCAAACGACCCTCAACTCGATCATCGATCACGTCAAACAAAAAAAGCTCAGAGGGCCAGGCGATGAAGCGCGAAAAAAGAGCATTAGCGATACGTTAGAGGCCATGAAAATCAACTGGCGCCATGTCACGCAATCAGCAAAATCGCGCAAGAAAAAGGCTATTTCTTCTTTGGAAATGCAAACCGCTTAAAATGTGTCTCCAGAAGGATCGCACGATGAACTCGTCAAGGGTCATCAGAGTGTGGCAAATCTCAACGGTAAAAACGATAAAACGATAAGAACGATAAAGGAAGAAATTGTAGAAAAATCGTTGTTAATTTTTTTTAATCCTATCGTTTTTATCGTTCTATCGTTCTTACCGTTGAGTTTCATCTCTTCAATCGTGGTTTGCCAGAATGAGGCTATTTCTTCTTTGGAAATGCAAACCGCTTAAAATCCTCGGCGGCATGGGTATTGGCAAAGATCGGGCGCGCCTCTTCTTCAAAGGCCTTGGCCTGCAAGTAGCGGGCCGAAAAATGGGTCAAAATTAGCTCTTCGACGCCAGCTTTTGCTGCAATACGGGCCGCATCTTTGGCAGTGAGATGGAAGTGCTTGCGGGCAAGTTCGCTCTCTTCTTCAAGATAGGTGCTTTCGCAAAGCAAAAGGCGCGCATCTTTGGCGATGTCAATGGCCTGTTGGCAGTAGCGTGTGTCAATTACCACGGCTATCGATTCGCCTTGGCGGATCTGGCTGACATCGTCGATCATCACGCGCTTGCCGTTGATCTCGAGCTCTTTTTTCTCTTCCAGGAGGGAGACAGCTGGGCCCACAACACCATACTGCTGCAATTTTTGACGATCAAATTTGCGGCTCTCTCTTTCTGTGACGCGCCAGCCGATATTTTCGATACCATGCTCCAAAAAGATCGCCTCAATGCGAAAATTGTCATCCTCATGGACGAGTCCTGCCTTTTCGACAGGATGTTCGATCACCTGAATTGTCTCGTGGTAGCTCGTGCCGTAGCGCAATCTATCAAAATATTTTTTGCCTGAGGCTGGGTAGTAGCAGTGGATCGGGTGGGTCACCTTGTCGAGGTTGAGGCGCATCAGGATCGATCCAAGGCCAAGGCAGTGATCGCCATGAAAATGGCTCACAAAAACGCGCGTAATGACCGTTGGGGCAATCTCCGCAAAGATAAATTGGCGCTGGGTGCCTTCTCCGGGGTCAAAGAGCAAGCCCTCATCGTTCCAGCGGAAAAGGTAGGCTCCGTGGTTACGAAAGCGGGTTGGTTGCTGGCTGGAGGTTCCCAGGATGATAAGATCTCGTACGCTCATTTAGCTAACAGGTAGTTTCGAAAATTGGTTAAGGCAATCGATCTGGCCGACAAAAGACTCATCTCGTCAAGCGACATTTCGGCAAAGGTGCGGCTTTCGCCTTCTGGCTGAAAGATGGCATTCCAGTTTGTCAGATTTGGCACTCTTGTTCCTCGAGGCATCACAATCGTCCCATGCAATATGCCTTCAAAAAAGAGTGGCTCATGGCCATTTTTGGCAAAGGCGATATGGTTGACCACGGTACAGCTATGATCGTCATAATGGGAGATTAGTTTGGCCAAGCCCTCAGCACCAATCGCTTCTAAAAAGGAGCGAATATAGGGCCCAGGTAACCCCCCAATGGCCCGGGCATAAAGCGAGGTGTCATCGATCAGGCAGGGCTCATTTAGCTCGTGGTAGGCTTGCATTATTTTATGGCGCGCGATGTCGTAGCTTGTGCCTTGAAGCTCATCAAGGTCGAGAGGAGTGTGAACGATTTCGTGTCCTTTGGCTTCAAGATCGGCAAGATCTAAAATTTTACACGCTTCATCAAATTTCGCTTTATTGCTTGTCACGTAGTGAATTTTCATAAGAAAAACAATTTACCCACTCTATACTTCTTTTGCCACTTGAATATTTCATCACCTGTTTGCAATAAAGAATCAATAGGATGGGAGTACAGCATGAAGACCGAACTGCAAGACTTGGATACCGACATACAAAAACGGGTGCGCTTTTGGCTGGAAGGTAACTTTGATGAAGCCACCAAAAGAGAAGTGCAATCGCTTCTCGATAATGACCGTGAAAGCGTTGTAGACGCCTTTTACACGAATCTCTCCTTTGGCACAGGGGGGATGCGCGGGCTCATGGGTGTCGGCACCAACCGCATGAACAAATATACCGTTCGTTGGGCCACTCAAGGCCTTGCCAACTACCTCAAAATGGCCTATGACCCCAAAACCCCTTTAAAGGTCGCTATCGGCTACGATTCAAGACATAATTCGCGCTTCTTTGCTGAAGAATCAGCCAGGGTGTTGGCCGGAAACGACATAGAAGTCTTTATTTTTTCGGAAATTCGCCCAACGCCACTTGTCTCATTTGCCTGTCGCTTCCACAAGTGCTCTGGGGCCATTATGATAACCGCCTCGCACAACCCTCCGCTCTACAATGGCTACAAAGTCTATTGGGATGATGGCGCCCAGGTGCTGCCGCCACATGATACTGGCATCATGAACGAAGTGATGCGCCTCAACGATCCAGATCAGGTAAAGCTTGCCTCCTTCACTTCTTCCCTCATTCATCACATGGGAAAAGAGGTGGATGATGCCTACCTCAAGGCAATAGCTCCCTTGCAACTTTGGCCCGCCATGGGAAAAAAGGAGGGCGAGAGCCTTGAAATTCTCTATTCGAGTCTGCATGGCACGGGAATCACGATAATCCCTAGCGCCTTGATGCAATTTGGCTACACCAATTTGAACTTTGTCGACGACCAGATTATTCCCGATGGCAACTTCCCCACAGCCCCAAAACCCAATCCAGAAGAAAAGGCCGCCCTTAAACTGGGTATAGACAAGCTTCTCAGCGACAACTTGGACATATTTGTGGCCACAGACCCCGACTGTGACCGCTTTGGCGTGGTTGTCAACCATCAGGGGCAAGCTATTGCCTTAAGTGGCAACCAGTCGCTGGCCATTGCCTGCGAGTATGTCCTCGAGGCCTATAAGGAAAGTGGCAGACTGCCTGCAAAGGCAGCCTGTGTAAAAACGATTGTCTCTACAGAGCTCTTTCGCGCCATTGTTGAAGGACATAAGGCATTTTGTTTTGATGTATTGACTGGCTTTAAATACATCGCCGAAAAAATCCGGCTCTGGGAAAGCTCGCCCAATGGCTACAACTTTGTCTTTGGTGGTGAGGAGTCCTATGGCTGTCTTCTCGGATCAGTAGTGCGCGACAAGGATGCTGTCATTGCCACCTGCATGATGGCAGAGATTGCTCTTTTTGCGAAAAGACAGAAGAAAACGCTCGTGGATCTCTTAGATGAGCTCTACATGCGCTATGGAGTCTATACAGAGCATATTGCCTCTTTGGAGTTTGCAGAGACAAAAGAGGGCAAAGAGGGGATGCTCGACGTGATGCGACGTCTCCGAGAAAAGAGCCCTAAAAAGCTCTTGAATTACAAAGTTTCCAAAGTTGTCGACCTTTTACAAGCAAGCGACCTTCCCAAGTCCGATGTGCTCATTTTAGAACTTGACGACGGCAGCAAAATCGTTATTCGGCCATCTGGGACAGAGCCAAAGACCAAGGTCTATGTGCTCTGTAGAGAAAATGGGGACAAAATTGACAAAAGCAATCTTGAGACTTTAAAAAAGAGCGCCAATCTTAAGGCCATTGCCTTAGCCAACGAAATCAAGCGCCTAGTTGCACAAAAATCGTAAATTTATTATTTGATAGAAATACCAAGTAATAATTTTAACGAGGTTTGTCATGGGAAAATTACTATTACAATTTTTGGCCATCGGCCTTTGCCTTACAGCGCAAAGCTTTGCTGATTGGGGCGATACACGCAGCGTCGAGGGTATAAAAAGTTGGAGCGACACTGATCGCGAAGTGCATGTCCTTGGCACGATTCGCGAAGTCTATGGATCTGATGGCATCTTGCTCAGTGATGATACTGGCGAAATCCGCATCCATTTTACCAATGGCGCTTTGCGTGACTACGGATTTCATACTGGACAGAGAGTGGAAGTTCGTGGGTTTGTGGAAAGAAGACCCTTTCACGAACACCATCATTGGGATAGCCAGCGCTGGGAACTTGAGGCCAACGCAGTAAAACTGCACGATGGCGACGGCAGAATTATCGGCTACTAATTCACATTAATCGGGATATAATAAACTATATCCCGATTATTAATTGTTTACATGTTTGTGTTTTTGTAGTATAGTTTCGCCTTAATAATGGTGAAGCTATGGCAATTATTGAACCAATTATCCCAATAGCAGCTCAACAACCAAATCAAGCTGAAGAAAGAAAGACAAATCCAATTGAAAAGGTCATTTTTCAAGTTCTTAACTATGTTGAAGAGGGCTTTAAAGATACCTGTAAAGGTCTTAAGGTAGCCAAAGCGACTTCGGGACTTGCCGAAGAATTTACTGAAATTCCAAGTCTTATCGTAGATTTCTTCAAATGGACAAAACCTTTTAAGATTATCAAAGGCGGTCTTGCCTGTAAGAAAATCTATGGCAATGCAGAAAAATTAATCACAAGTGAAGAGCCATGGGATAAAGCCATGGCCGGCTGGGCGCTTTTTAAAACAATAAAGAAAATTATTGGGGCTGTAGAAACTATTGGGAAATACTTAAAAGACTTCAGCCTTATCTCAAAAGATGCCTTAAGCTGGACAGAAATTACGGGCTACATTTTCTTGCCAGTTACCTACGTAAATGTCGGACTCTCCGTGAACGACAGTGTGAAAATCACCAAGTTGATGGCAGACTTTCGCGCCAATACCAAAGTCAAAAAGTCAGATGTCATTGATGGCGAACGACTTGAAGCAATGAGAAAAGCTGTCACCTACATCAAAAATGAACACAAAGTGATCCAAAAGGCCAAAGTAATTTCCAAAGAGTGCAAGATCAAAGATCGAGCCCAAAGAATCTTAGAGCGCATGGTTTGTGAAACTCAACGAGAAAAAGAAGAGGCCTTTAAAGAGGGCGCTCTTGTGATTCGCAAGCTAAAAGATCGCCTTGCTGCCAGAGTCGTCTCGAGCGATATCGCTACCACGCTTTCTACCCTTGGAGCTGCAAGTACAACAATTGGACTTGTTTGTCCCGCAACCACCTTGCCAATCGCTGTTATCGACCTTATATGTGCCGCAGGAGCTACTGCAAACTACGCCTACTCACGGTTTATCCCAGATGGAGATATCTTTGAAGACGAAAAGCCGATGCTCTATGCCCACGTCTTTAAAGAGGTAAACAAAGCCGCCAAGCAGCTGTCCAAAGCCCTCGATGTCGTTGGCTTTCAAATCCAAGAGCTCTTCAGCAAAAGCCGACAACTTGTTTGTGTATAATTCTTAAGCAAACTATAGTTCTCTTCGCTATGAGGGGAGACGGTAGGTCATGCATGCTATTGATAAATGTACAACGCTTGCCTCCTCGGTCTCCTTTTTTGCTCAAGATCTCAAACCACATTTTGCCATTTTCCACGTTGTTCAAGCCGCAGATGACGTAAACGCCTACTTAAAGGTCATTCGCACCATCATTTCCTGTGCCAATAAGTGGATCAAAATCTCTGACAATATTGTCAAAGTCATCAAGTACACCAAATTTGTCTCATCGCTGTATGGCCTCTTTGCGGCGCAAAAGCTCATCTCGAGCGCTGTCGTTTGCTCGAACGCAACTTGTGCCCTTACGGCGGGACGTGCTCTTTGGCCTGTGCTTAACAACACAAAAAAAGTGATTAGCTCACTTTGTTGGTTTGCCAACGCAGCTGCTGATGTTGGCCTTATCTCTGGGAAAAAGATTGCATGGATGAGCTGTGTTGTAGTCATCGACGTGCCCTTTAAGCTGGTCTCATTGGGGGTCTGCATCTTGCGAATCGGCAAGCTCGTCGTGATCTGGCTTGAGCTTGAGCGCTACAAAGTGCTCATTCGAGAAAGTAGGCGCGAAAACAGACCAAGAAACTGCTACATCATCACAGCCTATCTCGACCGCTCCCATACTCGACTCACTAAAGAGCTAAAGTTAAGCCCCAAAAATCGCCTCGATCGCCAAGTAGAGTTGCTGAATCACTATCTTGGTCGCCGAGAACCATTTCTTCACACCTCTGCGCTAGAGCGCAGTGATCAAATTCTCACAAGACTGCAAATTCTCGTACAAAAACGTGCCGTAGGAGAGCTCATCAACACCGGTGCCAAAATCGTCGATCTCGGCTCGTCTTTCTTTGCAACCACTTGCCCTGGATTTCTCTTTTCGCTATCTCTTCTTTCTACCCTAGCAACAGGCTTGAAGATGGCCAAGCATTTTTATGGTAAGTACCAAACGCCAAAAAATGCCATGCTTTGGGCAAACCCCTCTCCAATTAGTAGGACTATGCATGCCACAGTCACTTGTAAAACAGCATGACGAAGAGGTTGAAAAACTGCAAAAGTGCCTTTTAGAGCATCTGAAAAGCTCTAATCGTGCCATCTGCCTTGCTAAAGAGAGCAAAAATTCCAATACGACTCGCTCTTCAGGCTACAAACACCAAAGTATCCGCTTAAATGTCGAAGCCCTCAATCGAGTTTTGCACATTGATAGCGAACAGATGATCTGCCTTTGTGAGCCACGAGTTACGATGAGAGCGCTTGCCAAAGAGACGCTGAAAAAGGGGCTAATTCCTCTCGTAGTGCCAGAATTTAAGGGCATCACGGTTGGCGGCGCTATCATGGGCTGTGGAGGGGAGTCAAGTTCACACGAAGTCGGCCTATTTCATGATATTTGCCCCAAAGTGCAGCTGCTTTTGGGGTCAGGTGAGAGTGTTTGGGCATCGCCAACAGAACATAAGGACCTCTATGACTCTATTGGCGGCTCATACGGATCCTTGGGCGTGCTTTTGGCCTCTGAAATCAAGCTGCAAAGAGCCCTGCCTTTTGTAAACCTTACCTACCATCGCTTTCGCTCTGCAAAAGAGGTCTTGGAGAAAATCAAAACGCTTATGCGGCAAAAGGAAAAGCCTGAATTTCTCGAAGGAATTCTCTTTTCTAAAGAGCATGGGGTCTGTATTGAAGGAAGACAAAGTAGTAGCCCTTTTGGCACAATCTATCGTGACTCTTGCCTTGCTCCCTGGTTTTATCAGCATGCCAAAACGAGAGTCGAAAAAGTCAGCCTACCCCTTTATGATTACCTCTTTCGCTATGATAGGGGAGCCTTCTGGATGGGGGGATATGTCATTCACCCACCTATCTTAAAACGGGTCTTGACTGAACTGATTTGCAAGATCAAAACAGGTCGCCCGTTTACACAAAACGAGATCGCGCGCTATTCTCAATTGCCTGATCCAAACGTCTTTATGCGCCTTTTAAGCTCGCCTTTTACAAACTCTGAAACCCTCTATTCAGTATTACACTCCTCCGAAACATGGGTTGCAGAGCGTTTTATGGTACAGGACTTTACTGTCCCTGAAGAGGCCATTGGCCCCTTTTTGCAACGGGTGGAAGAGGTGACCTCGATATGGCCCTTATGGCTCTGCCCGATAAAAAATAGTCCAAGCCTTCAGCTTTTTTCTCCACACGCCAACCTAAATTGCCCCTACAACATTAATGTCGGGGTATATGGAATACCCGCTAGCACACAATCAGTCTTTGACTGCACGAAAGCGCTTGAAAATGACTTGCAGCGACTCGAGGGAAGAAAATGGCTCTATAGCCACTCCACCTATAGTCCCGAACAGTTTTGGCAAATCTACCCCCATAAACGCTATCTAAACCTTCGCGATAAATACGAAGCAACTAAAGTTTGGATAAGTATCGAAAACAAAGTTCTTACTAAATAAAAATTATTGTAAATAAATTTATAATCTGCTATGCTTCATTTTCTTTAGTTAACCTTTAGATTTGTGAGGTAAGATATGATAAGCAATATATTCAAAACAATAGCCGATGAAATACAAAACAATGTATTGACACCCACATTTCTAGAGCATGTGAAATCTGTAGCGAAATCAATTTCAGGAGAATATGGAATGTTTATGGGCGTCGGCATAAACGTCATTAAGGGATTGCAAGGCGTTGGAGCTGTTGCTCTTGAAAACGGCTTTGCCAAAAGCCTCATTTCCATTGCTGGAGTTGTCAACGGCCTCATGCAGCTTGTCTCGCCTGGAATTGACTTAGATGAAGTGACACAGCTTAGAACCAACATATTCGCTAGCATTGACTCGCCAAAACCAACAGACACACGCGAAAGGCGCATTCAGATACTTACGAACTCCTGCAATTTTGCCATCGCAAATCAAAAGTCGATCCGAAAAAAGCTCGATCTTGCCAAAGAGACCAAAATCGACGATATGGCTCGAAGAATCCAACAAGCTCTTGCCTCTGACGACGCCGAAGTACAAACACACGCTCTTCAAGATGGCGAAAAGTTCATGCAACAGCTTAAAGATCGCGTGAATGTAAAGTTTGGCGTTGAAATTGCCAAGCTTGCTGTTCGCACGACAGGCGTTGCCCTTTCTGCGATTTCCTTCTTCACAGGGCCAGTTCTCCCCATCTTAATTGGCTTTGGTGTCGTTGGCGTTGCCACACTTGCCCTTTACGCGTTTGAAAAGGTCATGCTGCCCAAAGATCCCTTCTCGCCTCCACGAGATGTTTGGTACGAACAGGTAGCGAGTGACTGCCGTCAAAGTATCATAAAGATAAATGATACTGTCAAAGAGGCATGCGACCAGACTACCTCCTATTTAAACAACTTTATTCACACAATATAGTGTTAGGGCAAAGTAGAAATGTCGGGTTTTCTAGCTAAGTTGAAATGTCGGGTTTTTCCTGCTCCTTAGCTGCCTTTATTATATCAAAATTAGAGTTTATGCACTCGGACTACTCTTGGCAA
>Ga0187893_10010478_pt1 | contig 13787 bp, 18 predicted proteins | sample MA1701074metaG_FD_139574 | JGI IMG/M metagenome (GOLD analysis project Ga0187893, IMG submission 139574) | White microbial mat communities from a basaltic lava cave in the Kipuka Kanohina Cave System on the Island of Hawaii, USA - MA170107-4 metaG ...
AGGCGCCGTCGCTAAGCCCGCCCCGGTCGGGCTGGCGAGCAAACGGTCGGTACAGCTCAGCCGGGGAGGAGCCGCTTGAAGCCCTCGGCGAGCGCCAGGCCGCGCGGCTGTCCTAGGCGCTGGGCCCGTCCACGAAGCATGCCGGTCAGGTCGGGATGTCGGCCCCACTGGCTGGCGTGCGCGCGAACGGCTTCGACCTTGCGCACGAACGTCGACGTCACGTCCACGAAGTAGTCCGCCTCATCCCCCATGATCAGGAGGCACTCGCCGACGCGATGCGGCTGGAGGCCCTTCGCGCGGTGCGCCGGGTAGCACAGCGGGCTCGGCGCCCGGAAGTAGACGGCATCGATCACGGCGAACCCCAGCGCCCGGTGGTCGGGGTGGAGCTGGTACGTCGCGTAGCGCGGCGACCCGGCATAGGGATCGTGGCTCATCACGGTATCCGGACGTTCCTGCCGGATGAGCCGCGTGATTTCTTCCGCCAGTCGCGGTCCGGCCCACGCGAGCTCCCCGTCCTCGTAGTCGAGGAACGTGACCCGCGGCACCCCCAGGATCCTGGCCGCCACCTCCTGCTCGGCCCGGCGCAGCCGCGACACCGACTCCCGGGTCATCGCGGGGTCCTCGTGGCCCTTGTCGCCACTCGTCACCACGACCAGGTGGACGTGGTGCCGCTCGTCGACCCACCGCGCCAGCGTGCCGCCGGCATGGACGTCCGCATCGTCGGGATGCGCGATGATCACCAGCGTGCGCTTCGGCGCGCCGCCCTCAGTCATGCTCGGCGACTCGTGATGGCCGGGGCCTGCCCGTTCTCGGGGATCCTGGCGAGCCGACCCAGGATGGCCAGTCGCAGCAACCCGCTGCCGACCGCGATGAGGAAGACGATCCGAAACGAGAACAACTCGACCAGCATCCCCGCGAGCAGCGGGAGGAGCCGGCTCGGCGCCACGAGGACGTTCATGTAGCCACTGTACTCGGCGCGCCGCTCGTCTGGCGAGATCTCCATCAGGTAGCCGAGGTCGGCGACCACGCGCCCGCCGGCGGCGGCCCCGACGACGAGGAACGCCGCCGCGTAGCCAGGCAGCACCAGCCGGGAGTCGGGGCTCACCATCCAGCCCAGCCCGAGCGCCAGGATGGGGCCGATGAGCTCGGTGACCGCCAGCGCTCGCAGCAGGCTGAGCTTCCCCCGACGATCGCCCCACCACCCCCACAGCGGGTTGAGCATCAGCGCCCCGAGAGCCTCCGCCGCGAGGAACGTGCCGATCTCGGCCTCCGCCACCCGGCCAAGCCAGCGTGCCTGGAGCACGTAAAAGGGCGCCGTCATCGCGCTGAGGCCAGCGAAGAGCTGAGCCCAGAGGAACGTCCGGAAGCGGCGATCTCCGCGCAGGACCCGCATGCCCTCAGCCAGGAACATCGGAAACGGCGGCCGGGCGCGCGCGAGCGGCGCCGGGGGCTCGCGCATCAGCGCGAAACACCCCGTCGATGCGGCGAGGACCACGGCCCCCATGCCGAAGATCATCCCGTAGGCCGCAAGCCCCTCCTCCGACACGCCACCCAGGAGGACGCGGATGCCGAGGCCAGCCCCCATCGCGAGCAGGCCTCCCGCGAACATGCGAACCGCCAGCAGCCGGCTGCGCCGGTCCGCGGGAATCGTGCGTCCGATCACGTCGTTGTACGGCACCGCCGCCAGTCCCGAGACGCAGGCGAAGGCCGTCCACAGGGCGAAGAAGAGCACCGCCACACCGCCCGCCGCAAGCGGGCCGAACACCGGCGCGCCAGCCCACAGCATGCCAGCCAGCAGCGCGAGACATCCGGCGCGCCCCCACCCCGCCGCGAGATAGATCGGCTTGCGGCGCCGCACCCCCTGCGCGTAGTGGGCCACGAGCAGCTGGGGCGCGAGCCAGCCGAGGCGGGCGATGGCTTCGGCCGCGCCAACCGCGACCGCGGACGATGTCACCCGCACCACGAAGGCGGCCGCGACCGTGGTCGTCCCGACGAAGGCGGTGCCGAGCTCGAACAGCGCCCCGCTCAGCGCCGCCCAGGCGAAGTTCCACCGGACGTTCGGGCGCTGGTTCGCCGCCACTCACGCCTCGGTAGGAGCGCGCCGCCAGCGCGCGCTCAGGGCTCGGAGCTCGTCCCGCGTGAGCCCTTCGCGCCACAGGAACACGAGGCCGAGGAGCATGGCGGCGCCGTGCGCGACGACCTCCACGACGAGCGCGATCGCGAGGGCGAGCTCCTTGGCTACCCCGTAGAAGCCCAGGGCGACGATCATCCCGGCCTGATAAGTGCCCCGGATCCCGAGTGGACTCGCCAGAACCAGGAGGAATCCGAGGACCACGACCTGGAAGGCATAGGCCGTCCAGGGGAGCTCCAGCCCGAACGCTCGGGCAATCCAGTAGACCTGGAACGGGATCACCGCCTTTTTGGCCACCGCGCACAAGACGAGGAGCAGACGATCCCGCCAGCGCCCTGGCAGTCGCAGCCCTTGGCAGAACTGCACATACGCCTCGGCGGCCCGCCGAGCCCGTTGGCGCGCGACCCACCCGACCGCGACCTCGACCACGATCGCTCCCCGCGTGGAGTGCGTCCCGACGGCGACGAGCAAGACGCCCAGCGCGCCGTACAACGCGAGCGACGTCCATCCCGCGGTCCGCAAGGCCGCCTGCACGGCCGTGGTAGCCGGTGGGAGCTCGGCAAACCCGAGCACGACTCCGAGCAGCCCCAAAAACGCGAACCCGTCTACCAGCCGGTCGGTGGCGGTCGTGGCGAGCACGGCGCTGAGGCTCACCTGCTCGCGCCGCGCAACCACGTAGGCCCTGACGAGGCCACCCACGGGCAGCGGGATGAGCCCGTGCGCCAGGGCCCCGATGAGCTGGGCCGCCACCAGCCGGACAGGCTCGACCCGCTTCACGGGACCGAGGACGAACCGCCACTGCAGGGCCCCGATGATCCACACCCCCGCGGTCGTCAGCAGCAGGAGCCCGACGTAGCCGTATTGCGCCCCGGCGAGGGCCTGCCCGAGCGCGCGGAAGTCGAGCCGGCACACGATGAACGTCAGGACCCCGAGCGTCAGGATGACGCTGGCCAGCCCAGTGACGATGCGCACGGGATGGCGCCCGGCCTCCCCATTCCGCGCCCCGGGGCTGCTCCCCGTGCCCTTCATTGGACCCGTCTTGTGGGGATCGCCCGCGCCGTTCTAGGTCGGACGCAGCACGCGGAAGGCTTCCGCCACCGGCACGCCGATGCGCGCGCCGTTCTCCCGGGCGATCCTCTCCACGACCCGGTCGCTGTCCGCGGTGTGCCGGCCTTGCGACCGGTGCTGCCGGATCGCTTTCAGCTTGACGTCCCACACGGAAGCGATCGGCATGAAGAGATCGGCGTGCTGGCTCATGATGACCTGCAGGATCGCGGGCTTGTGCGGGACGAGTCCCTCCCGCAGCTGCTCAGGGATAAAACAGGGGCCCTGGCGCGCAGACACAGGCGGCCTCGAAGACCACCTTCCCCACCGTGAGATGGTCCGGGTAGATGGCGCAGCTGTCTCGCCCGCCGTCGCCAGGATACGGGTCATGCGTGATGACCGTCTGCGGCCTCACCGTCCGGACCAGCCGCACAATTGCCTCTCGCAGAGCAGCGGCGTGGAACTGGAGATCGCCGTCGTCATGCCGCAGAAAGCGCACGTCCCGCACTCCGAGGGCGGTCGAGGCCTCCAGTTGCTCTCCTTCGCGCAACGCGGCGAGCTGCTCCGCGGGCACGGCGGGATCGGAGGTCCCGCGATTGCCGCTCGTGCACAGGACGCACGTGACCCGCTTCTCTGCTCCGACCATCTGCGTCAGCGTGCCGCCGCAGTGCACCTCGATGTCGTCCGGGTGCGCAGTTACCACCAGCACGGGCTCCGGGAAGTCGTCGAGCGTTGCGCGTCGCGGCCGACGAGCCAAGGCTACCGCGCGCGATCGAACCGCGTCAGGACGTCCAGTTCGACCCCCTCCCATTCCTCGGCGCATGGCACGAGGATGCCAGATCCGCAGGCTCAACGCCTAGCCAGAGCAGGGTCAACGCCCAGCCGCCTCTCGTCCTACTACAGGTACCGCGAGGGTCCGATCCGTCGAGGCATCCACCACCAGCGCCCAGCTCGTCCTGAGCCTTCGATGCGCCCCGCCGGACCCTCACGCCTTGACGGAGACGAGCAGGGCGAAGCCCACCGACCACAGCCCGAGCGCGATCAGGACCCCGCCGGTCCACACGGGAAGGCGGCGGGACAGACCCGCGAACCAGTCGAGCGCGCGGCGCGCTGGTTCGAAGAAGACCGCGACCACGAGGGGCAGCGAGAGCGCCGCGCCGAAGAGCGCGAGGGACATGAAACCCGTGGCCAGCACATCCCCGGCGGCCCCCCGCGCCGCCGCGGCGCCGAGTAACGCGAAGAGCAGCGGCGCGGCGCAGGCCGGAATGTTCAGGCCGAACAGCATCCCGAGTGCCCCCGCGCCCCGAGCCCCCGATAGACGAGCCATGCTTGGCCCCAGAGCGACCATCAGGAACCCGGCCCGGCCCGTGAGGTACAAGATCCCGACCGCGATGTAGACGCCGCCGAGGAACATCCACGCCGACTTCTGAAACCCCAGGAACACCGTCCCGAGCACGACCGCGAGCATGCCCAAGAGGCCGATGAAGCCCGCGCGCGTGGCCGCGAAGATCCCGACGTGCCTCAGCTTCGCCGCGGCGCTCTTGCCCTCGAGATACTTGATGAAGATCAGACTCGACCCGATGGAACAGGGCTCGATGAAGCCCACGAGGCCGAGGCCGATCGGCAGGAGCACGAGGTTCACCACCGCGAACTCGGTCACGGGAGGGTCACTGTCTCCCGGGCGGCGCACTGGGCGGCGCGTCGGCGACGGACACGACCGACGCCCTGAAGCCGAGCCGACCGATGGCCGCCGCCAGCTTCTCCGGCGTCTGCGTGGCGTCGTCGTAGATCACGATGGCCTGTCCGGTCTCGAGCTTCACCTCCGCGCGCTTCACTCCCGGCAGCCTCTCCAAGGCTGTGGCGATGTTCAGCGGTCAGGCCTGACACGCCATCCCCTTGACGCTGAGCGTGGCCACCTTCAAGGCGGCGTCGGCCGCCCCAGGCCCGGCGAGCCAAAGGCCGGCGGTGAGTGCCACAACGAGCCCAAGCTGGCGAGAGCGCATGGCATCCTCCCTTTTGCGTCACATTCCGGTCGCCACGTAGTAGTAGCCGAGGTACAGGCCGGCGAGGATCAGGACGGCACCGCTGGCACGTTTGATCCAGCCCGCCCACTGCTGGAAACCCGCGAGGAGCTCGTGCTTGGCAAGCCCGACCAGCACGGTCGTGACGAGCATCAGGATGGCCATCGCCGCCGCGAAGGCGAGGAAGGTCAGGAGCGCCGCTCCCGAGAACCCGCTCGTCAGCGGCAGCACGGTGATCGAGACGTACAGCGGCAGCGTGCAGCCGGTCGAGGCCAGCCCGTACCCGAAGCCGTAGAGAAAGACGGCCAGGGCGACCGGAACGCCGCGCTCGGCCGTCATGCCGAGGGGCAGCGCGAGCGACGGCATCCGGACGTCCAGCAGCTGGCCCACGCCGAGCGCGACCACCGCGAGGGCGACCGCGGGTTTCGCGGCGATGAGGTACGGCGCGATGGCGCCGCCGACGAGGGTGATGGCGATGCCGACGAGCGCAAAGAACAGGGCACTGCCGGCCGCGCACGCGAGCCCCAGCTGGATCGACCGGCGCACCGAGCTGCTGTCCCCGGAGGCGCTGAGATAGTAGGACACGTACCCGGGAAACAGGGCGAACGCGCAGGGGGCGAAGAACCCGCCGATACCCGCCAGAACCCCCAGCCCGGCCAGCGACAGCGGCGAGTCGAACTCGACCAGGCGCAGCCCCACGACCGCGCCCTTCGTCCACACCAGCCATCCCACGAGCCCCAGCAGGAGCACCGCCCCGAGCGATGTGGCGACGGTCGCCCCGGGGATCAGCGCCCGACGTGCTCTGTGAGCGACAGCTCGAACCGCTTGCCCTCCCGAGCGATGCGAAGCGTCAGCTCCCATCTTCCCTCCATCGTGAAGAGTATGCGACCGCGGTAGACGCCTGCCTCCTCGGCGGCCCGAAGCGGCGCTACGACGCTCATGCCGTCCGCCATGACGCCGTGAAGCGTCAGGCGCGCGCCAGTGGCGCCCCGGCCGGTGAGGTCCACGAGTCGGACGGCGTACTCGGTGTCCGCATTGGCCACCGGCCGGGTCGGGCGGCTGGTCAGCTCGACGCGAAGGCCGGCCACCTCGTCGGTCAGCGCGCCGGCGCCCAGCGGGGGGGCCGCAGACATCGCGAGCCCCGCCATGATTAGCGCGAACAGCCCCGGGCCTCTCACGGTGTCGCCGCTGACACCTCGATCGAACCGGCGATCCAATTCCCCCGATCCCTTTGGTACGCGATTCGCACCCGGCGCCCCTTCAGGCCCGGCAGGAACAGGTGGTCGCTGCCCCGTGTGATCTGGGTCCCCCTGGGAACTGTGATCGTCACCCGCCCCCGTGTACCCCCGGTATCGAGCACGAGGGTCCCCTCGCAGCTGCCCGGCTTGAAGTCGCCCGCCGTCAGCTTGGTGCCGACCACCGTGCCCTCGATCCATCCCTGAGCGGCCCCGACTGCGGGCAACCCCAGGACAACCGACGCCGTAATGGCCCAGGCGAGTTCACGCGTATGCATGCCCCGCCGCCTCCTTCCTGGCGGCCGTCTCATCCGTCGCTGGCTGCGGTCTTCCCCACTTGGCCGTCCTTGATGTGGATCACCCGGTCAGCCATCTGTGACAGCAGCTCGGCATGGGTCACCACGAGGACGCTGCGTTCCTGGGCGATGGCGTCGAGCAGCTCGTAGATCAGCTGGCCCGTCTTCGAGTCGAGATTGCCGGTGGGCTCGTCGGCCAGAATCAGCGGAGGATCGTTGGCCAGCGCCCGGGCGATCGCCACCCGCTGCTGCTCCCCGCCCGACAGTTCGCGCGGCTGGTGGGAGAGCCGAGGGCCAAGCTCCACGCGCTCGAGGAGCCGGCGCGCTCGCTCGCGACGCGGCCCGGTGGGAACCCCGTTGAACTCCATGGGGAGCATCACGTTCTCGAGGGCGGTCAGGTTCGGAATCAGGTTGAAGCTCTGGAAGACGAAGCCGACGGTCCGGCGCCGGAACCGTGTGAGGGCGTCCTCCGACAACGCGGTCAGGGATTCCCCCATGACCAGGACCTCCCCCGAGGTGGGGCGGTCCATCCCGCCGATGACGTGGAGGAGGGACGACTTGCCACTGCCGCTCGGGCCCACGACGGCCACCATCGCCTTCCCCTCGAGATCCAAGTCGATCCCGTCCAGGGCGCGGATCAGTTCGTCGCCCTTGCGGTAGTGCTTGGTCACCCCCCGCAACCGGATCAGTGCCTCATTCATGGCGAATCGCCTCCAGCGGGGAGAGTCGCACGACCTGGCGAAGCGCGTACGCGCTGCCGGCCACCGCCACCACGAGCACGGCCGCGACGAGCACCCCAAGGGCCGCCGGGCCCGGCCCGCTCGTGAGGCTCAGCGCCCCGCCGAGCGAGTCTCGGTAGTGCGGAGGCAGGAACGGCGCCACCCCCAGCGCGAAGACCCGGCTCGCCAGCGGCCCACCGCCGGCCGCGAAGAGGGCGGCGCCCACCAGTGCACCGAGCGTGCTGAGCGCTAGGACCTCGGCGAGCACGCCGACGATGATGCCGCGATTGGCCGCCCCGATCGCTTTCAGCGTCCCGATCTCCCACGCCCGCTCGCGGACCACCAGGAGCGTGACGAAGAAGACGACGATCACCATGAGACTCAGCGCCAGCACACCGCCCCACCGGCTGAGCCGCACGACCACGCGGGCGGTCGTCTGCTCGAACTCGGCGGCATTGACCGGCGCGATGATGTCCGCGACGTCCCCCACCAGCGCCCTGAGCTCCCGCTCGACCGCCGCCAGGTGCTCGGCGGAATCGACCGTCACGAAGAGCCACGAGGCCGCTGACGGCACGCCGTAGATGTCCCGGGCGGTATCGAGCGGCAGGAACACTTGCATGTCGCCAAAGACGTAGCCGCTCGCGTAGATCCCGACGATCCGGAGCGTCCGTTTCGGCCGATTCAGGGCGAAGATCGCCGGGTGCGTCCGGGTGGTGTCGATGGCCAGGACGGCTCGGTCGAGGGCCTCCGGGGCGATGCGGGCGAACCGGGCATAGCCCTGGCCGATCACGCCCACGTCCTGGCCGCGATCCTCGGAGGTCAGGCCGCGGCCAGCGATGATGCGTGGGTTGCCGGCCTCCCCGTGGGATTCGAGCCGCAGGGTGTCGCCCGGCGTGACGCCGACCACCATGGCGAAGTTATGCCCCTCGGTCGGACTCATGGCGAGCAGGTACGGCTCCACCCGGGCGGTGTGCCCGACGCCCCGGATCTGGTCGATCACGCGACCCGGCAGCAGATCCGAGCTGCCGACCATATTGACGTGTCCCATCGAGCCCCGGGCGCGGAGCTGGAGGGTGTTGTTCACCGTGCGCTTCAGCAGCTCGGTCTGCCGCTGGACCGCCTCACCGATCTGGTGCATGACCAGCAGCAGGAACAGGGGCGCGCCGATCAGCAGCGCCACGACCGCCAGGCGCACCGTGCTCCGCCCGGCATTCCGCAGGCCGAACCGGGCCATGCCCATCACGCGCTCCGCATCGCCTCGACCGGGCTCATCCGCACGCCCCGGACGATCGGGTAGAGGCTGCCGAGCCCCGCGAAGACGATCGATCCGAGCAGGATGACCAGCAGTCCGCGTCCGTCGAAGCCCACGGGCAGGCCGAGCACGGGCCCGACGAGCGGCGCGGCGAGCGCGGCCACCGCCATGGCGCCGAGACCGCCGAGGCCGCTCAAGGCGGCCGCTTCGGCGAGGAACTGCACCACCACTTCACGATTCGAGGCGCCGATCGCCTTCAGGGTGCCGATCTCCCGGACGCGTTCCCGGGTGCTCAGGACCATGACGAACACCACCAGCACCGCCCCGATGGCGAACAGCAGCACCGCGCCGTACGCGGTGGCCACCACGAGGCTCCCCAGGGTCGTGCGGGCGGTGGACACGGCCTCGGGCGCGGTCACGACGTCCACCTCCGGGAACCTCGTGCGGTCCTTGAGGTCGCCGACCACGGCCTCGACGTTGGCCACGGAATCGACCGTGGCAAAGATCTTGGTGAGCTTCCGGCCCGGGGCGAACGTCGCGCGGAAGGCGTCGATCGGGATGAAGACGTGGTTGTCTCCGAAGTCGTTCTCGGTCGTGTAGATGCCGACCACGGCAAAGGGCTGGCCGTTCAGGGTGATCGGCGCCACGCTCGGCGCCGGGTGCGACGCCGCCCCGATCCCCAGCCGCTGACGCGCGTAGAGGCGCCCGACCACCGCCACCCTCGACTCCGCGTCGGCCGGGCCGAGCCCGCGGCCCGCGATGATCCGCGCGCTCTCGTAGTCCACCTCGCCGACCGCTCGCATCGCCGCACCCGGACGCAGCCCGATGACCATGGCATACGCGTTGGGCCGCGAAGGGTCGATCTGCGGCGTGTAGACGTATTCGTCCACGCGAGCGAGGTGGGCGGCGTTCGGGATCTCGCGGAGACGCTCGAGGGTGTCGACGGAGAAGTCCTCCTCGCCGACCGGCTTGTCGCCGCCGAAGCCGCCGGTCCCGAAGGCCCCGGCCTCTCGCAGCTCGACGAGGGTGCGGACCCGGGCGTCCAGGCGGGCGATCTGCTGCCGGCTGGCCAGCGTGGCCTGCACCATGAGGCTCAAGATGCCCGTGACCAGGGCCAGGAGGGCCACGACGACGGCCCCGCGCGCTCGGCTTCGGAACGGGTTCCGCACTCCTCGGGCCGCCGCTCCGGTCATGGCACGCGATGCCCGCCGGCGGCCGCGGCGGCCTCAAGCCGGGCCCGCAACGCCTCTTCCCGGGGCACCCCCGTGAACTCGACCTTGCCGTTGATCGCGATGGCCGGTGTCGCCATCACCCCGTATTTCACCGCGATGGCGGGGTTCGCCGCGACATCGATCTCCTCCACGTGGACGTCGGGCACCTGACTCCTGGCCTTGTCGATCAGCGTGGCGACCAATGCCCTGGTCGTCTCACACTTGCTTCACCCGGGCGCCGTCAGCAGCTCCACCCGGATCATCGGCCACCTCCCGGCCACGTGACGAGCGGCATGTTGACCACGACCCCCGGGCGCTCGATGGTGATCTCCTCAGCCCGCTCGGCCGCCAGGACCGCGCTCGCCGCCTTGAGGACGCGGGCCGATCGTTCGTTCTTCCAGGTCACGAGGTGCACCGCCCGGAGCGGCCGATACGCTTCGGTGCCGGGCGGGCTGTCGAAGACGTCCGGCTGGAACTTGAACGGGCCCTCGCCACGGACGCCGTTCTTGAACACGTAGACGTTGGCGAGGAGCGCGGGCGGCGCATCGGCGAGCGCCGGCACGACGAGCACGGGCGAGGTCATCATCTCGCTCAGGAGCTTCGCGACCCCGGGGTCGGAGGCCTCCGTGTGCTGAAAGAGGATCTCCGTGCCCTCGAGATAGCCCGTGATGCTCGGCACCGCCGGCCGGAGCGCGTACGCCACCGCGTAGCCGGTGAAGAGCGAGGCCACGATCAGCGCTAGCCAGACCCCCTTCCTCATCTCATGCCTCCTTCCCGGACTTCCCGCGGGCTTCCTGCCCGCGCGGCGTGAAGTCGGTGACCGGGCGTTGCCCGCCTCCTGGCCCGCCCACGATATGGCCGGCCCGCGTAATCGCCGCCTCGAGAGAGGCCCGCCCCTCGTGCCCATCCCGCATGGTGACGACGACCTCCTTGCGCTGGGGATCCCCCTCGACGGTCACGACGATCGGCAGCTTCGCCAGCTCCTCCCGGATCTTGGTCACGCAGCCCGTGCAGTGGATGCTCGGGACCTTGAAGGTCACCTGCTCCACCAGCGCCGCCCGTCGGCGGCGCGTCGGGACGAGCCGGCCGAAGAACGAGTTGACCAGCACCGTCGTGACGCTCGCGGCCATGGCAACCATCGCCCACACCGGCATCACCAGCCCCGTGCTGGCGAGCGGCACGCCGATGCCGTTGAACGAAAACGCCAACACCAGGTTCTGCACCGTCTTCCTGTACGTCCGGCGCGCGATGTGGTGGGCGTCGACCGCCGCCGTCAAGCGCTCGCCGACGAGCACCACGTCCGCCGACTCGATGGCGATATCGGTGCCCGCGCCGATGGCGAGCCCGACGTCGGCCTGCATGAGCGCGGGAGCGTCGTTGATGCCGTCGCCCACCATGGCCACGCTCTTGCCCTGGCGCTGCAGCTCGCGCACGCGCGCCGCCTTGTCGGCGGGCAGCACCTGGGCCATGACCTCGTGGATCCCGACCTGCTCGGCGACCGCGTGCGCGGTCCGCGCGTTGTCTCCCGTGATCATGACCGGCTCGATGCCCGCCGCCCGGAACCGCGCGATTGCCTCTGCCGCATCGGGCTTGATCGTGTCCGCCAGCGCGATGAAGCCGGCCGTCCGGCCTCCGGCCGCGATCACCATCACCGTCTGCGCCTGCGCCTCGCGTATGGCCACGGGCTGGGTGAGCCCGGTCTGGAGGCCGGCCTCCTCCAGGAAGGAGAGCGTCCCGACGAGCACCGGCTCGGCTGCCACCCGGCCGCGCACGCCCTTGCCGGGGACCGCCTCGAACGCCTCTACCGGCGCGAGGGGCAGTCCCTTCGCCTGCGCGGCCTTCACCACGGCCTGGCCGAGCGGATGCTCCGATACCTGCTCGGCCGACGCCGCGAGGGCGAGGAGGCTGTCCGCGCTGAAGCCGTGCGCCGGCACCACTTCCACGACCCGCGGTTCCCCGTGGGTGATCGTCCCGGTCTTGTCCATGACCACGACCGACACATCCTTGTAGCTCTGAAACGACGCGGCGCTCCGCATGAGGATGCCCTGACGCGCCGCTTCGCCGCCGCCCCGGATCATAGCCAGCGGCGTCGCCATTCCCAGCGCGCACGGGTACCCCATCACGAGGACAGCCAGGGCGGCCAGGACCCCGCGCTCCCAGTCCGGCACACCCCAGAGCAGCCAGGCGCCCAGCGTCCAGAAGACGAGCGCGGCCACGGCCGCCGCGAGGACGGCGGGCACGAAGTACATCAAGACGCGGTCGAGCAGCAGCAGGATCCCGGGCTTCAGCGCTCGCGCCTCCTGGATGTGCCGCGCCACCTGCTCGAGGAAGCTCTCGTCGCCGATCCGCGTGACGCGGACGAGCAGCGTCCCCGACTGGTTTACCGACCCCCCGATGACCTCGTGCCCCGGGAGCTTCTCCCGCGGCAGCGGCTCGCCCGTCACCAGGCTCTCGTTCACCGCCGACGCCCCCTCGACGACCACCCCATCGACTGGCACCTGCTCGCCGGGCCGCACCCGCACGAGGTCACGCCGGGCGACGTCCGCGATCGGGATCTCCACCTCGACGCCGTCCCGCACCACGCGGGCGGCCGGCGGCCGCAGGGACAGCAGCTTCTTCACCGACTGCGACGCGCGCGTGCGGACGAGGAGCGAGGTGTAGCCTCCGAGGATGTGGTAGGCGGTCACGAACACCGTGACCCCGAAGAACTCGTAGCTCCTGAAGATCGGGTTGGAGAGCCCGATCACGCCCCCGACCAGACCGCCGACCGCGGAGATCTCCATCAAGACGTGCTGGTTGAGGATCCGGCGGCGCGCGGAGGCCCAGGCCATCTTCAGGATGTAGAGGCCGGGCCCGAACATCAGGCCGAGCGCCAGGGCGGCCATGAACCACGAGGCGAGCGGGTGGGCGCGGCCGACCCACATGAGCAACATCACCATGAAGCCGGTCCACGCCGCGGCGCCGGCCAGGATCAGACGGTCCCACTCGCGCTGAAGCTCGGCCTCTTCCTCCTCGAAGGTGCGGACCTTGCTCGGGTCCCTCACCGTGTAGCCTAGGCTCCGCAGCGTGCCGGTCAGGGCGGCCGGCCCCACCCGACTCGGGTCGTAGCTGACCAGCGCCTCCTCGTGGGCGAGGCTCACGTTGACCTCGGCCACGCCGTCCGTGCGCCCGAGTCCCTTCTTGATGGTTTCCACGCAGAACGAGCAGGCCATCCCGCCGACCTTTACCTGCAGCTTCTCGACCGCCATCGCTATCTCCCGCTGGCTCCCGGGTGAGTCGGGCCCTCGATGTGCGAGCAGACGGCAGCCCGCTTCACGGGCGCGCGCCTCCAGGCCGATAAGCTCTGGCGTACCCGACGGCGCACCTCGAGGAGATCTTTCAGTTTCCGGTCGAGCTCGAGCGCCTTCTCGGTCAGGAGCCGATGCACGTGCGCACAGGGTGGCCGCCCACCTCGCCGGATGGTGACAACGTCCTTGATCTCGGCCAGGGTGAGCCCAAGACCCGTGGCCCGCTTGACGAACGCGAGCATCTCGACGGCGTCCTTCCCATAGAGGCGGTAGCCATTGCCACCTCGCGCGGGAGGTGGCAGTACCCCGACTCGTTCGTAGAACCGGATGGCCTTTGCCGTCACGCCGGCGCGCCGGGCCGCCTCGCCAATCTTCAGGCTGCTGGGCATGGTGTCTCTCCTGCCCCCTTAGCCTAAACCTCTCCCCTTAGGGGAAGGTCAAGCGGAATTCCTTTGGATCACTGCATCGAAGGTCAAGGCTCAGCGATGAGCGGAGCGGCAGGCGCTGGGAGAGCAGCTTCGAACCTCTACCCCTCGTGAGAAACGTTGGGTTATGAGCGCGATCCCGCCCGCGAGGCCAGGTGAGACTTAG
>Ga0187893_10010481_pt1 | contig 13784 bp, 15 predicted proteins | sample MA1701074metaG_FD_139574 | JGI IMG/M metagenome (GOLD analysis project Ga0187893, IMG submission 139574) | White microbial mat communities from a basaltic lava cave in the Kipuka Kanohina Cave System on the Island of Hawaii, USA - MA170107-4 metaG ...
AACGGCGGTCGCAGCCGGTTCGGCAATCTGATTTTCTCCCGATTGCCGGTGATTCAGATCTTTCGTCATCTGCTGCCCTGGCCGGCGGAACCGGGAACGCCGAGTATGCAGCGTGCTGCTCTCGAGGCGGTGGTACAGGCCCACTGGGGTCCTTTGCGGGTGATGACCACGCACCTCGAGTATTACTCCGGGATGCAGCGGATGGCGCAGGTCATGGCGTTGCGGCGCCTGCATGAGGAAACCTGCCAGCGCGCCGCCTTCCCGCGACCCTCGGGAGATCAGGGCGACCCTTTCGCTGCGCGGCCTCGTCCGGCATCTGCCATTCTGGCCGGCGATTTCAACTTCAAACCTGATGCGCCCGAACATGAGCGCATGACGTCGGCGTTCACAGCAGCCATCCCGAAATTCATGGACGCCTGGGCAATTGCAAACCCGAAGCAGCCGCATGCACATACGGCCGGTCTATTCGAGAACAGCTGGGCTACGCACCCCTACTGTTGCGATTATCTGTTCGTGACAGACGACCTGGCCTCACGAGTCCGCATGGTCACAGTGGATATGCAGACTCAGGCTTCCGATCATCAGCCGGTGCTGCTGGTGCTGGACGATTGAGGCAGTCATTCGCCCTGAGCGGTTTCACGCAACGGCTTGTGAAGCCTGACCGGCGCGGGCCGCCTGCGGCGCATGCGGATATTGAGCGTCTCCACCACCACCGAGAACGCCATCGCGAAGTAAATATAGCCCTTGGGAACATGCACGTCGAAACCTTCGATCATCAACGTCACACCTACCAGGATCAGGAAAGACAAAGCCAGGATCTTGATGGTGGGATGCCGATCGACGAAAACGCCAATCGGCTCCGCGGCCACCAGCATGACCACTACCGACAGCACGATGGCAATCGCCATGATGGAAACGTGATCGACCAGACCGACCGCCGTGATCACCGAATCCAGAGAAAACACAATGTCCAGCACGGCGATCTGTACCAGCGTCATTCCAAGGCTCGTGACGACCACCGCGCGGCCGGTATCCTCGACGCCCTCCAGGCTGTTGTGAATCTCGTGTGTCGCCTTGGCCAGCAGGAACAGGCCGCCCCCTATCAGGATAACGTCACGCCCGGAGATCTCGTGTCCAAACACGATGAACCAGGGCTCGGTCAGCCCCATGACCCACGATATGGAGAACAGCAGCCCCAAGCGGGCAATCATCGCCAGGCCGAGTCCTACCCTCCGCGCGAAGGCGCGCTGCTGCGCCGGAAGGCGCCCCATCAGGATGGATATGAAAATGATGTTGTCGATCCCCAGCACGATCTCCAGTGCGGCAAGCGTACCCAGCGCGATCCATGCCTCCGGGCTCGCAATCCATTCGAACATCGGTGTCTCCTCAACTTGATTTCGGGTATCGCAAACCTATCCGGTCCGCGCATTGAATTCTCGTTCGTTTCTTCTCGTGTTCCGACCGCGCATGGAGACCCAGCTTTGCCGGTGCGGGCAAGGGGTGACCCTGTCGTGTAACGTGGCCTCGCAGCACTTCCGTACTTCTGACGGACGACTCGGCTTCACCAATTTGCACGGTCGCCGTTGATCTCCCGGTACACGGGTCAGGCCATCAGCATCTACCGCTCGATCTGGCGAATTGGCAAAGCAACCCGGTTGCAGCGCCACTCCTTTATTTCAGTAACCCTGCGCAGTAATACGGCACTCCCACGGACACCGCGCTTACCGGCGCGCTGTCAATTGACAGCGGGACCCGATCAGCAACCATCTGGAACCCGCGAGACCCTTCGAACTCGTCCCCACCCACTCGGACCTTGTACTCGATTGCCGCGTCAACACAAGCGCCGTCGCGGCCACCATGGCGTCGAGCGCGCAGTAGAACGCGCCGGCCGCGCCAGGCGGGTTCGTAGTTACCAGGGGCGTTCCCGGAACCGTGTGCGCCCAGGTCCAGTTTCCCAACCAGGTGCCGTAGAGCTCGAGCGCCAGCGCAAGTACAAAGGTGCTCGCAAAAAGCCGCCTCTGACGTGGCATCGCGAACGACGCCAAAGCAAGTACGAGAAATAATGGCACGGCGAACGAATCCACGCCGGCCGCGGCGGCGGCAAACGCATAGACGCCGGCGCAGGTGATGATCGCAACCGCGACCACCTCGGGCATCCGGCGTGCCAGCGACATGCCGAGCAGCAGCATCAGTACGTGCCCGGGCGGCACAAACTGCGGGATGTTGCCGAGGCGATAGGTGTACAGACCCCAAACAAGCGAACAGAACATTTCGCCGGCGGTGGCGATGACCAGGCAAGTCATCAGCGCCGTGCGCTGATTGCGATCCACCCGGGCGAGCAGGTAAAGCAGTAAGCCCCAGACGCCCACACTTATCGCGTCCTGCCCGATCAGGCCCGTGTGGATGTCCGCGGCGAGGACGAGGACAAGCGCCGCGACCGCCAGAAGCACCTGTTTCCGGCGAATGCCGGAGACGGAAATATTCTCCGTGGTTCGACGTACCGCGGGCAATCCGCGTACGCGGCCGGGGTAGCGGACCGCGCTCGCGATGTTCAGCGTCAATTCAGAGCGTTTCCCGAACGCCATCGAAGAACTCAACGACCCCGGTTTCAAGCGAGTATTCGGCACCTACGACAAGGAGCTCATGCCTCTGGATCAACTGCTCGAGAACTTCCGATCCATGCCGAAGTTGGTTTGCGGAGGCCCGGACGTTCGAGCGTACCGCCTGGTTCATCAAGTCTTCCGGGTCAAGCTTGACTCTTGCCGCCAGTAATCCTTCCACAGACGGTCGAACGCGGTCAACGATCGAACGCAGATTCGGCGATTGATTCTCCTTGGGCCGCCGAAGCTCCTCCAGCGTAGCCAGAATGGCCCCGCACTGCGAGTGCCCGAGAACTACCACGAGCCGCGTGCCGAATCGCTCCGCCGCGAATTCGACGCTGCCAATTTGGGAAGGTGCAACGATGTTTCCGGCGACACGGATGACAAACAGGTCGCCCAATCCCTGGTCGAAGACGATTTCTGCCGGCACCCGCGAGTCGGAACATCCAAGAATGATGGCGAACGGTTCCTGGCCCGCCGCCAACGCGCTGCGGCGCGCGTGACTCGTCGGTGCGTCTTGGCTCCGAACGTCCGCTACGAATCGGCGGTTACCCGCTCGCAGGCGTTCGAGAGCGTCCCGGGCTGGAATCATCAATGTCTTACTCTCGCCCGGCTGACTTCAATCCGGACATGTGAAAGCACAAGACACCTGGTGCGGCACTGTGCCAATCAGTTACCCTCGATTGCAAATACCAGATCGCCGTCGCGTATCGTTTCGTCAGGATGATCCCAAAAGCCGATTATCGTTTTCTCTCGTTCGACGGCGACCACCAGCCGTTCAGGCACGTCGCGAAAGCGCCGGCCAATTTCGCCTGCCATAGCACGACGCTCGATGATCTTGAGAGTGCCTCCGCGTGAAGACAGAACATCGGAAACAAAGCGAGTGGTATAACGCGATTCCACTGCGTCGGCGGCGAGAAAGCCCGCCATCTTCGCGGGAATGACCACCTCGTCAGCGCCGGCGCGCCGCATCAGTTGCTGATTCTCCTCGTCCTGGACGAGTGCGACGATGCGGACGTTCTCGTTGAGCGAGCGGGCGGTTAGCACCGCGAGCGCCGCCGTATTGTCGGGCGCGAGGCAGATAAGCACTGCGCGTGCAGTCTCCAGCCGCGCTTCCCGCAACGTCACTTCCTTGGTTGCGTCTCCCCTCAACCCGATATACCCCGCTTCCCCGGCCCCCTCGAGCCGTTCGGACTGCGTGTCGATCACGACGATGCGATCCTTGGATTGGCCTTTCGCGACGAGTTCGCGCGCCGCGACGCGCCCGCTGAAACCAAAACCGCACACGATGATATGGGACTCGAGACGCCGCTGAATCGCGTTCATACGAAAATCCTCTACTATTCGCCGAATGACGAATTCGTACGCTGTACCCAAAAAAATGAACCAGACAAACATTCTGATCGGCGTGACAAGCAAGGCATCTATCAAGCGAGCGCGGTCGCTGACGGGAACAATATCCCCGTATCCGACAGTGGTCACCGTCACAAAGGCGAAATATACGATGTCGGTAATCGATATGTCGCCATCCAGAGAATCACGAAGGCCTGCTTTATCCAGCCAGAACACCACCATCGTGAACAGGAGGAGCGCCGCAACCAATCCGGCGCGGAACAGGAGCTTTCGCGCCGGCGAAGCCGCTGCACCTGTATACAGCAGCCGCGACTTTTCTCCCGTCAGGCCGCGGTCGAGACGCCAGGCGACGTCCCGGCGCAGCCAGTCCCGTGTCACGAAGCGGCGAATGCCGGAGAATAATGAATCGCGTTTCATTCAATACGCCGCGGCGTTTCCATTTGAAAACCGGTTCACTCCACCATCACGAACGGGTCTTTCCAAAGAGTCAGAACCTCAAACATTTCACTGTCAGTAAAACAAGGCGATCTGCCGTGGCGCCTGCGGGTGACAGCATTCATCGCCTCGTTCGGTTGGTTCAATTTTGCCGTACGTTTGGTGCCGCGCACTGCGGCTGTTTTCGCCGGCGGTGCGACAAACAGCCAATACTTTCGACAGCACTTTTCGCCGCTGAAATTTCGATAGCGAGCGGCCTCTCCGAAAGTACCGGCGAATAATATTCTACATTACGCATTCTTGGTGAAAATTGCGGTTTCGCGAGGGTATGTCTGGCAGCGTATCGGCCCAAGGGGTTCGATTTGGCCATCGTGCGGGCATTTTTTCGGGAATGTAGCCCTTATCGGGGTATCGGCTCCTTGCGATTTCTATGCGTGCGCGCGATTGAGCCCGATACGGGCCCCGGCACTTTCGGCATACACCGCGATTCAGTGCTCGTAAGCCAGCGTCAGCCAGATCCTGCGCAGATCGACAATGCCTGCCGCCGAATCGCCGGCATTGTAGTCCGCGTATTCGAGCCTGCCGGTCAACTTTCGCATTAGCGGGTACAAAATGCCGACATCGATTTCGCTGCCGAAATCTATCCCGCCAAAATCGGACCTGAAGTGATGGTACTCCGCCACGAGCTGCGCCTTGTCCAGCCTGGTGCCTCCGCTCACATACGTATCTCGCAATCCCTGCCTCGGCGTCGTGAGGAACTGATCCGTCCAACCCTGGAACGGATGCCTGGTCGCAAGCGGAGTCTGGAATCCGTACTCGCCGTTGTTGCTGCTCAATTGCTCGCGGTCTACGTGCAGAAAATGGCTACCCCAGCGCCCGCCGGTGCCCAGCCGCAGATAGTGCGCGTCGATTCGTCCATCTCCGTCCGCGTAATCCGTCTGTTTTGCGTATTCGAACGTGTACAGCAGACGCGAGTTCTTGCCGAACGGATGCGCCCCATCGAACCTGGCCCCGATGATCCGATTCGACGTATCTGCGGGCGGCGGTCCGGAAAAGCCGGCGCCGCCGATTGCGTCGAACTGGTCCTGAAAATAACCATATCCGATCAGGGATTCATCCGGAGTCAAAGCGTAATTCGCATTCAGAAGGACTGTCGCCGAGTCATGCACGCGTGTATCGACTGTTTTTACCCGGTCGATGTAGCCAAAAAACAGCCGCGTTTTCGGCAGGCTCTCGTTCTGGACCGTAACGCCGTTGAAGACCTGCATCACCTGCCGGAACGCGACATTGCCGATAAAGCGGACGTTGTCCAGTTTGACGACCTGCCGTCCTCCACGGATCTGCGTGGCAGGCAAGCCGGTCCAGTCGAGATAGAGTTGATTGACGTCGGTATTGTCAGGGTCGCCGATTACTGGATATTGGCTCTTCCCGTTTTGCCCGTCGTTGTAGTCGTCGTTGAGCCGCCCGACGTCGATTGCCTCCAATGCCAGGCTGGTGTTCCAGATTGGTTTTGTCTTCCAGCCCAGAAGCACTTGCAGCGTTGTGGCATCACCGCTTTCCTTGCCGTCCTGTTCGGCATTTTCGTGGCGGGCGCGCAAGCTCAATGTGGGGCTACCCGCGAGGATCGCCTCTGACAACGTCGAAGCCTGTTGCGCCGCCGCCGGCCAGGAAGCAGTCAGAAATAATCCACTACATAAGAGAGATTTCAAGAGAAATCGCATGTATGAATTTTCTTTCTATTATCGAGTTCATTGTCGGGACGGTTAACACTTTGTGATGCTGCCGCAGTCCCGATGTATGGCAGTTTGTGTTCGGGTCCCAAGCTTTGGAGTTGATTTGCGTCAACATTGGATTCGCTAGAAAGAAAACCAGCCTGGTGCCGGTTGGAATGCTTGCTCCTGCAGCCCACTAGCCAGGACTTAAGGGAAAAGGAGTCGTTCGCTCGGACAGTTTGACAGAACAGGGTGTGAGTTGTATCATTAACATATTGATTATTAATATATTTATAACCTTGGTGCAGCGGACCATCCCCTGTACCGCGGGAGTTTCAATTCCAGCAGGGCCAAGGCCGGCAGGGTAGATTCTTCGATCCCCTGCCCGCTTTCGAAATTTGGCCCGCACAACCCGATAAGGAGGCAGGCATGAACGCTAACTGGCGTGCAGCAACCATGGACACGATTTTTTACAACGACAAGTCTCCACTTCTGCAACAGCATTGCTGGCTCAAGCTTGGCGAGGGTACGCTCGAACTCTGCTTCGAGATGGGATCGCCACCAGCGATGATCGGAAAGCGCGACGGGAACGGACATTATCGGGTCGTGACGCCGGGATCCGGCGGTGGGACGTTGCACCGCTTTGCCAACGAAGAGGTGCTCGAGGGTTCCTGGGAAATGAACGGGCAGGATTCTGGAGGGTTATGTTTGGAAGTCCCAGCGTGCTCGAAGCTCAGGTGGTACCGATCCGCCCGAAGCCCGCGCGCCGGAAAAACGCTGTGCGCGCCGCCGTCAAATTGACAAAGGCACGCCGGCGGCGCGTCGTTGCCTAGAACGTAGTATCCACGATCAGCCGCAGGAACCAGGCTTTCTCGTCAAGAAAGCGGCGAACACGACGCGTCTATTTGCTTCAAATGACTTGAAAGTGGTTTCATTGCTGCCACCGGCAGGAAACAAATCACAGCCGCGGCAAGGAAAGAACTTGCGAAATACAGTCATTTGTCGATCGCCCGTCGACTTGGTGCCCTGGGCGACCTGATGACCACGTTCACGTGCATCAACGCGATGCGGAAGCGTCTCCCGCAACGGATTGTTCAACGACAATCTCCTTCGAGGTACCGCGATGGCGGGAGTAGATTTCGAGCACCCACTGAAACGCGGAGTGCCGGGAAACGCTCTGTCTGAGATCAATCAATTCTACGGGCCATGGTTCCGGCAGCGGGTACGGAAATTGAAGCGGTCTGGCGATCGCCGTCATGACGGCAGCGGCCGTCAAATCTGCTACACCGAACTTGTCGCCAACGAGATATTCACGTGTCCCGAGTTCATGCTCAAGTCGATCGAAGTGGGCCACCAATCTCTTTCGCGCCGCAAGAAGGGTCTCAGCGTCCATTCCCATGTTGCGGCGAAACAGTGGCCGCATGACGGGAAAGAACGACCGCCAAATATGCCGCGTCATTGAAGAAAACCCGTCGGTTGCCATGCGTGCGCATGCAGCGGGGTGGCCAATGTAGGTGGACCAAAACAGACGACGAAGGTCCGGGGCAGCCTGCTCGTCAAAGTATTCCTGAATTTTCATCACGCGTTGTCGCAGTTCCGGACTTGCAGGAAACAGCGGTGGTTGGGGGCAGAGGCCCTCCAGCTCGGCAAGGATGTTATTCGATCCTGCCACTACGCGGTCGCCGAGCTTCACAAGGGGGAGCATGTTCTGGCCACTGATCCAACGAACAACTGGAATGTGGAATCCCGGGACCAGGGCCCGGCGCAGGTGAGGACAGTTCTTGTGATCGAGTGCCCAGCGAACCTTTTCGTTGTAATGCAAGACCCTAAAGTGCCAAAGAATTGGAACCTCAACAGAGGATTTCACGGTCAAACCTCATTTTGGGCGGGGCAACGCCGGCCGCCGAAGCGCGACATTGCCACGCATTGCCTGGAACAGGGGTACTACTGCTGAGGCATCGTGACTTCCGTGCCTTCTGCGTGATCCAGACTCACCCTTGGTCCGTTTTACAGGAGTTTATCGTCGCGCGCACTCGCTAGCCGGCGGCTGTTGGTTCGGCGGGGAATGTGCAGTCGTCGATTCCGCGACGTTCATTGGATGCTTCGGATCACCCGGCAAGGATTGCCTCCCGCAAAAACGCCTTCCGGAATATCCCGTGTGACGACGCTGCCTGCGCCAATTACCGCGCCGGCACCGATGGTTACCCCAGGGCAGATCACCGCGCCGCCTCCAATCCAGACGTCGTCACCGATTACTACCGGCTTACCCAGTTCGAGTCCTTTGCGCCTTTCGCTCACGGTCATTGGATGCGACGCGGTATAGACGTGCGCACCGGGCCCGAAAAGAACATTTTTTCCGATTCGTACGGACACCACGTCCAGCACGACGCAATTCACGTTGAAATAGGCGTTCACGCCAAGTTCGATGTTGTAGCCGTAATCGCAGAAGAAAGGCGGATTGATGCAGGCATCGGTCGCGTAGCCGAACAGGGAGGCGAGCAATTCGCTGCGTCGCAAATTCGCCGATGGTTCAGACGAGTTCAGCTGATCACAGATTGTCCGTGCCCGCAGCCTGTCGGAAGCAAGTTGCGCGTCATTGGCGTTGTATGGCTCCCCAGCGAGCATCTTCTGTTTCTCAGTGCGCATCGGTATCCTGCTTCCGTTTGACGCCCGACGCATAGTTCAATGGCGCGCGTCCGTGCGTCCGATTATACGGCGTCGTGGCGTCACTCGCTGCGTCGCGACGGATTCGCTTATTAGCCGGCAGTCGGGTGAACGCAAAACGTCTCCATCTGCAGAAAGGCGCTTTCCGCTGCTTGCGCCAATGAATGGCGGGGAGGGTCGATCCCGAGAAAGCGTGTGTAGACCCATGTAGCCTGCATTTCCCGGCAAGAACCGCCGCTGGAGATTCAAGCGTACTTGAGGCAGCGCCTTGACCAGGAGTTCTGCCCATGTGGAAAGGTGCAAAGACACCCTATTGTTCCGCGCTTTGCGCATGGCGTCGGATGCCGCCCGTAATGGTTTCCCGCAACGGGAACCCGCAATGCCTCACTCCGCAGGATGCCACTGCGGATTCCAAACCACTTCCCACAAATGCTCATCTGGATCCTGAAAATAACCTGCGTAGCCGCCCCAGAAGGTATCCTGCGCAGGCTTCACGATGATCGCTCCCGCCCTTTCAGCCTGCTCCATGACTGCATCGACTTCGGACTTTGAAGAGACGTTATGTCCGATAGAAAATTCGGTAGCGCTCGATCTGCCTGGCGCGATACCCGTGTCATGGGCAAGGCTCTTGCGCGGCCAGATCGCAAGCTTGAGGCCGGTTTCAAGGTCGAAAAAAGCAACCGCGCCGTACTCGAATTGCCTTCCAACAGTGCCCTCCGTCCTCAATCCAAGACCGTCCCGGTAGAACTCCAGCGATCGGTCCAGATCGTCGACGCAAATCGTGATAACAGTAATTCGCGGCCTCATGCGCGCCAGATCCCAGCAGCAAAACCACCGGTTGGACCGAGGAAACACAGGTATTGCGATGTGCCGATTGTGGACTGTCCGGTCGAAAGATGAATAAGCACTGTCACGCCTCTAACGTGCGTTCGCATGCGGCTACTCACTTACTGTCTCTGGCTGTCATTCGTGTGGCGTCTGTAGTCTTCGTAGGTCGTGTTCGTCGCGTTCATACAGCGATCGTACTCGTTCCTGTCGACGTTCTTTACGCATTCATTGCGCTGCCACGCTTGCCCGGTGTAATAGACCTGTTCCGACGTGCAGCCGGTTGCGGTCAGCGAAACCAGGATGGCCATGCAGATCGCGACGCGCGTGAGGTTCATGGGAACTCCTTCAAAGTGCGAATGTCTCGTATCGCCGGCGAATGCAGCAGACGCACAATTCCGGCAAGGCACTCAATCCAATCTGCTGATCAATCGGTAGACCGCAATCAGAAATCCGAATCCGATGTACAGACCCAATAACGCTACAAGCATCAGCATCGCCAGTTCAAAGGTAATTATCTTCCACTCCGAGAGCAGAACGATCGTGCCGGCAAACCCGACAAACGAGACGATGATGCCGGTCGCGACCATTAGCGTTCTGACTTTCAGCATAGATTATGCGGCCTCTCCGGGTAACGCTACCATTAGAACATCGTGTTGTCGTTAGCGGAGGCGCCCGGAACGACCTGTAGCACGTCCCAGTGCTCGACTATTTTTCCACTGTCATCCAGACGAAAAATATCGATGCCGGCCCAGTCACGGTCTTTGTGTGTTGGCCACTCCTGATGGCAATGCAGGATGACGTAGTTACCGTCGACGAATACTCTTTTGAAGTGGACACGCTTGCCCGGGTACTCTTTTGCCATCTTCTCGAAGTAAGCGATGAAAGATTCCTTCCCGTCCGCGACATGAGGATTGTGTTGCTTGTACATCCCGCTCGCGTATCTCTCAATCGCCTCTCGCGGTTTGTTTTGGTTGAACATGAGGTCGTAGAACTCCGTCACCGTGCGTTTTTTTCTTTCGAGCAGATCGTTCATGAGAGTGTCCTAACGGCGCCATGTAAGGCGCCAAACAGTTACCCTTCCCGGCGATGCTAACAATCAGGTCCTGACTTTCGATGATGTCCACAATCGGGCCCGACATAACGAAGCATTCTCGCTTGGGCTCGACGTTCATTAGCAGGTTCGGCCAAGGTCCCCGCACTCACTGGCAAGGCGTTCGTATTTTGTTTTCACCGTTATCGTAATGTCATTGCTTCCACTTTACGTCACCATCTTCGGTCACGTTGCAATCCAGGTCCACGATCCGATATGAAACGAAGCACCCGGTCAGACGCAATCTGCATCAGGCATTTTTTGTTAGGACCAGGCAAATCGACGCTGCCTCAACGCATTCCCGGATTGGTCGCGGAAATGAACCACGTGCTCGACGGTGCCCATATCCCGTCGGGCCGCGCGAAGGGCGCGAGGGCCTTTTTCAGCGCTGCGACCACCTGGGGCCGGCATTTCTCACCTTCCTCTCCCGCAAGACGGATGATCTCACCGGCAGGACCGAGCGCCATTGCGAACTCAATGGCGTCGTTCATGTCGCGGCCGATGCATATGTCGCAATCGTGGCGCTCAAAGGTGATGCGCTCGAAGCCTGCGCTGCGCATCATGATGCTCACCATGTCCGGGCCGGACATTGAGAACGGTCCCGGGCCGCAGTGCACGAGATCGGTCTCCTCGTGCGACACGGCCGGTACGATCTTCTTCACGCACAGCTCGGCCTCATGCAGCCACGGATTTTCTTCGCGCCGCCGCCACACGATCTGCGTAAATGTGCCTCCCGGTTTGAGTGCCTTGCGCACGTTGCGCATTGCCGCGCCCGGCATTTCGAAGAACATGGTGCCGAAGCGCGCGAAGGCGTGGTCGTAAAGACCGCGCAGGTCGCCCCACTGTGCGTCGCCGAGGAAAAAGCGCGCGTTATCGACGCCTTCCTTGCGCGCGTCATTCGCGGCCGCGCGGACAAAGTTCTCAGCGCAATCCACACCGACCGCTTCGCCCTTCGGGCCGACGCACCTGGCGATACGCAGCGTACTGTCGCCGAATCCGCATCCGACGTCGAGTACACGCGCGCCTTCTGGATAGCGGCAGCGTTCGAACGCCGCGTCGCTGTGCTGCGAAAGGCCGTTCACGAGCAGGTGCCTGAAGCGACAGAATTTTTCGTACAGGACTGTATTCCACGCTTCAACGATTATGCGGTTGCTGTCGTCCATGGTGCACCTCGTTCCGGGCAGGTCCGGGCGTTAAACGTAATATGGCTGACCACTTCGGAAAAACGGAATTTTACGAGCCCGCGCCCGGCGGTCGGACCTTTCACTTGGGGCGTCCACTGGCTTCATATCCGCCTGATCTTGCTTTTACCGACGCGTTCCGCGCGCCGGCGGCAATGCGGGACCCGGCCCTGCGCCAGTTGAAAGCAAGTGCAACATGGCTTCGAGGCCAAGCAGGTAACTATAGGTGCCAAGCCCGAACACGACACCGTTTGCAGCGGTTGCCACGACGCACTTGATGCCGCGTGCTTCGACATTAGTCATATGTACCTCTACATAAGGAAGCCCGGCACCTTTCACACAATCTCTCAGTGCGTATCCGGCATAGTTGAATCCGGCTGGATTCATGACCAAACCATCCGAACCGTCAGCTGCCGCCTGATAAATACGGCTGATCGCCTCGCCTTCGACGTTCGTGTAGAAGATATCCAGGCTATAACCCTTCGAATTCGCATGCTCCTGGAGCATGGCGTCGAGTTCTTTCGCGGTCGTCGTGCCGTAATACTCCGGCTCCCGCCTGCCGAGATGGCCCATATTGGCACCCTGTACGAGAAGAATGCGCCACATCTTCGGAGTCCCCTATTTGCGCGTAGGTACGCCTAACGATAACGCTCGGTCGCGGACAAGCCGGGTCGCGTGGCGAGCGCGAGTTGAAGCGCCTGGGGCGACCATCCAAGCAACAATCGCATTTCAGAGTTCACTCTGGCGTCTCCGTTCCTCGTCATCAGCCGATTCGAGAAGATATCTCCTGTATTTACCGGCCACCGGAATCGGATAAGAATAGCTGAATGCAGGATTTTGTGTCCCTGAATAATGCGTTCGGTAGACTACTGGCATGACTGCCACCTTTCACTAACCTACTATTCCGGCGTGCTGTGCGTATGGGCACATGTCTCACAAGCACGCGTGAACGAAGTAGAACGGAGGTTTGCCGGCCAGGTATCGATCGCCTACCGTTTTTGTTCGGTTTTTGGCGACACGGTGAACAAAATAGGGGTGGGATCGCATGATCGTGGCGGCTATGAAGGATTCAGGAATCACCTCCGCGAGGCCGTCGCGGCATTCGACCATGTCAAGCTTCACCCGGAAATCTGGCAACGTAATCGCCCTGCGTCATCTACACCGGCGCATCTTCTGTTGAAGGCCGTACAACGGGTCGATAATCGCGTTTGCGAGACCGTCCTGCACGAACTTCGACGCGCATTCTTTGAACGATGCCTGGACATCGGCAGGTGGTCCGTATTGAAGGGTGTCCTGGAGGTCGTCGGCGTTTCGGTCGATGAAATACGGGAAGCAATCGACAGCGGTGTGACATATGCCGACCTCGAAGCAGACCATCGTGACCAGCAACTGTTAATGGTTCAGGGCAGCCCTACCTTCATCCTGGACGAAGGACGCCAGAAACTGTACGGCAATGTGGGCTATGGTGTCATCGAGGCCAAAATCATGGAACTGCTTCGCTCGCCCGTGGCTGGTGCCGCGAGCTGGTGCTAGCTCGAAAACGAAAGGTTATTCCAGCCCGCATTGAGACTTTCCGGTCAGGTCGCGCCGCTGTATATATGTCACGCGAATCGGCGCGCGACAATTGATGCGCAAACTGACGGATACTTCCCGTGAGTCTCGTTACGCCGTAAGTGCGCCATCGGCCTCTGCAAGAGCTGCTAGACGAGCGGGACGAAATCGTACTCGCCGATACCTTGCAGCACCAGGAACGTGGCGGAAACATCCCCGCAATTGGTGACCAAGTGCGGACGGCGAGCCCTTACCGTGTACGTTTCACCGGGGTGGATCTGGACTTCCTCCTTGGGCTCGCGCAGAAAGATTCTAAGTTTTCCGCCAAGCACATAAAAGGTGTCCTGAATATTGCTGTGATAGTGCCAGG
>Ga0187893_10010482_pt1 | contig 13783 bp, 10 predicted proteins | sample MA1701074metaG_FD_139574 | JGI IMG/M metagenome (GOLD analysis project Ga0187893, IMG submission 139574) | White microbial mat communities from a basaltic lava cave in the Kipuka Kanohina Cave System on the Island of Hawaii, USA - MA170107-4 metaG ...
AGCTCGACCACGTCGGGCGCGAGCTTCGCCCCTTCGTCGTAGGCCTTCGCCGCCTCGGCGTGCTGCTTCTGCGCCGTGTAGGTGTCGCCCTGGTCCACGAGGTTGTACGCGCGCCGCAGGCGCAGCAGCCGGCGGAGCTCGACGAGCGGCTCGGCGTGGTCCTCCACGCGCAGGTTCACGACCACGTCGTTCCACGGCTTGCCGCTCGAAGTCCCCTTCACCACCACCATCGCCGCCGATTGGCGGCCGCGGATGTCGCCGCCGGCCTTCTCGGCCGCTTCCATCGAGCGCAGCATGCGCTCGGCCAGGTCGCCCTCGGTCTTCTCGAACGCCTCCTTCATGGCGGGCCAGACCTTCGCGTTGGCCATCAGGTTCGCCTGCACCGAGAACTGCTCGCCCTGGAGGTCGCCCGCGTCGGGGATGCACGAGGGCCCCGTGTAGGCAGCCACGTTCCCCTTCGCGTCCACGATCGCCACCTGGCGGCCCTCGCGGTGGGCGTCGGCCGCGAGCAGCGAGTCGAGCGCCTGCCGCGCGGTGAGGCCCTTGCGCAGGAGCTCCAGCCCGAGCGGCCCGTAGTCCACGAGCACGAGCGACTGGGTCGCGATCGCGCCCACGCCGGACTCGGCCCAGGGGACGATGGGGCCGACGCTGAAGTAGTGCGACTGGACCGCCACGCCCAGCTCGCCGGTGCGCGGGTCGCGCGCCACGACCGAGTAGGTGTGCGCGAGCGGCGCGGGCGGCGCGCCGGGGAGGACCACGGCCAGGAACGGCATCGCGACCGAGGACACGAGCGAAGCGAGGGTTTCGAACGTCATGGCCACCTCCGGGATCCGGGCGGACGGCGACACGGGGCTCGGCTATCCTGCGCGCTCCGCCGCCCGCCGCCAACCCGGACCCGAGGCAGTACCCATGTCGTCGCGCCCCCGGGCGATGCTGATCGCCCTCCTCCTCGCCGGCGCTCCCGGCGCCGCGTCCGCCGCGGACCGCCCCGCGCTCACGGTGGCGGCGTCCGCGTCCGCGGTGCGCGTGGACGGTGTGCTGGACGAGCCCGCCTGGGCCACGGCCGCCGCGGCGAGCGAGTTCCGCCTGATAGCGCCGCGCGAGGGGGAGTCGCCCAGCGAGTCCACCCTGGTGCGAGTGCTGCGCGACGGCGATCGCGTCGTGTTCGGCATCTGGTGCGGTGCCACCCGCCGGCCGCACGCGAGCCTCGCGGCGCGCGACCAGTGCACGGACGGCGACCACATCGCGCTCCACCTCGACACGAACGGCGACGGCCAGCGCGCCTACATCTTCGGCGTGAACCCCTGGGGCGTGCAGGTGGACGGCATCCTCACACTCGAGCCGGACTTCAAGTGGGACGGCGTATGGGACGCCGCGGCGCACCGTGGCGAGCGCGAGTGGACCGCCGAGATCTCGGTGCCGTTCCGCATCCTCCGCATCGGCGCGGGGGCGCGACCGTGGCGCCTGTGGGTGCGGCGCGAGATCCGGGCCTGGAACGAGGTCGCGTCGTGGCCGCTCTACAAGGTGGGCGAGCCGGGCCCGATCATGCTCCAGGCGGGCGACCTCGGCGGCCTGGACGGCGTGCGCGGCGGCCGCGAGCTGACCGTGGAGCCCTACGCGTTCGGCGCGCTGCTCGGCGACCGGGCGCGGCTCGCCGCGGGCGGCGTCGCGGCGTGGGGCGAGCACCGCTCGCGCGAGGCCGGTGTGGACGTGCAGGCGGCGCTCACGCCGTCGCTCGTGGCGAACGCCACCTGGAACCCGGACTTCAGCCAGATCGAGGCGGACGCGCTCCAGATCGACGTCAACCGGCGCTTCCCGCTCATCTACCCGGAGAAGCGCCCGTTCTTCCTCGAGGGCGCCGACCAGTTCGTGACGCTCATGGACCTGGTGCAGACGCGGCGCATGGCCGACCCGCGCTGGGGCGCCAAGCTCACCGGCCGCTCCGGCGCGTGGAACACGGCGGCCCTGTTCGTGCGCGACGGCGGCGGCTCGTCGCTGCTCGGCTCGGGGTACTCGCCGAGCCACGACGACCGGCTCACGCGGCCGGGCTGGTACGCGCTCGGCCGGGCGCAGCTCCCGTTCGGGAAGGGCTCGAACGTGGGCGCGATCGCGGGCGCGCACACGCAGGAGGCCGAGGACACGCCCGCCGCGGTGAGCGAGCGGACCACCTCGAACGCCTTCGGCGGCGTGGACGCGCACGTGCGGCTCTCGACCAACTGGCGTACCGAGGCGCAGCTCGTGGCGTCCGCGGCGCGGCTCTACAGCGCCGGCTCGCTGCGGACGCCGGAGACGTTCGGCGACTGGATGGGCGTGTGGCGGCTCTTCTACCGCGACAAGGCGCGCGAGCTGCACCTGGGCGCGCGCCACGTGGGCGAGCGCTTCCGCGACGAGCTGGGCTACCAGGACTTCGCCGGTGTCACCTACCGGCGGGTCGGCGGCTGGTGGGACCTCTTCCCGCGCACGGGGCCGCTCCAGCGGACCGCGCCCATCCTGGATGTGCTCGTGGTCCACCACCACACGGGAAGACTGGAGCGGGCCGAGTACTACGCCGACATGGACTTCGAGTTCCGACGGAGCGCGTTCGTGAATGCCGGCTACCTGCACGTGGACGAGCACTGGCTCGACCGCATCTACCCGCAGGACCGCGTGCGCACCTACGCGGAATGGACCGCGTGGCGCCCGCTCGCGCTCAAGCTGGACGCGAGCGCCGGCGACGCGATCGTCTATGGCGCGAGCCCCGCGGCCTCGGGCCTCGGCTGGAGCGAGGTGGTCGCGCTCGAAGCCACGGTGCGGCCCGAGCCGCGCGTGACCGCGGCCGCGAACGTGGTGCGCTACCGGCTCGCCACGGCCCGCGGCGGGACCGAGCTCATCGCCCTGTGGCTCGTGGGCGTGAAAACCACGGCTCAGTTCACCCGCCGGCTCTCGGCGCGGCTCTACCCGCAGTACGACAGCGACCACCGGCACCTGGCGGTGAACGCGCTGCTCGGCTACGTCGTCCAGCCCGGCACCGTGCTCTACGCCGGCGTCAACAGCGGCTGGGACCCGGACCTGGCCGGCGGCCGCCGCGTCGTCACGAGCCGGCAGGTGTTCGCCAAGGCGAGCTGGCGGTTCGCGCGGTGAAGCGCTCGGCGGGCACAAGGCGCGGGCGAGCGCCGGCGCGGCGGCGCGGCGCGACGGTCCGCGTCCGATCCGCCACCGGCCGTGCCGCCGAGATCCCGGCTCCGCGGTTCTTCACCACGCCGGCGGCGTGGCGAGCGTGGCTCGAGCAGCACCATGCCACGCGCACCGAGCTGTGGGTGGGCTTCCACCGCGTCGCGACCGGGAAGCCGAGCCTCACCTGGCCGCAATCGGTGGACGAGGCGCTCTGCTTCGGCTGGATCGACGGCCTTCGCCGGAGCCTCGGCATGACGAGCTACGCGATCCGGTTCACGCCGCGCAAGCCCGCGAGCATCTGGAGCCGCGTGAACCTTCGCCGCTTCGACGCGCTCGCGCGCGAGGGGCTCGTGCGCGCCGCGGGTCGCGCAGCGTGGGCGCGCCGGAGCGAGGCGCACTCGGGGGTGTACTCGTTCGAGCAGGAGCGCGCCGGCCTGGACGCTGCTGCCGAGCGGCGGGTGCGCGCGGACCGCGCCGCGTGGCGGTGGTGGAGCGCGCAGGCGCCCGGCTATCGCCGCACCGCCGGGCACTGGGTGGCGAGCGCGAAGCGTCCGGAGACGCGCGAGCGCCGGCTCGCGACGCTGATCGAGTGCTGCCGGAAGGGCGAGGTCATCCCGCCGCTCGTGTGGACCAGGCGGCGCCCGTCCCCGCCTGCGGGGGCGGCGGGAGGGACGCGGCGGGCGATACGCACGCCTGCCGCTCCGGCGACGGCGGGCCGCACACGCGGGCGCTGATTCGCGCTTCTGGATGTGACGGCCCGGCGATAGACTCGGCTGCATCGTCCCGGCTCGGCCAGCCCGACGCCACGTCCCCACCCGGGAGGTCTCGCCATGACCCGCATCCGCCGTCCGCTGGCCGTCGGCCAGCCCGCCGTCACAGACGCGGGGCCCGCGCCCGGCGCGGCCGCTCCGCCGGCGCCGTCGAACCCACGTCGCGACTTCCTCGCCCGCGCCGCCGCCGCCCTCGGCGGCGGCCTGCTCGCGCTCGCCGGCCGGCCCGCGCTCCCGCACGGGGAGCAGGCGCGCGCCGCGACCGCGGGCTACGACCCGTTCGTCGGCGAGATCATGATGTTCGCCGGCAACTTCGCGCCCACCGGCTGGGCGCTCTGCAACGGGCAGATCCTGCCCATCGCCCAGAACACGGCGCTCTTCTCGCTCCTCGGCACCACGTACGGCGGGAACGGCCAGACCACGTTCGCGCTCCCGGACCTGCGCGGGCGCGTCCCCATCCACTTCGGCCAGGGACCCGGGCTGCCTGACTTCATCCAGGGGCAGGTGGGCGGCGAGGCCTTTCACACGCTCACCGTGAACGAGCTGCCGTCGCACTCGCACGCGCACCTTGCGGACGACTCGGCCGGCACGCAGAGCAGCCCGAACGGGGCGTTCCCGGCGCGGGATCCCTCGGGCTCGCCCGCCTACGGCCCGAACCAGAACGTGACCATGGCCGCGAACTCGATCGGATCCACGGGCGGGAATCTGTCGCACAACAACCTCCAGCCCTACGTGACGATCAACTTCTGCATCGCGCTCCAGGGCATCTACCCGCCACGGTCATGAGTCGCGCCCCCGCGGACCCGCTCGCGGCGACGGTGCGCGCACGCGCCCCGGTCCTCCGCCCGGCGTGGCGGCTGCTCGCGCTCGTATTGCTCGCCACCTGCGCCTGGCCCGCCGGCGCGCAGCACCTGTTCGCCACCGACACGAACCATCCGGCGCCCGCGCTCCGGCGGTTCACGATCGCGGGAGCCGCCGTCCTCACGCTGCCGCTCGGCGCGGGCACGCTGCCCGAGGGGGTGGCGTTCGACGAAGTCGCGAAGCAGGTCTACTGGGTCGAGGCCTCGCACTCCGGCGCACGCATCCGCCGCACGAGCCCCGGCCTCGGGCCCGGGACCACGCTCCTCTCGGGGCTCGGGTCGCTGCGCGGGATCTGCGTGGACGCCGCGGGCGGACACTTCTACTGGACCGCGAGCGACCAGATCTGGGCCGCGCTCATCTGCCGCACCACGCTCGACGGATCGGTCACGGACGTGCTCTTCAACCTGCCCGGGTTCAACCCGCGGCAGATCGCGCTCGACGCGGTGAACGGCTGGGTCTACTGGACCGAGCTCGAGCAGGACGGCATCGCGCGCTGCCGGCTGAACGGCGCGGACGGACAGTGGGTGACGTTCCTCCCGATCGGGAGCCGGCCGTACGGGATCGCGGTGGACGCGTCGGCGCAGGAGCTCTACTGGACCGAGTACGCGACCGGCACGGTGAACAAGATGCCGCTGCCGCCGGGCGCCGCGAACGCGGTGCGCGTGGACGGCGCGGACGGGGATGGCGGGGCCCCGCCCCTCGCCGCACGGGCCGCCGGCGCGACGCCGGCCGCCACCGAGGGCATCCCAGCCACCGTGGTGCTCACCGGGCTCGCGAATCCCACGCACCTCACGCTCGACGCCTCGACGGGCCAGATGTTCGTGTCGCAGGCCGGCATCGGCGTCCAGTCCATCCGGCGCGCGAACCTGGACGGCACGGGCCTCGTGACGCTCGCGGTGTCGCAGGCGGCCTTCGGCGGGATCGTGGCGGTGGGCACCGCGCTCCTCGACGTGACCGAGCCGCCGGAGGAGCCTCGCGCCGGGGTGCCGCTGTCGTTCGCCGCGCGGAACCCCGCGCGGGGCACCGCGGAGCTGTCGTTCGGCCTGCCGGCGAGCGGCCCGGTGAGGCTCCGCATCTTCGACACCGCCGGCCGCGAGGTGGCGACCGTGGCCGAGGGGGAGCACCAGGCTGGCTCGCACCGCGTGACCTGGACCGGCCAGACCACGGCCGGGCGCGCCGCGCCCGGCCTCTACGTGGCGCGCCTCGAGGCGGCCGGCCGGACGCTCACGCGGAGGTTCGCGTACGTGAGGTGATCCCGAGCGATCCCGGCCCCGATTCCTAGCGAAAGCCCGACGGCCACCCGCGAGGGTGGCCGTCGGCGTCCATGACCGCTGCGGAGCGGGCGGGGCCCGCGCGCCGGGAGGCGCTACTCCTTGCCGGCCGTCTTGGCCTTCATCTCCTGCATGCGCTTCTCGAACGCCGCATTCTGGACCGCCGTCCACGGCGGGGCGACGCCGACGGAGCGCGCGTAGGCGATCGCCTGTCCCAGGTGTTCGTGCGCGTGCGAGAGCAGCAGCACGTGGATGCCCCGGCCCGTCGTCTTCATGCCCATCAGGTCCGCCGGGGCATCGAGCGACTCCTCGGAGGCCGCGGCGAACGCCCCCTGCATGTGGGCGAACGACTCCTTGAGCGCCTGGATCACGTCGGCCTTCTTGGTCTTCGACTTGTCGAACGCCATGACGTCCGCCGGGCCCTTGATCCCCACCGCCTCCGGCGGCATCACGCCCGTCATCATCGTGATGCCGTAGTTGCCGCCGGCGACGTGCATGAACACCTCACTCACCGTGCGGGTGTCCTTGGCCGGCTTCCAGGAGTACTTGTTCTCGGGGATGGCCTCGGCGAGCTGGATCAGCTTCGACTCGGCGTCCTTGATCCAGAACGCCACTTCACCCTTGTAGCCGGCGGCCTTGGTGGCCGCTTCGTGGTTGTCCGCCAGGGCGGGGACCGCCAGCAGGGCGAGCACCGCGGATGCCAGGATCCACTTCTTCATCGGATGTCCTCCTTCCGTTCGAGTGGGACCGCGCAGGAAACGGGGCGCGCACGACCCGGGAGCCTACCCCATATCGGCCGCCGGACGCCCCTCGCGCCTACGGCGCCGGCGCGAAGGGTGTGACCGGCAGCTTGTAGTCCACGATCGCGCCGGGCCCGAGCGGCAGGTCGAGGAAGACCCAGGAGAACGTGAGGCCGATGCCGGCGATCAGCAGCCAGAACGAGTACGGCAGCATGGCCGCGGTCAGGCTGCCGAGGCCGAAATCGGTGCGCCAGCGCTGGCAGAACGTGAGCACCAGCGGGAAGTAGACCATGAGCGGCGTGATGATGTTCGTGACGCTGTCGCCCACCCGATAGGCCGCGGTCGTCATCTCCGGGCTCACGTCCAGCAGCATCATCATCGGCACCAGCACGGGCGCCAGGAGCGCCCACTTGGCGCTCGCCGAGCCGATCAGCAGGTTGATGGCGGCGGCGAACAGCACGATGAGAGCCAGCAGCGCCGGCAGCGGCAGGCCCGAGGCGCGGATCGCGCCGGCGCCCTGCACGGCGAAGATCAGCCCCAGGTTCGACCAGTTGAACATGGCCACGAAGTGCGCCGCGGCGAACGCGAGCACGAGGTAATAGGCGAGGTCGCCCATGGCGCCGGACATCATCTTCACGGCATCGCGATGCCCCTTCACGGTGCCGACGGCGGCGCCGTAAGCCCAGCCCGCGACGAGGAACAGGAGGAGGAAGGCGGCGACCAGCGACTGGTAGAGCGGTGTCAGCCGCGCCTGGGCGATCTCGGCCTCCTCGTTGACGAGCGGCGTGCCCGGGCCGAAGACGAAGAACACCCACAGCGCCACCACGGCCAGGCTCGCGAGGCCGGCGCGGCCCAAGCCCCTGCGCTCGGCGGCGGTGAGCGGAGCGTCGGAATCGCCGAGCGTCTTCATCGCCTCGCCGTCGGGCGGGCTGTAGCGCGCCAGGCGCGGCTCGATGACCCGGTCGGTGACGAACCAGATCACCGGCAGGAACACGAAGAGCATGGCGGCGATGAAGAACCAGTTGCCGGCGATGTTGGCGTCCCAGGCGGGCACGATCTGCTCGACCGCGGCCTCGGTGATGCCGAACAGGAGCGCGTCGAGCTGCCCCGGCAGCAGGTTCGCGGAGAAGCCGCCGGAGACTCCCGCGAACGCCGCTGTGATGCCGGCGACCGGATGCCGCCCGGCGGCGGCGTAGAGCACCGCGGCGAGCGGGATGAGCACGACGTAGGCCGCGTCGGCGGCGAGGTTGCCCATCATGCCGACGAACGCGACCGCCGGCGTGAGCAGCGCCTTCGGGGCCCCGCGCACGCCGGCGCGCATCGCCGCCGCGAACAGGCCCGAGCGCTCCGCCACGCCCGCGCCCAGCATCACCACCAGCACGTAGCCGAGCGGATGGAAGTGCGTGAACGTCTTGGGCATCTCGACCCAGAGCCGCTGGATGTTCTCGGCCGAGAGCATGCTGGCGGCCCGGATGAGGACGGGCAGGCCGTCCTCGCCGCGCTGCGTCGGATGCAGCGCCGAATACCCGACCGCGGCGGCGAGGGCCGAGCCGGCCGCCAGGATGGCGATCAGCCACAGGAAGATGAACACCGGATCGGGCAGGCGGTTGCCGGCGCTCTCGACCCACCCCAGAAAACCCTTCGGCTTCGCGGCCTCGGTCATGCCTGCCCTCCCGGTTGGAGCATGGCCGCGCAGGCTAGCAGAGACGCGGGACCGCGACCCGCCCGGCGGCGGTGGCCGCTGTCCGGCCGCTCAGCCGAGCGCGAACGTTCCCGCCGGGTCGAGCGCGGCGCGCAGCCGATCGCGGAGCGGGTCCAGCGCTTCCCCGGGAGCCGTGCCGGCCGCCCCCACGCCGCGGCCGCCCGTGCACGTGAAGCCGCGCGCGGCCAGCTCGCGCACGAGCGCCGGGGCTTCCTCCGGCGCCGGCCACAGGTGGAGCCGGCCGCACGCGGCGTGGAAGACGAGCCGCCCGGCCACCGGCCGGCCGGCGAGGAACGCGATCGCGTCGGGCGTATTCGCGCTGCTCGTGAACGTGAGCCGCGGACCGGGCAGCTCCTCGAAGTCGGCGACCTGCCGCCAGAGCGCCGCCACGCCCGCGTCGCGCACGGTGGCGCGCGGCGCGCCGAGCGTCTCGCGCGCGAACGCGTCGCACGAGTCGAGCCACGCGGGATCCTCCTCGAAGCCCGCCACCACGGTGAACGGCGCCTCGCCCGCGGCCGCCGCGGCGCCGAGCACCGGGTGCTTCGCGGCCACCGCGCGGCCGAGCACGGTGAGCGCCGCCGGCTCGCGCCGGGGCCACGCGCTCCAGCGCCGCGCGTCGGCGAGCGTCTCGGCGCCGGCGCTCCAGTGCCACGCGATGCGGCCCACGGGCTCGGGCAGGATCTTGAGGCTCGCCTCCACCAGCACGCCGAGCGCGCCGCGCGAGCCCACGAGCAGCCGGTGCACCGCGTGGCCCGCGACGTTCTTCACCACGCGGCCGCCGCTCTTCGCGAGCACGCCGTCGCCGGTCACGAAGCGCGCCCCCAGGATGCGGTCGCGCGGCGAGCCGAACGCGCGCCGGCGCGGGCCGCTCGCGTTCGCCGCCAGCACGCCGCCGAGCGTGGCGCCCCAGCTCTCGGCGGCCTCGAGCGGCAGCTCCTGGCGCTTCTCCGCGAGCACCGCGCGCAGCTCGTCCACGGTGATGCCGCACTCGGCGGTCACCGTGAAGTCCTCGGAGTCGAAGATGGTGACGCGCTTGATCGCGGTGGTGTCGAGCGCGACGTCGTAGCTTGCCGGGGCCGGCTCGCGCGCGAGCGCCACACCGCCGCCCCACGGGACCAGCTTCAACCCGTCGGCCGCGGCCTGGCGCACGGCGTCGGCCACCTCGGCCGCGGTCTCGGGTCGCCACGCGAGGCGCGGGGCGGTGCCGCTCATGGCGAAGCGCGCCGCGTCGGTGGCGCGCGGGCCGGTCGTGGTCCCGGCTCCGCTCATATCCACGGCCCCTCCGCGTCGGCTTTCGCCGCGAAGCCGCGCAGGGATTCGAACGACGACTTGCGCGCCTCGCCACAGCCTGAGCCTCCGGGCAGGATCTTGCCCGGGTTCAGCCGCCGGTCGGGGTCGAACGCCGCGCGCACGCGCTCCATGACCGCGAGGTCGTCCGCGGCGAACAGCTCGGCCATCATCGGCCGCTTCTCGATGCCCACCCCATGCTCGCCGGAGATCGTGCCGCCGTACTCGATGCACATGCGCAGGATCTTGTGCGAGACCTCGAGCGCGTCCGCCTGCTGGCGCGGGTCGTCGGCGTCGAACAGCACGTGCGGGTGCAGGTTCCCGTCGCCGGCGTGGAACACGTTGCCCGCCTCGAGCCCCTTCTCGGCGGCGAAGCGGTAGACGTTCGTGAGCGCCTCGGCGAGCCGCGTGCGCGGCACGACGCCGTCCATGATGGTGAAGCCGGACGCCGCGCGCCCGTAGGCGCCGAACGCCGACTTGCGGCCCTTCCAGAGCTTCGCGCGCTCGTCGGCGTCCTTCGCGATGCGCACGCTCCGCGCGTGGAGCTCGCGGGCGATGGCCGCGATCCGCTCGGCCTGGGGCTCGAGCGTCACGGCGGGGCCGTCCACCTCGATCAACAACACCGCGGCCGCGTCGGTGGGGAGCCCGATGTGGAGCCAGTCCTCGACCAGCGTCGTGGTGTGGCGGTCCATGATCTCCATGGCCGCCGGCACGATGCCGCCGGCGATCACGCGCGAGACGGTGCGGCAGGCGTCCTCGACCGTGTCGAAGTCGAAGAGCAGCGTCTTCACGCCCTCGGGCACGGGCAGGAGCCGCACGCACACCTCGGTGACGATCGCGCACGTGCCCTCGCTCCCGGCGACGACCGAGAGGAGATCCAGCCCGGGCGCGTCCGGCGCCTCGCCGCCGAGCGTGACGGCGCTGCCGTCGGCGAGCACCACGACCGCCCCCAGCACGTGATTGAACGTGACGCCGTATTTCAAGCAGTGGGGGCCGCCCGCGTTCGTGGCCACGTTGCCGCCGATGGTGGAGACCTGCTGCGAGGCGGGGTCGGGCGCGAAGTAGAGCTTCGACCTGGCGAGCGACTGCGAGAGCCACAGGTTCACGAGCCCCGGCTGCACCCAGGCGAACATGCGCGCCTCGTCCACGCGCAGCACCTGGTCCATGCGGTTCAGGCTCAGGCACAGCCCGCCCTGCTCGGTGGTCGCGCCCCCGGCGAGCCCCGTGCCGGCGCCGCGCGCGACCACGGGCAGCCCGTGCGCGCGCGCCCAGCGCACGAGCGCGCATACCTCGTCGGTGGAGCGCGGCAGCACCACCACGTCGGGCGGGCGACGCTCGAGCGTGAGCGCGTCGGCCTCGTACGTGAACAGCGCCGGCTCGCTCGCGAGCACGCCGGCGTCGCCGAGCAGCGTGCGCAGCTCGGCGAGCTGTGCGCCGGTGAGCGCCATCAGCGAGCCCGCCTCACGCGTTCCCTCGCTCGCACGCGCTCACACCGCCGAGGGTGCGCGCAGGCCCGCGCGCTCGGCGAGCGCGGTGAGCACCGTGGCCACCTGCCGGTAGCCCGTCTCGAGCAGGAACGCGGTGTTCGTCCGCCCGTACGACTTGGCGCCCACGATGTGGTACGCGGGCTCGGGGTTCGCGAGCACGTCCGCCCCCTGGGCCGGCACCTTCGTGCAGTCGGACGTCCCCGCGGCGAGCAGCGAGGCGGCGAGCTTCATGGGGGCGAGCGAGGCATAGCACTCGTGGATCTGCAGCTCGCGGTGGAGCGAGGGGTCGGGGCCGTAGCCGCAGTTGACGATGACCTGGTCGGCCTCCTCGTGGCGCGGGCCGCCCGCGGTGGCGAGCTGCACGCGGTAGCGGTGCGTGGCCGAGTTGTACTCGAAGCCCTCCACCTCGCAGCCGCCGAGCCAGCGCACGGCGGGCTCGTCGGACTGGAGCCGGCGGCCCTCGGCATAGAGCGCCGCCCGCTCGGGGAGCGGGTCGTCCGCGACGTCGCCCGCGAAGCCCGGCTCGGAGCGGCGCGTCACCCACACCGCGCGCGTGCCCGGGACCTCGCCGGCGAGCCGTGCGAGCGCCGCCACGGTGGTGATCGCCGAGGAGCCGGCGCCGATCACGAGCGTGGTCTTCCCGGCGTGGCGCTCGCGGCGGAGGCCGAGCACGTCGTCGGGGTGGTAGCTCATCTGCGGCGCCAGGTGGGTCTCGCCGCGCGCCGGGATGCCGCCGGTGCCGGCGGCGTTCGGCGTGCCGAGCACGCCGGTCGCATCGAGCACGGCGAAGGCGTGCACGAAGCTCTCGCGTCCGCCCTGGTCGCGGACGAGGAGCCGGAACGGATGCTCCGCGCGGCGCGGGTCGCCGGTGAGGTCGCTCTTCAAGGCGCCGTGCCGAGTCACCTGCACCACCTGCGCGTGGGGGTGGATGCGGCCGGCCAGCTCGGGTAAGGCGGCCAACGGCTGGAGCACGCGCTCTGCGAACTCGTTCCCGGTGGGGCACGCGTCCGGCGGCGGCGGCGTCCAGCGCCCGCGCGCGAGCAGCCGCGCCGAGGCGGGGCCCACGTTCACGCGCCACGGCGTGAACAGGCGCACGTGGCCCCACGCCAGCACGTGCGCGCCCACCTCGCCGCGCTCGAAGACGTGCACGTCGAAACCCAGCTCGTGCGCGAGCGCCGCGGCCTCGAGGCCGACCGGGCCGGCGCCGAGCACGGCGAGCGAGTGGGGGGAGGTCTGGGGCATGCGGGCTCCGGGCGGGGGGCTGCGCGGCCGTGCGCGGGCAGTATACCGGCGCGGGCCCCGGCGCGCTCACGCGTCGGCGGTCTTCGCGATCACGTCCTCGAGCGCGGCCGCGACCACGAGCACGGCGACGTAGGCCGCGAGCCCCACCACGCCGCCCGGGCTCCGCCGCGACAGGCGGTGGCGAGCCCGAAGACGAACGGGATGTCGGGGGCGTTCGTGAACACCTGCGCCGGGCTACCGGAGCCCGCTCGAATACCGGCGCGTCCAGTGGTCGGAGGCGGTCAGCGGGTGTCTCACGAAATGAGGGTCAGAACAGAGTCCGTCAAGCGCTGAACCGCGGTCAGCCTTCGCGCACGAACGTCAGGTGCGCGCTGATCGGGACGAGCCAGCCGAGCGCAGGGACCGCTCGCACGGCAGCAGTTCGCAACACTCCCGTGAAGGCGATCTCGCGCCACGACCAACTCGTGTCGAAACGCACGCGCATTGTTGCGTGCAGGTCGTGCGCCCATCGCTCGAGGTCCGAGAGGACGAGACAGTCTTCGTCGACGTCGAATTCGAGCTGGCAGCGCAGGCGATTCATCTTGCGTCTGCTCCACTCTCGGAACCATGGCGGCGCGGTGGGTTCGCTGAGCAGAACGAGGCGCCCCCCCCGCTTCGTGATCCGCAGCGCCTCCGCGAGCGCCTGCCGCCCGCGACCACCGATCACAAAGTGATGGAACGCTGCGAATGCGAACACGAGATCGAACTGTTCGTCCTCGAACGGCGTGTGATCGGCCTGGCAGGCCCAATAACCGTCGAGCGGCGCCTCGAAGAGCCGTTCCCACTTTTCGGCCCCGAGCAGTGCCTCCGGAGAGAGCTCGCTCGCGTGGATCTCGCAGGCTGGATTCGTCCGCTTCAGCATCTGACTCGCCCAAGCCTGACCGGCGCCTAGCTCCAGGATGCGTTCGCCAGGTCGAACATCGAGCAACGGGACGAGCTCTTCGAACATCCGAAGCTCGCCGCCCTTGACCTTGAGGTTCTCCCAGAAGCTACTCGCGCGGTTGTAGCGCGGGTCGCCTTTCCAGAAGCGAAGCTCCTTCTGGTCGCTGGGAGAGAGCCGTGAGTCCATGAGGTGAACTCGGACGTGGTCCACCTGGTCCACCGGCGCGCGGAGTCGCGGGCCTGGGACTCGTTCCTGGCCGCTTGAGGAGCTCGTCACGGCCGATGCAGTAGTGCCCGAAATGACGGGTTCACGGGGTGGTCGTTGAAACGCCCTGCCAGGCGCCGCCCA
>Ga0187893_10010483_pt1 | contig 13783 bp, 13 predicted proteins | sample MA1701074metaG_FD_139574 | JGI IMG/M metagenome (GOLD analysis project Ga0187893, IMG submission 139574) | White microbial mat communities from a basaltic lava cave in the Kipuka Kanohina Cave System on the Island of Hawaii, USA - MA170107-4 metaG ...
GAACATGGGCATCTGGATCGTGCCGGCCGCGGGTGGTGACGCCACGCATGTCACCGAGGGTTTCGACCGGTCGGTGGGCAACGCCGTGGGCAGCGACGCCCGGCTGGCCCCCATGGTACCTCCGCTCGCATGGACGCCGGACGGACGCGGCATCGTCTTCTTTGCCACCGACCAGGGCCGATCGCACCTCTATAGGGTCGGCGTGGCCAATCGGTCGGTGGACCAGCTGACCGATGGCCACGAAGTGATCGCCGACCTCTGTCTCGCCGCGGGCACCACTGTCTACCAGCGCATGAGCCCGACGTCGCTGGATGAACTTTGGCTACTGCCGTCGACCGGCGAACCCCGGCGCTTCGCGGCCTTCAATGACGACGTGTTCGCCGGCCTCGAAATACGAGACCCTCAGCACTATACGTACGAGGGCGTGGACGGCTGGCCGATGGACGGCTGGTATCTCACCCCGCCGGGCTTCGATCCCAGCAAGAAGTATCCCGCGATCCTGCGCATCCACGGTGGACCGCATTCGGCCTATGGCGACACCTTCAATCACTACGTGCACCTGCTGGCAGGGCGCGGCTACGTGGTGGTGTGGACGAACCCGCGCGGGAGTCAGGGCTACGGCGAAGCCTTTACCCGTTCCGTTGTCACAGATTGGGGCGGAAAGGACAGCCAGGATATCCTGATGGGTCTCGATCACGTCATCGCGCAGGGCTTCATCGATCCGGCGCGTGTGGCCGTGACCGGAGGCTCGTACGGGGGCTTCATGACCAACTGGCTCATCACGCACACCGCCCGATTCCGCTGCGCGGTGACCGAGGTCTGTGTCAGCAACCTGCACAGCTTCTACGGGACGAGCGATATCGGCGCCACCTGGGGCGAAGTGGAGTGGGGCGCCAATCCGTGGGATGATCCCGAGCGACTGTGGAAGCAATCGCCGCTCGCGTACGTTAAGAACGTGACGACGCCGGTGCTGATCACGGCGAACGAGGCCGACCACCGCTGCCCAATCGAGCAGTCAGAGCAGTTCTACATTGCGCTGCGCAAGCTCGGCAAGGAGGCGGTTTTCCTCAGATTTCAGGGCGAGAGCCACACAATGGGATCCAACGGACGCCCCAAGCCGCGGATCGAGCGGTTGCGGCGATTACTCGGGTGGTTCGACAGGTACCTTCAACCCGCGACGGTGCAGGCCGCCACGGTCCAGGCCCCGAGCGCCCGAGCCCCGGCGGTGCGTCATCATGGCTTCTTTGTTTGAGCGGCGCCGGTCCGTGGGGGCGGGAAACGGTCCAGCAGCCCGTCGGCCTTAACCTGGAAGAGCGCCTGGGCATCCGTGAGACCGGGCAAGCGATGTCGGCCACGACTGCGCAAGCGGATGCCGATCGGTACCGATCGTCCGACCGCTGCGCGCGTCTCGCCTGACATGACGATCTGACCCCCGTGGGCCGCCGCGCACACGCGAGCCGTGGTGTGGACGGCCAGACCGATGTACCCGACATCGGTGAGGGTGGGGCGGCCGCTATGGATCCCGACGCGAACCCGGACTTCGAGATCGTGGGACCCGGCCCGTTGACCGAGCGTGCGCTGGATGGCCACCGCGGCCTCGACGGCGCTGACGGCCCGCTCGAAGACCGCGAAGAACTCGTCGGCGCGGACGTCGACCTCGCGACCACCTGCTCGCAGGACCGCTGCCCGCACGATGCCTCGGACGTCGTTCAGCAGGTCGCCATACCGGTCGCCCAGCCGATGAAGGAGGGCGGTCGAGTCCTCGATATCGGTCATCAGGAAGGTGACGAACCCGGTGGGGAGCGCCGCGGCGTCGGTTGCCGTTGCCGGAACCTGGCCGTACACCCGGTCGTTCTCGACGACGAAGCGCACGGCGGCCAGCACGGTCTCCGCGAGATCGGGATCCTCGAGGACCGCTGGATCGTGCACGAGCGCGGTCATGGGCCGACCGTGGCGTTCGAGATAGGTGACGACGCGCTCACCCTCTTCGGTGGGGAGCGGGACCGGCTTGCCCGTGCCGTCTAGGTACGCTCCGGATGCGTCAGACCAGTGCAGGACGGCGAGGGTCGGATCCCGGAGGACGCTTCGCAGGCGCTGTTCAAGTTCGCCGGGGGCCCCGTGCCGACCCAGCTCGATGACGAGGCGACCCGCGGTCGCATGGCTTCGCTCGGTTTGCAGCTGGCCGGTGATGAAACCGATCGGCACGATGCCGTACTTCTTCGCCGCGTTCAACAACCGCGTACGCGCGCGCTCACGGGCAGCATCGTTCTCGAACGCAACCTGGTTGAACCGGGCGAGTGCGTTTCGCACGTGGGCAACGTCGTGGATCGGCAGGCGCCTCCGGCCGCGGGAGTCGACGTAGGCGAAGGCGTTCTTCGGGAGGCTGGCCCGCTTCCTGGCACTGAGCGGGGGCATGCCTCAACGATAACCCCTTTGCCCGCGCGGCAGAAAGGTCGAGTGTCCTTCCCCGGGCGCACGATAATGGTGTGCCCTGATCACTGGAGTCCATCGGCTTGACCGATAGTAATTTCTGGTTTACTCTGATGTAGACGGTCGGCTACATATGGCTCCGAACTCCGCAAAGGTCATAGATCTTACGGCTCCGCAGCGCGAGTTGCGGGTTCGCATTGACTCCTCACCCGCCTACGACTTCCTGGCCTGCCTCTATCTGATCGAGAGCTATGACGCCAGCCTGGGATTTGAGGTCTCTTCATCCTGGGTGCGCCGGGCGCGGACCGCGCTGGGTTCCGAGCTGCGCAGCGACCTCACGCTGCTTTTCACCCGGCGCATGCGAACCCTGGGCCTGGTGGGGGTGATCGAGCACGCACCCGGGCTGTCCGTGCGGGAGTTCATCAAGCGCGTGAACGCAACGCCGGCCGAGCGGCTGATGGAGTTGATGCTGGCCGAGACGCTCGCCGATCGCCAGTCGCTCCCGCTTCTGCGGGCCGCGATCGGCGGGACGCCGGCGGCCATCGACACCTTTCTCGCCGCAACGCACTCGGAGATCGACACCCGGGCACTGCGACGGGTGGTGTCCCTGTTTCCGTCGGAAGCCAAGGCGCGGCTTGTACGGCTGCTGCGAGAGGGGTATGCCCGGGTCTATGCGCGAGAGGAGGCAGAAGTATTGCCACTCCTCGAGCGGGACGTGAAGGCCCTTTCGCGGCGGGCCGGGGCCGCCTCCCCGGGCGAGATTGTGGAGCGCGCAACGGGGGGATTCGTGATCGGACCCGAGGCTCCGGTTGCGGGCGTGGTGCTCGCGCCGACCTTTTTCTTCCGTCCCTACAACCTCATCACCGCGTATCACGGCATCCGGGTCTTCATCTATCCAATCGAGACGGCCGCGCCGGGGCCAGCTCCGCCGCCGGAACTGGTCCGGTTTTACAAGGCGCTCGCGGATGAGACCCGTCTGAAGATCCTGCGGCTGCTCGCCACGCGGGAGATGTACCTGCAGGAGCTTGCCAAGGCCCTGGGGGTGTCGCACGTGACCGCCCTGCACCACATGGCGGTCCTCCGCGCGGCCCGACTGGTCCAGGTTGTCGAGCGCGACAACCTCAAGTATTATCGGCTGCGCGCGGATCGTGCCCGCGAAGCCGCCGCGCAGTGGCTCGACTTCGTCCAGGTTTAGGAGGCCAAACGCATGACGCACCGTGAACCGGTGGCCGACCAAGAGATTCTAACCGTCGAGCAGGCCGCCGCGTACCTCCAGGTTCATCGGCTGACCGTATATCGCTATATCCGCCAGGGCCTTCTGCCTGCGGCGAGGCTCGGGAAGATGTATCGACTCTTTCGGCGCGATGTGGAAGCCTTTCTCGACTCGATGAAGCAACATCCCGTCCCGCCCGCGGCGGAAGCGTCACCGCAGACTGAGCCTCCGCCCCCGCGAAGACCGCGAACCATAGCATCCCGTCCTCATCCCAAGGGCCGGAATCTAGAGGCTTCCGCGGAGGAATGAGTTTCGCCCGCACGACCCCCGCGCGGACGTTCAGCGCGCTCCGCCACCCCCATTTCCGCCGGTTTTGGTGGGGAGGCCTCGTCTCGCTCACCGGCTCCTGGATTCAGATCACGGCCCAGTCGTGGCTGGTCTACGATCTCACCGGATCGCCGCTCATGCTCGGGACGGTCACGCTCGCGAACACCATCCCCACGATGCTGCTGGGCCTGTTCGGCGGCGTGGTGGCCGATCGTTCCGAGAAGCGCCATTTGCTGATTGCGACGCAGAGCGCGTTCATGATGGTATCGATTGCCCTTGCCGTGCTGACCCTGACGGGACGGATTGCGGTCTGGCACATTCTCGCGCTCAGCGTCATCGGCGGGATCGCCGGCGCGCTCGACATGCCGTCGCGCCAATCGTTGATTCCGCATCTGGTGGATCGAGAGGACCTCTTGAACGCCGTCGCCCTCAACTCCGCCGTATTCAACGGGTCACGCATCATCGGCCCCGCGATCGCCGGGCTGATCATCGATCAATTCGGCAACCGGGCTGGCCCGGGCTGGAGCTTCGCCGTCAATTCGATCTCGTATCTGGCAGTCATCGGCGCCCTGGCGACGATTCCGGTGAACTCTCGGCCCAGCAACGGCGAGCGTCAACGCGTGCTGCGTGAGATCCGCGAAGGCGTGACATTTGCCTGGCGGCATGCCATGCTGCGGCCCTTGTTGACGTTGCTGGCCATTGCCGGCGTGTTCGGCTTTTCCTTTCACGTTCTGATGCCGGTCTTCGCGCGCGACGTGCTTCACGTCGCGGCGCGCGGGTACGGGATGTTGCTGACGGCCAGCGGCATCGGCGCCACCATCGGCGTCCTCACCCTGGCGACGGTCCGCCCGGCGCGCATGGGCGCGGTCATCCTCGGGACGTTTGTGGTGTTCGTTGCGCTGCTGGCGGCCTTCGCGGTCAGCACCGTGTACACAGTTTCACTCTTGCTCATGGTGGGCCTGAGCGGCGCCATGACCGCCTACCTGTCGGCCACCAACACGACCATCCAAGTCATCGTCCCGGATGCGCTGCGGGGCCGCGTCATGAGCCTCTACGTGCTGGCGTTTTTTGGCACGGCGCCGCTGGGCGGCCTGCTCATGGGGTCACTGGCCTCCGCCGTGGGCTCGCAGATCGCGGTTCTCAGCGGCGCGGGCGCCTGCGCGCTCGCCGCGCTTGCGATGTGGGCGCAGGGCCGGGAGATCGCCCGGCAGACCTCAACGGCCGAGGGCCAGACGTCGGCGAAAGGTTACGAACCGGCAGCGGGCCCATAGCTCGCGGCCAGCCGTAGCGCGCAAGGTTCACGCGGGCTCCGGCCCGCACACCGACACCCTCCGCCCGCAACCGCCGTCCCTGTTCGGCAGCGAATGGACGGGTCGCGATCGTGCCGTCACTGCGCACGACCCGCCACCAGGGCACGGTGCCGCCGGCGAGGGAACCGAGGGCCCAGCCAACCGTGCGGGCGCCGCTTCGCAAGCCCGCCATTCGTCCGATCTCGCCGTAGGTTGTGACGCGTCCGCGAGGGACCCGCCGGACCAGCGCGTAGATGCGGGTGAACAACGATCCCGAGCGCGTTGGCATTGGTGGGCGTTTGAGCGAGGGAGCGTTACGAGCGCCGCAACAGGATGGCCTGTTTGACTTCCTGGATCGCCCGGGTCACCTCGATCCCGCGCGGGCAGGCATCGGTGCAGTTGAATATGGTCCGGCAGCGGAAGACCCCGGAGCGCTGCGACAGAATCTCCAGTCGCTCGGCGGCGCCCTGATCCCGGCTGTCGAAGATGAAGCGGTGCGCGTTCACAATGGAGGCCGGGCCTACGTACTCGCCGTTCGCCCAGTAGATCGGGCAGGACGTCGTGCAGGCGGCGCAGAGGATGCACTTCGTCGTGTCATCGAATCGCGCGCGCTCCTCTGGACTCTGCAGGCGCTCCTTCTTGGGCGGGGGATCGTTTCTGATCAGGTAGGGCAGCACCGAGCGGTACTGGTCGAAGAACGGATTCATGTCCACGACCAGGTCTTTGATCACCGAGAGCCCACGCATGGGCTCGATCGTGACCTTCCGGCCGACGTCTTTCATGAGCACTTTACACGCGAGCCGGTTGCGGCCGTTGATCATCATGGCGTCGGATCCGCACACGCCGTGCGCGCACGAGCGGCGCAAGGCCAGCGTGCCATCGATGTACCACTTGATGTAGTGCAGCCCGTCGAGCACCCGATCGGTCGGGTCCGCAGGGACGTCGTACTCCTTCCAGTGTGGCGCCGTGTCGCGCTCGGGGTTGAACCGCTTGATGCGAAACCGGACCTTCGTCGGTGCTGCCGGGCCTGCGGGATTCAAGGCAAGATGGCGAGCAACTCCCCAACCGAGGCCCGGAACCTCGGTAAAGGAGGCGGTCCGTCCAAGGTTTCGTGCGCCCCATACCGCGCGGCGCCCTGTTCGGCGTGCACCGTCAGCGTTTCAGCCTCTGGATCGACCACCCACACTGCCCGGCAGCCAGCGCGGAGGAAATCGGCGATCCTGGCGGCCATCTCCGCCGGGCGGTCGTCGGGGGAGAGCACTTCGACCGCCAGATCGGGCGGACCCGGGAAGAACTTGGTGGGGATGGGGGAGGGCAGCCGCTCGTTCAAGACGACACTGACATCCGGGGCGCGAACGGTGGGTGGGTTTTTGCTCAGGATGAACCCCGCTTCATTCGTGACCACGCCCAGACGGTTGTTTGCGACGTGCTCGCCGAGCCGCCGGACGAGGGCCACGACGATCGCCCCATGGCGGAAGCCGGGAGGCGTCAACTCGACAACCTGTCCGGCCACCAGCTCGGACCACCGCAAGTTCCGAGATAGATCCCAGAACGCCTCGACAGAGACTGGCGCATGAATTTCGGGAGTCATATCACGAGTATAGCATCGCACTTGAGTCATCGTCCGCAGACTGCGTGTTTACGGTGGGAGAGATCAGTATTTTCGTTCCTTCGGCTGAAACCTCGTGATCTGAACGGGTTTGTAGCGGAACTCGTGGCGGCCTCCCTCACGCCTGTAGATCAGCGTGTGTTTGAGCCAATTTCGGTCATCGCGGTTGGGAAAGTCCTCGCGCGAGTGCGCGCCGCGGCTTTCCGTGCGGTTCAAGGCGGACGCCGCGGTGGCTTCGGCCAGGTCGAGGAGAAACCCCAGTTCGAGGGCCTCCAATAAATCGGTGTTGAACCGCCGCCCGTGGTCCTCGATCTTCGCCCGCCCGTACCGCTCCTGCAATGTCCCAATGACCGCCAGCGCTTGCTTCAGGCCCTGACCCGTCCGGAATACGGAGGCGTTGTCCATCATCTCCTGCTGCAAGGCATCGCGGATGCGCGCGATGGACTCGCCCTCCGTGCGCGACAGCAGCGCGGCGATCTCGGATGCAGCGGCCGAGTGCGGGTTCGCGGCCGTGCGCGATGGCTCGGCTTGACGGACGTAGCGCGCCATGTGCCGGCCGGCACGCCGGCCGAAGACCAGGATGTCCACCAGCGAGTTCGTCCCGAGCCGGTTGGCGCCGTGGACGGACACGCAGGCGCACTCTCCGGCGGCGTAGAGGCCGTGGACGGGTGTGTTCCGCTCGTCACGGATCACCTGGCCGTCGTTGGTCGTGGGAAGACCGCCCATCGCGTAGTGCGCGGTGGGCTGGACCGGAACTGGCTCGCGCGCCGGGTCCACACCCAGATAGATGCGAGCAAACTCCGTGATGTCGGGCAGCTTCTGGTCGATGATGGCCTGGCCCAGGTGACGAAAATCCAGGTGCAGGTAGTCTTTCCCCTCTACCCCATTTCCGGCGCGGATCTCCATGTGCATGAAGCGGGAGATCATGTCGCGCGGCGCCAGATCCTTGAGGGTCGGGGCATAGCGTTCCATGAACCGCTCGCCCTTGCCGTTGATCAATACCGCGCCCTCGCCGCGGGCGGCTTCGGATAGCAGGATGCCCAGACGGTAGATGCCCGTCGGATGGAACTGGAAAAACTCCATATCCTCGAGCGGGATCCCGCGGCGCCACGGAATTGCGACGCCGTCGCCGGTGAGGGCATAAGCGTTGCTCGTCACCTTGAAGATGCGGCCGAACCCTCCCGTCGCGAGCAGCACGGCCCGGGCGTGAAACGTATGCAGCTCCCCGGTGTCGATCTCGTAGGCGACCAGCCCGTGGCATCGCCCCTCCTCGATCAGGAGGTCGAGCATCTGGAATTCATCGAAGAACTGGATCCCCGCGCGAATGCACTGCTGGTAGAGCGTTTGTAAAATCATGTGGCCCATGCGGTCGGCCGCGTGGCAGGCGCGGCGGACGGGCCCCTCGCCGAAGTTCCGGGTGTGCCCGCCGAACCGGCGCTGCGCGATGCGGCCGTCGGGGGTGCGGTCAAACGGCAGCCCCCAGTGTTCCAGCTCGTAAACGGTCTCGAGCGCGTCCTGGCACATAAACTCGGCGGCGTCCTGGTCGACCAGGTAGTCGCCGCCCTTGATCGTGTCGAATGTGTGCCATTCTGGATGGTCTTCCTCGAGGTTGCCCAGGGCCGCGCCGATCCCGCCTTGGGCCGCTCCGGTATGCGAGCGTGGTGGGTAGAGTTTGCTCACCACGGCGACATCGCGACCAACCAGTTCTACCGCCGCCCGCAGGCCCGCTCCCCCGGCGCCGACGATCACGGCGTCGAAGGTATGCTCAATCATCCGTGACGACAGCGGGTAGCTCGTAGTCGAGGTAGCGAAGCACCGTGTGGTCCGTAATAGAATCAAACCATCGTGTGCGCAGCTCGGCGCCGTCGGGCGAGAGCAGCCACGTGCGGAAGTTATTGGCCGCTTCCTCGCCCACCCAGAAGGCTTCGTTCAGGTACTTAGGCCGGCGCACGGTCCGCTGGCGCTCGTACGATCCCTCAAAACCATCCATGAATACCCACGTTTTGCGGCCGACGCATCCGAACCGGCGGGTGACGGTGTCGAGCTGACTGTCGAGCCACTCGACGAAGGACTGCTCCTCTACCCCCGGCTTGATGTTATACGCATGGATAACCCGCAGCATGTGCGTATCCTCTCTGTGACGAGGTCACAGGCGCGCGAGCACGATGGCGGTCAGGACGGTGCCCGCGATCGCGGTCCCGTAGCAGGCGACGGGCAGGGGGAGCCACGAGGTTTTCAGGTGGAGACCTTCCGCAAGCGTATAGAGGAAGCGGTGGGCCCAGTGAAAGAACGACAGCGAGATCAAGACAAACAGATAGAGCCGGCTCAGCGGGTGCGAGACCAGCGCCAGCACGCGGTCATAGGCGAAGGCATCGCTGGCCCAGCCTGCCGCTAGCGCCCCGATCAGGGCGACGTGCACGGGGATGAGCAGGGCCGCGACCATGCCGCCTGCGGCGAACAGCAGCCACCAGAGGGGCTTGGTTGATCTCACGGGATGCGGCCGAGTACGATCCAGGCAATGATGAGGGAGGCGACGGCCAAGGCGCCATAGTTAGCCGCGATGATGGCCGGTGGGGGCACTCGCCGGCCGCCCACCCGCACCACCATCGCCTTCGGGGCCAGCGCAAACCAGGTCACGGCGTGAAAGATTGCCGCGGCGAGCGCGACGATGTGAAGGACGATCATCCCGGGCGCCGTCAGGAAGGTGAGGTAGGCCTCGTACGATTCGCGGCCCTTCGAGAGGTTGTGGAGCAGCAGGAGGAGCAATACGGCTTCGGCGCCGATGAAGAGGCTCGTCAGCTCCCTCAGGACGAACAGCGTATAGCCGCGATGCCCCAGCCACCACGTGAACCGGACGGGGCGGCGATAGGGCGTCATCGGCGGCCCCATGGCAGCACGATGCTCTTCATCCAGTCAAGGGCGCTGGCGAGCTTGGCTTGCTGGATCGCCCCGGCGGGATCCACTCCTTTCGGACAGACGACGGAGCACTCCCCCACCAGCGTGCAGTCCCACACGCCATCAGGGCCGGCGACGATGTCGCGCCGCTCGGCGCTGCCCCGATCCCGGGAGTCCAAATTGTACCGCGCCGCCAGCGCAATGGCCGCGGGTCCGACGAAGTGCGGCTCCAGCGCATACACCGGGCAGGCGGAATAACAGAGCAGGCAGTTGATACACATGCTGAACTGCTTGTAGCGGTCGAGCTCGGCTGGGGTCTGGCGGTACTCGCCCTCGGAGGTAGGCCGCTCATCCTCGCGGATGATCCACGGTTTGACGCGGGACAGGTTTTCCATGAAGTCATCCATCACGATCACAAGATCGCGGGCGATCGGGAAGTTCGCGAGCGGCTCCACACGCACGGCCGACGGATAGTAGTCCTTCAGGAACGCCGCGCAGCTCAGCTTCGGCGTGCCGTTGATCATCATGCCGCAGGAGCCGCAGACGCCCATCCGGCACGACCAGCGGTACGTTAGGGTCCCGTCCAGCTCATCCTTGATGTAGTTGAGGGCGTCCAGCACCACCCAGTCCTCACGGTAGGGCACCCGGTAGCTCTGGTACGTTGGCGTCTCGTCCCGCCCGGGACCGTATCGCATGACCTCCAGGGTAATCGTTGGATCGGGCATGGTTACCTCCCGCCGTACACTCGCTCGGCCGGGGGCCAGCGGGTGATGACGACGTCCAGATAGTCGATTCGCGGCGCGCCGCCTGTCCGGTGCGCCAGCGTGTGTTTCAGAAAGCGGCCGTCGTCGCGCTTAGGATAGTCGATCCGCTGGTGGGACCCGCGCGATTCGGTGCGGGCAAGGGCCGAATGCGCCACGGTCTGCGCGACGTCCAGCATGAAGCCCAGCTCGAGGGCGCCTGTGAGCTCCGTGTTGTACCCCAGCGAGCGGTCGTCGAGGGCAACCCGCCCAAAACGGTCGCGGAGGGCCGCCAGGCGATCGCAGGTCTGACGGATGCTCGCCTCGTCGCGATAGATGCCGCACCCTCCCTCCATGGTGCGGGTCATCTCGGCGCGAATCGCGGCAATCCGCTCGATCCCACCTTCGTTTCTCAGGAAGGCTCGCCCCAAACGCCGCTCCTCATCGCTCACCTGGGCCGCGAGCTCGCTGTGGTCGAGGCCCCGGTGCTCCGCAGCGTAAGCGGCGGCGGCCTTGCCGGCGCGGGCGCCAAAGACCAGCAATTCGGGAAGCGAATTCGATCCCAGGCGGTTGGCGCCGTTGATGCTGACGCAGGCGCACTCGCCGACCGCGTAGAGTCCCGGCAGCGGCGTGGCGCCGTTGATGTCGGTATGCACGCCGCCCATCATGTAGTGCACCACCGGACGCACCGGAATGAGCTCGCGCACGGGGTCGATGCCCGCATAGTGGAGGGCGAGCTCGCGGACGAACGGGATCCTTTGATTGATCTTCTTCTCGCCGAGATGCCGCACATCGAGGTGCACGATGTCCCCATACGGACCCTTGACCGTGCGGCCCCGCTCCATTTCCTTCACGAACGCCTGCGAGAGCCGATCGCGCGGGCCCATCTCCATCGCGCGGAGGCGCGGCCATGGGTCGGGCGGTCCGAGGCCGTAGTCCTGCAGGTAGCGGTAGCCATCCTTGTTGAGCAGCATGCCGCCCTCGGAGCGCGCAGCCTCGGTGATGAGAATGCCGGTGGGCGGCAGCCCGGTCGGATGGTATTGCACGAACTCCATGTCCTTCAAGGGCACGCCCGCGCGGTAGGCCATTGCCATACCGTCGCCGGTGCAGATCGCGGCATTCGTCGTGAACGGAAAAACGCGTCCCGCACCGCCGGTGCAGAGGATCACCGCCCTGGCCGCGACCAGCTGCACGCGGCCGGTGGAGAGCTCGATGGCGGCTACCCCCTGGCAGCGGCCACCCTCCACGAGGAGCATCGTGGCAAACCATTCGTCGTACCGCGTGATGGGGTACTTCAGCGACGTCTGGAACAGCGCGTGCAGCATATGGAACCCGGTCTTGTCGGCAGCAAACCACGTGCGCTCGATCGTCATCCCGCCGAAAGGCCGCACGGCGACCGTGCCGTCGGCCTCGCGGCTCCACGGGCAGCCCCAGTGCTCCAGCCGCACCATCTCATGCGTGCATTCCTTGACGAACGCCTCGACCGCGTCCTGATCGGCCAGCCAGTCGGAGCCCGTGATCGTGTCCTCGATGTGGGCATCGAGCGAATCGCCAGACTTGATGACCGCGGCGGCTCCACCCTCGGCCGACACGGTGTGGCTGCGCATCGGATAGACCTTCGAGAGGATCGCCACATTTGCGCGCGGATTCGCCTCGACGACCGCGATGGCGGCGCGCAGGCCGGCGCCGCCGCCGCCGATGATGAGCACATCGTGCTCGCCCGGCGCGGCCACTACCCGCCTCCGGACGGCAGTCCCCGCAAACCTGGTTCGGTCATCGCCGCCGCGTCAAGGATCGTCTGCAACTGCTCGGCCGGCATCCCGCGCGCCTGCGCCACCTCGCGAATCGTCTTGCCGGTACGCGCCGCCTCCTTCGCAATCTCCGCGGCCGCGTCGTAGCCGATGACCGGGGCGAGCGCGGTCGCGAGCATGAGCCCGCGCTCGACCGACTCTGGTCCGCGCTCGGTCGCTTCCAGCCCGACGACGCACTGGCGGGCGAAGTTGCGGGACACCGCCGCGAGCAGGCTGATCGAGCCGAGGAGGTTATGCGCCATCACGGGCATCATGGTGTTGAGCTCGAAATTCCCCCACTGGTTGCCCACGGCCACGACCTGGTCGTTCCCGACGACCTGCGCGCAGGCCTGCAGCACCGATTCGGCGATAACGGGGTTCACTTTCCCCGGCATGATCGATGACCCGGGCTGCACCGCGGGGAGCCCGAGCTCGGCCAGACCGGCCCGCGGCCCCGAGCCCATCCAGCGGATGTCGTTGGCGATCTTCATCAAGGACGTGGCATACGTCCGCAGCACACCCGAGGTGAAGGTGACCGCGTCAAGCGATGCCTGGGCCTGAAAGTGGGCGGCGGTCTCCCGCACCGGCACCCCGACCAGCTGTGACAGACGGGCGCACACCCTCGCCGCAAACTCGGGGTGCGCGTTGATGCCCGACCCCACAGCGGTGCCGCCCAGGGCTACTTCGGCGAGCTCGGCCTCCACGTAGCCCAGGCGGCGGCGCATCGCCGCCACCTGATCCGCGTAGCCACCGAACTCCTGTCCCAGACGCACGGGCGTGGCATCCATCAGGTGGGTCCGTCCCGTCTTGATGATCTTGTGGAACTTCACAGCCTTCTCGCGCAGCGCCTGCTCCAAGTCATCGAGCGCCGGCCGCAGATCGTCGCGCAGCATCAAGAGTGCCGCAAGGTGGATGGCCGTCGGGATGACATCGTTGCTCGACTGACAGATGTTGACGTGGTCGTTGGGATGAACGGTCTTGGCGCCTCGCGCGCCGCCCAGGATCTCCGCGGCCCGGTTGGCAATGACCTCGTTGGCATTGGTGTTCGTCGAAGTGCCTGATCCGGTCTGATAGATGTCGAGGGGAAATTCGGCGTCGAACCGCCCGTCGGCGACTTCTTGCGCCGCCTGGACGATCGCATCACCAAGGCGGCGATCAAGCAGCCCCAGCTCGACGTTGATCTCCGCCGCGGCGCGCTTGATCAGACCCAGCGCGCGAATGAATGGTCTGGAAAACCGCAGCCCGCTGATGGGAAAGTTGCCGATCGCCCGGGCGGTCGAGGCGCCGTAATAGGCGTCGGCCGGAACCTCCATGGGTCCAAGTGTGTCGCGCTCGGTGCGGGTCTGGGGATCTCTGGTCTTCACCGCTTCATCCTCCTAGACAATGAACAGCACAAGGGCGCCCAGCGACAGAAAGACAATCCCGATGATCCACAGGGCCGCCTCGGCCGCAACGCGCCACCCGCGATGATGGATATAGTCGTCGAAGAC
>Ga0187893_10010484_pt1 | contig 13782 bp, 17 predicted proteins | sample MA1701074metaG_FD_139574 | JGI IMG/M metagenome (GOLD analysis project Ga0187893, IMG submission 139574) | White microbial mat communities from a basaltic lava cave in the Kipuka Kanohina Cave System on the Island of Hawaii, USA - MA170107-4 metaG ...
CGCACTCGGACATGCGGTTATTCTCCGCGAAGGCAATCTCGACTTCATTCATGCCCATCCGATGGAAGATGTTAATAGGCCGCAAACTGGAGAAGTGGGCTTTATGGTTCATTTCCCCGAAGCCGGTAAATACAAAGTCTTTACCCAATTTCAGCGAGACGGAAAAGTGTTTACGACTGATTTTGTGATATCGGTGGCACAAGGGGCAAATATGCCTGATATGAGCATGCCGGGCATGGATCATTCAAAAATGCAGATGCAATAGGGTCTCAAATCTTGTCACACAGCTGGACGTCGGGGCAATATGTAAGAAAGTCTTATCCGCGACACAAAGCTCGCCACATGGGCAAACAGTCGGGCAGAAAGCGGTCAGTTAAGGTCAGTTGTGGTTAGTTCCATGCAGGTCGTTCACAAACCGCTTCAAATCGGCTAAAATGACATTATCTGGTAGCAAAGTGGGCTTCGTGAGCTATTTTGAGTTGATTCCACTCGGACAATTCTCGTAGTATTTCGCTCCACCGGTTTGATACCAAGTCCACCAAAAGGAATTTTTAGTTTAGCCGAAGGTGAAGGCGTACAGGCGCACCCCGCCCCCGTGGATGCGAAGTTCCAAGAGATGCTCGCCGCTGTCTGGATTCTCGATAAGCGTATAGAGTTTACTCTCGCTTATCGTGGTTGTCCCGACCCGTTTGCCATCCTCCCAGATTTCCACTTCGGTTGGCACCGGAGCGCTCGCGACCACGTACACCGCCTTGGCACTAAAGCGGTAGACTACTTTTGAGTTTTGCAGGGACTCTGCGTACTCTTCCTGAATGTTCCATTGCCCTCCCAGGTAAAGCGAGTTTTTCTTAAATTCTCCGGGTAGGGCGAAGTTTTGCACTCCCCTGCGCCTCGGGGCGCCGTTCCCGAGGTAGTCGTTGCGGAGAGACCCGAAATACGTTTCCGGGCTTCTGGCTCCGTTCCGGACAGGAGTCTCTTTTGTAATCGGCTGGCTAATTGTTCCGTTTTCGCCAAGCGCCGCCATCCTTTCGGCCAGCGCCTCTTGGATCTTTTTCTCCGTTTCTTCGTACGCGCCTTCGCCGATGTGGTCGTAGATGACATAGCCGTCAATATCAATCAGATACTTGCGCGGCCAAAACCGATTCTTATACGCATTCCATGTCGAATAGTCGTTATCCAGCACCACGGGGTACTGGATCTCCAATCTTTGGGTCGCATCGAGAACATTTTGGTACTCTTTTTCAAACTCAAACTCCGGCGTGTGAATGCCGATGATAACGAGTCCTTTGTCCTTGTACTTTTCCCACCATGCATTCAAGTACGGTGTGGTGCGCTGGCAGTTGATGCAGGAGTATGTCCAAAAATCTATAAGCACCACATACTTGCCGACTAACTCGCTGATGGTTACGGGCGCCCCGCCCGTGTTGATGAAGCCGTCCGGCGTAGTAATTTCCTTTGCCGCGGAATACGATTTTTCTTTTTCAGCTTTGCTTAAAATGCCCTGCACTTCTACGCCGCCGCCTGCGCTTGGCCGCGGAGTTTTCTGTGCGCTCAGATAGTAAATACCGGAGAGAACGGCAACGAGAAGCGCGAGAGACAGGATCATTTTACTGGTCGACGCGGTTTCCATAAGAAGTTTATGCCACCGCTTCTTTCTTCACCGCCGTAGACGCAAGATAGGAGAGAAATCCCGGGATAAGAGGCAGGATACACGGACTCAAGAACGATCCTATGCCGGCCAGAAAGGCTATGCCGAAGTTTAGAATCGTAAACGAACTGATGCTGCCGCCGACCGAGGTGACGAGATTCAAGGAGAGCAGTATATCGGTTAAGAATTGCAGATTTGCTATGCGGGAAAGGGTGCCGGTAAAAACGAAAACGCCGAGGACAATAAGAATAATGCCGAAGAAATACTGGAAATAGAGCAGTTTCTTGCCCAGACGATTGATAAGCGCTTGCGCTTGATTAGTGAATAGTCCGACGAGAAGAAACGGTATGCCCAGACCAAGCGTATAGGCGACAAGCAAAAGAAACGCGCTACCCGCCGCGGTGGTCGCCAGGGCTAAAATGGCGCCCAGGGCGGCTGAAACGCACGGAGTCCAGCCGACGGCAAACGCCGCGCCGAAAACGAACGACGTCAAATAGTGGGAGCGAAACCTGCGCTTGACCAAGATTTTATGGTCGCGCTTGAGGAAGCTTGGGGTGAAAAGCCCCAGCAAGAAAAATCCGAAGAGAATAATGATAACGCCGCCAATGCGCCCGAGCCATTCTTGCACCGAGTAGGAAGCGCCCGATAATATCGTCTGCAAAAGCACTCCGACGAGCGAGAATACGAGCGAGAAGCCCAGCACGAAGAACACGCTTGAGAGAAAGACGCTCCAATCGCCTGCCGGTTTTTGAGCGGGGCTATCCTGATATGCAGTTTCCATATTACTGGGCAAGCGCTTGGTTGATTTCCGCGAGGTAGCGCGCCTTATCCCAGGAGTCCGGGGCTTTTAGAATTTGTTTGCCGTTTTTTAAGAATACTTTTGTGTGCTGGTAAGCAACGCCATACGCGCGAGCTAGTTCCTCCTCGTCCTTATCCGTGTCGCTGTCTTTGTAATTGATGCGAATTCCGACTACTGTATCGGTGGCAAGCTCGTTAAAGGCGGGAGAGAGAGCGCTGGCAACCTCCTCTTTGCAGATGGGACACCAGTTGGCGTAGAAGTATAGGACCACCAGTTTATCGGACGCGATTGCCGCATCGTAGTCCGCTTTATTGTAATCAAGAAGCGGCGCGGACTTGCCGGCAAGTATTGTCCCGGAGTATTTTCCGCCAGAGGCGGATCCGCCTTCGGCGGACATCATTTCACCTTTGTCCATCATTGCTCCCTCATTCTTTTTCATCATCTCGCCATCTTTTTTCTCCATCATGGCGTCCTTTTTCTCTTCCATCATTTCTTTCTCCATAGTGTTCTCCGTCGGAGACGAGGACCACAAGTAGATGCCGACCCCTGCGACGACAATAATAAGGATGCTAATTAGTGCTTTGGTCATATTTATTTCTTAGCTAATTATTAATACTCTTTTTATACAAAATCCAGAGAGCTATGTAAAGTCAACTTTACATTTGCCTGTGGAAAAGTTTAGCGGTACTTCTCGTAGTAGAGCCGGGAGACAAGTTTCGCGACGACCATTACTCCGAGCGCAAGCGTAATCCACGGATCATTACGGTGAGCCAGGCCCTCGACGATGAAAGCGACAGTAAGGATCAAAAGTCCGGCGAGATAGGCGATCCTTCCGGCCTTCATCCGATGGAGCGCTTCCCGCTCGTCCATTGCCTTTTCTTTCATTACGAAACCGGCCCAAAGGGCGATAACAGCGGCAACAGCGAAGAGCGCAAGCATCACGGCCAAGGGCGGCATCCAGAGCATGAAGGGGTCCGTGAGAAGGATGAGGAGGACCAGGAGGAAGACCGTAAGGAGAATATGAGTCGCGTTATTTTTCATAAGAGAGATGAAATATTTTTTCGACCGGGAGTCGGAAAGCATTCGCGATTTTAAGAGCTAGGAAGACCGAGGGGGTGTAATTGCCGCGCTCAATTGCGATCACCGTCTGGCGGCTGACCCCGACTCTCGCGGCGAGCTCTTCTTGGGTCAGATCCATTTTGTTCCTTAAGTCCTGCACCTTGTTCGCGACTACCTCTTTCATTAGAGTAGATGTTATAGGGGGAATCTATTTCTGTCAAGAGAACTTTACATCACCCTAGCTATTTGAGATAAAGCTCGATGTTCTTCTGGTGCTCCTCGTAAGTCTTGGTGCAGTGAATACCGCGATTCTTGTCGTGGAGGTAGAAGAGGCAGGAAGTTTTGGCCGGATTGTAGGCGGCCCAGAGGGCATCCTTGCCGGGATTCGCGATGGGAGTCGGCGGGAGTCCACCGTGCAGGTAGGTATTATAGAGGGACTTAATTTTCCGGTCGGAACCAGAGACTCGGGGCCACCAGTTGTTCTCCTCCGAACCTTTCGCGTACTGGAGCGTGGCGTCCACCTGAAGCTTCATCTCGCTCCAAATGCGATTCCAGAGAATGCCGGATATGAGCGCCATGTCATGCCGGCCGGCGGCCTCTCTCTGAATAATGGACGCGATCTTGAGGACATTCTCTTCGTTTAGAACGCTCCTGGGCTTAACAATCTTCGCCGACTCCGTCTCGAATTCCTTGACCATAACCTCGGCAATCCTCTCCGGCGCCTCGTTTTTATGAATTAAATAAGTTTTAGGGAAGAGCCGGCCTTCGGTCTGCTTGCCGGCAAGGGCAAGCTTGGCGAAGGCGACTTTACTCTCCTCCGGCCAATCAAGTTTGTTGAAGAGAATTTCCGCCACTTCTTCTTGGCGAAGGCCTTCGTTTATTTTCACGATCCGCATAGAGGGATTGGCAAGGTTTATATAAAATGAGAGTTTGGTGAGCACCTCCGGGTCGAATTGGTAGTAAATGACGACGGAGACTGGGATCATAACGAGGAGGACCAGCGCGAGGGTTGCCAATTTCCACATTGTGCTATTATTATACTATGAACCTAAGAAAAAGCATTACTGTGGTCATTATATTCCTTGTGGCCGCGCTCCTCTTCGCCCGATATCTTGAGAGGCAAAAGGAGAAACCACCTTCGGAAGACTCGAATCTTCCCAAGCCCGCCGAAGTTTCCTACGCGAACGCTTCGGCGGATTTGATTCAGGTAGAACTGCCGTATCCCGGTGCGGTAGTTGGCAAGAAATTTTCCGTAATCGGGCGAGCGCGCGGGAATTGGTTCTTCGAAGCCTCTTTCCCGGTTACCGTCTTGGACAAAGAAGGCAAAATTTTAGTACAGCACTACGCTATGGCACAGGCAGACCCCGCCACCGGCGAGGTAAATTGGATGACCACGGAGTTCGTGCTCTTCAGGGGCGACCTCGTGATCCCGGAGCACTACATCGGCCCCGCGACCCTCCTCCTCATGAAGGACAACCCCTCGGGCCTCCCAGAATACGACGCTTCCATCTCGTTCCCAATAGTTATCGAGTACTGATTGACAACTCCGCCTTTTCCTTTATATTGGAACTGAAGTAAGGCAGTTCTGTTACCTCTAACGGCAAGGAGATATGTCAGACCGTCGCCGAGAGCTTTATTCCAGGCTCTCTAGTAGACTTCTCTTGACGCTAATCCGCGAATCGAAAGCGCACAAGGGAACTCCAAACCAGCTCCCGCAATCCTCCGAACTGCTTCTCCTTCGGATTCTCGTCCGCAGAGAGAGCAGGCGGAAGCGTTTCGGATTCGGGCGCTTCAAGCGAAAAACGAGAACATAACAGGCGCACGTAGTCCGAAAGACGCGTGCGCCTCCCGCCTTTTAGTCTAGAAATTAAAATACCGAGCGAGGGAGCCGACGGCGGGCAGAGCTTTCTCTTTCCCTCCGACAACGTTTATTATCCCGAGAATCGCAAGGAGAAGGAGGAGAAGCCGAACTACGTCCCAAAGCATCCAAAGGGTCCAGAACATTGGGAAAAGAATCCAGAAGACGATTGTAAGTACGAGAAGCACCAAGCCCTGCTTGGTGTGGAATTTCACGAAAGAATCGTCCTTGGCCGCAAGTAGGGGGATAATTACGAGGGGTCCGAGATATGCGAGGATGCCCATAAGGGTTTTGTGTTCCTTGGGGTTCATCGCGGGGCTAGTATTTGCGCCCATAGTACTTTCATCTGCCATATATAATAATTATTTTAATTATAATTCTTAATTATATCACATTGTGTTAAAATATAAGTGTGAGAACCTTAGCGGATAAATTGGAGAAGCGAATAACCATCTATTTAAGCCATCGGCCGAAGCTCTATGCACTCGTGGTCGGATTGGGAATTGTGTTTTTCTGGCGAGGTGTCTGGCACAGCGTGGATCGTTTGCACGAGGTTTATGAGACTTCCTCGCTCGACGCGGTGGGGACACCGTGGTGGGACGGGCCGCTTTCATTGCTCGCCGGCATAGTCATACTTTATTTCACCGGAGCATTCATCTCCAGCTTTATCGGTAACGAACTTATCCTCTCGGGCTTGCGGGGCGAGAAGCGCTTAACAGAGAAAGCCGAAAGCGAAGTCGAAATTGAGATTCGAGCCGTATCCGACATTCGCGACGCGATTATGGGTCTAGAACATAAGGTGGGCGATCTCGAGAAGAAAGTCCGGGATCATCACGGGAACTAGAGATTTCTCTCTAGGAAATCTTAGGTCATGCCCCAATCCTTTCGTGCCAGGATAATTCCGGGTATCAGCGGCAGCCACAGAGTAAGACAACGGAAGAGAGCAGTAGCCGCTATCGCTTCAGTGATAGGCACACCGAATAAATTGAGAATAAGGATCGAGGCTGCTTCATAGCCGCCGAGTCCGCCGGGCATAAGAGTAACAGTCCCCGCCATGGAGGCGATAACCAGAGCGACGAAGCTGGTGGTGAAGTTGCTCTCAACTCCGATTGCTTCGAGTATGGCAAAGAGCGAAAACGCGTCAAGGACAAAGACGCCGAGACGGAATATACTTGTTTGGAAAAGAAGCGAGGGAGAGAAAACCCTGGTGCTGGATATATTTTCAAAGAGCGAGAAAAACCTAGAGAAAATTTTTCGCGAACGGACCCAGTCAAGAATCCGAAGTTTCTTATGATTGGCTGCCGACCAAATAAGGAGAGTGACAAGAGCAGTAATGACAAAAAAGGCACTGGCTAAGCTTGAAATAATTGGGGTGATATTGCCGTGCAACCAGAGAAACACTATCGAGATGAGGGCGACAGCAAGGAAGGCAAGGTAGTAGGAGAGAGTTTCAATAAAAAATATTTCGATGGCGAGTGGCAGGGGTAAGCCGAATCTTCGCATGGCGCGAATGACAATTATGTTCCCCGCTAGTCCGGCGGAAGGGACCAGCTGGGAAACGGAGAGTTGTTCCACCGCAAGCTCACTCACGGTTTTGAGGTCGAGTTTATAATTCACCGCCTCGGCAGAGAGCTTCCAGACTATCCCGGTAAAAATGTAGGTGGGAATCTGGAGAAAGACCGCAAGCACCATCCAGCCCGTGTCCGCATTTCCTAGTAAAGCAAGAAATTCACGAGTCTCCCGGGTGTGGGTTATTGCGAAAATTGCAATGAGAATAAGAAATAAAAGCGTGAGAGCTAAGTTTAAAAAAGAACGTTTCCGGAGAGCGAGACTATCCTCCGGAAGGTCACTAGAAACCTCTCTGGACATAGGGTGTAGGGAGCTTTATGGTAAAAATGCTTCCCCCTCCGTAAGCAGATTCGGCTTCAATTGCGCCTCCGTGCGCTTCTATGGTCGATTTTGCCAGTGACAGGCCCAGGCCCGCGCCCGATATCCGAGCCCGGGCTTCATCCGCGCGATAAAATTGATCGAAAATATGAGGAAGATCTTTCTTCTTTATCCCCATCCCGTTATCTTTGACCCGGACTCTTATCCAGTTTCCATCCCGAACGGCCCGGATCTCAACTTTAAGATTTTTCTTGCGATAGGCAACTGAATTTTCCAACATGCTCTCGAATAATTTAACGAGATTCGGTCGATTACCGCGAACCACGATCTCCTCCGGGACACTCAAGAGGAAATGGCTATCGGGTAAGTTTTGGAACTTCGCGGCAGCTTCCTGGACTATACTTGCCAGGGCAACTTTTTTGTATCCCTTCTGATTGTTTTTCTCGTTAGTTGATAATTTAACCAGGTTGCTCACTATCTTTGAAATATGTTTGATTTCTTCATCAATCGCGGAAATGGCGCTTTTCATGCCGGAGACTTTTTCCACTTTTGGCTTGAGATCAAGATCGATATTACCCTTAAGCACCGCAAGCGGAGTCCGCAGCTCATGGGCGGCGTGGGAGATAAATTCTTTTCGAGATCGCTCTTCTTCTCGCACGCGTTCTTCTCGCGTAATCTGCTCAAGTCGCTTCTTCTCGGTTATGTCAGTCAAAGTACTCGAGATTCCTGCGACATTTCCTCGCTCGTCAAATATGGGGGAGTGAACCAACAAAGCGTCGATTATCTTCCCATCTTTCCGCTGCCGCTCTGACTCCTCATGTTCCGGGGTGCCGGCTTCTTTGCCTTCTTTTACATTTTCTACTGCCAGCCAGTAGGCCCGAAGCTTTTCTTTGGGAATAAAGAAAGATATATTTTTGCCGACTGCCTCCTCGGCAGTGTAACCGGAAATTTTTTCCATAGCGGGATTCCAGTAGGTGACCGTGCCGTCGGTCGTCTGGGCCACCATGGCGTTACCGGAGGAGCTGGCGATGTCCGCGACCTCCTTTAGTTTTTTCTTAGTAATTTTCTCGTCGAAAAAGCGAATAGCGATCGGTAGAACAGAGAGGTTAATAACGGTAAGAAACAGTTGGGAGGAGAAAATCGCTTCATTGGGAGACATTATTAGTTCGCTTTCCAAGCGGATGTTTAACACCAGACTAATGGAGAAAAGCGCGGTTAAGGTCGCGCTCTCTCGAGGATTCATTCGGAAAATCATCCAAACTATTAAGGGCAACACGATCCAGGAGAGGAGGAAGGAACTCACAAGAATAATCCTGCCAATGAAGAGGAGCGTGGTTGCCATCACTACGAATTCCAGGACCTTTCTCGGCGGTAAGTGTATTTGCCGGTTGCGGAGCCAAAAGAGTATAAAGGGAGTGAAAACAATTGCGCCGGTTACATCGCCCAGCCACCAAGTGAACCACACCGGTCCGAAATTATCCCACTCCGCAAGCCCGCCGACAGTAAGAGTAAGCACTCCTACTGTAGCGCTCACCATCGTTGAGAGAAGTGCCCCGTAGATCACAAAGCGGTAAAAGTGCGAGACTCTCTGGAAGACGTTTATCCCTCCCGCCCAGCGGTTCACGAAGAAAGTTCCCACAACTCCTTCTAAAGTGTTCCCGATCGCTATAAAGAAAGAAGTGGGGAAGTCACCGGTCGTAGTTAGATTTACGATTAAAGCACCCAGAAAGATCGCGGGCCAGATCCTGTAGCCGAAGAAAATAAGAGTCGCAAGAGCAACCGCGGTTGGAAGCCAGAACGCCGTTGCGGAAGGGTTAATCGAGGCGAAAGAAAGGCCCAATTTCCCGACCAGAAAGTAAAAAAGGAAAATACCCAGAAGCTTCGGCCAATCGTTCCGCCGGGGAAGGGGCAACTTCGCCAATAAGGGGTGTAACTCCATACCCCAATCATAGTATATGTTCTACGCGTATTCCATGTCGTAGACGGCGAGCGCCTCTTCGACGCAGGCGGGACATTGGCTGAACTCCACGGTTATTTGCTCATCTGCACCTCCCACTCGAAGGTAGTTCGGCTTTTCGAAATGCCAGGCGTTATCGTAGTAGAAAGAAAAACAACTTCGGCAAATCTTAAGTGACTCGCTTTCTCGCCTTAACTTGTTTTTTATTGCCTTTAACATTATTTTTATGTCGCTAATATTATAACCTCGACCCAAGGTGATGATGATTATCACTACCTTTAATCTAATTTTAATAATAACTTTTGTAAAATTGGAAAGTCAACAAAAGGTTCTGTGTATAAAAGTAATATTGTGAAAAGAATGTGGATAATTTTTAATAATTCATTAATATACTTACAGAATAAGGATAATTTCCTGGCTGTCAGTCCTATTGCATAAAATTAATATTTGATGTATACTCTATAGATGACAATTCTTCTTGTGGAGGACGAGGAAAAACTGGTAGAAATTTTAAAAAAGGCCCTTGGCCGGGAGCATTACACGGTGGATACAGCGCTTGACGGAGAGGCCGGACTAGAGAAGGCGCTTAAGAACACTTATGACCTCATCGTTCTTGACCTAATGCTTCCGAAAAGGGATGGACTAGAGGTTTGTGAAGAGCTTCGCCGTCGCGGAGTCCACACGCCGATAGTAATCTTAACCGCCCGAGGACTCCCGACCGATCGGGTCTCGGGCCTGGATCTTGGGGCGGACGATTACTTGACCAAGCCCTTTGAAATGGACGAACTTCTGGCGAGGATTCGCGCGATCTTGCGCCGGCGGAAGACCACCGACTCCCTTGTGCTTAAGGTTGGGGACTTGGTAATGGATACGAAGAGTCACGAAGTCACTCGTGGAGGGAAAAGACTTGCTCTCACTCCGAAAGAATACCGGTTACTCGACACCCTCATGCGTCACAAGGGTGAAGTGCTTAGCCGCCAGCTGCTCCTCTCGAGCGCCTGGGGCCCCGACTTCAAGGAAACCAATTTTCAGTTGAATGTCCACATGAAATATCTTCGGAACAAAGTGGACAAGGATCTTGGGAAACCCCTCATTAATACGGTGCGAGGAGTTGGTTACGCGATCAAAGAATAGAAAATGAGAAGAGAGCAGGGTGCCGAACAGATAATTGCTCGGTTAAAACTCAAGGAAGAATTCATCGCCAACGCGATCCACAAGCTTCGTACCCCCATAGCCATAATAAAAGGCAATGTGGACCTCAATCTTCGGGAGAAAAATTTGCCCGCCGGTGTTAAAAAAGTTTTAAGAGAGATTAATCTCGAGATCAAAGATCTCTCGAGTCTTCTTTCTGACCTAACCTACCTTATCCGGAAGGACGCAGACTTCGCCCGACCGATGGTGATAGAGAGGCAGAACATATTCGAAGTAATTTCCAAGGTAATCGAGCATCTCAAACCCCTTTTTTTAGTAAAAAAAATAAAGATAATTTTTAAAAAGTTCAACGCAACCTACGTCCAAGGAGACAGGATATATCTTGAGAAACTTTTTAATAATCTTATCGGGAACGCTATAAAATACACCAAAATTGGCGGAAAGATCCTTATCTCTAATGAAAAAAGAAACGGCTTCCTAAAAATTAATATCAAGGACAACGGCATGGGGATACGGCCTAAAGATATGCAGCACATTTTCGACCGCTTTTACCGAGCCAAGAAAATTCGCACAGTGAACGATGTTGGCACTGGACTTGGACTCCCGATCGCCCGCTCGGTTGCAGAGATGCACGGAGGCAGTCTCGAAGCCGAGAGCGTCTTCGGGCAGGGCAGCACCTTCATCGTTACTCTGCCGCTTTTACCAGGAAGTCGCCGGTAGTGGTTTTCTCGCGATGCCGGAATTCCAGAAATAATTTGTAAACCCCCGGGCGGGGAAGCGTGGCGCTGAATTCCAATGCCGGCAGAGTGTTGGTGCCGGAATCGTCCCTGGCGACAGCGTGCTCATAATCGAGCGTGCTCCTACGGAAAATCATCAGGTGTCCGGCCGAGCCAAGATGATCTTCAAAGTCGGTAACAACTTTATTATCCACTGAAACGTGGAACAAGAATTTCACAGGACCCACTCTCGGCGGGTCAGGTACAGTCTCGAGCGTAACTTCGTAAATGTCAAAATTCTGCACTCGTTCATGGGACCCGAGTAGCTTGGGCTCGCTTTGCCCCGGAAGCAGAAAATCCACGGTCGCGGTCGCGTGCGGTAGTCCGGCGAGATCCGTATCCAGCGGAATAAAGTCGGCAAAAAGCCGGTATTTGCCGAAGTCCGGGAATATTAATTTCGGAATGGTAAAAATGCCGCTTCTGTGATTCTCCTTAACGTGGAGATGGCGATAATATTGTAAATCATCCCGAATAATCGCTGTGTAAAAAGTCTTGCCGCGACCGGTCTCGAAATACTTTATTTGCTTCCCGGCCTTGTCGACAATGAGAAAATGATAGGGGAATGGAGTTGCCTTGCCGAAGGAAATCGGCTCGCTCGCCGCCTTAATTAAATAGCGTTTGGTCATTAGGCCTCATCGTTCCAAGCGACAACCTTCCATTCATCCCGTCGGAACCAATGCGGTATATATTTAACAATAGTCATACCCGCGTTGTCAATGGGGTTGAAAAAAGAGAGAGTATTGTAAAGAGAGGCGGTTAGCGCCTGGCCCTCTAGCATGTAGGCAATCACCATTTTTAAGAAATTCATGTGGGTGACCATGATAATCCTCTTCTCCCGTCTTCTCCTTATGTACTTAAGTAATTTCCGGGCGCGCTCTTTGAGGTCAGTGAAGTTTTCTTCGTCCGAGTATCGGAAACTGTCTTCGTGGAAAGTTCGATCCATCTGGGCAACGATTCTTTTCACCTCCGGCTCGTCAATGGAGCGGCCGATAATCTCCGTAGGATTCCGGCGCTCGACTAGGAGGTCGCAGAGCTCCACCTGCATGCCCAGCTCCACCGCGATAATCTCCGCCGTCTCCCGCGCGCGCTCATAGGGAGAAGAGATGATGACCTCTGGCCGGCCCTTTTTCTTCGGAAATTTTTTCGCGGTGATGGAGGCCTGCGCGTGGCCGAGCTCCGAGAGTTTCCCCGCCGGCCCCTGCCGGATGCCGGCCACATTCTGCTCGCTCTCCCCGTGCCGGACGAAATAGATTAGTTTGGAAGACATTTATTATAACTTTATTACTAGAGCAGTTGCGTCATCTCCCTTTTCTTTTGCTCGAAAGACTCCTTGCTCGGTTTTTTGAAATGCAGTTTGCACCAAACTCTCGGCCTTAGATTGGGTGCTGCCCGAACCCGCCGCAATTTCTTCTATTTCTGCGTCCGTGAGGACATCGTGAATGCCGTCAGTAGTGAGGATTATTATGTCTCCGGCGTTCAATTCAACAGTATAGATAGTTGGCTCGCACCCCTCTTCGCCCAGAGCATTCGTAATCCAGTTCCTGTATGCCCAAAATTTTTGTTCTTCCTCTGACAATTCCTCCCGACTCGTAATCCTGCTAAGCTTAAGTTGTTTTTCTATAATTTCATTACTTCTCACGGTCGTTTCTAAAAAGTTTCTCATCCAACTGTCATCGATCGTGACTTGTTCTAACCCCCCTCCCGCACGTTTAACATACACCCGACTATCGCCCACTTGCGCGATAATTGCCCTTTTCTTCCCTGATTCCAGATTTTGAATTTGGGTAATTGTTGCAGTCGTCCCCATGCCTTTCAGGTCGGGGTCGCTTTTTGATGTTTCGTAAATCGTCTGGTTTGCGCTTTTAACCATTCCTTTAATTTCGTTCCCTGAAAGTGCGGGCGATGCCCCCCGGAGTTTTTTGAGACAATAGTCACGGGCGAGTCCGGAGGCAACTTCGCCTGCGGCATGTCCGCCCATGCCATCGAATACGGCAAAAAACCCCCTGTCCGGTACGGCAAGGAAAGCGTCTTCGTTGGGGTGCTCTTTATTCCTTGGTCTCGTTGCTTCTCCGGTTTCCAATACCTCGATTTTTGCTGTGGGCGGGGGAGGGGCATGCTCGTGGGGTGTAGGGGAAGGGGATTCGGGTGACATTTCTAAATTTTAATGTGCTAGAGTTAGGTTGACAAGGGGGATAGGAGCGGGCAGTATTTTTATAGTTCTCGTAGCAAGAGCAGCCACCTCTGCTCCACTGCTCCGGAGAATTCAGGGGCAGTACCCGTAGGCACAAGCGGGCATGTGGTTGGGGGAGGGATACGGAAGCGCTTTGCGCCGACCGCCCCTCCTTTTCTTTGTATGTTAATAACTTTTCTTGCCGAAGTTATAAAATAGTGGGATAATTTATGTAGATCCGTTCGTTGCCCGGCGCTTCCGCCGGCTCCGGCGCTCGGAGGCTAGTACAACGTTTTACAGAAGGGAAGGTGATCAATGTCTCCCCGACGCTTTCACCGCCTCGCCGCGGGTTCGGAATGCAGTCGGGCACGTCCTCCGCCCGGGAAGTCGTGCTCGTTAGTCGAGCACGCTGCCTGGTGGTTCCGGGTCGACGACGGCTTCTAACACCAACACGCTCGCCGTCTCGGCGAGCAACG
>Ga0187893_10010485_pt1 | contig 13782 bp, 12 predicted proteins | sample MA1701074metaG_FD_139574 | JGI IMG/M metagenome (GOLD analysis project Ga0187893, IMG submission 139574) | White microbial mat communities from a basaltic lava cave in the Kipuka Kanohina Cave System on the Island of Hawaii, USA - MA170107-4 metaG ...
ACACCATGCGTGACTATACGTAAAAGCACCGAATGGATCGAGACACTTGATGGCAAACACAACTTTTTGCTTCCTAAAATAGGGAACTCTAGTGTTAATATAATCAGAAAGATTCTAAAACAAAAACGACTGCAAGTAAAACCTTCTAAGCTATTTGGCAATGGTAACGCAGCAAGAAAAATAACATCAATTCTTCTTCATTAATTTACAATAAAGTTCCTTTTCTTTTTCTTCCATTAGTTCACCATTAATTTTTTTTACTATTTCAAGACCATCATGAACCATTTTGTCGTAGAGGTTTTTATCAGAAAGAACTTTTGAAATAGCATCTCTAAATGATACAGGATCATTGTTAACAAGCATAGCAAAATCTTTTATCAATTCTGGATTGGGATCAAACTCTTGTTTGGGCAAAATAACTGGCAAACCAGAAGCAGCAGCCTCAAGCACAGGAATGGCAAAACCCCCATATTTTATTGGAAGTGCAAATACATCAGCTGCAGCGTAATATCTCGGGATGTCTTTGTGGGGTATTGCCTTCTCAAATTTCACTTTATCTTGGATTCTAAGATCTTTTGTCAATTTTGATAATTCATCATATTGTGGGCCATCACCGACAAGTAAAAGAATCACATCCAAATCTTTTATTGCTTTGATTAGGCATTCTTGATTTTTTTCTTTCATAAGGCGTCCAACGCAAATAATAACAGGCTTTGATTTCATGAAGGCAGGTTCTGTATCTGATGAAAACTGAGAAAGATCGATTCTATTGTAAATCAAATTAATATTTTTAGCTCCCATCTTTTTTGCATAATCTCGAATAAAATCATATATGATGATGACTTCATCTGCATTCTTTATTGCAAAAGACTCCAAAGTTCTTTTTGTAAACAATAATTTTAGATATGACTTGATATCATGATTTTTTCTAGCAAAATATCTGAGATCTCTATCATAATCTCCCGCGAGGGATATGACAACAGGAATTCCAAGCTCTTTCCCAGCGTGTGCAGCTATCCATCCTTGCAAAAGTGGATTGTACGAGCGAATTACATCTGGTTTTATTTCTTTTATCAAATTGATAATTTCGCCTTTTTTGGTTCGTACATTAAGAAGGGTGGTCTTTCCAATCGGATGTATATTCAGCTTTGCTTCTCCAGCTACATTTTTTACATTTTCTTCTTTTTCATCAGAATCAAATAGACTAATGACATGAATTTCATCAAAAATATTTTTTGGATTAAAGTATCTTAGTTTAATTTCACCTTTTTTATAATATGCACTTAAGGGATCGTTAGGAAATACGCATAATACTTTAGACATAACAACTCATTACAAGAATTTTGATCTGTTTGAGTAAAAAAGCATTTTATTTCTTTATATTTATGAATTAAGGTTCTTAATTGAAGTAATTGAGTGATATAAGAGTAACATATTCTGGACTTATTGCACTTGTTGTTGGTCTTGTCAGTGTTGTAACTGGTATTGTTTTCACTCTTATAGTGACTAGAAGACTATCGCCAGAAGAATTTGGAATGTGGTCTATTATTGGAAGTATGATTTCTTATTTTCTTATTGCAGAGCCTGTGATCTCTTTTTGGTCTACGCGCCAGATAGCAAGAGGTGAAGAAGTTGGTAAAACTTCATTAATATCTAGCATATCCTTCTCGATGGGCGCTATACCGCTTTATCTTGTTTTTGCATATTTTGTTTCTACTGTTAGCCTCTCACATTTGGATTCCTTGATACTGGCATCTATATTATTACCAGTGACTTTTGTTAGTCAAACATTAAGTGGAATAAATCTTGGTCACAAACCTCATGCAACTAGCTATGGTCTGTTAGTATTCGAGATACTGAAGATTCCAGCCGGTTTAGCTCTGGTATATTCTCTTGATCTTGGAGTCAATGGTGCAATAATAGCAACCCTGATTGCTTACTTAGGAAAAATCTCAGTGCAAGGATATCTCGGAAAAAACAGATTAAAGGACAAATTCAGCATAAATGAATTAAAACGATGGATAAAACTATCATGGATTCCACTATATTCGAACCTTTCACATCTTATTTGGACACTAGATGTAGTACTTTATTCCATAATAGTTGGTTCAGTAAAGGGCGTGGCATACTTTTCTGCTTCTTCAGCTATAGCTGCAATAATAGGACATGCTGGACTGATATCACAAGCGCTTTATCCAAAACTTTTGGCTAAAGGAAGTCATGATTACGCAAAAGAAAACTTTACGCGTTTGATGTATTTTGCGATACCTCTTCTAGGAATATCAGTTATCTTTGCTAAACCTGCTTTATTTGCACTAAATCCTGTATATGTTGATGGTTCAGCTATTGTTGTGATAATGTCGTTTAGAACCTTCTTTTATGTAATAACTGGAGTATTGTATCAAATGCTATTGGGAATTGAAACAACCGACGTTGAACAGAATCCAAAATTTTCTTGTCTGACAAAAAGTAAAATCTTTTTTGTACCAACTCTAACAAACATTCACTACTCGTTATACATTGTTACTATGGTAGTAACCATAATTATTCTAAACTCGTCTGGCATGTCAGAATTAGAACTGGTAACATGGTGGACAATTATTGCCCTTGCATTACAAATGCCATTTTTTATTTTTGCATGGATTTTGGTACAAAATCATATCAAATTTTCATTTCCATATGTAAATACGTTAAAGTATATTGGAAGCACAATATTGTTTGTAATTGTGTTTTTGTTAACTTCTGAATTCATCATTCGCTATCCGATAAGCATTTACGATTTTCTACCTACACTGATACTTCAACTTGTAATTTGTTTAGGAATCTATTTGATAACTACCTACATTATTGATAAAAAAACAAGAATATTTTTCAAATCAATAATCACAGAATTTACTGCGAAATGACAATTGTTTCCTAATCATTAAGATTCTGGTAATCTTATATTGTCTATTATCAAAAAAATGATATGATTTCAACCGATATTGGAAAAGAACCTGATTCTGAATGGAATAAACGTCTGCTTGATTCAAAACTAGGTACCATTTATCAAACGAAAGAATATGGTGCATATGTAGAATCTCGATTAAAATCCAAACCCATTTACCTAAAATTCTATACTGATAACGGGGAAATAGTATCTCAACTATTACTATTTCAATCATTTAAGGGTCGTGGAAAACTAGCAGAATTTTTTGGTCGTGGCTTTGTTTATTCCGCAGTTGCTAAGACTTCATCTTTATTGCCAAAATATACTAATTGGATCTTTGGGCCAGTAATTTTTAATACAACATATAATTATGAAATTTCTGAATCTTTAGGGAATTTATTAATTTCTCGGAAAGGAAAATTTAGTGGTTCACTACATCCATTAAATTCTGATTTTGATTTTCCACAAAAATTTAATCTACAAAAACGAAATACAGCAACATTTGTAATCGATTTAAATCAAAACTTGGAACAGATTTTCAATAATACTGATAAAAAATCAGTCCAGAAAAATATAAAACGTTCACAAGAGCGCGGAGTTACAGTTACTCAAATTTCCTCAAAAGAAGATCTAATACTGTATCATGAACTATTAAACAAACATAGATCAGAGAACAAATTGGTTTCTTATTCTTTGGAAGATGTGATTGAAGGATATGAACTTGTTAAATCTATAGGGCAAATTGGTTTCTTGGCCTGGTACGAGAAAATTCCTGTCGGTGGTGTCTTTATTTCTACTTTTAATAAATACATAAATGAATGGGGAATTGCACGTTCAATGATTGATACTGAAAAAAAACTTTCTTCACTAGATCTTTTACGCTGGAAAATAATTGAATGGGGTAAACAGAATAATTGTAGGTATTATGATTTATCAGGAGTAAAACCTAGTAATAGATCACCCAAGGAAGAAGATCTATTTAGAAATAAAGCAAAATGGGGCGGTAAATTGATAAATTATACTCTTTTTTCAAATTGACGAGACACTTCTTATTTATTATATCTGCAGATTTTAGCTCTCCATTTTCATCTATTCTTTAAGAGCATGTTACATATGTCAATATATCTATCAGTCAGTAGATCAGTATTCCAATATTTTTCCACCCATTCTTTATTTTTCTGACCTAACCTCTGTCGAAAACTCTTATCTAATGCCAGTTTATTCAAAGCTTCAAAAATCTCCTCTTCTGTCTGTACATTGATAATCCCGCCTGGGATCTGTTTGTAACACCGTTTAAATAATTCTTCATTCAATTTAATCAAAATTGGCTTCTCGTACATCATAGCTTCTATAGACGTCATACCAATAGATCCAATTGCAAATTGATCTACTACAACATCTGACAGATTATAATAATACTGTAAGGAGTTGAAATTAATAAATGGAATTAATTGGAACTTACCACGAGTTTTTTCATTTAAAAGAATTTCTTTTGCCTCTATTATATTTGGACCACGGTCGGAGAGTATAAGATGAACATCATCTCGTATTGAACATAATTTATTATAGGCATGTAAAAATATTTTATTCTGTTTTAATTCCCAGTCTTGAGCTATGGGATGAAATATGATGAATTTATCAGCTAGATCTCCCCTTTCGATTTTCTGAGGAGAAATATTCACATTGCGTGGTGCTGTAGCAAATAATGATTTCTTTGAAACTTTTAATTTTTCTAAAAGCGATAATTTATCTGGCTCTCCCCATATGATTATTTTAGCTTTTTTATATGATAGACGATAAAGTAGCCCTTTTAATGATCTCTCAAAATAGAGCTGGCGCATATCGGAACCAGTAGATAGTGCCGCATATGGTTTACCAGAGAACATGGCAAAAATAGGATATTCTGTCATGGCTATGATCACATCATAATTTCTGCTTCGCATTTCTCTGATTATTTGTAATTTCCAATTGTTCCATCCTATTGATTTGTTACTTTTATCAAACCTAACCAACCATTCTGGATACCCAGTATTTTCTAAATTAGGATACAAAAATTTTGGATCTTCAGACTGAGCAGGAAATTTTGGTAACAGCAATTTGGCATCAACATTCTTTTTCCTCATGGCTAAGGCAATTTCAAAACCCATATTTGCAAGATTGCCTGCAATTAAAACTCTCATATGATCATAATTGTAGACAGCTAAATATCTTTACAGATTAAATTTTTTATCAAAAGGAAGCAGAGCCTTGTATCTTTTACCATGTAGTTTTTTTAGTACTATTTTATAGTATTTTGGATTAATACAAAATAAAATAGTATCAATATCAAACTTACCCACATCTTGTGAAGAAATCACAGGAAATGAAAACTCGTACTTGTTTTTAGGGAAATCATCTATGCCATATTTTATTCCTAATCTACTTAGTTTAGAATAAGTATAAAACAAACTAAAAACTTCGCCCAACCCAAAAACTGCTAGTCTACCATACTTTGCTTTAGTTAATAACGAGTTTATGTTTCGAAATACTTTCTTATAATATTTTACAGATATTTTAGTCTGGGTTTTTCGGTAAATGATCCTAGAAATTAATCTTCTATTTGATAATTTGAAAAGATGTAAACTAAATGAATCTATAGGCCAAGCTCCAATTGATTTTTTTATCTGGACTAAATTTACTTGTCGAGCAAGATCTTGTATGTGTTTTGTGGAAAAATGATGAAGATGATCTACAAAAAAAACATCATAATATGGTTTATCTTGATGTGGTTGGCCAGTAATAATTAATCCTCCTAGATTTAATATGTCACAAAGTGATTTTAGGAATTTTTTTGGTGATAGTGTATGTTCTATTACCGCATAGGAAATAACTAGATCTGCTTTGATATCATGTAATTCATCTAATCGTCTTATATCTAAACCACGATTTCTTCCAATTTTAATCGCATTTTTATTTAATTCAAATCCTATGCTTTTTTTGTCTGGAAATTGATTATAAAATTTGGCTAAAAGATTTCCTTCACCACAACCGACTTCTACAATAGTTTTTACTCTTTCCATTTCTTTCTTTGGAACAATATCCAAAATCCAATCAAACACATAAGAACTACGATCTTGGGCCTCTGACTGAGTAAAAAAGAACGTATCTCCATTTTGACTTATATTATATGAATAATTTATTTTGTAATTCTTTTCTATTTTTTTATTATTTGGGAATATTTCATCACTACTAATCAAACCACATTTACAACATTGGATCTTTTTCAATTTACCTTGTATGATCTTTCGATCACTTGTCATCACTTTCCCTTTCATGTCTATTACTGTTTCAAATTTTGTTGATCCGCAAAGATCACAGATCTGGGAACTATCTGATACTAATTTGTGTACTTTCAATCTTGATCACGATATTTTAATATAAAAGAAAATTATTCAAAATTATCCTTGACCACTTCTATAGGTTCTTTTATCTGGGTCGCTACGGAATTCTTTTACACTCTTTGGAGAAATTGTCCAAAAACCTAGAACTTGACTTAACTTACTTTCCATCTGCAATTTACCTTTAAGTAACGATGGAAAATCAATTTGTTGCTTGATGAAGGGACGTGTATACTGATGATTCACAGCTCTCCTTCTTGATTTGCTAATGTTAACTCCTCCTCTATGGATTAGCATGCTGTCAAAAAGCAAAACAGCGCCAGCCTTCACATTAGCCTGAACTGCATTATTTTCTAGATATTCATTACTTGGCCAGATTGGGCTTTTATGAGTATTTGGTACAACCCAAGTTCCACCAGTTTCTGCAGTAAAATCATCTATTGCCCAAAGTGCATTAATCGACAAGGGTTTACTGCAAACAAAATCCTTAGCAAAATCACGATGAAAATGACCTTGACCGTGTTTTATTTCTGGATTGATGACTATACCATTTTGTAAATGGATAATAGCAGTATCCCCTAGTATCTTGGATACAAGTCCAAAAATAATTGGATTCAAAATTAAATTTCCAAAATACTCGTCTTTTTCTATAAGTGCTCTGATTATGCCTATTTCGTTTAATGCCTTTAGTCTATCAATACCATAGTCTCTGAGTTGTTCATCATCAATTCTATCCAATTTCGAAGCTATGATTTTACATTCTTCAGGAGAAATTACATCTTCAACAATAGTATATCCAAGTTTATCTATATTTCCTAAGTGAATGTTTGTCTTTTCATTTAATTTGACTGATTCCATATTGATTTGAACTGAATATATACATAATAAATTTGTCTTTCTAAAGACTATTTGGCATCAACATTTTTCTCTAAAATGGCATACCCAAAACCAGTTTTTCCATAATTATTACCATTATACAACATATATCTGGTTCCCTTATGATCGAACACAAATGAATATTCGATCGACTGAGAATCCCAACCTGATTTAGAAATTTCAATTCCGACCAGACGATCTTTCCTATTCCAATGTATACCATCTTTAGAGTTAGCATAACCAATTTTGTATCTGTTTGTGGCATAAGAGTACCACATATTGTAAATGCCTTTTTCTTTTATGACGCTAGCCCTTCCAACTCCGACTTCTTTATCACATAAACCAATACATACTATGTTATTTCTTTTCCAAGCTATCCCATTTTTAGATTCTGCATATTTTATCTGATAGGGAGCTGTCATCTTTTCACCATGTCTTTTCCATTTCGTACTTGAAATGTACCACATTTTCCAAATCCCATTTTCAAGAATGACGGTAGGCGAAGCAACAAAAAGTGGATCAGTATCGCTACGATCAAAAATAGGTGCATCTGAACACTTTACAAAAGTTTTTCCGCCATTATCGCTTATTGCCAAACCAATTGACCAGTGAAAGGGAACTGTGGTTCCTACACTCCATCCTGTATAATACAGGAATTTTTTATTTTTATAATTCACCAAACATGAACCCATGACACCACTATCATCAAACATTCCATTTGGACCAGGAGATAGAACTGGTTTTTTTACAAGATAAAGAATCTTTTTTGGGTTTCTTATGTCTACTTTAATAAACGCAAGTGAAGCTCTATTTTTTACATCCCTAGTGCTAAAGTATATTCTATAAACGTCTCCTTCAATCTTATCAGCAAATGGTAGTGATGCATGTGTATGCATCCAGTTTTTATTGCTTGTAGGCTCAAAGATCAAGCCCTTTTTAATCCATTTCAACACTCAGGAATTTCTTTTTGAATATATTAAAGATGTTTTAGTATATCACTTTTAATAGAAAGAAGTTTTGTGGAATCTGTTTTGTAGACTTCCTTTTCGTGAGTATCCTCTAAAATGACTGCACCAGCTCCTATCACGCATTCTTTAGCAATGTTTACACCATCCCTGATGGTAGAATTTACGCCAAGAAAACAATATGACCCTATTGTTACTTTGCCCGAAATCACCACATGTGAAGCGATAAAACAATGATCACCTATGATGGAATGGTGTCCTACGTGATTACCACTCCATAAAATAACATTGTTACCTATTTTTACAAAAGGCTGTATGACATTTCCTTCTAATATAAAGCAGTTTTCTCCTATGTCAAGATCTTCCCATGTGATTGCCTTGGAATTCACATAGCTTAAAAGATGATATCCTTTGGATTTAGCTTGATTGAAAATCTCCGCTCTTGTCTTGTTCAAATTGGTGTAAGGCACAGCGATAAACATGATATATTCATCAGGTGAATAATTCGTTTCAATATTTTCAAAAGGTAGCACTGGAAGACCAAACAGTTCTTTTTCTTTAATTGCCGAACCATTGGCTGTAAACGCTACAACTTTATTGGGACTATCCTTTGTCAAGTAAAAATAAACAACTTTTGCAAAATCACCAGTTCCAAAAATGATAACTTTTTTCATGCCTACTAAACTGACTATTTCTTAATTAGGTTATTTATAGTAGATTACACAATCTTTGAGGTACCTAATTTTTGTTAAATGGTCTTTGCAATCTCATCATATGAACTAACATAGAAATTTTGATAATGTTTTTTGATTTCATCAACTCCTATACCTTTAATTCGCGTCATGTCACTATAGATATAATAGTTATAAGTGTAATCGGTAGCGTTCCAGCCTTTTTTGAACATATATAGCTCACATTGAGTCTTACCTGTTCCACCAAAATTATAATATTTCATTCTCTTCTCCATTGAAATCTTCATAGACTCCCAGATTAACAAGCTGGTACCCTGCAAATGTTTTGAATCTGACCTATATGCAGGCATATAATATTCAGTGAAAGGATGAAAATAGAAAACTAAAAGATATGCAATTGGATCAATCCCATTATACGCTGCTAAAACATCGTAATCATATTCACGCACAAAATTCTTCTGTAATTCTTTAAAGAATTCTAATGGTTTTGGTCGTCCACCTTTTGACTCCATATCAATTTTATGCATTTGATAAAAATTCATGCGATCTTGTTCAACAAGATTTATGCTTTTTACATTTATACATTTTTTTTGACTTTTTCTTATAGCACGTCTAACTCTTTGTTCTAAAGATTCCCATAAAGTATCAGGAGTCTTATTTATGTCAGCACATTGTACTAACCTTTCTTCTTTAGCGTTAAATTTGTAAAACTTATCATATATGTCGCTAGACGCAAATGGATTTGATATAATTACAGATGACAAAACCTCGGCTTCTTCATTAAAATCATTAAAACGTTCAAGAATTTGTTTTTGTGCATCTCTACTTTTTGAAATGATGCCACCATAACTTCCAAAAAATGGTAATGAATTCACTACCTTTCCATGCACTGATTCTTTTACAAAAAATGGTAAGATTCCCTTCAACTCTTTCTTTTCTTTTGAAATGACAAAACTAATTTTTGCATGAAGTATTTCCTTTAAAAAATGTAAATATCTACTTGAATGGTAGAACGTAGAATTCTCATTTTTAAGAAATTCCTCATAGTTACTAAAATCTATTTTATCATCTATTTCTGTTATCATCCATGTGCCATTATTAGACGAGAATTAATAATCTTCTCTAGATCTACGAAGGGTTGAGCATGTTACATAATCTATTTCGGATCAATTATATCAGAACGATTTATTTGAATGAGGGGCGGAGATTCTGTAAAAATGAAAAATTACATTTCAAAAAAAATATTACGTTATTACTCTAGGCTTTTAGAGGAACATGGATATGATCCACAATCAGTTGGATGGGGAAATCTTGAGGGTAAGCAGTCATTACGATTTGATGTTCTGTGTCAAATTGGAAGTCTTTCTAATTCAACCATTTTAGACGTTGGATGTGGTTTTGGTGACTTATACGGATATTTACGATATAAAAAAATTGGCGCAAAATATCTTGGTGTAGACATAAATGATGGGCTGCTAAAAATAGGACATAAAATTTATCCAAAAATTAAATTAGAATTAAGAGACATAGAGAAAAGAAAATTCACAAGAAAATTCGATTGGGTCATTGCATCTGGTATCACTTCGCATGGAAGTACATATCCTCACTTAAAGCACGTTTTATCCGAAATGTTTAGAATTTGTAAAAAAGGAGTAGCCATGAATTTTGTAAGTGATCTTGTTGATTACAAAACCAAGGGATTGTTTTACAGCTCTCCAGAAAAAATTTACTCCATAACAAGAACACTTTCAAACCGTGTTGTTTTGCGTCATGATTATATGCCATATGAATTTACGATTTATCTCTATAAAGATAATAAAAAAATGCCAAATAATATCTTCAAAGGATATCTTACTGGTTCAAACAATTTGTCTGATAGATCTTGGCATCCAAAATATAGGAATTAACAAATCACAGTAAAGAAGATTCTTTGTTTAATCCCCAACCGATGTATCTCATAATTCCTTCATCTAATGAAATGGTTGGTTTATACCCAAGAACTTTTTTTGCATGAGAAATATCTGCCAGATGTCTCATGACATCTCCTTTTCTGGGTTTATCAAATTGACAATTCAGTTTCATTTCTTTTCCTGTTATTTCTTGATACTTTTTAATCATAATTTCTGCAATCTGTTTGACACTGACTTCTTTTCCTTGTCCTATGTTGAATGTATCACCTATGGCATTTTTATTTTGATCAGCTAGCATTATTCCTCGGCAAGTGTCTTCCACATAGGTAAAATCACGAGTTTGTTTTCCAGTGCCATGAATTATTGGATACTGCCCCTTTGTAATTCTGTTAAAAAATTTGGGTATTGCTGCAGAATATGTATCGCTTCTCATGAATTCTCCATAGCTGTTAAACGGTCTAATAATTACCATCTCCAAGCCCTCTGATTTCTGAAATCCTCTGACATACAATTCAGACGCTGCCTTAGAACCAGCATAAATTGTATGAGGAAAAAGAGGATGCTCTTCTTTCATAGGAAGAGATAACGCGCTCCCATAAGCTTCGCTTGATGAAACATGAATCATTTTACGTCGTAATTCAGTACACACTTTGGCAACTAAGTATGTTCCATAGTCATTGACTTGAACTACTTCTTCAGGTTTATCAAAAGACATTGTTAATGGTTTTACAGCTAAGTGAAAAACTACATCAAATTTCTTACAAACAACTCTAAATTTTTTTATATCAAGAATACTCCCTTTTATGACTTTGATATCACCTGATAGATTATCTCTCCCACTCCCATTTGAAAAATCATCATAAACTGTGACATTATATCCGTTTTGTAATAATGTCCTAGCCAGATGTGATCCAATAAAACCTGCCCCACCAGTTACAAGAGCTTTTCTTTTAGTCACATCTGGATTCTACAGCCTCAGTTAAAATATGTTTGTTGTAATTTGGATGTCATGGTTCGTTTTTACCTTGATTCATTTTAAATTTTTCATAATTATTTTACAAATAAATTCTTGATCATCTATTGTTAACTCTTCATGTAATGGCAAAGAAATAGAATTTTTGTACAGAAATTCAGCGTTTACAAGATTTCCTTTTCGTAGACACTTCTTAAAAGGAGGTAGACAATGCAGTGCATAGGTACCAATCTGGGCCTCAACATTTTTTTCTGATAATCTTTTTCTTACTTTGTCACGCAAATTTTGTTTTGTGAAGTAGCACACGTATGACTGATAAGTATGTCTTGAATTTGGAGTGGGCTTTTGGGTTTCAATAAAATCTATTTTTGAAAGAAGTTCATCGTATATCTTTGCTTTCATTCTACGATTGAAAATTATCTTTTCGATTTTTCTGAGTTGAGCCAAGCCAACAGCAGTTAGAATATCTGATATCTTGTAATTAGTGCCCATCTGAATAAATTCTGTTTTAACTTTACCAAACATTTTATACGCTTTGCATCTGTATGCCAAATCTTTATCGTTTGTAGTTATCATACCTCCCTCTCCAGTTGTAATTATTTTTCTTGGATGAAAACTAAAGCAAGTTACATCAGCTAACGATCCAACGTACTCCTCTCCTATTTTCGTTCCAAGATTTGTAGCAGCATCCTCAATAATTTTCAAACCTTTGTTTCTCAATTTATAGAACTTTCTTTCCAAAGGATTTCCAAACAATGAAACTGGAAGAACAAATCTAGTTTTTTCATCTAGTGCATCTTCAATAATCTCAGTAGTAACGTTCATGGTGTCTTTGTCAACATCAACCAGTACTGGAATGCCTCCTGCTAGATTGATTGCAAATGCAGTAGCGGGAAAAGTAAAGTCTGAAACTAGAACTTTTTTCCTCCTCACATTCATACATTCGAGTGAGGTATGAATTGCTGTTGTGGCAGAAGTAGTAGCTATAGCATATTTAGAATGAACATATTTAGCCACATTTTGTTCAAATCTTGCAGTAACCTTTCCCTCTGTGAGTATTTTAGATTTAAGAACTTTTTTTATTAACCTCAATTCGTTTTCATCAATTTTTGGTCTCATCAAAAAGATCTTCTTTCTCATAGTTATTGTACTAGAAATGATGACCACTATTTTTACATTCTAGATTCCATTAATTGAATAAGACAAGAAGATGACAGCATGATAATAATCCAAAAACTAATTAGTCATTCAGAAAACAGTTTTTATGTTTACTTAATATGAAAAAAACCAAAGACGTTGTAGCAGGATTAGGTGAAATAGGCATGCCAATTTTGCAGCTTATTTCAAAGGCAGTCTCTGCAACAGGGTATGATGTAAATCAAAAATTAATAAATAAAAAACAATTTGACAAATATGCTAGTCTTGACACTTATTTTTTGCATATCTGTATACCATTTACGGAGAAATTCATTCCTAATGTACTATCGCTTTATCATAAATTCAAACCCGAAAGCATAGTTATTCATAGTACAATAAGTCCTGGTACTACTCATATCCTTCAATCTAAACTTCCAATACCAATCATTTACAGTGCAACAAGAGGAGTGCACAAAAGAATGCTTTATGATTTAAAACGATATACAAAATTTTATGCAATAGAACCGGGTGCACCTAGAGCAAACTGGGCATCTTCAACATACTCTAGAATAATGAAAAAATGTGGAGTCAAGACAAAGAAAATGTCAAACCCACTTACATTAGAGCTTGCCAAGATAGTATGCGATACTTCCTATTATGGTTGGCTCATAAACTACGCCCAGCTTAGCAACATGATTGCTATAAAAAACAAAGTAAACTATGATGAGATGTGGTCTTTTGCAGATGAGATTCACAAATATCTTGGAAACAGACCGAAGATGTTTCCTGGATTTATTGGAGGGCATTGTCTTGATGGCCAAGAAATAGTCTATATCAAAACAGAGAATGGAATGAGGCCTATAACAATACAAGAATACGTTGAAAAAGATCTGAAAAATGATATCTTGTCGTATGATATACAA
>Ga0187893_10010486_pt1 | contig 13781 bp, 7 predicted proteins | sample MA1701074metaG_FD_139574 | JGI IMG/M metagenome (GOLD analysis project Ga0187893, IMG submission 139574) | White microbial mat communities from a basaltic lava cave in the Kipuka Kanohina Cave System on the Island of Hawaii, USA - MA170107-4 metaG ...
CCTGCCGCCCCGCCGCCCGGCGAGGAGGGGGGCGACGGCGCGGCGCCGTGGAGCGACATGATGAAGATCGCCCTCGCCCAGATCGACGTCGCGATCGGCGACGTCGATCGCAACCTCGCCCGCATCCGGGAGAGCGCCGGGGCGGCCGCAGCGGGCGGCGCGGCGCTGGTGGTCTTCCCCGAGTGCGCGCTCACCGGCTACGCCTTCGAGGACCCCGGGGAGGCGCGCCGCGCGGCGATCGCCGCGCCCGGGCCGGTCACCGTCGAGCTGCAGCGGCTGTGCGCCGCGACCGGCGCGCACCTGGTGGTCGGGACGATCGAGCGCGACGGCGACCGCATCCACAACAGCGCGCTGCTCGTCGGGCCCGACGGCATCGTGCTCAAGTACCGCAAGCTCCACCTGCCGCTCATCGGCTGCGATCGCTTCGCCGCGCCCGGCGACCTGCCGCTGGCGGTGGCGCGGACGCCGTTCGGCCGCATCGGCCTCGCGATCTGCTACGACGGCAGCTTCCCGGAGACGGCGCGAGTCCTGAAGCTGCGCGGCGCCCAGCTGATCGCCCTCCCCACCAACTGGCCGGAGCAGGCGTCGGTGTCGCGCCGCCACCAGTCGATCGTGCGCGCCTTCGAGAACCACGTGCACTACGCCGCCTGCAACCGCGTCGGCCGGGAAGGGGGCTTCCGCTTCCCGGGCGGCAGCCAGGTGGTCGACTTCACCGGCACCGTGGTGGCGGCGGCGGAGGAGAACGAGCAGATGCTGCTCGCGGAGCTCGACCTGCCGGCCGCCGACCGCAATCGCGTCGTGCACCTGGCCGGCCGCTACGAGCTCGACCGGATCGCCCATCGCCGCCCGGAGCACTACGGCGCGATCGTCGAGCCCGCGGGCGGGAGCTGAGCGGTGCCGCTCCCGCTGCTGCTCGCGCTCGCCGCCGCGCACGAGGAGGAGCGCGTCGCCGTGGAGTTCGTGGTCACCGCGCCGGCGGCCACTCCCGCCGGCGCGAGCCTCTACGTCGCCGGCAACCTCGAGGAGCTGGGCGAGTGGCGGCCCGACGGAGTCGAGCTCGAGGCCGGCGACGACTCGCGCCACCGTGCGCGCGTCGTCGTGCCGCGCGACGCGCAGCTCGAGTTCAAGGTGACGCGCGGCACCTGGGCCGAGGTCGAGAAGGGCGAGGGCGGCGTCGAGATCCCCAACCGGCGCCATCGGGCCGAGGCGGACGCGACGCTCGAGATCGCGGTGGCGTCGTGGGCCGACGCCGGCGTCCGGTCGACCGTCACCGGGACGCTCGAGCGCCACCCCGGCTTCGGCGCGCGCAGCGGCCTGCGCGCCCGCCCGATCCACGTCTGGCTGCCCGATCTCTACGCGCAGCGGCCGGAGCTGCGCTTCTCGGTGCTCTACATGCACGACGGGCAGAACCTGTTCGACGCGACGCGCAGCTTCAGCGGCGGCGAGTGGCACGTCGACGAGACCTGCGACCGGCTGATGCGCGCCGGGGCGATCCGCCCGCTCATCGTCGTCGGCATCGAGAACACCCGCGACCGCATGGCGGAGTACACGCCGACCTCCGATGCGCGTCGTCCGATCGGCGGCCGCGCGGCCGAGCACGCGCGCATGGTGCTCGACGAGGTGAAGCCGTTCGTGGACGGCCGTTACCGGACGCTCTCCGATCGCGACCACACCTTCGTCGGCGGCAGCTCGCTGGGCGGCCTGGTCTCGCTCCACCTGCTGCACGCGCACGCCGACGTCTTCGGCGGCGCCGCCGCGCTCTCGCCGGCGCTCACGTGGGACCGCGAGTGGATGCGCCGCGAGTGGGAGCGCGCCCCGCCGCGGCTCCCCGTGCGGCTCTGGATCGACATCGGAACGCGCGAGGGGTCCCTCGACGCCGGACCCGGCGAGTCGGCGGGGATCCGCACGCGCGAGTGGATCGCGGGGCTGCGCGCCTTCGCGGCCACGCTCGAGCGCACCGGACTGCGCCGCGACGTCGACTTCGCCGCGCGCGAGATCGAGGGCGCCCGCCACACGGAGCGGGCGTGGGCCGCGCGGTTCGAGGAGGTTGCGCGCTTCCTGTTCGCCGCCCCGCCGGCGCCGGGAGAGACGCCGGCGCCGGCGGACGGCGGGGAACGGGCGGGCGACCGTTACTGACCCGAGCCCTGGGCGGCGCGCGCGGCGGGATTGACGGGTGACCCGTCGGCCGACATCTCCAGCAGGTGCGGCACCTTGAGCTTCTCCGGCGCGAACTTCCCGTTGAACGCGATGCCGCCCGGCAGCGGCGCGTAGAGCTCGATCGAGATCTGCGAGATCGACGAGTCGAAGCCGGGCACGAGCTGCTTCGTGCTCGGCGTGATGGTGGCGATGCAGAGCACCGGGCCGACGTCGTCCGGAACGTGGGCGAGCGGCTCCTGCTCGGCGGCGGCCGCGTCCCCGCCGGCCTCGTAGCCGCCCGCCTCGGCGGCGGCCGCCTCGCGCAGACCCATCATCGCGGTCTGGTGGTAGTCGCCGTGGTACCAGTCGAGCACCGCGTCCTTGTCCTCGAACCAGGCGAAGATCACCGCCTTGCGCGACTGGGTGAACGCCGTCTCGACGCCGATGCAGCCCGGCGAGGCCTTGAGCGCCTCGACCAGCTCGTTGCCGCCGGCGAGGCCGGCGGGCGGGCGCCCCGGCACGGCGTCCTGCGCGAGGAGCTGCGGGGCCGAGGGCGCCGCGGCGGCCGCGATCAGCGCGGCGCCCAGCGCGAGTGCGGGAGCGCGATTCATCGAGGATCTCCTGGCGGGATGAACGGGTGGTGGGGCCTCGTCCGCCCCGGTTCCGGCGGCGCGCCGTTTTCGCGCGCGGAATCGGGCGCGGCGCCGGCTCGGGAGGCTCAGCCCCGCACCTGGCGGAGCGCCGCCCGGAGGTCGGCGAAGAAGCGAAGCCACGCGAGCGCATGGTCGGTCGGGAGTTCGTCGCGTCGGGCCGCCTCCCGCACGGTGCGGAGCGCCGGGTCGTAGAGCAGCCGCTCGAGCCGCGGCCGGGACCGCGAGGCCGGATCGAGGGCGTCGGCCGTCCGGGCGCTCGCGACCTCGTCGCGCAGGAGCCGCAGCGCCTCGGCCCGGAAGCGATCGCGCGCCGCCGGCGCGAGGCCGGCGGCGTCCACCCCCTCCCCGTCGGCGACGCGGAGCGCGGCCTTCGCCGCGCGCAGCCTGGCCCGCGGGATCGCGGCGGAAACGCCGGCCGGGTCGGTGAAGAACGCCTCGATCCAGAGCTCGGCGGCGAACACCGTGGTCCCGCGCCGGTCGAGCAGGAACGCAACCTGGGCCGCCTCGATCGGCGACGCCGGCTCGCGCGCGCCCGACGCGAAGTCGGGCAGCTCCTCGGTCAGCCGCTGGAGCCTCTGCGCCCGCGCGATGGCCGGAGCCCGTCGACTGGTCGACTGCAGCTGATCGGTCACGCGCAACTCCGCGATCATCGCCTCGAACCGCCCGAGCTCCTCGAGCGCGACCGTGAGCGTGTCGCGCAGCCTGACGATCTCGTCGAGCGGCGTGGTTCGCTTCGCCCGCTGCAGCGTCTCGCGGATCCCTTCCGCGGCGCTTCCGGCCTCGCCGACCTCGAGGAGCAGCTCGGCCGCCCTCGTGACCGCCGGCAGCTCCTGCGGCGCACGCATCAGCGCCAGGAGCGTCTCGCGGCCCGCGGCCACGTCACCGGCATGGAGCTGCTCGAGCGCCAGCCCGCGCCGGAGATCGTCGGAGTCCGGCTCGAGGTCGAGCCCGGCGAGCAGCGTCGACCGCGCCTTCTCCGTCCGGCCGAGCCGCAGTTCCGCGATCGCCTTCGCGAAACGTGCGGACGTCGTCTCCGGGTCGAGCGCGAGGGTGCGGTCGAAGGCGGAGATCGCGCCCTCGAAGTTCCCGGAGCCGTCGCGCGCCCGGCCGAGCACGAGCCACGCCGCCGCCACCTCGGGATCGAGCGCCACCGTCGCTCCGGCGTGGTCGAGCGCCTCGTCCCAGCTCCCCACCCTCTCGTCGGTCAGCAGCACCGCGAGCTGCATCCGGATCAGGTAGTCCTGCGGGTGGCGGTCCGCCGCCTCGCGGAACAGCGCGATCGCCCGCTCGTTCCGATCGAACGACGCCAGGATGGAGCCGAGGAACGCCGCCGTGCGCGGCTCCTGGGTCCACAGCTCCGGGTCGTCGGCCATGGCGGCCAGCGAGTCGATGTCGGCCGGGATCGCGGCCCGGATCCGGATGCGCCAGGGATCGGGGTCGGCGATCTGCATCGCCCGCTGCATGCGCTCGAAGTCGCGTGGACCCCGGAAGCCGGAGGCGACGTACTGCACCCGCATCCACGCGAGCAGGAGGTCGCACACCGAGACCGCGTCGCTCCGGGTGCGGATCCAGGCGAGGACCGCGTCGTCGCTCATCGCGGAGAAATCGAGACCCCACTCGCGGAACTCCCGCTCGAAGGCGGCGTCGACCTCGTCCCACGGCCAGACGGTCCACTTCCCGATCAGCGAGCCGACGCGCTCCATCGCCGCGTCGTCGCGGGCGCGGGCGCGGCGCGCCTCCTCGGCGCGCGCGAGGCCGGAGGCAGCCTCGACGCGCAGCGCCGCCGCCGCCTCGCGCAGCTCGCGTCCCGGGTCGCCGGCGCTCGCCGCGGCCGCCGCCCCTTCGGCGGCGGCGAGCGCGGCGCGCCACTCTTCGACCGCCGCGGGCGCCGCGGGCGCCGCCCGCCGCGCCTCGTCGGCCAGCTCGCGGGCGTGGGCGAGCGCGTCGCGCACGGGGCCGGCTGCCTGCTCCCGCCGCGCGGCGCGCTGCCGCTCGGCGTTCAGCCATGCGCCGCCGCCGGCGGCGACGGCGAGCACGACGGTGGCCGCCAGCGCCACCGTGAGGCGGCGGGCGCGCCGCTCCTCGGCGACGCGCGCGCGCGCGGCCGCGGCGTCCAGCTCGGCCCGATGGGCGCGCTGCTGCAGCTCCACGCGGTGGTCGGCGACCGCCTCGGCCACCTCCGAGGCCTCGCGCGGCCGCGCCTCGCGGTCGGAGGCGAGGCAGCGGCGCGCAAGCGCGACCAGCTCCGGGTCGGCCCCGCACTCCGCGAGCCGCGCGTGCGCCGGACCGAGCCGCGCGGCGCGCGCGGCGGAGAGGATCTCCTGCACGTCGCCGGTGTAGGGCGGCTTCCCGGTGAGGATCTCGCACAGCATCGCGCCGAGCGCGAAGACGTCGCAGCGGGCGTCGATCCGCGCCGACTCGCCGCGCGCCTGCTCCGGCGGCATGTAGGCGAGCGTGCCGAGCACCGAGCCCGCCTGCGAGAGCGGGTGGGGCGACGAGCCGCGCGCCGTGGCGACCACCGGCGTCGAGATCGCGTCGGTGACGACGGCGGCGCCTCCGTCGGGCTCGGAACGCCCCATCACCTTGGCGAGCCCCCAGTCGGCGACCTGCACCTCGCCGAAGGCGCCCACCATGACGTTGGCCGGCTTGAGGTCGCGGTGGATCACGCCGCGCGCGTGGGCGTAGGCGACGGTCTGGCAGACCTGCTCGAAGACCGCGAGCCAGCGCGAGAGATCGGCCGGGGGGTCGCTCCGCCCCTCGAGCAGCTCCGCGAGCGTGCGCCCCTGGATCAGCCGCATCGCGAAGAAGGGGCGGCCGTCGGGGGCGTGGCCCATCTCGTGCACCGGCACCACGCCGGGGTGCTCGAGCTGGCCGCCGATCTGCGCCTCCTCGACCAGGCGGCGCGCGAGGCTCGCGTGCCCGCGGTGCTCCGGCTTGAGGAGCTTGATGGCGACGTCGCGCCCCAGCTCCACGTCCCGGCCGCGCAGGACCACGCCGACCCCGCCGCGGCCGATCTCCCCCTCGACGCGGTAGCGCGCCGAGATCTCGGGAGCCTCCTGCGCCGCGCCGTCCGCCTCCGTCGGGGGCGCGCCGAAGGCGACGGCCAGCAGGCCGTCGACCACGCGATCCTCGGGTTCGTCCGCGTTCATGGGGTCCTCGGGAGTCGGCCGGGCGGCGCGGCTTGCGACCGCGTCACCGTCAGTCGGCGAGCAGGCGCGCGAGCTCCTCGCACTGGCGCGCGATCGCGCCGGGGGTCGCCCCTGGTTCGTGGAACTCGACGGTTTCGCGCAGCGCTTCCAGGAATTCCCGTCGGGCGCGGGCGTAGTCGTGGTGGAGCTCGGCGGCGTCGACCCCCCACTCCACGGCGAGGTCGCGGATCGGCACGTCTTCGCCGAAGCGGCGCCGCAGGAGCTCCACGCGACGCACCGCCGCGGCGCCGGCGGCGGCCGCCTTGCGCGCCTGCAGCGCGGCCGCCTCGCGCAGCAGCGACTGCGCCCAGGCGCGATCGAACGCCCGCGACAGCGTCGGGTCGTCGGCGGGGATCGCCTCGAGCCGCACGTCGGCCGCCGCCGCGCGATCGGGCCGCGCCGACTTCTCCTCGAGGCGCCGGGCGACGTTGCGCGCCACGCCGTAGAGGAAGGCCCGGAAACCGCTGGGCGCCCGCGAGGAGTCGGCGCGTTCGAGCGCGCCGCCGGGGCGGAGGCACTCCACGAAGACCTCCTGCACCGTGTCGTCGATCTCCTGCTCGCGCGGGCCGCCTCGCCAGCGCGCCGCGAAGTAGGCCCGCAGCGGTCCGGCGTAGCGGCGCGCAAACTCGGCGCGCTCGCGATCGGCGCCGGCGGCCGCCGCCCGGATCACCGACCAGCAGGTGGACGCCGACGGTTGCATCGCTCGGCGGCGCGGAGGATCCGCGCCCTCACTTCTTCGGGATCGCCACGAAGACGCTCTCGCGACCCTTGACGAAGATCTGCTTGCAGAGCGCGTTCAGCTCGGCGACGGTGATCTTCCCGTAGGTGGCCTTGTAGTTGCGCAGCTCGTCGAAGGTCTCCGGCCGCGAGTGCGCCGCCTGCAGCGCGTCGAACCAGAGGCTGTCGTCCTTGAGCGCGGTGTCGACGTCGCCGAGGTGGGCGGTGCGCAGGCGGTCGAGCTCGGCCTGGGTGATGCCCTTGGATCCGAGCGTCTCCATCGCGAGCGTGCACGCCTTCGTCAGCTCGTCGACCTTGGCCGGGTCGACCTGGACATCGAGCGTCACCCAGCCGAGCCCCTTCCAGGTGTCGCTGCCCCACACGCCGGCGTTGGGCGAGTAGGCGCCGCCGCGCTTCTCCCGGATCTCGATGCGCAGGCGGTCCATCACGACGTCCTGCAGGAGCTCGAGCCGGCGCCCGGCCGCCGGGTCGAGGCGGTCGGTGGCGGGATAGACCACGTGGATGAGCGCGCTCTGGTCGCCGCTCTCGACCGTGTGCTTCTCCCGCAGGCCGGTCCGGAGCGCGGCGACCGAGCGGCGCGAGTCGTGGTTCTGCACGGCGCGCCGGGGCGGCAGCCGCGAGAAGGTCGAGTAGACGGCCTTCTCCAGCTTGAGCGCATCCACGCCGACCGCCGTGATCGTGATCGGTCCGTCGAGCTGGGACTTGAGGAAGCTCTTCACGTCGTCGAGGGTGACCGCCTCGGCGGCCGCCTGCGACGGCGGGGTCAGCCGGCGCTCGCCGCCGTAGAGCTGCTCGCGGAACTTCCCCAGGAGCGAGTGGACGCTCTCCTTCCCCTCCTTCGGCTTGAGCTTCTCGCCGATCTGCTTCCGGAACTCGTCGAACGGCTCCTGCCGCAACCCGGGGTCGGTGAGGTAGGCGCAGATCACCTCGAAGGAGCGCTTGACGTCGCCGCCGCCGAACGCCGCACCCGAGAAGATGCAGGCGTCGCCCTGCACGCTGAAGTGGACGCCGCCGCCGGCCGCGCGCACGGTCTCCCAGTCGTTCTTCCCCAGCCCGCAGCGCAGGAAGACCTGGTCGGCGATCCACGCGACTTCCTGCCGGCCCGGGTCGAGCGCGAGCGCGCCCTCGCCGACGCGCACCTCCCACCGCCCGAACGAGAAGCCGCCGCCTCCCTCCGACCGCTTGTACTTGCACTTCACGCCGTTCTTCAGCGTGATGTCGACGACGCGCAGGTCGTCCATGCGGTGGACGGTCGCGGTCGGATCCTTGACCACGTCGGGCGTCCCGTAGGCGTAGGCGCCCGGATCGACCTTCTTCCCCTCCGGTTTCGCCGCCTCGTTCCCGGCGGAGGTCGTGCCGTCGCCCGGCTCGTCCTCGCCGCCCGCGGCGCCCGCCTTCGCCGTGACGTCCGCGCCGGCGGCGAGCGGCTGGTCGAGGCTCGTCGCGCGCGCCGCGTTCCAGATTTCCATCAGCTCGGCGCCCGGGTCGGCGCCCAGCTTGATCCCTCCCTGCGTGAAGATCACCAGCTCGCCGCGGCCCCACTCGTCCTGGTACGCCTTCGTCGCGGCCTCGACGGTGAGGCCGCGCGTGCCGGGCTTGAACGTCTCCTTGTGGGCGCGGTCCTCCATCGGGACGTAGCGCTCGTTGCACGCGCTGATGATCTCGTGCACGTACTCGAAGCTGTGCCGCGGCGGAAAGAGGGGACGCGGCACCAGCGTGCGGTCGAACTGCACGAACGCCTTGCGGAACTCGTCGGCGGTGAAGCCGCTCCCGAGGATGCGGCGAAGCTCGCGCTCCGCCGCCATCAGCGCCTCCTTCCACTTCGCCGTGTCGCAGCGCACCATCAGCGCCGGCCCCTCGACCAGGTTCTGCACGAACTCGAGCTCCTCGACCTCGATGGAGGAGATGCCCCGGTACGGAAGCTTGTCGCTCTCCTGGCGGGCGTCGAAGCGCTCGTTCGCCATGCTGTGACCCACGCTCGCGGCCACGCTCGCGGCGCGCGTGGCGGCGTTGTCGGGGCGATCGGGGCGGGGCCGCAGCCTCGCGATGGTGATCGTCGAGGACTCGGCGCCCGGCAGCTCGAGCGCGAACCCCTTCCGGGCGAACGTCGGGCGTCCGAGGTCGGGTCGCGCGGGCGGCGGATCCTTCGGCACGGGGATCGTGCCGAGGTGCGTCTCGATCAGCTCGGTCGGATCGAGCGTCCCGAGGTCACCGACCACGATGAAGGTCATGTGCTCCGGCCGGTACCACCGCCGGTAGAAGGCGAGGCACGCCTTGGAGTTGAACTTCGCCCGCACCTCCTGCACGCCGATGGGGAGGCGCTTCGGCACGAGCGTGCCGTCGAGCACGTGCTCGAGCAGGCTGACGAAGCCGCGGAACGGCGCGGTGTCGCGGTCGCGCTGCTCGGCGTTGATGACCCCTTTCTCGGCCTGGACCTCCTTCTCCTCCATCTTGAGCCCGCACGCCACGTCGCGGAACCAGAGCATCGACTTCTTCAGCCGCTCCGGCTCGACGTCGGGCAGGTCGAGCTCGTAGACCGTCTCCTCCATCGCCGTGTGGGCGTTCACGTCATGGCCGAACTTGATGCCCTGGGCGTTGAAGGTCGCGACCAGCGTCCCGGCCTTGAAGTTGGTCGTGCCGTTGAACGCCATGTGCTCGACGAAGTGCGCCATCCCCAGCTCGGCGTCGGTCTCCACCAGGCTGCCGACGTTCACGTGCAGGCGCAGCAGGATCTGCTTCTTGGGCTCGCTGTTGCTGACCCACGCGTACCGCATCCCGTTCTTGAGCGCGCCGAACGTGATCTTGGGGTCGGGCGCGAGGTCGGAGATCTCGTGCTCCCACTTGCGCGGCTCGACGGTGCGCTCGGGAGCCTTGGACGACCGCGCCTGCGCGAGGGTCGCCGGGCTGAGGACGACGAGCGAAACGGCGGTCAGGATCGCGCGCATGACTCCTCCGTGCGGACCTCCGCGACGGACCGGTCCGCGGCGGTGGAGCGCCGCCGCGGCGCGGCCGAGGCTAAGTCCGATCCATTCCCGAAGCACTACCGCGACCGGCGGCTCCACCGTCGCGGGAGCTCCCTGCCGGCGGCCGGAGAGCCGTTGGGACGACCGCCCCGTCGCGCGGTTCCCTTGCGAACGCAACTCCGGCCACGGTCGTTCATCGGAAGCGCGGATGGTGAACATAGGCATTGTCCCCCGTCCACGGGAGATCCCCGGCGCTTCGTCCGCCGGAATCCGCGACCCATAATCCCCGTCCGTCGTATCTGTCGCCCGACGGTACGAGTCCCCGCACCGCCTCGCGGCGGTGCTTTCGAGCAACCGGAGGACCTTCATGCTCACGAGGACGTGGCTGGCCGGAGCGGTGGCGATGGCTTTCGCGGTGCCGGCGGCGGAACCGCTCCCGGCCCAGGCGGAGGCCGAATCGAAAGTCTCGACCGGCAAGGTGGGCGAGAAGATGCCCGCGTTCACGGCCAAGGTGATGCGAGGCGACAAGAGCGTCGACTTCGACTCGACCAAGAACGGCAAGACCACCGTCTACTTCACGGTGGGAGTGACCTGCCCCGCGACGGGGCCCTACGTCTCGCGCTACGTCGCGTTGGAAGCGACCTACATGCCCAAGGAGGTCGACTTCGTCTACCTGTACGTCAACAGCGTGGGCGAGTCGGCGGCCGAGAAGCAGAAGTTCCACAAGGCCAGCAGGTTCGCCGGCGCGCTCCTCAATGACGAGGCTTCGGCGATCGCCAAGAAGCTCGCCGCCACCAAGACGGGCGAGGCGCTGATCGTCGACAAGAACGGCAAGGTGCTCTATCGCGGCGGCATCGACGACGAGCGCAACGATCCGGCCAAGGTCAAGGTAAAGCACGTCACGCGGGCGCTTGACGAGATCCTGGCCGGCAAGCCGGTCACCGCGCCGTCGAACAAGGACGTCTTCGGTTGAGGCGTGAAGTCCTGAACGCTGCCGGTCGGCAGCGATCGAACCGAGGATCCCGACCGCGGGGAGGCGACGAGCCTCCCCGCGGTGCTTCCGGGCGCCGTCGCGGCGGCGCGGCTCCCGCCGGGACCGGGCTCAGTCGAGCAACGCGCCGCTGCTGTCGCCGAAGCTCTCGGCCGCGACGCCCATGCGCCGGAGCAGCGACACGTAGAGGTTGCACAGCGGCGTGGGAGGCGGGAGGGCGAGGTGGCCCCCGTGCGGGAGCGGGGCCAGCCCGGTCGGGTCGCCGCCCCGTCCCGCGAGCAGCAGCGGCAGGTCGTTGGGATCGTGCGCGTTCCCGTCCTTGAGCGCCGACCCGAACAGCACCATCGACTGGTCGAGGAGCGTCCGGCCCCCGCCCTCGTCGATTCCCCGCATGCGCTCGACCATGCGCGCGAACTGCGCGACGTGCCAGCGGTTGATCCGCTGGTACTGCTCCGTCTTCTCGGGGCGGTTCTCGTGGTGGGAGAGCTCGTGGTGGCCCCCCTTCACCCCTTCGAGGAAGCTCATGTCGATGCCCGACACCGCGTTCCCGAACATGAACGTCGCGACCCGGGTCGTGTCGGTCTGGAACGCGAGCACCAGGAGGTCGAGCATCAGCTCCACGTGCTCCGGATGGTGGCGCGGCACGCCCGGCGCCGGCCGTCGCGCGGGGTCGACGTCGCCCTCGCCGCCGGCGCAGCGGTCGATGCGCCGCTCCAGATCTCTCAGTGAGTCGAGGTACTCGGCGAGCTTGCCGCGGTCGGCGACCGCGAGCCGGCCCTCGAGCTGGCGAGCGTCCTCGCGCACGACGTCGAGGACGCTCGCCTCGCGCCGCGCCTCGCGCAGCTCCGCCGACCGGAACAGCCGGTCGAACGCCAGCCGCGGGACGATCTCCTTGGTGCAGGGCGTGGTGGCGCTCGACCACGAGACGTGGCCGCCGTACACCGTCGTGTAGCCCATGTCCTCCATCGGCCGCACCGGCTCGGTGCCGAGTTCGAGCGACCTCAGCGGCGTCCGGCCGTCGAGCGCCTGCGCGGCGACCTGGTCCATCGAGACGGCGTTGCTCAGGTCGCGACCGCCGGTCCGGCGGATGCGGGCGCCGGTCAGGAAGGGAGCGGTCTTGGCGTAGTGGCCGTCGCCGTCGCAGCTGTTGCCGTTGCGCAGGCCGGTGAGCACGAGCACCTCCCGCTTCACCGGCGCGAGCGGCAGGAGCGAGGGGGTGAGCTCGTAGTCGGGTCCGGGCGCGACCGGGTTCCACGCCGGCGGCCAGGCGCCGTTGGCCATGTAGAGCACCGCCAGCCGGACCGGACGCCCGGCCTCGGGGGGCGCCCGCAGCGGCGGCAGCGCTCGCGCGAGCGACTCGAGCCACGGGAGCGCGACCACGGCTCCCGCGCCGCGCAACAGCGTGCGTCGCCCGATCCCGCGCGATTCGCCCGTCATCGAGCTCCTCCGGCCGACGCGGCGGCCGTCCCCCGGTCCCTTCGCCCGCCTCGCGCCCGCCGCGACCACGGGGCCAGTCGCATGATCAGTCGCATGAAAGGTAGCGGAACGGCCGGCTCGTGACGACCCCGTCGACGAAGGCGGAGAAGCGGAAGCCGTCGCCCTTCGCCCGAGCGACGATCTCTTCTACGAGCGGCTCGTCGGTGAACTCCATCGGCCGCCCCACGGCGAAGACGAGCAGCCGTCGGGTGAGCGTGCGCAGGAAGTCGTCCTTGCGCGCGAGCAGGTACTCCTTCACGGCGATCGCGCCGGCAAGCTCGCTGCCGTCGGGGAGGCGTGCGTGCGGGTCGATCGGCAGCCCGTCGTCGGTCTGCTCCCGCCAGCCGCCGATCGCGTCGTAGCTCTCGAGCGCGAAGCCGATCGGATCCATCCGCTCGTGGCAGCCGGCGCACGCCGGGTCGCGCCGGTGCATCTCGAGGCGGGCGCGCAGGGAGAGCTTGTCGGCCTGGCGGTCGTCCTTGGGCAGCGCCGGCACGTCGGCCGGCGGCGGCGGCGGCGGATCGTCGAGCAGCGTCTCGAGGACCCACTTCCCGCGCAGCACCGGGCTGGTGCGCAGCGGGAACGACGTGATCGTGAGGACGCTGCCCATGCCGATCAGCCCGCCGCGCCGGCGATCGGGCAGCTCCACCCGCCGCATCGGGCCCGGCCCGACGCCGGCGATGCCGTAGTGCCTGGCCAGCCGCTCGTCGAGGTAGGTCGAGTCGCAGTCGAGCAGCTCGAGCACGCTGCGGTCCTCGCGCACGATCGCCTCGAAGACGCGCGCGGTCTCCTCGTAGAACGGCTCGCGCAGCGCCAGGCCGTAGAACGCGTTGAAGCGGCGGATGTCGACGGCGACCGTGAGCACCTCGCCGAAACGCAGCCACTGCGCGGCGAAGCGGTCGGCCAGCGGGCGTGCGGCGGACGCCGACAGCAGGCGGCGCGCCTGGGCCGCGAGCATCGCGGGCTCGCGCAGGCGGCCGCCGCGCGCGAGATCGAGCAGCTCGGCGTCCGGCAGCGTCGAGCCGAGGAAGTAGGAGAGCCGCGTCGCCAGCTCGAAGTCCGTGAGCGGCCGTACTCCTCCCTCCTCGCGCGCCGGATCTCCCGTCTCCACGCGGAAGAGGAAGTGCGGAGAGAGGAGGATCGAGCGCACGACCGTCCCGAGCGCCTCGGTCGCGGGGCGTCCGGCGGAGATCTCGCCGGCGAAGAGGCGCATCCGCGCCGCGACCTCCTGCTCGGCGGGCGGCCGCCGGAACGCGCGCTCGAGCAGCGGCGCGGCGATCGCGCGGGCGGCGCGCGCGTCGAGGACCCCGCCGGCCGCGAGCGCCGGCGCGAGCAGCGCCTCGCGCGCCGCGTCGTCGGCGAGCAGCCGCCGCACGATCTCCCGGCCGGCGTCGTCGTACTTCTCGATCAGCATCGGAGCGAACGTCATCGCGTCGCCGATGTCGTCGAAGCCGTGGGCGACCGGATCGGCGGGGAACGTCGCCGCGGAGTCGTACGCGACGCCGAGCAGGCTGCGGATCGTGCGGTCGAACTCGAAGCGGCCGAGGCGCCGCAGCGTGACGCGCCCGGGGTCGAGCTCCTCGCCCGGCTCGGGATGGGCGAGGAGGTGGCGCAGCCCTCCGGCGAGTCGGGCGCG
>Ga0187893_10010487_pt1 | contig 13779 bp, 13 predicted proteins | sample MA1701074metaG_FD_139574 | JGI IMG/M metagenome (GOLD analysis project Ga0187893, IMG submission 139574) | White microbial mat communities from a basaltic lava cave in the Kipuka Kanohina Cave System on the Island of Hawaii, USA - MA170107-4 metaG ...
CATCCCGATGCGGTCTCGGCCGCGCGGGGCGTCGGCCAACCCTTCGACGGCTCGAAGGTCAAGCTCCGGCTCACGGCGCCGCCGAGCTTGTGCAGTTCGACGAGCCCGGGGATGTCGCGTCCCGTGCCGAGACAGCCCGAGGCCGACAACACCGGGTTGGCGAACCGAAGGCCGTTCAGATCGACGGCGAGGGATGGTCTCATCTGTCGAAGGTCCGAGCCCGAGCCGTTCGGACGCGGTCGCTCATCCCGGCCACGTGCCGACCACGGGGAACCCCTCCGGAGGGGTCGGCGCCAGTCGAGGCTGATCGCCGAGCCAGCGGTCCCACAGGATCCTGGCGGGGTTGAAGACGGGACCTTCCGTGCAGACGCGGAGGTTGTCGAACCCGGTGCCGTCCTTGCGAACCACCGGGATCGTGCACGTGAAGCAGAGCCCGATGCCGCAGGCCATCTCCTCCTCGACCGCGATCTGCGACGGGATGTTGCGATCCATACAGAACTCGGCCAGCCCTCGCAGCGTCGACCTCCGTGCCGCCGCGTAGATCACCTGGGCACCGGTCGACTCGACCACACCGGGGAGCGCGTCGAGCACCGTGCCGCGCTCACCGAGGCTCCCGTCCTCGGTCGTGATCGTGATCGTCTGCGACAGACGCTTGCCCTCGATGGGTTTGTACACGCGCTCGTTGTCCTCGGCGCCGACCAGCATGTCGACGCGTTTGCCGCGCGCTCGGAGCTCCTGGGCGAGGAAGAAGATCGGAGCGGCGCCGTGTCCCTCCGACACGAGCAGGCACGTGTTCAGGCGGGCCGGGTACGCGAACGCCTTGCCCAGGGGCCCGATCACGTCGAGGAACTGATGCGCCTTGACCTCGGCGAGCCAGCTCGTCCCCGGCCCCTTGGGATCGAACGCGAACTCCAGCGTGCCGGCCCAGCCGCCGCGCCGGGAGGCCTGCGAGATCGAGAAGTGGCGCCGCAGCAGGAACGTCCGCCCCTCGGGCATCGCGATCGAGACGAACTGGCCCGGCCGGACCCGATCGGCCACGCCGGGTGCCACGATCGTGACCGATTGGTAGGCGCCGAGACGCCGCGAGTTCAGCACCTCGGCCCGGACACGTTTCACCGCGTCGCTCCGGCCCGATCCGCGGCCAGATCCAAGCGTGGTTGGATCGCCACGCGGCTGCGCGCGAGCGCATGCAGCTCCTGGATCGAACGCGGCTCGCCGGGATCGCCGCGCAACGCCTCGATACCCCGCAGGGCGGCGAGCACGCCCGGGAGCGTCGTGATGCACGGGATGCCGGCCTGCGCTGCGGCCGTGCGGATCTGGCGTCCGTCGGTCCGCGGACCCGAGCCGAAGGGCGTGTTCACGACCAGGTCCACCTCGCCGCCGTGGATCAGGTCCACCACCGAGCGTCCGCCCTCGGAGACCTTCGCCACCCGCGTGACCGCGACGCCCGCCCGCTCGAGCACCGCCGCGGTGCCGCGGGTCGCGAGGAGCCGGAACCCCAGGTCGGCCAGGCGCTTAGCCGGATACAGGACCGCGCGCTTGTCGCGGTTGGCGACCGAGATGAACGCCGTGCCTTCCCTGGGGAGCGAGGTCCCGCTCGCACCGAGCGCCTTGGCCAGCGCGCGTCCCGGCAGCACGTCCACCCCCATGACCTCGCCGGTGGAGCGCATCTCGGGTCCGAGGACGGTATCCGCACCGGGGAAGCGACCGAACGGGAGGACCGCGGCCTTGACCGCCGTGTACGGGAGGTGCAGGTACCGACGGGCATCGCCGGGGATCATGCCTTCCTCCTCCAACTCCGCGAGCGTTCGGCCGAGCAGGACGAGCGTCGCGATCTTCGCGAGCGGCACGCCGGTGACCTTCGAAACGAACGGGACGGTCCGCGAGGCTCGGGGGTTGGCTTCGAGCACCCAGATCCGCTCGTCCTTGCTCGCCAGCTGCAGGTTGATCAGGCCGCGCACGCCGAGCCGCCGGGCGATCGTCGACGTGATCGCCTCGACCTGCTCGAGCTCCTCCTCGGACAGCGTCGCGGGGGGGATCACGCACGAGGAATCCCCCGAGTGGACGCCGGCCTCCTCGATGTGCTCCATCACGGCCCCGATGAACACGTCGCGTCCGTCGGCGATCGCGTCGACGTCGATCTCGATCGCGCCCTCGAGGAAACGGTCGATCAGGATCGGATGGTCCGGGCTCGCCCGGGCCGCGGACGCGACGAAGCGCTCGAGCTCTCGCTCCTCGTACACGATCTCCATCGCGCGCCCGCCCAGCACGTAGGAGGGCCGGACCACCACCGGGAACCCGATGCGCGACGCGATCGCCCGGGCCTCCGCCGGATCTCGAGCCTCGCCGTGCGGCGGCGCGGAGATCTCGAGCTCACGCAGCACCCCCGCGAACTTCGCTCGGTCCTCGGCCAGGTCGATGGAGCTCGCGGGGGTGCCGAGGACGCGGAAGCCCGCGGCCTCGATCTCGTGCGCGAGGCGGAGGGGCGTCTGCCCACCGAACTGACAGATGACGCCGACGGGCTGCTCTGCCGCGCACACGGCGAGGACGTCCTCGACGGTGAGCGGCTCGAAGTACAGACGCGCGCTCGTGTCGTAGTCCGTCGAGACGGTCTCGGGGTTCGAGTTGATCATGACGGCCTCATATCCGGTCTCGGCGAGGGCGTACGCGGCGTGCACGCACGCGTAGTCGAACTCGATCCCCTGACCGATCCGGTTCGGTCCGGCCCCGACGATCACGACCCGAGGACGCTCGGCCGGGGTGACCTCGTCCTCCTCCTCGTACGCGGAGTAGTGGTACGGCGTCCGCGCGGGGAACTCGCCGGCGCACGTGTCCACGGTCTTGAAGACCGGCCGCACTCCCAGCGCGGATCGTCGAGCCCGCACGTTCGCTTCGTTCGAGCCCGTCAGCGACGCGATCCGTGGATCCGAGATCCCCGCGCGCTTCGCATACAGGAGGTCTTCGCCGGTCAGATCATCGAGCGGACGACCTTCGATCGCACGCGCCTCGTCCACCACTTGCGCGATCTGATCCACGAACCACGGATCGATCGCCGACGCCTCGGCCACCTCTTCGACCTCGTGGCCCGCCATCAGCGCCGCCTCAACGAGGTGGAGGCGTCGCTCACTCGGGATCCGGAGCCGATCCAGGGCGACGGGGTCGAGGTGAGCGGGGGCTCGTCGGCGACCGGAGGGAGCCGACGGAGCGAAGCGCCCCCCGCGAAGCTCGACCCCGCGGTCCCCCAGGTCAGCACCCGCAACCTCCAACGAGCGCCAGGCCTTGCCGAGTGCCTCCTTGAAGGTGCGCCCGATCGCCATGACCTCCCCAACCGACTTCATCGTCGAGGTGAGGGTCGGATCTGCCTCCGGGAACTTCTCGAACGCGAACCGCGGCACCTTGACGACGACGTAGTCCAGGGACGGTTCGAACGCCGCGGGGGTCATGCCGGTGATGTCGTTCACGATCTCGTCGAGCGCGAACCCCACCGCCAGGAGCGCCGCGATCTTCGCGATGGGGAAACCCGTGGCCTTGGAGGCGAGCGCGGACGAGCGCGAGACGCGCGGGTTCATCTCGATCAGGACCCGCCGGCCGGTCCGCGGGTCGACCGCGAACTGGATGTTCGAGCCGCCCGTCTCCACGCCGATCGCGCGGATGCAGGCGAGCGCGTCGTCGCGCATCCGCTGGTACTCGACGTCGGTGAGCGTCATCGCCGGTGCGACCGTGATCGAGTCACCCGTGTGCACGCCCATCGGGTCGACGTTCTCGATCGAGCAGACCACGACCGCCTGGTCGGCACCATCGCGCATCACTTCGAGCTCGAACTCCTTCCACCCCGCGATCGACTCCTCGACCAGGATCTCGGTCACCGGGCTGATCTCGAGGCCCCGGGCCGAGAGCGCTCGCAGCTCCGCCGGATCGGCCGCGAAGCCGCTCCCTCCGCCGCCGAGCGTGAACGAGGGCCGAACGATCACCGGGAACCCGATCTCCGCTCCGATCGCCAACGCCTCCTCGAGCGTGCGCGCGATGCCGGCCCTGGGCACGTCGAGGCCCGCCTCGAGCATCGTGCGGCGGAACCCGCTGCGATCCTCGGCGCGACGGATCGCCTCGAGGCCGGCGCCGATCAGCCGAACGCCGAGACGGTCGAGGTCGCCCGACTCGGCGAGCGCGACGGCCAGGTTGAGCGCGGTCTGCCCGCCGAGCGTCGGCAGGAGCGCGTCCGGTCGCTCGCGCTCCACGATCCGCAGCACCGAATCGGCGGTCAGCGGCTCGATGTAGGTGCGATCGGCGAACTCGGGGTCGGTCATGATCGTCGCCGGGTTCGAGTTGACGAGGGATACGTGGTACCCCTCGCGCCGGAGCACCTTGCAGGCCTGCGTGCCCGAGTAGTCGAACTCGCACGCCTGGCCGATCACGATCGGCCCGGAGCCGATGACGAGGATGCGCTCGATGTCGGTCCGCCTAGGCACCCATCAACCCCCGAAACTCGTCGAACAGCCCGAGTGCGTCGTGGGGGCCCGGGGCGGCCTCCGGGTGGTACTGGACCGAGAGCGCAGGAACGTCGAGGCACCGGAACCCCTCGAGCGTGCCGTCGTTCAGGTTCCAGTGCGTGAGGTCAGCCCTCCCGACGGTCGTGTGCGCGAGGGTCCCCTCGCGGGCGAAGCCGTCGGGATCGACGGCGAACCCGTGGTTGTGGGTGGTGATCTGGACGTGCCCGGTGCGCCGGTCCTGCACCGGTTGGTTCACGCCGCGGTGCCCGAACAGCATCTTGTACGTGCGTCCCCCCATCGCCAGACCGAGCAGCTGGTGACCGAGACAGATCCCGAAGACCGGCAGACGGCCGAGGAGCCGGCGGGCCGCGTCGACGCCGTAGACGGTCGCGGCCGGATCGCCAGGCCCGTTGGACAGGAACGCTCCGTCGAACCCGCCGCGGAGCACCTCGGCCGCGGGCGTGTCTGCCGGCACCACCGTCGCCTCGATCCCGGCGGCCGCGAGGCGCCGCAGGATGTTGCGCTTGAGACCGAAGTCGTACGCCGCCACGCGGAACACCGGACCGCGCGACGTCGCCGCGGACCCGACGAGCTCGCGCGCCTCATAGGGTTCGGCGACGCTCACCCCCCTCGCGAGATCCGCCCCGACCATGCCGGGCCGACCGCGCAGGCGTTGCACGAGAGAGCCGGGATCCAGATCGACAGAGGAGATCCCGCAGCGCATCACCCCGTGCTCGCGCAGTCGCCGAGTCAGCCGTCGCGTGTCGACGCCCTCGAGCCCGACGACGCCGGCGGCCTCGAGCTCATCATGGAGGGTCCCGGTCGCCCGCCAACTGGACGCTCGCCGGGAGGCCTCGCGCACGACGAACCCGGCGACCTGGATACGACCGGACTCGGGATCCAGGGCGTTGGTCCCGTAGTTCCCCTCGTGCGGCGCCGTCATCGCGACGACCTGCCCCGCGTAGGAGGCGTCGGTCAAGACCTCCTGGTAGCCGGTCATCCCGGTGTTGAACACGGCCTCGCCGAACGCCTCTCCCCCCGCGCCGAACGCCGTGCCCCGGAACACCGAACCGTCCTCGAGCGCGAGCAGGGCGGCGGGGCCCCGCGTCACCGCTGCGCCTTGCCGTCGGCGACCACGTGCGAGCCCCGGTAGACGGTGTGTACCACACGGCCCCGGAGTCGCCGGCCCGAGAACGCGGAGTTCCGGCTCCTCGACGCGAACGGCGGCTCCACCGTCCACTCGGCCGCGGGGTCGAACACCACCAGGTTCGCGGGGCGTCCCGGCTCGATCGGTCCGCCGTGCTCGCCTGCGCCGAGGATCCGCGCGGGGGCGGTCGACATCGCCTCGATCGCGCGGGACAGTGGCATCGTTCCCGGCTCGACCAGATACGTCAGGACGGCGGCCAGCGCCGTCTCGAGCCCGATCGTCCCGAACGGCGCCTGGTCGAACTCCGCCTCCTTCTCCTCGATCGCGTGGGGCGCGTGGTCGGTCGCGATCGCGTCGATCGTGCCGTCGGCGACGCCGGCCCGCAGCGCCGCACGGTCCTCGGGCGTCCGCACCGGCGGGTTCACCTTGACGTTCGTGTCGTAGGTCACGAGGTCCTCGTCGCTGAAGGCGAGGTGGTGGGGCGTCACCTCGGCGGTGACGCGGAGCCCATCGGCCTTCGCCGCCCGAACCATCTCGACCGACCGGGCCGCCGAGAGATGGCACAGGTGCAGCCGGCCGCCGGACAGTCGCGCCATCGCGATGTCGCGAGCGACCACGACCTCCTCGGTCTCGCGCGGCTGACCGGCGAGCCCGAGCGACGCGGAGAGCAGCCCCTCGTGCATCTGCCCGCCCTCGGCGAGCGACGCGTCCTCGCAGTGCTCCGCGACCACGATCCCGTCGAAGATCCGTGCGTACGTGAGCGCATTCCGAAGCACCCGTGCCGACGGCACGCATCGCCCGTCGTCGCTGAAGAACCGCACCCCCGCCTCGACCATCTCGCCGATCTCGGCCATCTCCGCGCCCTCGAGCCCGCGGGTGATCGCTCCCACGGGCAGGACGTCGCAGAGGCCGGCGACGCGCCCGAGCGCACGCACCTCATGGATCACGGCCGCGTTGTCGGCCACCGGATCGGTGTTGGCCATCGGGGCGACGGCCGTGTATCCGCCGACGGCCGCGGCCCGGCACCCGCTCTCGACGGTCTCCTTGTCCTCTCGCCCGGGCTGCCGAAGGTGCGCGTGCAGGTCGACGAGCCCCGGCGCCAGGACCAACCCGTCGCACTCGAGCACCGTCTCCCGCGGGCCCGCGTCGCTCGCGATCACGACCCCGTCCTGGACGACGACGTCGGCCACCTCGTCCCGACCGGTGCTCGGGTCCACCACACGAGCCGAGCGGAACCGGAGCCGATCGGGTGTCGCCTCAGACATCCGCCGCTCCCCCGTCCGAGGCCTGACCGGCGAGCAACAGGTACAGCAAGGACATCCGAACGGCGATCCCGTTCGTGACCTGTTCCTCGATCACGGAACGCGGGAGATCCGCGACGTCCGAATCGATCTCGACCCCGCGGTTCATCGGCCCCGGGTGCATCACGAGCGCCGGGTCCGGGAGCATCGTGACGCGTTCGCGCGTGAGCCCGAACAGCCGCGCGTACTCGCGCACGCTCGGGAAGTACTGCTGGCGCTGACGCTCCCTCTGGACGCGGAGCAGGTAGCACACGTCTAACTTGGGCAGGACCGACTCGACATCGTGACTCACCTGCACGCCCCATGCCGTCGCGTCGGGCGGGATGAGCGTCGGCGGGCCGACGAGCGTGGTCTCGGCTCCCATCTTCGCCAGGGCGAGGGACAGCGACCTGGCCACCCGCGAGTGCAGGACGTCCCCGACGATCGCCACCCGCAACCCTTCGATGCGTCCGAGCCGGTCGCGCATCGTGTAGAGGTCGAGCAGCGCCTGCGTCGGGTGCTCGTGCGTCCCGTCCCCGGCGTTCAGCACACTGCCGCGCACCCAGCGCGTGAGCGTGAGCGGCGATCCACTGGACGGATGGCGGATCACGATCGCGTCCGCACCCATCGCCTGGAGCGTCAGCGCGGTGTCCTTCAGGCTCTCGCCCTTGCTCACGCTCGTGCCGCTCGTCGAGAAGTTGATGACGTCGGCGGATAGTCGTTTGGCGGCGAGCTCGAAGCTGATCCGGGTTCGGGTCGAGTTCTCGTAGAACAGGTTTACGATCGTCCGGCCTCGGAGCGCGGGGACCTTCTTGATGACGCGCGTCCCCACCTCTCGGAACGACTCCGCCGTGTCGAGGACACGGACGATGTCCGACGCACTGAGGTCGTGGATCGACAACAGGTGCCGGTTCATGGCCCCTCCGCCCCACCCGCGTGGACGCGCTCCTCGAGCAGCACCGCGTCCTGCCCGTCGACCTCGCGGAGCTCGACGCGGACGTCCTCTTCTTTCCTCGTCGGGACGTTCTTGCCCACGAAGTCGGCTCGGATCGGCAGCTCCCGGTGCCCGCGATCGACGAGCACCGCCAGCTGGATCGCGGTCGGACGACCGAAGTCGACCAGCGCATCGAGCGCGGAACGGATCGTCCGGCCCGTGAACAGGACGTCGTCGACCAGGACGACGGTCCGAGCGTTGATGTCGAAATCGATCCGGGTCTCGTGAACCTCGGGCGCCTCGGCCCGCATCCCGATGTCGTCCCGGTAGAAGGTGATGTCGAGGGCGCCCACGGGGACCGCGGTCCCGTCGATGCGCTCGATCTCGGCGGCCAGGCGGCGGGCGAGGTCGTCGCCTCGGGCGGCGATGCCGACCAGGACGGTGGCCGAGGCCCCCTTGTTGCGCTCGACGATCTCGTGCGCGATCCGCGTGACCGCCCGGCGGACCTCGTCCTGGTCCATGAGGCGCGAGGCGCCCATCAACGAGGAACGCCCGGCCGCTGCCGCGGCTGGGCGTCATGGTCGCGCGTCAGCGTCTCGGGCTCCCTTCCCGGCCTCTCGGGACCGGACTTAAAGGGGGAAGGTTCGAGCGCAGGATACCCTCCGGGCACGGCACGAACAACGCCCGCTCACCGCCCGGCCCCGGTTGGTCCTACACTAGGGAGCCAGGTCACAGGGACAGATCACAGGAAGGTGGAGCGCATGATCGCCTACAGCCCCGGGCCCGAGTGGATCGTGGTCCTGGTGATCGTGGTCCTGATCTTCGGAGCGAAGAAGCTCCCCGAGCTCGCGCGGTCGGTCGGCAAGTCCACGAGCGAGTTCAAGAAGGGCATGTCGGAAGGCGCCTCCGAACCGGATGAGGCGGCCTCACCGGACGCCGCCGAACACCGCGCCGAGGGCACGTCCCAGCCTCCCGAGTAGCCGCCTACCGGGCGGGGTCCCGCTCGGCGGCGACCTTGCCGAGCACCCCGTTCACGAAGCGGCCCGAGTCCTCGGTCGAAAGCTCCTTGGCCGCCCGCACGGCCTCGTCGATCGCTGAGGCGACCGGCACCTCGGGCGAGAACAACAGCTCGTAGGTCGCGACCCGCAAGATCGTCCGATCCAGCGCCGCCATCCGCCCGACCCGCCACCCCTGCGAGTGCGACCCGATCGCGCGATCGATCTCTCCGAGGTTGCGAGCGACGCCTTCCACGAGCTCCCGGGTGAAGGCGGGCACCTCGCGTCCGGCCTCGATCCATCCCTCCAACGCGGAGGAGGGGTCGCCCGCGGTGACGTCGGATCCGAACAGGATGTCGATCGCGAGGCGTCGCTCCTGCCTCCGCGAGCCCACGCGGTTCACTTCACCCGTTCGATGTATGCCCCCGAGCGTGTGTCCACCTTCACGCGCTCGCCTTCCTCGACGAACATCGGCACCTGGACCTCGGCTCCGGTCACCAGCACGGCGGGCTTCATCGCGTTCGTCTTCGTGTCGCCCTTCACGGCCGGTTGCGTCTTGGTGACGGCGAGCACGACCGCGGCCGGGAGCTCGAGCGCGATCGGGGTGCCCTGGTGCATCGAGACCTGCGCCGTCGCGCCCTCGGGCAGCCAGCCAGCGGCGTCGCCGACGACCACCCCGGGGACCGGCACCTGTTCGTAGCTCCCGAGGTCCATGAACGTGAAGGCGTCGTCGTCTCGGTACAGGTACTGCATCTCCCTGCGCTCGACGATCGCGAGCCCGACCTTGACGCCCGCATTGAACGTGCGCTCCACCACCGCGCCGCTGCGCACGTTGCGGAGCTTCGTGCGGACGAACGCCCCGCCCTTGCCGGGCTTGACGTGCTGGAACTCCACGACGTGGAACAAGGTTCCGTCCAGCTCCAGCGTCATCCCGTTCTTGAGGTCGTTCGTCGACACGCTCACAGCACGATCAGCTCCTTGGGAGCGGTTGGGATCTGCCGTCCGCCGTCGGCGGTGACCTCGACCATGTCCTCGATGCGGACGCCTCCGAGCCCCGGAATGTACACGCCGGGTTCGATCGTGACGACCATCCCCTCGGACAGCGTTTCCGGTCCGTCCCACCGCAGGAACGGTGCCTCGTGGATCTCGAGCCCGACGCCGTGGCCGAGCCCGTGCGGGAACGCCTTCGCGAGGCCCGCCTGCGCGATCACGGACCGAGCAGCGTCATCGACGTCGGTGGTCGATGCACCGGGACGCACCGCGTCGATCCCCGCCTGCTGCGACGCCGCGACCACGTCGCGGATCTCTCGGAGCCGGCCCCCCGGTTCGCCGAACGCGACCGTGCGCGTCATGTCGGAGTGGTAGCCGTTCGCGAGCGCGCCGAAGTCCAGCTTCACCACGTCCCCCCGATCGAGCGCGCGATCGCTCGGATGGTGGTGCGGCTCCGCGGCGCCGGGTCCGAACGCGACGATCGTCTCGAACCCGCGATCGTCCGCCCCCGCATCGAGCATCGCGGCCTCAAGCCCCCGAGCGAGCTCGCGCTCCGTCCGGCCCTCCCACAGCCCCCCACCGAGCACGACCTGTTCGAACGCCGCGTCCGCCAGGCGCTGCGCCGCATCGATCGCGGCCACCTCGTCCGGGTCCTTGCATCGCCGCAGGGCCTCGACCGCGGGTTCTGCCGGGACGATCTCGAGCCCATCCCCCGCGCTCACGAGGCGCTCCCACAGGTCGAACGTCAGGGCCCCCCGTTCGAAGCCCGCGCGAGCGGCCCCGAGCGATCGGCAGGCGTCGGCGAGCGGACCCGGGTATCCGGCGCGATACGCGGTCCGGGGAAGGTCGGCCACCTCGTGGCTCGAGCGCTCCTCGTACCGCCCATCGGTCAGGAAGATCGCCGAGCCGTTGCGGGTCACGACGACCTGTCCGTTCGAACCGCTGAAGCCGGTCAGGTACCGGACGTTGGGCAGGGACGTGACGATGAGCGCATCCAGGTCGAGCGCGTCCAAGCGTTCGGCGAGCCGAGCGCGCCTCAGCGCGTGATCCACGCCAGCGTCTCCAGCGCCACGTGATAGCCGCCGGCGCCGGCGCCGGCGAAGGAGGCACGACAGACCGGGGCGATCACCGAGTGGCGGCGGAACTCCTCGCGCGCGTAGATGTTCGTCATGTGCACCTCGATCACGGGCAGGCCGCACGCCTCCACGGCGTCGCGGAGGACGTAGGACGTGTGCGTGAGCGCTCCGGGGTTGAGCACCACGGCCCCGAACCCCTCCGACGCCGCCCCGTGGAGCCACCCGACGAGCTCACCCTCGTGATCGGACTGACGCCAAACCGGCTCGTGTCCGAGCCGCGAGCCGCGCTCCGCGACCTCGCTCATGATCTCCTCGAGCGTCTGCGTTCCGTAGCGTTCCGGGTCGCGGACGCCGAGCGCCCCGAGGTTGGGCCCGAACAGGAACAGCACGCGCATCATCGGTCTCCCGCCGTCCGCACGCCCGACTGCATGCGCTCCAGGCAGGCGCGCAGGACCGCCTCCTCGATCCGGTCCTCGACCCTCGGTCGCCCGACGTCCTCGAGCAACACGAAGCGCACGCTCCCCCGGTACTTCTTGTCCAGCCGGAAGGCGGCGAGGATCTCGTCCGTATCCGGCAGCGCCGCCTCGGTCTCCAACCCGAGCGAGGCGAGCAGCCGCACGTGCCGGGCAGACAGGCCGGAGGGCGCGCGACCCAGCATCTCGGCCAGGCGAGCCGCGAAGACCATCCCGACGGCCACCGCCTCGCCGTGGGAATGGCCGGCGAACGCCTCGAGCCGCTCGAGCGCGTGACCGAGCGTGTGGCCGTAGTTCAGCACGAGCCGCCGGCCGTCGTCGCGCTCGTCGGCCCCGACGATGCCGGCCTTGATCCGGGCGCATCGCGCCACCACGGACTCGAGCGCGGCTCCCTCGCGCTCGATCACGGGTGCCGGGTCGGACTCGAGGAGCTCGAGCAGCTCAAGATCGAGGCTGAGCGCGTACTTGGCGACCTCGGCGAGCCCGCTCCGGAACTCGCGATCGGGCAACGTGGCCAGGGTGACGACGTCCGCGATCACGCCGACCGGCTGATGGAACGCCCCGACGAGGTTCTTGCCTTCGGGCAGGTTCACCGCCGTCTTGCCGCCGATCGCCGCGTCCACCTGCGCGGTCAGGGTCGTCGGCACCTGCACGACGCGAACCCCCCGCATGTAGGTGGCCGCTACGAACCCGGCGAGGTCTCCGACCGCTCCTCCGCCGAGTGCAACCACCACGTCGTCTCGGTGTGCCTCCTGCGTGGCGAGCTGCCGCTGCAGTGCCGTCATGACCGAGAGCGACTTCGCCTCCTCGCCTTCGGGCGCATGCAGGTGCACGACCCGGAGCGGGGCCAGGCCCTCGGCGAGCGGCGCCAGGTACCGCTCGGCGACCGTCGCATCGGCCACCGCGAACGCGCGCTCGGCTCCGGGCAGCAGCGGGAGGAGCTCGTGCGCCCGGCCGAGCAGACCTGAGCCGATCACGACCTCGTACGCCCGCCCCGGCACCTCGACGCTCACGCGCTCCAACGCAACAGCTCCCGTTCGATCGCGGCCGCGACGTCGGCCGCCGAGCCGCTGGCGTCGACCTCATGTGCCGCGAACTCGCGGTACAGGGGCTCGCGCTCGAGGAACAGCCGCTCGAGATCGCCCTCCTCGCGGATCAGGGGCCGATCGTGGGCTGGCCGGATGCGGGACCGCAGCACGTCGAGCGGGACCGAGAGGAACACGACCTCGCCGGTGGCGCGGAGCGTGATCCGGTTCGCGGGCTCCAGCACGACCCCACCCCCGCACGAGACGACCGAGGGGTCTCGAGAGGAGACCTCGGAAAGGGCCGCGGCCTCGAGCTCGCGGAACCGCGTCTCCCCCTCCCGCTCGAAGATCTCCCGGACGGTGGAACCGGTCCCACGTTGGATCTCCTCGTCGAGCTCCACGAACGGCACGGAGAGGCGCTCGGCGAGCTCGGGCCCGACGGAGGACTTCCCCGAGCCGGGCATCCCGACGAGGTAGACGATCACGGCAGACCCGTCGGCAGACCCGATGCGACAGCCGTCGGCAGACCCGACACGAACGCGTCCAGGTTGCGCCGGGTCTCCGGCAGCGAGTCGCCACCGAACTTCTCCAGCACCGCATCCGCAAGGACGAACGCGACGACGGCCTCGCCGACCACGCCGCCCGCGGGGACGGCACACACGTCGGTCCGCTGCGCGATCGCGACGTCGGGCCGGCCCGTCTCCAGGTCCACGGTGGCGAGGGCCCTCGGCACGGTGGAGAACGGTTTCATCGCCGCGCGGACGCGGATCGCTCCGCCCGTGCTCATCCCGCCCTCGATCCCGCCGGCCCGGCCGGTCTTGCGGCGCAAACCTCCTCGCGTCGCGACGATCTCGTCGTGAGCCCGCGAGCCCGGGCGGGTCGCGGCGGAGAACCCATCCCCCACCCCCACACCCTTGACCGATTGGATGCTCATCAGCGCGAGCGCCAGCCGCGCGTCGAGCTTCCGGTCGTACTGGACGTACGAGCCGAGTCCCGGAGGACACCCGTGCGCGATGACCTCGAAGACCCCTCCGACGGTGTCCCTGGCCCGGCGGATCCGGTCGATCTCCGCCACCATCCGATCGCCGGCGACCTCGTCGAAACACCGCACGGGGGACGCATCGATCGCCTCGCGATCCTCGAGCCTGGGTACGCGAGCCGACCGCACCGCGACCTTGCCGATCCGAACGACGTGCGACAGCACGCCGATCCCCAGCTCAGCGAGGAAGGCCTTGCAGAACACGCCGAGGGCGACGCGCGCGGCGGTCTCGCGGGCGCTCGCGCGCTCGAGCACGTTGCGCACGTCGTCGAACCCATACTTCTGCACCCCGGCCAGATCCGCATGTCCGGGACGCGGCCGCGTGAGGCGTTC
>Ga0187893_10010488_pt1 | contig 13777 bp, 10 predicted proteins | sample MA1701074metaG_FD_139574 | JGI IMG/M metagenome (GOLD analysis project Ga0187893, IMG submission 139574) | White microbial mat communities from a basaltic lava cave in the Kipuka Kanohina Cave System on the Island of Hawaii, USA - MA170107-4 metaG ...
GATGCCTGCCTCACGGTCGGGGTCGCGCTTGTTTTGGGTCGCGCATCGATAGGCGGCGAAGTGATATGCTCACCGTGCCGCGCCCGCGAAGGGCGGAAATCTTTCGAGTGTCTGCCCTGTGGCCAAGAAGAACAGAGACGAATTTTCGCCAAAGACGGTTCTCCAGATCGCGAAACGCGCGGGCTGGCTGTGCTCCTATCCGGCGTGCCGAACGCCCACAGTGGGCGCTACGTCGGACGGCGATGGTGAAATCAATATCGGCACAGCGGCGCACATATGCGCTGCTGCGCCGGGCGGGCCACGTTATGACGAGAAGACGACTTCGCAGGAACGTTCCTCTGCGAAGAATGGCATCTGGATGTGCCGCGACCATGGCAAGGCCATCGACTCTACCGACCCCGAATTCACCGTCGAGCGCCTGCGCGAATGGAAGCAGCAGGCGGAAAAAGAGTCATGGCAGCGCGTCCTGCGCAATGAACGCGCACAGGCACCAGCCGTTCCTACCGGGGACGCGCAATTGGCGGGGCGACTGCGCGCTGCCGCTGAAGCGGACCTCAAGGTTTTCCGCCGGACGGCAAAATGGCCCGCTACGTCGGTCGCGCTTACGCTTGAGGTGGATGGATTCGACGCCCCAATAACGACACGTGCGCTTGCAGAGGCCGTCGCTTCTCTTGACGATCTCATTCTCGTCGCCTCGCCCGGAATGGGCAAGACGACCACACTCTTCCAAATCGCCGAAGGCGTGCTGACGAAAGGCATCGGCACGCCGCTCGTCGTGCCGCTTGGTGATTGGGCGACGGAAGGCGCGACAATTCTGGCTTCCATCCTCGCCCGCCCCGCGTTCAGGGGTATTTCGGAAGACGACTTTCACAAGGCCGCCGCCCAGCCGGGCCTCGTGCTCCTGCTCGACGGCTGGAACGAACTGGACATGGATGCGCGCAAGCGAGCGCGTGTGCAGGTCGATACGTTAAAGGCGCAATGGCCAGAACTCGGCCTTGTCGTGTCCACGCGTAGGCAAGCCCTCGATGTGCCGTTCGGCGGGACGCGCGTCGATATCCTGCCGCTGAACGAAGATCAACAGATGCAGATCGCTGTCGCCTTGCGCGGCGACTCGGGTGCAAAAATGCTGGATCAGGCGTGGCGCACGGATGGCGTGCGCGAGCTTGTGACAATCCCGCTCTATCTGACGGCGCTGCTCTCGCTTTCCGGAGGCGCCCCATTCCCATCGACAAAAGAGGAGGTGCTGCGCCACTTCGTGGCTGCGCACGAGAAGGAGGCGCGCCGGGCGGAAGCTCTTCGCGTCATCGCGGAGGGCTTCCAGCAAGACTATCTCGGCCGCCTTGCCGTGTTCGCGACACGCACGGGGAATACGGCAATCGCAGACAACGACGCCCGGCGTTCGGTTTCCGAAACGGCAGCGCTGCTCGTCGAGAACGGACAAATCACAATCAAGCCACGGCCCGAGGCGATCCTTGACGTACTCGTCTCCAACCACGTGCTCATGCGCGCTGGCGATATGCCCGGCGTCTCCTTTCAGCACCAGCAGTTTCAGGAATGGTACGCGTCCCACTCGGTCGAGCGCCGGATCGTAGCGGGAGTAGACATTCCCGACGCCCGCGAAGCGCTTCAGGCAGAAGTGTTCGATCTTCCCGCATGGGAAGAAGCTATCCTGTTCGCCGTCGAGCGGCTGGCCCGAGGCGACGAGCAACACCGCGCTGCGTGTGGAAAGGCCATCGTTGCTGCTTTCGAGGTCGATCCCGTTCTCGCCGCCGAAATGATCTTCCGCTCGACCGAGGACGTCTGGACCTCAATCGCCCCGACCATTCAGAGCCTTGTGGCGCGCTGGCACGCCCCGGGAAAAGTGGATCGCGCCTTGCGCTTCATGCTCACATCAGGCCGCGCTGAGTTCCTCGATGCCGTATGGCCGCTCATCACGAACGAAAATTCTCAGGTTAGTCTCAGGGCGCTGCGCAATTGCGGGCGCTTCAGGCCGTCGATTCTCGGCAAAGATGCCGAGAAAAAGATCAAGTCGCTTAGTTCGGACGCCCGCATGGTGCTGCTGCATGAGATGGCTGCGCGTAGCGGGATGGATGGCCTCGACCTCGCAGCCACAATCGCGAAAAGCGATCCCGATCCTGAAGTGCAGGCGTCCGTCGTGGATGCGTTGGCCTTCCGCCGCGCTGACCGCCACGTCGCGATGGTCTTGCACAAAGCCAGCGACGCGACCTTCGATCTGGTTGCGCGCAAGGGTCTTATCGACAAGGTGGACGACGTAGAAGTTCAGAAAGGTCTAGTGGCAGCGCATAAGCGGCAGGCGGCGGAAGTATCGTCCGCCTACGACCGCCTGCGCCGAATCGTCGATGCGCAGGGTGCGGAGGATCACAGCGCCGAAGTGACCGACGTCATAACCAAGATGGAGATTGATGGGCGTCAGGATGCCGGGGTGCAATACATCTACATGGCCCGCAAACGCTACGGACGCGCCGTCGCGGATGGCCTGCTGGCACGCGTGCGCGTAGGCCACCCGCTGTTCTACGGCGCGGACGACGTTCTCGCGTCCGCAGGCTTCGCGCTGGAAGACGACGATATGTTTCAGATCGCGATGTCCGAAGGGTCTCGCCATGACGACCGCGCGGAGGCCGCAGCCTCGGTGCTGGGGCCAAAGGCGGTAGGTCGCATGATTGACGCCTTACTGGACATGCGGACTAAGCTTCGCGTGGAGGGAAAAAACGATAGCGTCGCAGTTGACCGCTATCACAATATTGAAGCGCGCTTGGCGCATACGCCCGGCGCAAGCCTCATACAAGCGGTTCGTGAGCGGTCCGCTCAAGCGGATAATGAGACAATGGCGCGGTTGGCCGGCCTCCTGTCGCGCCGTCCCGAAGAGGATGGAAGCGATCGCGGAAGGCCCTTCAATGCCGACGGCTTGGCAGCCATTCGCGCGCTCGTCGAAGATTGGGGCAATCGGATGCTGACCGCCGGCGATGCGCAACGTTGGCACGTGGCGCAGATTGCCACTCTGGCCAGTCATGCTCCGTCGATCCGTCTCTTGCCCCTGCTCAAGCGCATGCTTGACGACAATCTGCGGCGCTACCGGAATTTTCGGGAACAGGCGCAAAAGGCTGGTTGGCGCCATGGCGACGCCGTGGACGAAGCGCGCCAACCGATGACGTTCGAGTATCAACGTGCGTTCTTGGCGATAAACGCGCCGGAGACCGCTGCGCTGATGCGGGAATATCTGACCGACGAGCATTTCGGCGAACTCGCGGCGCAAGTGCTCGCCTCTCAATGGCGGACGGCGAACGAACCGCCGTCCGACAGGTATTTTTTGGGGTCCGTCGATTTCCGGCGTGTGGAGGAAAAGCGGGCCGCGCGCGCCGCAGAACTGGACGCCACATCGGACGAAGCTGACGCGATTTTTGCGGTGATTGAAGAACTCATCACCGAAGGCGCGACGGACGCCGAAAAGAAACTTGCCGCAAGCCTCGGCGTCGTAGCTGCGCGACTGCCACATGGTCGGCGTGACGCGACCGTTCAAAAGCTGGTCGCGCTTGCGCCGCGCCGCGCGCGTGCAGCACTCCTCTTGGGCCTCGTTCTCTCAGGCCACGTTATCGACATCAGTACCGTGAAAGCCGGACTTGCCGAAGTCATGGAGGCTGGAGCGAAACAAAGCTGGATTTTGTCAGAGGGACATGAACCGCGCGAGTGGCTGCGGTTGCTGCCGTTCACCGATCGACCCGCCGAGACGCTATCGGTCGTTCAAAGCCTGCCCGCCGAGCAAATCCGGACTGACCAGATCGAAGAGCTGATCCGTGCGTTTGGCTATGCGCCGGGCGACGACGCCGAGAATGTGCTGCAAGCGTTCGCCGAAGCCTACCCGATGCTCTACGCGAACCGCACATGGCGTGATGCCGTCTCTCGCCGCGACACGGAATCGGCCGCCCGGCAGTTCGTGGACTTGGCCGCCAGCGGAAAGCTTGAAGGCAGGAACGGGGATCGCTGGCATACGGCTCGCCAGATCGGCGCGCTGCTGGACAAATACCCAACCTTGCGGCAGCACGTGTACGGAATGCTGAAAGACGGTGCGAAGACGCCCGGTCTCGCGCTGCTCGCCGAGGCAGTGGCCGAGAATCCGGATGCGGACGGCTTGCTGCTGCTGCTCAGCTTGGAAGCCGGGCAAAAGCGCACGCGCATCTCGTGGCGTACGGTCGAAGGCGCCGTCACCAAGCATGTGCCTGTCGAAAATTGGAAAGGTGCATATAGCTTGGTGCCAGTACCCGCTGCGGAACTGCGCCAGAAGCTTCTCGCGATGACGAAGGACGGCGGGCCTGGGGACGCCGCGGCGCGCTGTCTAAACGCAATCGAACGCGTCAGGGACGAGTACGGTAGGCCTGAGACCGAGCCCCGTCATCCTGACATTGCGTCGGGCAAGGCTTGGCCGATCATGAGGCCCGACCCGGACGACAACACCGATTGATGCAATTCACGAGGGATGTGATGCCGAAGCTCGTTCGGATCGTGGGGCTACCTGGTGGGGCCGCGGACCCAGATCGTCAGGAGGTTCGTTTCACGCTGCTCACTGGCGAGGGCAAGGAAATTAATTGCGTCGCAAAGACTGGCGTCGCCGAACAACTGTCGAGTGGTGTCGCGCGCATGGTCGCCGCTGTCCGGGACATCCGAACAAAGGCGAGTAAGCCCAATGTTGAGGCCGGAGCAGCGGAAAGTGTGTTGGAGGCAATGATCCAGCGTGAGCCTTGGGCTGATCGCGTAATCCTCCGCCTCGTGAGCACCAGCGGGATCCCGTTCAATTTTGCACTGACTGTCGATGAAGCGAAACAGATTGCAGAACGACTGCGTGCCGAAAGTGTGAAAACCGACAAACCAGGCACGGCGTGAATCGCTTCCATCGCTCGTTCGCCGTCCGACTTGCCTTGTGTGGGGATATTGGCGCGTGCGGCTCCCATTCTTCTCGGTCGAAACCAACCGCCGTCAGAGCCCGCGGATAATGGGCCGCCTTACTCGCCCGCGCTTTTGAAGCCCGGAATTGGCCCAAACTCCGGCGGCCGCGCGTGCGGGTAAGCTCTTGATTGCAATCAGGATTGGAAACAGAACCAGAATATCCGCGGTTCCGTTGGCGTAGAGAAAAGGCGCTCAAAAAGAAGGAGAACCGCGGGCGGAAGTGCCCGCGCGGCTGCAGCAAGGTTCCGTTGCCGCGCGCGAAAGGGCCCCGAATTCCGCGCCGTTATTGCGGACCCCTGTCGGGGATAGAGAATTTCTGCGGTGGCTCAAATGGCGGAGGGCGGCGCACTGTTGATAAAGCTGCTTTACGGTACAGTTCGATCTCGTTCGATACCTTTCCGTCCCAGCCATCCTGAGAGGCGAAAGGGAAGCGGCCGTCGGCAATATCGAATGCGAAGATCCCGCAACGCCAGCTGTTCCATTCCGTGATTTCGTCCTCCAGTCTGTCGAGCTGGCCGTTCATTCTGGCCGTGCTCCGCAGCCAAATCGGCGCTCAGGCCCATCACGCGCGTTGAGATTGAGTGCCCGCGCGCGAGCGCGGTCCTTGGCCAGCCGCTGCCGCGCTTCACAGCCGGACTCGGCCGCAAGATTCTGGTTGCCCAAGTTGTATCGAATTTGTATCCTATGCTCGAAAGTCGTCGGGGAGGGGACGTGCTTCGCTATCGCGCCATTGCCGAAGACCTGCGGGCGAGCTTCGAACGCAGCAATTATGCCGACGGACAACCGCTGCCGTCGGAACACGAGCTTTGTCGCGCCTATGTCGCGAGCCGTACGACGATCCGCGCCGCGCTCGATTGGCTCGAGAGCGAACGCCTTGTCCGCCGCCGGCAGGGCAGCGGCACCTTCTATCGCTCGCCTGCCATCGCCAAGCATCTCGGCAGCGTCGTCGACTTCCATACCGAGGCGCTCAAGGCCGGCCGGCGCCCGCGCACCGTCGTGCTTGGGCTCGCCCTACGCGCAGCGTCCCCGGTGGAGGCGGCGGTCTTCGGCAAGAGCGACGTGAGCCGCGGCATCGCGGAGCTGACTCGCATCCGCTATCTCGACGACGCTCCGGCGGTGCTGCAACGCTCGTACCTCTCGAGCGCCGTGCTCGGGCGGGTGAAGGCGGCGCGCCTCGAGGATCGTTCGCTCTACGCCTTCCTCGCCGAGCGCCGCGGCGTCAAGGTGAACACCATTGAAGAGACGCTCGAACCAGCGGTCGCAGACGGCGAGGAGGCCGGCTTGCTCCGAGTTCAGCCGGGAACGCCGGTGTTCCGCTCGCACCGCGTCGCCCGCGACGCCGCGGGGCGCGTGATCGAGATCAGCGACAACCTCATTCGCGGCGACGTCTATCGTTTCACCGTTCGGCGCTCGGCCGAGGAGGACGGGCCGTGAGCGTCGTTCTCACCGGCGACATCGGGGCAACGAGCCTGCGCGCGGCGTTGGTCGACCGGGCCGGCCGATTCGTCGCGTCGCGTCGACGGGCCGCGCCTGCGGAAACGGTGGATGGCGTCCGCCACGAACTCGACGCCGCGGCCTGGTGGACCGCTTTCGCCGAGCTTGCGGCAGAGCTCGCGGCCGAAGCGCCGGCTGAGTTCGATGCCGTCGAAGCGGTTGGGATCTGCGGCGTTACGCGCACGCAAGTCATTGTTGACGGGGCGGGCCGCCCGCTGCGCAAGGCCATCACGTGGCGCGATACGCGCGCCGAGCCTGAGATGGCGCCGCTGTTGGCCTGCCTGCCCGCAGCGCATCCCGAGCGCGGACGCGTCAACGCTTTTCATCCGGTGGCGCGGCTCGCCTGGGTCGCGCGGCACGAACCGGGCGTCCTCGAGGCGGCGGCCGCGGTCATCGAGCCCAAGGACTACATCAATCTCCGTTTGACCGGACGAATAGCGACGGATCCCGTCTCGAGCGCGCGGCTGCTCGCGAGCGCCGAAAGCTTGGGCGGCACGAATCTATTGAGCGCCGGCGGGATCAATCCGAGAATCGTGCCGCAGCACCACGCGCCCACGGCGTGCGTCGGGACGGTCATGGCAGGCCACGACGGCGCCTTGGGCCGGCTGCAGGGCCGGCCAGTTTTCTGTCTTGCCAACGACACCTGGGCCGCCGTGCTCGGCATGGGCGCGCTGCGGCCGGGCTATGCCTACAACATCTCGGGCACGACCGAGGTGATCGGCGCGGTGAGTGCGAAAGCGGCGGAAGCCGAAGGATTGATGTCGGTCGATTGGGGCGAAGGGCTTCATCATCTCGGCGGGCCCAGCCAGAATGGCGCCGACACGGTAGCCTGGATGCTCCAGCTCGTGGGCAAGGCGGCGAGCGAAATTGGCGATGCCACGGCCCAGCTCCTCGCCGAGCCGCGCGATCCGCAGCCGATCCTCTTTCTCCCCTATCTCCAGGGCGAGCGCACGCCACATTGGGACGCGGCATTGCGCGGTGCCGCACTCGGCCTTAATCGGCACCACGGTGCGACCGATTTCGCGTGGGCCACGCTCGAGGGCATCGCTTTTTTGAACCGCCTCGTCCTGGAGCGCGCCGAGGCAGCGCTGGGCGGGCCGGTGGGCGAGATCCGCTTCGGCGGCGGCGGGGCCGCCAACGAAACCTGGTGCCAGATCAAGGCGGACGTCTGCGAGCGTCCGGTCGTGGTTGGTGTCGCGTCGGAGCCGGGCCTGCTCGGCTGCGCTATCGCGGCGCAATTCGGCCTCGGCCGGCATGCATCGCTCGCCATGGCGCAAGAGAAGCTCGTCGCGATCGCGCGCCGCTATGCGCCGCGGCCCGAGCATGGCGCCATCTACCGCCAGCTTTATGCGCTCTATCGCGATGCGGAGGTGGCGCTACGCCCGCTTTCGCACGCGCTCAGTGCGCTCGACGGCCGCCGCACGCGCCTGCCGGGCGTCGCCGCTGTTCAGAAGGAGATCTTGCAGCCATGAAATCCCTCATCCGCGACGACTTCGGACGCGACCGCCTACTGATAGGCATGCTCCACACGCTCGCGCTTCCCGGATCGCCGCTCTACGACCGCGCCGGCGGGATGCGCAAGATTGTGGCGCAGGCGCGCGCCGAGGCCAAAGCGCTCGAGGACGCCGGCTTCCAAGCGCTCCTCTACTGCAATGAATCCGACATGCCCTATCGCGCGGGCATGCCGGCCGAGGTTGTGGCGGCGATGACCGAAGTCGTCGCGGCGTGCCGCGCGGTCACGTCGCTGCCGCACGGCATCAACATGCTGATCGACCCTGCCGCCTCGATTGCGATCGCGCATGCGACCGGCGGCCGCTTCGTTCGTGCGTTCCTGACCGGCGTACTCGTCGGCGATCTCGGCATGATGACGCCGGATGGGCCGGGAACGCTGCGTTTGCGCGCCCAACTCGGTGCTGAGAGCATCCGCATCATCTGCAATGTGACGCCCGGCTTCTCGATCAATCTCGACTCACGCCCGGTGGAGCAGCAGGCGGCGGGGGCCGTCTTCATCGGCTTGGCCGACATAGTGTGCGTGAGCGGTCCCGCGGCGGGGCGCGAAGCTGATCTCGCCCTGATCGAGCGTGTCGCGCATGCCGTGCCGGACACGCCTGTCGTGGTCGGCACTGGCGTCTCGGACGCGAACATCCGAGCGCTTGCGCGCGTGGCCGACGCTTTCATCGTCGGCACCTCTATAAAGAAGGACGGCCAGACGCTCAACCCGGTCGATCCTGCGCGTGCTGCCGCGCTGGTGCGTGCCTTCGAGCAGCGTGAAGCGGCTTAGCCGTGCGGGAGGGGCGAGGATGCGCTCGGCACTGATCACCGGCGCCGCTGGCGGAATCGGCAGCGCGGTCGCACGCCGCCTCGCGGCTGAGGGTGTCAGCCTCACTCTCACGGACCGCAACGCGCCCGCGCTCGAGCGGCTGTTCGCGGCGCTCGCGGGCGTGGGCGCGACCGTGGCCGTCCTCGCCGGCGACGTGCGCGAGCGCGATTTCGCGCGCCGGCTCGCGGATTTCGCATCGGCGCGGATGGGTCGCATCGATGTGCTCGTCGGCGCCGCGGGCGCCTCGCGCCTCGCCCAGTTCCCCGACATCGACGACGACGAGTGGGAGGAGCTGGTCGATGTCAATCTTTCGGCGGCGTACCGTGTCGCGCGTGAGGTCACGAGGTGCATGCTCGCGCAAGGGCGGGGCGGCGCGATCGTCGAGATCAGCTCGATAGCCTATCGCAGCGGCGGCGGCCACCCGGCCTACGGCGCGGCCAAGGGTGGGATGGTCACGCTCTGCTACGCGCTCGCACAGCGCCTCGGCCCCTTCGGCATCACCGTGAACGCCGTGGCACCTGGCGTCATCGATACCGAAATGGTGCGCACGAACTTCCCTGGCGCGGCGTTCGAGCGCCTCGCGCTCGGCGCCGGCGCGCACACGCCGCTGCGCCGCCTCGGCCGCGCCGAGGACGTAGCCGAACTCGTCGCATTCCTAGCCTTGGAGCGCGCTCGGTTCGTCACCGGCGCGGTAATCCCGGTTACCGGCGGGATCGAGCTGCTGCCGCCGATCGGTGCGCTCGCGGAAAGCGCCTGAGGAATGCGCCAGGTGATTGAGCGCTACGGCACGGCGATTGCGGGGCTCGTCCTCGTGCTCTTCTTCGTCGCCGCCGCGCCCAATTTCGCCTCGGGGACCAATCTCCTCAACGTGCTCAAGGAAACGAGCTTCCTCGCGATCCTGGCGCTCGGCTTCACGCTGGCACTCATCACGGCGGAACTCGACCTGTCCGTGGCCGAGGTGTCGAGCCTATCCGCCGTCGTCGCCGGCGCCCTTATTCACGCGGGGCACCCGGTGCTGCTCGGCGTCGGCGCCGGGCTTGCCGTCGGCCTCGCGGCAGGGGTGCTGAACGGCGTTGCCGTGACTGTGCTGAAGGTGCCGTCGTTGATCGCGACGCTTGGCACCGCGGCGGTGGCAAAGGGCTTCGCATTCATGATGACGGGCGGCGTCGCATTTGTCGGCCGCTGGCCCACCTCATTCACCGGCATTGCGCGCGGCAGCGTTTTCGGACTTCCGAACGCCGTGCTCTGGATGGTCGCGATCGCCGGCGCAGCGCTGTTCCTCGTCAAGTTCACACGGCCCGGCGCGCACATGATCGCGACCGGCGAGGCAGATGAGGCGGCGCGGCTCGCCGGCATCGCGACGGCGCGCATGAAGCGACTGGGCCTCGCGCTTTCGGGCGTCCTAGCCGGCGTAACCGCGATCCTACTTGCTGCGAGCCTCTCTTCGGCTGCGCCCAACATGGCGGGCGATTACTTTCTCTACGCCATCGCCGCGGTGTTGCTCGGCATGACAATGTTCGAGCCCGGTCGCGCCAACGTGCCCGGCACGCTTGTGGCGGCGCTTACGCTGAAAGTGCTCGGCAACGGACTCGTGTTGATGGGCGCCGCCTACTACGTGCAGGACATCGTGCTGGGCCTCATCATTATCGTCTCGGTCGCCCTTTCGGCCACGGCGCTGAAGCGGGTGGCGTTCAAGGTCTAACCCGGGGAAGATCACCCCGCAACCTGGAGGAGGACGACCATGCGAAGGACGACATTGGCTATGATCGCCGCCGCCGCGCTCGCTACAGGCGGCCGCCCCGCTGCCGCATTCGAGCTCGGCATCGTCGCATTCCAGATGTCCGCCGAGACCCATGCGCGGGTCGCGAACGCGGCCGCCACGGCGGCCAAGGCCAAGGGCTGGACCGTTACGCTGCTCAATTCCGAGGGAGCATTGCCCAAGCACGCCGAGCAGTTTGACGCGCTGATCGCGAAGAAGGTGAACGCGATCATCGTCGCCATGGGAAAGCCGGTCGAGGCCGATGCGCAATTCAAGGCCGCGAAGGAGAAAGGCATTCCGGTGATCACCGTGATGTCGGGCACGAGCCCACACACGCTGTTCGACATCCAGGTGAACGAGTACAAGGTCGGCGCCGACGCTGCGCTGCATCTGCTCGGCGTGCTCGGCTATCGCGGCAACATCCTCACGCAGCGCTTCGAGGGCAATGTCGGCACGCGCATCCGCGGCAAGGTGCTCGATATCGTGCTCTCGGAGAACACGGCCGTGAAGGAGATCGCCAAGCACACCATGGCGCGCACGCAGAGCTGGCGCGACGACGTGCGCGCCGGCATGCAGGCGCTGATCCTGAAGCACAAGGGCGAGATCCAGGGCATCTGGGCCTCGTTCGACGGCCAGGCCTTCATCATCGACGATCTCCTGAAGGCGCAGGGCTTCAAGAAGGGCCAGATCCCGCTGATCTCGATCGACGGCGGACCCGAGACCTACCGGCGCATCGCCGATCCCGAGAGCACGCTCACGGCCACGGTCGCCATCCCGTTCGAGACGATGGGCAAGGCCGCGGTCGACGCGGTCGACACCATCGTCGTGAAAAAGCAGCCGAAGTCGGCGGTAACACAGGGCCCGTATCTTTTCATGGACGCGGTGCTCGTCGATTCCCGCAACGTGAAGGACGTGGCGAAGTAACGTCCGCCGCCGGCGCCGCTCGCAGGGGCAGCGCCGGCGCGACCACCTCTACCGGTGCACGATGACTCCGCTTCTTTCGGTCCGCGGCTTGAGCAAGTCTTACGGCGGCGTCGAAGCCTTGAAGGCTGTCGATCTCGATGTCTATCCCGGCGACGTCGTCGCCGTCTGCGGCGACAACGGCGCCGGAAAATCGACGCTGATCCGCATTGTCGCGGGCGCGCAGTCGCGCAGTGCCGGGACGGTGACGTTGCGCGGCGCCGCGGTCGATTTTCGCTCGCCCGACGAGGCGTTGGCGCAGGGCATCGCCACGATCTACCAGGATCTGGCACTGGCCCCGCGACTCTCGATCTACGAGAACGTGTTCATGGGCGCCGAGCTCACGCGCCCGCTGGTCGGGCGTCTCATGCACGTGCTCGACAAGCGACGCATGATGGGCGATGCGCGCACTTATCTTGCCCGGCTCGGCATCGAGATCGCCGACATGCGCCGCCCGGTGGAGCGGCTCTCCGGCGGGCAGCGGCAGGCGGTCGCGATCGCGCGCGCGCTGCGCTGGAACGCCGAGATCGTGATCATGGACGAGCCCACCGCTGCGCTCGGGGTCAAGGAGGCGGCGCAGGTGCTGAGCCTCATCCGTCGCCTGCGCGAGGAGGGCCGCACCGTCCTCATCATTAGCCACAATATGGCCGACGTTGTGGCGGTCGCAACCCGCGTCGCGATTTTCAAGAGCGGCGCCAAGGTTATCGACCGCGTGGCGGCGGGCCTCAGCGCCGATCAGCTCGCGCACATGGTCATGATCGGCCGCGACGAGACCGAGGCGAAAGTCGCGGCGCGCGGGTAGCAGCGGCTCACGTCCGTAGCCGCACGGCGCCATTGTTTGCGTCTACCCGCTATCTCCCAACGCCGTTGGCGTAAGGGCCAGCTGCCGCTGGTGCTGGCGACACGGGTCAATGTCTAAGGTGGCGACGGCAACCAAGATGAGCTCGATTGGGATTATCCAATTTTCATGAAACTACCGATTGAAAAACGTTTTTCACGGTATAGTATTGTTTTTCGAGTGATGTGCGCTCGTGGCTTCAAGATTCACAAGACAAGGCCGTTTTTCAATGGAATCGCATATCCAGAAACCCTTTTCAGGGCCAGTTACCGTTTTTCACGAGCGGCGATTGCCGGAACCGGCCACGCCGGCAGGCTACAGTGCGCTGATCGACGCCTACAGTCTCCGGGGGCCCCTGCCGCGCACGCTATCCGCGACCGGGCAGCGGCACCGTATTAAGGAGGCAGAGGGTTGGCGCATCCTGACGCCTCGCCACGCCCCGCCGGCCACGCTCGAGGGTCATCTAACCTATGCGCTCAAGAATGAGGGCCTCGAGCTTGCGGTTCTCAAACGCCTCTTTCAGGCGGTCGGCGCCCGCGAAATCGAAACCCTCGTCCGCTCGAAGCCGACCGGCGCCTACGCCCGCAGCATCTGGTTCCTCTACGAGTGGCTGATAGGTGAGCGCCTGGACCTTCCCGATGCTGATGCCGGCAAATATGTGCCGATCGTCGACCCCGAGCGTCAATGGGCGGTCGCGGGCGAGAGCTCGACGCGCCATCGGGTCCGGAACAACCTGCCCGGAACCCCGGCCTTCTGCCCTCTGGTGTTCCGGAAGAACGCGCTCGAGCGGCTCATCGCCATGAACCTCTCGCAGCGCGCCAAGGATGTCGTTGCCAGCGTACCGCGCGACCTGCTCGCACGCACGGCCGCGTTCCTGCTCTTGAAGGATTCGAGGTCAAGCTACGCCATCGAAGGCGAACGCCCGCCACAAGATCGCATTCAGCGTTGGGGACGGGCCATCGGCGAGGCCGGACGTCGGCCGCTTGATCGGGACGAATTGCTCCGACTCCAAAGCATTGTCATTGGCGACGCGCGCTTTGTCAGGCTTGGCTTCCGCGACGAGGGCGGTTTCGTCGGCGAGCACGATCGCGAAAGCAGGATGCCTCTTCCCGATCACATCAGCGCGCGGCCCGAGGACTTGCCCTCGCTAGTGGAGGGGATGATCGCATTCGACCGAGGACCGGCACGCGAGCTCGATCCGGTCGTCGCCGCCGCAACGCTCGCATTCGGCTTCGTATACATCCATCCGTTCCAGGATGGAAATGGACGCATTCACCGCTACCTGATCCACCATGTGCTTGCGCAACGGGGCTTCAATCCACCGGGTGTTGTCTTCCCCGTTTCTGCCGCCATCCTCGACCAGATCGACACTTATCGTCGGGTGCTGGAGGGCTATTCGCACCGCCTTCTGCCCGCGATCGATTGGCAGGCCACGCCGGAGTTCAAC
>Ga0187893_10010490_pt1 | contig 13776 bp, 10 predicted proteins | sample MA1701074metaG_FD_139574 | JGI IMG/M metagenome (GOLD analysis project Ga0187893, IMG submission 139574) | White microbial mat communities from a basaltic lava cave in the Kipuka Kanohina Cave System on the Island of Hawaii, USA - MA170107-4 metaG ...
AACGAGGCGAGCGCCGCCGCGCCCTGGTCGCCGAGCCCGCCGCGCAAGGAGTCCGGGTACTGTTGGCCGAGCCCGCGCGTCATCTGCTGCGGATTCTGGTCGGGCAGGATGATGACGTCGTACTTCGCGTTGAGGTTGCCGGCCCGCACCTCCCTGTCGTGCAGCGACGTGAACGGAATCCTGTAGGTGTCGAACACCCAGCGCGTCCAGCCTTCGTCCATGGACGCCTGCCAGCTCTTGTAGAGCGCGATGCGCCGTGTGCTCGTGCCGCTGAGCTGCGGCGCTGTGAACGTCGGCCATGCCACGCGGGCAATCGGCGCACCGGTCGCAGGCACGACGTCCATCACCGCCACGACGTCGACGCCGAACAGCAGCGGCAGCGTGTGCGCGGTCACGTCGTATGGGCGCTTCGGCGGACCGCCGGGATACTCGAACAGGTTCGGATACTTCTGGCGTTCGAGCAGCGACTTGGCATAGCCGCCGAAGGGTTGCTGCGTCAGCACTGCGTAGCTGCCCCGCGGATACGTGGTCGCGTTCACGACTACCGGCTCGGTCGTTTCGCGCACCTCGACCTGGCCGTTCTGGAGTGTCCACAGCATCCGTTGCACCGACGTCATGCTCGCATGCCCCTTGCGAATCAGGAAGGCGGTCGGCCACGGCTCCTTGCCGAACGGAGGCATCGCGCCGAGCGCGCGCTCGCCCATCGCCGCGTAGCTCTCGAGCCAGGCGCGCCGGTCGCGCGCGGCGTGCGTGAAGAGCGCCCACGACGCGGACACCTGGTAGTCGACGATGTCGGCGTACGTCCACTTTCCGCCCGGCCACAGCACGGGGAAGTTCCAGCTCGTGACTTTCGGGTCGTAGCCGCGCGATGGCGTGAGCCGGTCGAACGGCACCTCCACGGACGTCGCCAGTCGCGCGCTGGCGGTCTCCGCGAGAATCCGTGCGCCGCGATGCACCAGCGAGTACTGGCGCGCCGGGCTCCACTGGTCGTAGCTGGCGTTGTTCGCGATGCCGGTCTTGCCGGACGCGATCATCGACCACGTCATCTGGAGACCAAGCGCGTTGGTGCTGGCCGTGAGGATCGGGTCGATGTTCGGCTCGACGGGATCCATGTACGGCGGCACGAAGATCCGGCTCACGCTGCCGCCCTGCTGGTGCACGTCGTTCACGATCTGCGGGTTCCACGGGGTGTAGAGCGAGTCCACCGTGGCGCGTGTCTCCGGTTGCGAGTGGCCGTACCAGTCCCGGTTGTTGTCGTGGCCCGTGTAGTAGTGGTACAGCACCGGCGGGTTGGTGCCCTCGGCCGGCGTGTTGAGTGTGGCGCGGTACCAGTCGCCCACGATGTCGACGCCGTCCGGGTTTTGGCTCGGGACGAGCATGATGATCGTGTTGGCGAGGATCATGCGCGCGTCCTCGGACTCGGCGCGGGCGAGGCGGTCGGCGAGCACCAGGGGCGTGGTGTAGCCGCCGACTTCGTTGGCGTGGATCGCCGACGTGACGAGAATGACGTTCTTGCCGTCCGCGATCAGCCGTTCGCGCGAGTCCGCAGCCGTGCGCGTGCGCGGATCCATCAGCTTGCGCTGGATCATGCGGTAGCGCTCGAGGTTGGCGAGCGTGGCCGAGTCCGCGATGAACGCGACGATGAAGGGCCGGCCGAGCACCGTCTTGCCGATCGTACGGACCGAGACACGCGGTGAGGCGCGGTCGAGCAGCGTGAAGTAGTCGGTGACCTGCTTCCAGCTCGGCAGGTGGCGTTCGGCGCCGGGCTTGAAGCCAAGATGCTGCTCGAGGTCGGGCAGCCTGGCTGCCTGGCGTTGCGCCGCGGCTGGCGCGGCGAGAACGATCGTTGCGAAGGCAAGGAATGTGCGCATGGGGATAACTCTACGACGCGAAGACTGAGGGTGCAGCAGCCTCACCTCAGCTGCACGTGCAGGTGGTCTGCCGTCCCCACGTGACGCGTCGTTGAGAATCCCATCGCCCAGAAGTAGAACTGGAGCGCGCGGTTGCGAAGCGCGCCGCGTCCGATGGTGCGGATATCCACCGCATGCACGTAGCCGTCCTTCTGCAGGTAGTGTCGCGTGCGGTCGTTGACCGGCAGCCCCATGCGCGTGTAGTCGGCCGCGGTGCGGCTCAAGTCGGTGATCACCGCGTTGCCGTCGAGGATGATCGCGGTGGATACCGCCGCGCGGAGCACCGGGTGCAGGGACGAGTAATACGAACGGACAGCGTCCGATTTGGCATTGACGCTGGCGAGGAAGAGCAGCGAATAGAGCAGCCAGCCGGCGGCCATCGGCGCGGCGACCCAGCGCACCATGGCGGCGGTCTGCGCGGACCTGGTGACCTTTCGCGTGAGCAGCGTGGCCGAGCCTGCGACAATGGCCATCGTGACGACGAGGGCGCCGAGAACCGCGACCCAGGGTGCCCCGCCGATCCGGTTGTAGATGAGGACCGACGTGCGGACGTAGACGAGGAACGGCAGCACGACCAGGGCCAGCGCGGCGAGTACCTCGAGCGCGATCGCCCTGGCGTCGAAGCCGCGCGACTTCCGCTTCGCCAGATGGCGCGAGCGAGCCTGGCTCTGCTTCGCTTCGGCGCGCACCTGCTTCTTCAGGTCGTCGAGGCGCTGCGCGGCTGCATCCCTGGGCACACCGGCACTACGACCGGGCTTCTTCTTTTGGTTCACGATTCATGGCGCAGAATGGAGCGATTCAGGATCGCGGCTCGAGCGACGGGTTCGCGGTGTCCTGCCGCCGCCTCCTCCGATTCGTACATTAGGCGCGCACCCAAACGGCAAGGCCTCTGTGGACGACGTCGTCCAACTCAAGACGGCACTCGCGGGACGCTACGAAGTCGATCGCGAGATCGGCGCGGGCGGGATGGCGACCGTCTATCTCGCGCGCGACGTCAAGCACAACCGTAAAGTTGCGCTCAAGGTCCTCAACCCGGAACTCGGCGCCGTGTTGGGCGCTGATCGCTTCCTGGCGGAAATCCAGGTCACGGCCAACCTGCAGCACCCGCACCTGCTGCCGTTGTTCGATTCCGGCGAGGCGAACGGGCTGCTGTTCTACGTGATGCCGTACGTCGAGGGCGAATCGCTGCGCGCCCGGATCATGCGCGAAAAGCAGCTGCCGGTGGCCGAGGCCGTTCGCATTGCCGTGGCGGTTGCCAACGCGCTGGACTACGCGCATGGGCACGGCGTCATCCATCGCGACCTGAAGCCCGAGAACATCCTGCTCCAGGCCGGCCAGCCTGTCGTGGCGGACTTCGGAATTGCGCTGGCGGTGAGCAAGGCCGGCGGCGCCCGCGTAACGCAGACGGGCATCTCGCTTGGCACGCCGCAGTACATGTCGCCCGAGCAAGCGACGGGTGATCGCGCGATCGACGGCCGCACGGACATCTACTCGCTCGGCGCGCTCACGTACGAAATGCTCAGTGGCGACGCTCCCTACGTTGCGAGCACGGCGCAGGCGATCATCGCCAAGGTGCTCACCGAGCGGCCGACCAGCGTCAGGCTGGCGCGGCCGACGGTGCCGAAGCACGTCGCGGCCGCAATCGAGCGGTCGCTGGAGAAACTCCCGGCCGATCGCTGGTCCACCGCACGGGAGTTCGCGGAGGCGATCGAGGGTCGTGTCGTTTCAGGTGCGACGCCCAGCGCGGAGCGGTCGAACGCGGTGCCGCACCTGCGCGGACGGTTGCGCGCGGTCCTCCGGTCGCCGGTGCTGTGGGCGTCGGCGTTCATCGTCGCAACCGTCAGCGGTGTCGCGGGTTGGCTCAAGGCCGCCCGACCTGCCTTGGAGCCCGCGGTGCGGATCCAGTATTCGGCGGCACCGAACGAGCCCTTGGGCAACAACATCGGTCGAAACGTCGCGCTCTCCCCCGATGGGCTCACGCTCGTGTACGCCACGAACGATTCGAACGGATTCCCACAGCTCTTCATCCGCAAAGTCACTGAGTTGGAGCAGCACCCCTTGCCGGGTGGTGAGCGCGGCTTGTTTCCGTTCCTTTCGCCGGACGGCCGCTGGATCGGCTTTACTGACGGCACAGTGCTGAGGAAGCTGCCGGTGGAAGGGGGCGCGCCCACGACGCTGGCGGACCTTCGCGAGGACATCAGGGGAGCGAGTTGGGGGCCCGACGGTCGCATTGTGGTGTCCGCCGGCGGCCGGCTCGTAGTGGTCAGTGCTGGCGGGGGAGGCATTCTCGATACGCCTGAGAAGCGCGACTCGGCGCAGGCGTTCTGGCCCGCCTTTGTTGCCCGCGACGTCGTGGTCTACTCAGCGCGTCCCGGATCCGATCAGCCGATCATGGCGATTGAGCTGTCAAGCCGTCGCACGGTTGCGCTGGAGAATGCCGTCGGCTCCTATCCCGTCGGCATGGTCGCGGGGCATCTCGTTTACGGGCGCATCGACGGTACCTTGATGGCGGTTCCCTTCGACTCTCGCCGCCTCCGCACTTTCGGCGCCACGCGCACCGTCGGGGATGCCCAAGTCGGGCCCGCCACAGGCCAGGTAAAGGCGGCGGTTTCCGCCAGCGGTTCTCTGGTCTACGTGAGCGGTGGCGGGAAGATGCAGCTTGTCGCGGTGGACTCGCGCGGCGCGCCGCGCATCCTGCCGGTACCGCCCGGGAGACTCAACAACCCACGGCTGTCGCCGGACGGACGCCGGGTTGCGCTCGACATCACCACCACAGGAAGGGTCGACGTATGGGTCTTCGAGTTGTCGTCCGGCGCGAGCGCGCGACTGACCTCTGAGGGTACCGCGAACATCCGGCCCGAGTGGACGCCGGATGGACGCTCCGTGCTGTTTCGCACGAACCGAGCCGGCCGGCACAACAGTCTCTGGGTACAGCCAGCCGACGGTAGTGGGCCCGCTCGGCCGCTGATGAGCTCGCCAGGTCGTGACGTCTGGCAGGGAATCATCACGCCCGATGGTCGCACCGTCATCTGTCGGACGGGATCAGTGGGCGCGGCCCAGATCCGTTACCGACGTCTCGAGGGGGACACGATCGAACGACTCATTCGGACGGACTCGGCAATCTTCACCGAATGGGGGATGCGCCTCTCCCCCGACGGTCGCTGGCTGACATACGGCTCGAACGAGTCTGGCGCCCAGCAGGTCTATGTCAGGCCCTTCCCCGGGCCCGGCGCCCGTTTCCCCGTGTCCGTCTCAGGCGGGTCGACGCCGATGTGGTCGCGCGACGGCCGGTACATCTACTTCTTCAGCGGCCCCCTCAAGTTCGTGGCGGCTTCCGTCGAGACGAATCCGACCTTCCGAGTGACCGCGCGCGAAGTGTTGTTCGAGTTCCCGTACCTCACCAATCCGGGCCACGCGACGTTCGATGTGTCCCGCGATGGGCGGGAGTTTGTCATGCTGCGACCCGTCATTGAAGGCGCCGAGCGCATCGTCGTGATCCACAACTGGAAACGCGAGTTGCTGGCCGGGAGCGCGAGCGCTCAATAGGCGTCGCCGCCGCGCGACCTACGTGTTCCCGGGCGGTACCGCCATTCCCATGGCGTGGTAGCCCTTGTCCACGTAGACGGTCGCGCCGGTGATGCCGGTCGCGAGCGGCGAGCACAGGAAGGCCGCGGCGCTGCCGACCTCGGCCGCGGTGAGATGGTCCTGGAGCGGCGCGTTATCGCTTACGTAGCCGATCATCTTCTCGATGATGCCGATCGCGCTGGCCGCCCGTGACGCGAGCGGCCCGGCGCTGATGGTGTTGACGCGGATTCCGAACCTGCGCCCGGCCTCGAACGCCAGCGTGCGTGTGTCGCTCTCGAGTGCGGCCTTGGCGCTCGACATGCCGCCGCCATAGCCGGGAATGACGCGCTCGCTTGCCATGTACGTGAGCGACACGACCGAGCCGCCCTTGCGCATCAGCGGGCCGAGCCGCGCGATCATCGAGACCAGCGAGTACGCGCTCACGCTCACCGCCTCGAGGTAGCCTTTCCGGCTCGTGTCGAGAAGCGGCTTCTTGACCTCCGGTCCGTTCGCGAGCGAATGGACGACGATGTCGAGGCAGCCGGGACCAAAGTCCGACGTCATGCGATCGACGAGGCCCGACACGGTGAAGTCGCCGGTTTCGACGTAGCGCTTGTTGGTCCTGACGTCCTCGGGCACGTCCGGCAGTGCGTCGAACGCCGCGTCCAGCGGATAGATCTTCTCGAATTCCAGCAACCTGCCGCTCGCCAGCTTGCGCGACTCGTCGATCTTCCCGCGCTCGATGAGGTTCTGGAAGATCTTGAGCGCGGGAGGCCAGGTGCCGGCGCACACGGTGGCGCCCGCCTCCGCCAGCGCCTTGGCGATCGCAAAGCCGAAGCCGGCGTCGTCGGCCACGCCCGCGACCAGCGCGCGCTTGCCCTTGAGGTCGATGGGGAGCATGGACTGAAAGGGAACAGGGAACGGGGAACAGGGCAACAAAGCCGGCGGGAAGGGGAATGGGACAGGGAAGGCGAACGGCAATGGCAACGCGGCATTCCCTTTCACTTTCCCTTTCCCGCAGCTTTAGTTGCCCTGTTCCCCCTTTCCCGGTCCCCGACGTTTGGCAATCCACAGGGCGTCAGTTCCGTTGCCGGCAACAACCGGCCCCAGTTTTACCCGGGGTCTGTGGCGCATTGCGGCCGCCGACGTCTCCAGCGGCAACCAGGTGCGCCTGCTGCGCAACGGCCCCGAGGCGTACGACGAGATGGAAGGGCTGATCTACGAAGCTCGCGAGTCGGTGTGCATGGAGCAGTACATCTTCCGCAGTGACGAGATCGGCCGCCGCTTCGCGGACGCGCTCATGGCATCGGCCAGGAGTGGCGTGAACGTCCGCCTCCTGGTGGACTGGATCGGCACGCGGGGGACGCACGCGGCGTTCTTCGACGAGCTGAGCGCGGGCGGCGTGCGGGTGCAGGTCTTCAACCCGCCGGGCTTCCGGCGCTGGCTGGGACTGGTGCCGCGCGACCACCGCAAACTGCTGGTCGTCGACAACAGGGTCGGCGTCACCGGAGGCGTCGGCATCGGAGTGGAGTGGTCGCGCGGCGTGGCCAGCAAGCGGCGCTCGCTCTGGCGCGACGAGGCGATTCGCATCGAGGGCCCGGCGACGGGGGACCTCACGCACGCGTTCGACAAGATGTGGCGCCGGGCCCGCGGCCTGCGCAGTCGGCGGTCGCGCTTCATCCGCAAGCGGCCGTCGGGCGCCCACCTCGACCCCTCCACCCACGCGAAGTGCCTCGTCGGCATCATCGAGGGCGAACCACTGCGCCTCCGCGTCGCGCGCGCGCTCCAGATGCAAGCGATCGCCGCTGAACGCTCCATCTGGATCGCGAGCGCCTACTTCGTGCCGTCGTGGGCGGAGTACGAGGCCCTCGTCGGCGCCGCGCGGGACGGCGTGGACGTCCGCCTGCTGTTGCCCAGCCGCAACGACAACCCGTGGGTCACCGCGCTGTCGCGCCGCTACTATCACAGGTTCCTGCGCAACGGCGTCCGCATCTGGGAGTGGCAGGGCGAGATGATGCACGCCAAGTCCAGCGTCATCGACGGCCGCTGGGTCCGCGTGGGCTCCACCGACTACAATGCCCTCGGCGTCGCGATCAACTATGAACTGGACGCGATCGTGGAGGACACGGAGATCGGCCGGCAAGCCGAGGACCGCTTTCTCGAAGGGCTGGATCAGTCCCGCGAAGTCACGTCGCGCAGCCGGATCATGAGGAGCCGGTGAAGTCGGGCATCATCATCGTGGCCGAGCTGCAGGGGCCGGCCCGGGAGAAGGTTGCCGAGATCCAGCGCCGCTTCGATCCCAAGCTGGCCAAGGCCGTGGCGCCACACGTCACCATCACCGGGTCCTCCGGCATGGGGCCGATCGCAACGAGGACGAGCGCGACAAGACTGCGCGCGGCACTCGAACCCGTGGCGCGCGCCACCGCGCCGATGACGCTGACGTTCGGCAGGCCCATGCGATTCATGCAGACAAACGTGGTGGTGCTGCCACTCGACCCGAACGGCCCCGTACGCGCGCTGCACGAACGCATCAAGCGCAGCGGCCTCACGTACGAACGGGAGCGTTTTACCTTCACGCCGCACGCGACGCTGAGTTTCTTTCCCACGCTGGAGCAGTCCGCGTTGCGCGAGCTGCTGGCGTTCCGCGTCGACGACCCGATCACGCTCGATCACATTGCCGCGTTCCGTACGGTGACCATCACCGAGACCAAGGAGCTCCTCCGGTTGCCGCTTACGGGGAGGGGCGCGTGAAGCGCCTCCTGCTGGCGATCTCGGTGGGGCTGGCGCTGCCCGCCGGCGCGCAGTGCGTGCTTGCCGGGCTCGACCGGCCGGTGACCGGGGCCATCCGGTCGCCCGCGCTCACGGCGAACGTGCCGCTGCGCCGCACGGTGGATGCCATCGCGTTCGTCGGCGGCTACGGGCCGTTCATCGCCGCGCCGGTCATGCTCGCGACCGACCGCCACGCCGATATCGGACGCGACGCGGTGCAGGCGCTCATCATTTCGTCAGTCGTCACCGGCGGCTTCAAGGCGCTCATCGGCCGCGCCCGGCCGTACGTGTCGGCCGACACCATGCCATGCGACTTCCGGTGGGGCCGCGGGCTGCGTCGCGACGACTACCGCTCGATGCCGTCGGGCCACACGAGCGCGGCGTTCACGTTTGCGGCGACGCTTGCCGCACACAGCTCGGGGCGCGGGGCCCGGCCCCTTCTATATGGTGGCGCGACGCTGGTCGGGGTCTCGCGGATCTACCAGGCGAACCACTGGGCCAGCGATGTGCTCTTCGGCGCCGCCGTCGGCATCGCGGCGGGCTGGGCCGTCACGCGCTAGCTACTGGAGTGCTTTTTTGATGGCGGACTCGAGGTCCTGCCGACCGCCGAGTCCCGTGTACACGACCTTGCCGGCCTTGTCGAGCACCACGACGTAAGACGTGGCCGGGACGTCGTAGGCGCCGGTCGCGTTGCCGCGCCGGTCGAACACCTGGATCCATGGCAGCTTGTGCCTCTCGACGTAGAGCCGTGCCCGTTCGGCGCTCTGGTTCACGGAGACGGCGACACCGATGAACGCCACCTGCTTGCCGTACTTGGCGTGCATCGCGAGCATCGTCGGCTCGAGCTCGGCGCAATTGGCGCACCAGGTCGCCCAGAACTCCATGAGCACAGGCTGCTTGCCGACGTACTCGGACAGGTTGGTTGCCTTTCCGTCCAGCGTCTCGACAGCCGCCGCCGGGCCGGCGCTGCCAACCTCGATGCCGAGGTCCTGGGCCGAAAGCCCGGAGCCGGGAGCCGCGAGCAGCACCGCACCGATTGTCGCACGCCGAAAGCCGAGACGCGAAAGCCTCATAGAAGCACCTGTCCCATTTTCACGAGGTAGTACTCCGCCACGCCGATCATCACGAAGCCGAATCCGCGCTTGATCCATGTCATCCAGGCGCCGGACTTCGGCAATCGTGCCAGTGTCCCACTGGATACCCCGACGGCCACCAGGAGTGCACACATCCCGATCGAGAAGCTGAAGAGGTAGACGAATCCGAGAGCCGCGCTCTGCGTCGTCGATACCCACGTCAGGACCGCCGCCATGACCGGCGCCCCGCATGGCGCCGCGACCAGCCCCGACACGGCGCCCATCACGAACGCGCCCGAGTACCGGCCCGCGGTGCCGGCCTGCGACGCGCGCGAAATCCACGACTGCGGGATCGGCACGGGTACGACGTCCAACATCATCAGCCCGCTGTACACCAGCAGGTTCGCCATCACGAAGAAGAGCCACGGGTTCGTGCTGATGGACCCGAACAGGGTGCCAGTCATGCCGGCGATGACGCCGAGCACCGCGTACAGCAACGCCAGCCCCAGGACGTAGGTGAGGGTCAGCAAGACCGTGCGGATGCGTGGCTGCTGCCCGGCGCCGAGCCCCTGCCCGCCGACGATGGCCGCGGTGATCGGGATCATCGGGTAAATGCACGGATTCAGGCTCGTGAGCACGCCGCCTGCGAAGAGCAGGGGAATGGCGAGCAGCGGCTGGCTGAGATCCGGATTCACAGCTGAAAGGTATGAAAGGTCAGCGCTGGGGACCGCAAAGCCGTAAGGTGGAGAGGTGAGGTGAGGGTCGAGCCAAGTGGAGAGGCGCACCGAAGGTGAAGGCCAGGTACTTGCCTCCAGTTGCTTGCGCCTCCTGCAACTGGCTGGCAACCTCTCTACCTCTTCACCTTGTCACTTTGCGGTCCTGTGGGTTCTGAGGGTTCTCGTTTCCGGAGCCAAGACAAATGCGTGTGATTCTCGCCGTTGCTTCGCTGTCGCTGCTGGCCAGTGACGTTGCTGCCCAACGGCTGAACCCGGTCGTCGAACTGCTCGAAGCGAAGCAGCCCGCGTTCGGGCTGTACGCGCCGGCGAACCGCCGCCAGCGTCCCGGTGCGCCGGTCGACACGACCGTGAAGCTGAAGACGCCGGACGAGCTCGCTCTCGACGCGCTCAACAACAAGATGGCCGACTACATCTTCGACGGCTCGATGGAGGGCAACTTCGATCGCGGCTACGAGGGCTTCACCGCGTTTGCGGCCGGGATGCAGAAGGGCGGCGCGCTCGACAAGTCGAAGAAGCGCATCACGCACCCGCTCTTCGTGAAGATGACGGAGATCGGCGAGGACCACGCGCTGGCCGCGCAGCGCATCGGCAAGCAGCTCAACCTTGGCGTCAGCGGCATCGTGTTCGTCGACCTCAAGAGCGCCGACGAACTGAAGGCGGGCATCGCCGCGATGCGCTTCAAGTCGCAGGGCGGCACGCGCGCGGACGACGTCGGCGGCGCGCCGGCGTACTGGGGAATGAGCGAGAAGGACTACAAGGCGAAAGCCGACGTGTGGCCGCTCAACCCGAAAGGTGAGCTGACCAACTTCGCGATCGTCGAGAGCAAGGAAGGGCTCGCCAGGCTGCGCGAGATCGCGGCGGTGCCGGGCATCGGCGTGCTGTTTCCGGGTGCGGGGACGCTGCGCGGGGTGTTCTCGACGACGGACTCCACCGGTCGCCGCATTCCGGACCCGGTAGCGTGGGAGGCGGCCATTCAGCAGGTGCTTGCGGCGTGCAAGGAGTTCAAGGTCGCGTGCGGGTACCCGGCCGGCGAGAACGACATCGAGGAACGCATGCGGCAGGGGTTCAGCGTGTTCGTGATCGGGTGGGGGGATGCCGGAAACCGCGCGGTGGACAAGGGGCGCGCCGCATCAGGGCGGAAATAGGGTCAGCACCGTCGTAGGCTGGGGCAACCGCCGGTTCTCGGCGGGTACCAGAGCAACCGACGAGCAAGCGCCCGGTTCCGGGTGACGAAAGCAGTCACTCGAGGCCGGGCGTTTACATTTTCTGCCGAGCTACCGGCCCAGCACTCCAGGCGCTGCCGGCCCACGGCTGGTGGAAACGCGCCACACGTAACGAGCACTCCGATCACCAATGGCCGTCCCGTTCATATACGTCATGAAGGGCCTCAAGAAGGTGGTCCCTCCGTCACGGATCATCCTTGAGGACATCTGGCTGAGCTTCTACCCCGACGCCAAGATCGGCGTCCTGGGCGCCAACGGGGCCGGCAAGTCGTCGGTGCTGAAGATCATGGCCGGCGTCGACACCGACTTTCAGGGTGAGGCCTGGGCCCACAAGGGCACGCGCATCGGCTACCTCGCGCAGGAGCCGCAGCTCGACGAGTCGCTCGACGTGAAGGGCAACGTCGAACTCGCGGTGGCGTCGCAGCGCAAGCTGCTCGACCGGTTCAACGAGATCTCGGCGAAGTTCGCCGAGTCGATGGACGACGACGCGATGCAGAAGCTGCTCGACGAACAGGCGCGCGTGCAGGACCAGATCGACAAGCACGATCTCTGGAACCTCGACAACAAGGTCGAGGTCGCGATGGATGCGCTGCGGCTGCCGCCGTCCGACGCCGACGTGAAGAAGCTGTCGGGCGGCGAGAAGCGCCGCGTCGCGCTGTGTCGCGTGTTGCTCGAGGAGCCCGACATGCTCCTTCTCGACGAGCCTACCAACCACCTCGACGCCGAGTCGGTGTTCTGGCTCGAGCGGCACCTGGCGGAGTTCAAGGGGTGCGTCGTCGCGGTGACGCACGACCGCTACTTCCTGGACAACGTCGCCGGCTGGATCCTCGAGCTGGACCGCGGCCGCGGCATACCATATGAGGGGAACTACTCCTCCTGGCTGGAGCAGAAGAAGACCCGGCTCGCGGTCGAGGAAAAGACGGAATCCGCCCGGCAGCGCGAGCTCCAGAAGGAGCTCGACTGGGTTCGCATGGCGCCGCGCGCGCGGCAGGCCAAGAACAAGGCCCGCATCCAGAAGTACGAGGAGCTGGCGAGCGAGGCCCAGAACGAGAAGATCGCGCAGCACGAGATCGTCATTCCACCCGCGCCGCGGCTCGGCAATGACGTCGTCATCGCCAAGGGCCTGCGAAAGGCATACGGCGACAAGGTCCTGATCGACGGGCTGGATTTCGCGCTCCCCCGCGGCGGCATTGTCGGCATCATCGGACCGAACGGCGCCGGCAAGACGACGCTGTTCCGGATGATCACCGGCGCCGAAAAGCCCGACGGCGGCACGCTCAAGATCGGCGAAACGGTGCAGCTGTCGTACCAGGACCAGACGCGCACGCTCGAGGGCAAGCGCACCGTGTGGGAAGAGGTCTCGGGCGGCCACGAGACCATCACGGTCGGCAAGAAGGAACTCAACTCACGCGCCTATCTCTCCAGCTTCAACTTCAAGGGCGCCGACCAGCAGAAGCTGGTGGCGAATCTCTCGGGCGGCGAGCGCAACAGGCTGCACCTGGCCAAGACGGTGATGGCGGGCGGCAACGTCCTGCTGCTGGACGAGCCGACGAACGACCTCGACGTCGACACGTTGCGCGCGCTGGAGGAGGCGATCGTCGACTTTGCCGGTTGCGTCGTGGTGATCAGCCACGACCGCTGGTTCCTCGACCGCGTGGCGACGCACGTGCTGGCCTTCGAGGGCAACAGCGAGGTGGTGTGGCACGAGGGGAACTTCCAGTCGTACCACGAGGACTTGAAGCGCCGGAAGGGCGTGGACGCCGACCAGCCGCACCGGATCAAGTACAAGCCGCTGACGAGATAGGAGCTAGGAGCTAGGAGCTAGGAGCTAGGAGCTAGGAGCTAGGAGCCAGGACCTAATCGGCGCGCAACGCTGTGACCGGATTGACCCGGGCTGCCTTCCACGCCGGGCCGAGCGCGGCGAGCGCCGCCACGACCAGCAACAGCAGCGTCATGGCCGTGATGACGACAGGATCCCACGGCTCCACGCCATACAGGAGCGACGCCACCAGCCCGCCGCCGGCAAGCGACGCCGCAACACCAATGCCGACGCCGGCTGCCACCATCGCGACCGCGCCTCCGACTACGTGCGTCATGAGGTCCACGCCGTGCGCGCCCAGCGCCATGCGAATGCCGAACTCATGCATTCGCCGGCTCACGCTGTACGAAATGGCGCTGTACACCCCCACGATCGCAACCACGAGCGCCAGGCTGCCGAACATCGTGAAGAGCGCCGCGCCGAGCCGCCAAGGCCTGTATTGACGGTCGAGCGATTCGCTCATGGTTCTTAGCGTCGCGTCGCCGGTCGGGAACATCGATTTCACCGTCGCCCGTATCTCGGCGCCCACCGCGGCGCGGGCACGCTCATCCGACCGCACGATGACCACGCCTGCGCGCCAGCCCGGCAATGGCATGCTGTGGAGCGGCAGGTAGTACTGGGCCGCCGGCTTCTCGAGGATCGTGCTCCGGATGGCATTGGCGACGACGCCGCTGATGCGAT
>Ga0187893_10010491_pt1 | contig 13773 bp, 17 predicted proteins | sample MA1701074metaG_FD_139574 | JGI IMG/M metagenome (GOLD analysis project Ga0187893, IMG submission 139574) | White microbial mat communities from a basaltic lava cave in the Kipuka Kanohina Cave System on the Island of Hawaii, USA - MA170107-4 metaG ...
GAAGCGTCTTGAGGTAGGAGTAAGCTCGATCATCAGCCTACCGCGCAAGCGGTTTAGTTCAACGAATTATTAGACGGCCTGTGATGACAAGCCACTAGACTGATTGAGTGGGCCGGCCATCACAATACCGCAAGACTCACAGATCTCTATCCGACAAAAACCGCCATGATATGGGCTGGTCGGTAGCGTGCAGTTCGGGCAGGACTCCATAGACATTATCGTGGCCGCACGTACCAGAAGAAGCAAGGCCGCTGGTCCGATAACATTTCACGTAGCCTTAAACCCTCTTGATTTATCCGGCTGTGAATGTCATGCAACTCCGAGGCTGCCCATAGCTCGTACCCATCGATGTCCAGATACATTTCGACAAGAGCCGAGTATATCCGAGACCATTGCGACAAGCTGCCGATGAGCGATTCTGGGACGGGCACATCCTCCGGAGGTACGGGCTTCCCGCACACTAAACAGTGAACCGGATTATGCCACACCTCTCGCCCCAACCAGAGTGGCGTAAGATCCAGGCAATTGCAGAATGCCGCTGCTTCAGGATTACACGGATGTAAAAACATGTATGGGTGTTCATCCATCGCACCTTAGCAATAACGGAGGTGTCACCATGTCATGCTGGGTCAAAACCAATTCGTTGGCGGCTCACCTGAGTGGTGGGTGGGTGGACTCTACGATCCGCGCCACGCCAATTCTTAATTCGTTTAGGCAGTCGTATTGGTTGATAACGACACCCAGCAAAACTTAAAAGTACGCTCCGAAATAACTTGCTGTGAACATCACAACGTGCGTCAACATATGAGCAATCATCGCCGACTCAAGACCTTTCTTCCAATAAAGATAGCCGGCAATCAAACCAAATAGCGAATTGGCAACCACGACAAAAACAACCAAAGCAGTCGCCGGTTGGGAAAACAACATAAAGGCGATTGGCAGATGACCGATGCCGAACACCAGCGATGAAATCAGAATCGCGCCGACAAAAAACGCAGTATTCGGTTTGCCCTGTCCTTTTTGAAAAAGCCGCCACGCCGCCCACACAAGCAAAGTCATAAACCCCCAGCGCAGCAGTATTTCTTCGGTGATGCCGCCGTAAAGCAATCGGGTCGGGAGCGGGGTGAGTTTGCCGAACTCGGAAATTAACGTGACGACTTCAGCCGGCAAAAACGGCTTCCAGAACGCTGAAACCAAAACAATCGCCACACCGCCTGCCAAACCGCCGATGATACCCGAAACGATTTGCGGCTTTAAGGCTGAAACTAAATTTGCGCCGCGTGCCGCCGCTTCAGCGACTGGAGATTTCAGTCCGACTCGTGAAGCAAGCGTGACGCCGATTAGAACCGCTACGAACAAAATGATTGACGGCTGAATCAAACTAAGAAGTTTCAGCCCCAAAGTGACCTGTGGTATTTCTCTTTCCAACGGTATCGGCACAATTGCTATCAACGCTGCTATATCAATCAGCAACACCGAGACAACGCCTGTTAACCCAGCCATCAATAACAAGAGAAAAAGTTTTTTCTGGACATTCATGCGCAGTTCCCCAAAACTCAGATTTCAGGCTGCACAACGCTTGAATTAACCGGTGCGCACGAGCCGCCGGATTAAGCCAAGTTTAGCGATGAAAAGCAAGCTCATTGCGCGTCCGGTTGAATGAGTTGTTAAACTGCGAGCGTGAATTAGAGCATCACTATAAAAGAGATAGCTAGCGCAACCGCGCCCAGCCATAGAAATATTCCTGAAGTTTATTTCCCACCCCGTTAGGGGTTCAATATTTATAGCCGTCGAATCCCCATTTACCTTTCCGCCGTTCGGTGGAGCGGAACTCAACTTGAGAGGTACCGTTCAAGTTTCTTTCCTCACCCCGTTAGGGGTTCAATATTTATAGCTGTCGAATCCCCATTGACCCTTTCCGCCGTTCGGTGGAGCGGAACTCAACTTGAGAGGTACCGTTCAAGTTTCCTTCCGCTCCACCGAACGGCGTTAAGGTTGGATGACTGTCTCGATGCTATAAATATTCGACTCCTACTGAGTAAAGATGCTAAGTATCCGGCAACGGCGGTTTTTATTTTGATTTTCGCTCGCTATAGATTGGCTCAAATGTGCGAGTCGGGTGCTCAGTCACGCTCGGTACGGGTTCTAGCAGCACTCGCGCCTGTGCCGCGTCAAGCTCTTTCGTAGCTTGCTTCCTTGACAGCGCAGTATCGCCTGTTTCTTCAGCGTCACGTTTGCGCCGCAATAACTGCCAAATAATCACGCCTTCGACCAGCAGCATTAATAGAAAACTCAGTATCGTGAAGGCGAGAAGCGGGCCCTCATTCAAGCCGACCATTTTCATCGCCATCATGAGAAACACGATGGCTGCAAAGCCAAATACCAGGACCGCTACCATGGCCCAGATGAGGGATTCAGGTTTTACTTCTGATGATTTGCCGGCGTTAGCGCCTTTCTCCCCATTCAACTTTGCGCCGCAATGCTTGCAGTAGCTCAAGCCCTGCGCGACAGCCACGCCGCAAGATGAACAATACATTCTCTTTCACCTCATTGAAGGCCAGTACGATAACGAATGTTGCCAGGTTCAAGATTTACCGGCAGAGGGCCAGCGCCTAACGTCCGACCTAACCCGCCCGATGCCCGAGCGCAACACACAAGATATCAGTAACCGTACAACTTGATGAAGAAACACTCGCTGGCGAGGGGCTGGTTGAATGAATTGTTAGATAGCGGCAATGGTTGAATGCACCTTAGATTTGATTCAGTAAAACATCCAGGATATCGATCAATCTCTCTATATCTTCTGCCCTGATGAATTGGGCACATTCCCGGTTAAAGGTCTGTCCAATCTCACCCATAAAATCTACACAGAACAAGGCTGTGTAGAATTGCAGCACCGCTCTTTGCTCCTCTGTAACATTTGCCGCATCGCACCAAAAATCTATGTAATCTAAATCAAACCCTGCGTTGAGGAGCGACATTCGAGTGAGAGCGATGGGGAATAGATTGTCACCGAAGCAGACAAAATCCACATCTACGATGCCACTCAACTTCCCGCCAGAGACGATGACGTTTCGGGTCGTAGTATCGTCGAGGAAACATTGCGGCTGAACCTGAGAAAAATAGCCTTCATGTTTAGCAATCCTTTCCGCTACCCTATCAACGTGACAAGCATTTACAGCTCCGATTGCCTGGATTCTTTTCCGGCTGCGAGCAAGGGAGCTATCCAACACATCAACCCACGACGCCATGAAAGAATCGCTCTCATAACTACGAACGAACCCGTAACCTTGGCCGAACGGCAATGTGCCCGCGATCCGCTGGATGCGTGACACCTCATCGGCTAAGACCTTCTTTTCATCTTTTGATAACTGTGGATACACGATGCCTAAATCTTCACCAGCCAGCCGTTCAATAATCATGTAGGGAAAGGGCGAAGTAACTGCTTCGATGTCCGAATATAAAATGTTTGCCAATGGTACCCCCTTGGGCTTCAAGAGCCTATGCCAGTACAACGCGCCTGCCATAAATTCCTTGTTCGCTGGTTTTGCAATGCGCACCACAAAATTTTGATGGGTCTCCGTCACGACATCGTAAACAAAGTGACAGGCGCCTGCAGAAAACCTATGAACCGTCAGGAGAGACTCGCCGATAGATTTCTGAACGATGCCGGCTACCTGCTGCTCATCGGGCAACGAATTCATTTGACTCTTATGACAACTTTCCGGTACGCGAGCGATGTGAGGCCGCTTGTTCAACTCACTCCCCGCTTGACCCTATCTCCCACTCCATCCTGCCGATGACTCCCTGCGGGTCGTGTACAACTTTCATCCCCTCTCTGACCACTCTCAAAGTGCCTGCATCAATCGGCGCCGCGGCCCAATCGGGCGTCGTAAATCCGTACTCCACCTCTAACCCGCTCTCGTAGAGAGCACGCACCGATGTCACCCTTCCATAGACCTCTTTCCGCCATTCTGTGGCCTCTCCAAACACTGAAACCCACGACAAATCACGAAGGTATGTATCGACACTGGAGGTGAGAATTACCAGATCGACATCTGAGCTTTCGGAAGCCTCGTCACGAGCATAGGAACCGACCAGAGCCACCGCCTCGATATCAGGCTGCGTACTCGCCCAACGGCTAAACGCTTCGAGGAAAGCTGAGACGTTCGGAGGCAACACTTGATCCTCACCTGGACATATCCACGAACAACCATTCCTGTGCAGCGGGCGCGCGAGCGCACGCACTGGCAGAAATACATTAAAACTCGCTTCGCGCGCTCCGGGGATGCCTTTGTTGGGGCGGCCTTTTGCGGAAGACAGGTGTTTATCTTATTGCAGCACGATGTCAGCAATTTGGTTGGCAAGCGTTCCCAAACCGAGCCTGCCGCCACCTTCCAAATTGGTTAGAATGACCAGCGCGAAGCGTTTTTTAGGCAGAATCCAGAAGTCGCTGGTAAAGCCGGGTTGCACGCCGCCGTGCCAAATCGAACCATCGGGCTGCCTGCCCTCACGTTTGTCAATAAACCATCCGTAGCCGTATCCCGTTTCGCGTCCGTCGCTTGTTTTCTGACTCCGAGACATCTGCTCGAATGTCGCCTGCTTAATCAACGTGCCGTTTTGCACGGCGATTGCAAATCGCGCCAAATCGTCGGCAGTCGAAACGAGCCCGCCGCCCGGTATCTTGTAGCTCGAATCCATCAACGCCGCATTGCGTAAAGTACCGTCAAATTTGCCGAAGACCCTCGGCGCGTAGCCTTTAGCTCGATTCGGGATGATGGCATATAGGTCATCGACTTGCGTGTATTGCATCCCGGCGGGCTTATAAATATTTTCCCGCAAATAATCTTCGAATCTCATACCCGACGCGCCTTCGATAACCGCGCCGAGCAAAGTATAGCTGAAGGTCGAATAGCCGAATTGCAGTCCCGGTTCAAAGTCGAGCGGGTCGTCCTTGAAAATGTTGAGTGCGTCGGTCAGGTTTTCATAACGATTAGTGCGCTCGCCTTCGCCGCGTTTGTAATGACGAATGCCGCTCAGATGCGCGAGCAGTTGGCGCGTGGTGATCGGAAAACTTTTTGCCGGAAAACTCGGCACATATTTTTGCACGGGCGCGTCGAGGTCGAGTTTTCCTTTTTCTGCAAGCTGCATCGCGGCAACCGCCGTCAGCGATTTCGAAACGGACGCAATTCGAAAAACCGTCAAATCCTTTGCCGGAACGAAGTTTTCGACGTCAGCCATTCCGTAACCACGCCGGAATCGTACTTGATTGTCTTCGACGATGGCGACGGAAAGGGCGGGAATGCTCTGCCGTGCCATCACAGAAGAAATAGCCTTCTCAATATTTGCGATTTTGTCAGCGGGCAACGTGGCGTTCGTTTGCGCCGTCGCAGATGTCCAGGCCAACAAGTTTAGTAGCGGGACTAAAAACAATAGCCGCAGCGAGACAGTTATTGTCACTCTTTTCACAAATCGCATCTCCTTAAAGAAATTGGTTTTGTTACTCACTTCTTCAAACAACTTCGCTTAGAATTTTGTGGCAAAAATCTACAGGCAACCGCCCAAGGTTTGCATTCCACCGCCGGAGCCAGCGGATCAAAGCCGCCGGTGACTGTCGGCTGCAACGCATGGTTGGGGCGTCATGTTCTTATTTCAGCTCCCGCCTGGCGGCTACACCAAGGTACGGCCAAATCATTCTTCGCAACCGGAGCTGGGAAGCGTGCTCCAGCAGGCAGGTGGAGATTGCGTTTTCTTTCTCGCCGCCGGCTTCAGCCATTTCATTTACGATGACGCAAAATTTCTCTATGGTACGGTTAGATGAATGCTCGAGATAGCCTGTAATCCGTGGTGTCAGGAGCTGAATCACTTGGTGATAGTTTTCCAGCTCCTCACCAGCGAGCTCGCCGGCGAACAATGGAAATAGCGCCGAGAGCCGCTCAGCCAGCACGGAGGGTGAATCGATCGCGTTCATGACAACCAACGTCTCCGTTCACCGAGCCCGGCCCACGAACCTGGACGAACGATTCGAGCTCCGGTGCAACCGCTATTTGAGCGGCGCCTGGGGTGGACTCGACGTTGCGTTTTCCAGCCGCCCAGTGGCCACATAGTTAACGGCAATGTCGTAGAAGCTAACGACCGACTGGCCGCCAGACAATCCGTCATCGAAGACTTTGCGGACTTTGACGAACGGGAATGCGTGCGAGTCGTTTGGAAACCGCACACTCCAGCCCTGCTGCGGTTCACAGTGCCAACTGCCTCCTGCGGCCGCAATGAGACACTCGCCGAGGTATGACCCAAACACACTTACTAGATTGGAAATCGCCGTTGCATCGTGGCCGCCATGCTCACGCTGACGGTCGATGTAGCCCTCGACCCACACAAGCGAAGTGCGATTCAGGCCAAAAGCCTCGACGCCGCTAATCGAGCTGAGCTCTGCCACGACGAGCTTGGCGTTTGCCAGAATTTGATTGAGTTGTTCCTCGCGTTCCTCGTCAGTCATGCTGTTGTCACTAAGCCAGGGCAGCGGAGGCGGCCAAACGCCAGGCATCAGCGGGCGCACAATCGACGTATCAACCACCCAATTTTTTGCGCGTGAATGTTGCGCGGCTGCGGTCGAAGCGCATGCCGTTAGGGCGGTGCGCGCGACTGCCAGAGCAGATGTCATAGTCCGGGATATTTCCCCCAGAAGATGAGCGCTAATGCCACCGTGTCATACACCCCGTGAGCGAGAATCGGCGCCCACAGATTACGCCCGCTCCAGAGGTACAATGCGCCATATACCAAGCCAGCCGAGCTGGCAGCCACGGCGCCTGAGATGCCCTGATACAAATGTACGACACCAAACAGGACGCTCACGACTACCAAGCTCGCCGCCCACGCCATGCCACTCCCGCCCGCCATCTCCGCTACACGATTCATTAGATAGCCACGGTAGACAAGTTCTTCCCCGAAGGCGGCCATTGTCCACACTAGCAGCAGGAACAAGGAAAGTAAGAAAAGATTTCCTTCGATGGGCGCAAACTGGCTCAAATCCAGGGGTTTGCCTGTGAGCAGAATGATCAGCGGTTCTAACACGTAGAGACTGAAAAATTGATAGACAATCCCCACTGTGATACCGAGTAGTAGCGTTCGTCTCCAACCCGTCGGGCGTTTCAAGCCGACCGCTCGCCACCCAAAGCCGCGCAGCCATAGCGACAACCAGCCCAGCAGTAAAAGAAATGGCGTCTCACTTAACGGAATGAAGTCCCCAAGATAGGCGACGGTAATCAGGACGACAATGATTAGTTCCCCAATCGGAAGGAACTTGTTTTCGCGCAGAAGATTTTTGCTGCGAACGCGGAAGCGGTGATAGGCCGTTTGGTTTTGTTGATTCACAGGTATTCTCGAAGAATCAGTTACAAGCCTTCAAGCCACGAAGACGCCTCACGGTGCGCTTCAGCGGCAGCGCGCGAGTTAGTTCACGCTCGAGGAACAAGACACCCGAGAAACAGGCCGTCGCGCCGACGGCGGCAAGCGCTTGTTCAGCGACACTAAAACCGGGAAGCGCTAATCAGGGGAACGATAAATAACCTCGCCGGTAGCATCGTCGGCGATCTCAGTGATGTCAGATTCAACGAAATCAATACCCGAACCGGGAGGAAAGAGTTTGTGGAACTGGGGACGTTTACCCGAAACAGGTTCGACAACCAAAGCAGTCCACTGGTCAGCGATTACATAAATCGAAGGATCGACGATGCTAAAGCATCTGAGCCGAAAAGTGTCTTCGTGGCGAAAGGTGATCCGAAAGACTCGAACCTCGTCAGTTTCAAACAACTCCTGGAATTGATGGGTCGCTTCGGGAATCCCGTTCATAACGATCTCCTGACCAACCCAGCGCTTAATGCTTAGCAGCAGCGTGAAGAGCCATCCGCGGCGTGCTGTAGTTAGTTCGCTTCAAGGAACGCCTCCTCGCTTGCGCCGGCAACCAGCGCGCGCAGTTCAGAAACGAAGCGGTCCAGGAGTACGGGTTCGGACGTCAAATACATGGTTGCCTGGCTGGCGACCTTCTTCTTTGCGAACTCTACAAACTCGGACTCCTGCTGGCATGACACGAAGAGCCGACCCGGAACTGGGAAGTGAAAACGAGCGTGAAACGCGCCGTTCGCGTATTCCGGTCCAAACTCGCCAAATCGAAGGTCGAGGAGACCTCCGTACACGTGGTCCTTGAAAACATGGAGCGACGTGACCGCGTCGTCGAGCGCCGCATGCCCGACGTAGACCTTGTTGGTGAAGGACGACACCCCATCCGACACAGACACCCGCAGCTCGACGATGTCGTCATCGGCCCACGCTTTCGAGATGTGGATGCCCGCCTTCATCCTTTCCGCTCGCATGCCTTTCAGGCGGCGCTAGGTTTAATTCGACGGCTCGAACGTAGACACATTTGCCACCCGTATCCATTTTCCATCACGCTTTTCATAGGTCATGATGCCTGCATAGATGAACTTCTGCTCCCTTTCCGTCCCGGTATCATTCTTCTGCGTGCGCCTCACCCGGATGCGGGTAATCATCCACGCCATGCTCCCGTCTTTCGAGATGCGGATGATCGGCTCTTCCACATCGTCCCACTCGTAGTACTTCGCATCCTTGAGATAATCGGTAAAATGTTTTCGCTCGTCTGACTTCGTGACCCGGTAGATTTTCCCGCCGTTGACCGTAATGAACTCTTCCGGCGCGCTCCGCTGTAGCAGTTCGACGTCAGTCTTGAAGTGGGCCTCGCGATCGGACTTATGCAAGCGCAGCAATTCTGCTCTCTCTTTCTCCTGATTGACGGTTGACTGAGTCGGACCGACGGTGAAGCTGAACAGGGCGATCACAAAGCTGATGACATATTTCAACCCAAACTTCCTCCCTAAAGTTTATTTCGGGCTTCCGCGATTCTTTCAGCCGCCTAAGGCTCGGCATCACCCGTCGCGCCCTCGCCGCTGATACGGCCAAGTCTCGCGCATGAGAGCCACGCTATTCGCGATTGGGTGCAAGCTGTTAGCCCGCTCCTATCCCGACGGCTACTCTCTCGGCTCATACCGCAGGACCACCGCCCCCGAGCCGAACTCCAGCTGGCTCACCAGCTTCAAGTCAACATGCTTCGACAGCCCCGCGAACAGCGTCGGCCCATGTCCCGCCAGCCTGGGATGCACCACGAACTCGTACTCATCGATCAGTCCCAGCTCGGCCAACGCAAGCGGGAGCATCACACCTCCCACGAACAGCCCCTTACCCGCCTGCCGCTTGAGCTGCTGAACGGCCTGCCTCAGATCACCGCGCACGAGCTCCGCGTTCCAATCGGCCCGGTCCAGCGTGCTCGACACGACGTACTTCTTTGCCGCGTCGATCGTCCGGGCGAAGGGCTCCATCCAGTCGGCCATCCAATCGGGCCTCACTCCCGTCCGCGCCGGCGGCCGCCACGCGGCCTCCATCATTTCGTAGGTTACCCGGCCAAAGATGAGGGCATCGGCCTGCGCGAGGTTCTCGGCGTGGTGACGATGCAGTTCCTCGTTCGCGGGTATTGCGCGATGATCGCAGCACCCGTCCAACGTGACATTGATGGAATACCGAAGGGGTCGCATTTACGATAAGTTCCTTCTGCTCCTCCGCCCGGCGCAAATATTGCGTCGGTGTGGCTATAAAGATGTCACTCTTAACCGCAGCCACGACTACTCGACGTTGGGGGAGGCTCATAGAAGTTCTCCGGCACTGAGAGGGTCAGATCAATTGGCGAAGTCTACCGAAAGCGGGAATACCTTTCAACATCCTCCAGCGATCTTTCTCAGCCTGCTTCTGAAATCAAGAGAATACGCACGCTCTGGCATCGGTCGGAAAAGCTGAGCATGAATTGGGCGAGGTCAATAGCCGTCCCGCCGGTGATTTGCTTCTTAGTGTCCTGGCTTCTTCAATCGGAAGAAGCCAGGACACCAGGAAACCCATCACTGACGGCTGACGATTGTTGGTCCATGGACACCCTTTACGTTGTCTGCAAGTTGACTATTCAAACTCCAATTATGTGGCGGCGCGCTTGTAAGGTGAGTTGACTTTACTCTCGGCGTCACAAATTTTTAAATCGTTCGATGGCTTATCTATATCAAACTTAACGAGCACCGAGAAGCGCGATTAGGCCATCAGCCAGCGTGCCGCGCCAACTTAGACCGTCGTGGCCGCCGGCGAACTGCTGATACTGAACCTGATACCCTTTTGCCAGCAACACATCGCGCAAATGACGCGTGGTTTCCAGAATGCCACCACCACCACCGTCCCTGTCGAATTCAAATGTTCCCACTGCAAGGTACAAGTGCAATGGCAGTTTTGGACCGGCGAGAAACTGTTTGACCATGAAATTACCTTCAGTGGTGGTGTCCCGAAAACCGTCGCCGCCGCGACCCCCCGACTCTGGACAGCGCGGACCGCATACTCCACCGTGGTGTTCAAACGACCACCAAAAGGCGCCGGATTGGCTCAATACGTTGCCAAATACTTCCGGGTGACGCAAGGCGACATATGCTGCTCCAAGCCCACCAGCGCTATAGCCAGTTACAACGGTGCGCTTCGGATCTTTTGTAACGTTGTAATGTGATCGAACCCAGGGCACAAGTTCCATTGCCATAAAATCGGCGAACTCAGGATTTGCGACGAGATCCACCAGACGACGCCGAGGGACGTTCTCAACAAAAACGGCTATCGTCGGCGGAATCCTGGAAGCGGCAATGAGATTGTTCAGTGTCGTTACTCAATATGGATCGTCCCGCAAGTCCTCCCCGTCGAATAAAATCAACAGCGCGTTGGGTGGCCCCTCTGGTTTGTAATTGGCTGGTGTGTAAACGGAAAATGGACGCTCGATCTTTTGAATGCTGCTTTTGATGCTTTGTTTTTCGACTCGTCCTTCCGGCGTTCCCGGTTTGGCGACGACCCACGGTTCCGGCGCCGCTCCGGGTAACTCCGCTACGCTTTGACAGTTGAATTTTGGGGTAATTGGCGGACATTTTGATAATGGATGAAGATTGAGCGGATCGGCCTGCCTGGTTGCCGCGCGCTGCGCGGCGCGAGGACCATCAAAGGTCATCGGATCGTTCGGCGACAGTTGGTAGGTAAAGCGAGCGCCACTCGGGAGTTTCAAGGTCAAATACCAAACGTCTGAATTAGGAATCTGATGCATCGAATAGGCGGCCGGCGGACCAACTCCCAGAAAAGAACCTCTGACGAAGACATTTCTGGTGTCGTGCGTGCTTCGCCAAAGGAATGTCACCAGTTGATATTTTCCGTCTGAACCAAAAGGCTCTACGACCGGAGTACTCTCTGCTGCGATCTGCTTCCAGAAGCTCTCGGTGCTTGCCGGACCTGCGGCAATCTGAGCGCGGAGTTTTTCGATCCGCGGGCTCGGATAAGGATCTTTCCAGGGCTCTGGTTTAAGTCGCTCGTTGAGCGAAATGACTTCTCCGATGGCCAGTTCATAGGTGGCTGACTGGTCGCCCGGATTCTCAATCTTGAACGAATACGAGCCGGCGCCCTCGGCGGCGAATGGAAAGGAGGGTTTCCCCTCGCCGGATGTTCCCACAAGGCGGCGAGCAATCGTTCCGTCGCGATTCAGAAGGAAGAAGTTAATCTTACCCTGGTAGCCAATCGAGACATTGAAATAGTCTCCATCATTGAGAGCAATCGAGAACAGGTCAGTTTTGCCGGGTTCGATTTTTCTCGATACGGACTGATTTGGCGAAAGCTTTTCTTGAGCAAATGCGACTTGAACCGAGAAGAGGGCTAAAGCGATTGAGCAGGCAATAATAGTTTTCATGATCGGGCTTTTACGAAGATTGGACTTTGAATGTTTGAATTAGCTTCCAGCCGGGTGATGCCTCGCGGATGAAAGCAACGCTATTGCGCGGTTGGCTGGATGGCGTTGAACTAAGCGCTGCGCCGGTCATTAATTCCTCACCCCGTTAGGGGTGACATCTTCCATATATATTAAGCGGCCCAACGTTGGAGCCAGGCCGGCCCGCCGGTCGGCTTGAGCGACGGGTTAGGCGCTGCTGTGCTACCCATAGCGCCGCCTCACCTCCGCGACCGAGCCGGTGACAAGTTGCTCGAGCACCGACTTGTCGAGGTCGGCTAGTTGCTTGAAGTACAGGCAGGACTTGGTCATCTTGTGCTTGCCAAGCTTGGCCAACAAGGTCTTCTGTCTGTGGTTTTCGGCGAGAAGATACACGACCAGTTCGCGGCCACGAATGGCGAAGCCCGCCAGAGGAGCCTCCCCTGTACGCCCGCTCTCGTACGTGTACCGGTAGGAGCCATACCCAACGATGCTTGGTCCCCACATCTTTGGTGGTTGCTTGATGATCTTCTTGAGCAGAGCCATCAACTCGCGGCAGTCCGTGCGCTGCTGCTCATTGGCCCTTGAGGCGATGTAGTCCTCGACGCTGGCGTCGCTGGGCTTAGTCTTGTTCTTGGCCATTTGAGATCCTCCGTGATTGCCGGTTCTCGGCATTTAACGGCGGAGTTGGCGCGGCGGCGCAAATCTATTCATCCTTCCGCCTTCATCCTTCATCCTTGCATTCACGCTCCCGCCGCTCCAATCCAACGAGTTAAATGTTTATAGCTCGCGAATCCCAAAAATTCTCTTCCCGCCGGGCGGAGGAGCGGAACTCCAGTTGATAAGTACTGTCCAAGTTCCTTTCCGCTCCTCCGCCCGGCGTAAATGTTGGGTGGTACTCAAGGCTATAAAGATGTCACTCCTAGCGGAGTGAAGACGCTTCGCTGATTCAAGTTGACTATTCAAACTCCAAGTAACGGCGCTTAGTTCAACACCGAATTGTGTGGCGGCTTACTTGGTGGCTGGTGAGTAGACTCTATTCTCCGCCCACCACCAATTCTTAACTCGTTAGGCCGCCCACTGATCTTGAATGCGTTTCAATCCATCGCACCTCTGCTTTGCATCATTGCCCATATACACTACTTTATCCGCCGCCCAATAAGTACATATTGCGAATAAAATACCCGCCAGAAACAATGCGATTCCTATTACGCTCCATGCAGGTATAGCCCAGGCTCCTGGTGACAGGACGGGCAAGTAGCTGTAGGCAAAAACGCCTAACCCTACACCCATTAACGCGCTGTGTATCAAGCCGTAATACTTAACCATTCTTGCTCTCGTCCAAGGCGCCCAACTCAACTTCCGTTGAGGAAAGTCTTGCTCATGGCCCTTTAATAAAATCTCTCCCCCGTACTCCTTGAATGATGTCGGGTCGAATTTTTTAAAATACCTGTGAATGCCCGCTCGCAGTCTCAATTCGTATAAGCCCTCGTAATGACAGAATGCTTTGAGCAGACTTAGGCGAAGCCCTCCGAACCCAATTAAGAAGGCTGAGGCCGCGATGATCGGGGATGAATCAGATTCGGGTCGGGTGGTAGCCAGTGTGACGCCGCCACCGAGGACGAGTGTGACGACCGTCAGGAAGAACTGGGTTGCCTGATGTTCAAGATTCGTGAGATGTTTTTGATGATCGAAACTCATCTCAAGTTCCTTGAGCATGTACTCGTGAAAGGGATGATTCGAACTTGGCTCCGACAGCACACCATGCGTCATACGACCACATCCTTTCTATATAAATTCTCAGCGAACTCTGCGGCCTAACGAATAGGATTCTTTCCGCAGTCTCGCCGCGTGTCAAGCTGGAGTAAGTGACAACTCCGAGAGGCGGCGAGCACTGCGGAAAGAATTCAGTTGGACTAAACCGCGGGCCACTATGGAGA
>Ga0187893_10010493_pt1 | contig 13773 bp, 11 predicted proteins | sample MA1701074metaG_FD_139574 | JGI IMG/M metagenome (GOLD analysis project Ga0187893, IMG submission 139574) | White microbial mat communities from a basaltic lava cave in the Kipuka Kanohina Cave System on the Island of Hawaii, USA - MA170107-4 metaG ...
CCCCTGAGAAACGCTCTGCCTGGAGCCACCGGAGATTATGGTACCATCGGAGATTCGCATCGCTTAACCGGGCGCTTGGCTCGGAACGCAGCAACCCGTTGGATTCTGAAGTAATCCCCCATCAAGGAGTTTTTTGTTGATAGAAATAAGAGCGCAGATCCTGCAATTGGCCGCACTGCGACAGACAAAAGGTATTTCCCTGGACACGATCGCCTCTCAGACCAAGATCTCCCGCTATTACCTCAAGGCCATCGAGGACCTGGATCTGGAAAAGCTGCCCGGAGGCGTCTATCGGGTCAATTTCCTTCTCCAATATGCCGCCGTAATCGATGAAGACATTGCCGAAGATCTTCGCTTAAAGCTGCAACATGCGGCGCGCCAGGCCGATGAGGCCGAATCGAAGACTACGAGCGGCATCGGGCGCGCTGTGAAGGAGAATCTGGCGCGTGGCGCCGCGGTGCTGTTTTTGTTCCAGGCGCCGGACCCGGCGTCCGCCCAACGTGCTGCGCAGCAGACCTCGCAGCGGCAAAGCGACCCCAGGCTCGATGCGCTCCGTAAGTTCTTCCTCAAGCATCAGTGCCCGGCACAGGAGCTGGCCGGCGATTTCCTTCTCGCCGCCGATAATAATGGCCTCGACTGGAGGTTGCTGCCCAGCATTGCATTTGTCGAAACCACCTGCGGCAAATTCATGCGCGGCCAAAACCCGCTTGGCTGGGGATCGGGAAAAACGAAGTTCGCTTCCGCCAAAGCGGCGATTCATTTCGTAGCCGGGCGCCTGGCCCGCAGCCCCATCTATGCCGGTAAGGATCTTCGCTCCAAACTGATCGCCTACAATCCCGCGCGCAAAGATTACGCCAGCCGCGTTTCCGAAGTGATGGCGGAAGTGTCTCCGGGCTTGGTCGCCTCCCGCTGACCAGGCTCGTGTGTTGCTACGCTTGGTACAAACAGCTGTTCTTGATCATTCAGGAAGGCGCTGGGTCGGCGACCCTCTCGCCGATAGTTCCGCACCCTTGATTTTCCCTCGCAACTTCAATCGGGTTTCCGGTCCCGACGCGAACTCCTGCGCCGGCTGCCACAACCTACCCGTTGTTGGTGGCGGTGGCGACATCGTCACTAATGTGATCGTCCTCGGCCAACGCTCGATTTCGTCACCTTCGGCGGACAGGATGCCATTCCCACCAAAGGCTCCCTTCAGAATCCATCGGTTGCGTCCGATGCCACATCCCCAGCCTCCTGCTCGACAATAAAGGCTGGATTTATACCGAACCCAACCCGTACAATCCGCCTGGAAACATGCGCCGCGGCGACGGTCCGGAGATCCAAATCGATTTAACCAGCGACGAACTCCCGCGGCCCGCCTCAAGCCAAACGATCCTAACGGCGAACCGCTCGATAAGCAGTTCAGAGCGACGCGAGCAGATCCCAATCCACGTTGCCGCCGGAGAGAATGACGCCGGCCGTTTGAATCTCTGGAGGCAGCTTGCCAAACAGTACCGCCGCCGCGGACACAGCGCCGCTCGGCTCCACCAAAATCTTCATCCGCATCAGCAGAAACTTCATCGCCGCCGCGATCTCATCTTCGGAAATCAGCACGATGCTTTCCACCAGCCGCTGAACGATCGGAAACGTGATCCTGCCCGGCTTGGGAGGACGAAGCCCGTCGGCGATCGTGTTGGGAGGAGGGATCTCGACGGGCTGCCCCGCCTCCAGCGAAAGCGCCCAATCGTTGGCTTGCGCCGGCTCAGCGCCGAATACGCGCAGGGACGGGTAAAGCGCCTTGGCCGCGGTCGCGCATCCGGCCAGCAACCCGCCGCCGCCCACGCAAACCACCAGCGCGTCGAGTGGTCCGGTCTGCTCCAGCAGTTCCAGCGCGGCCGTGCCCTGCCCTTCGATAATCCACGGATGGTCGAACGGAGGAACCAGCGTCGCCCCGGTTTCCTCTGAAATCCGCCTCCCGATGGCTTCCCGGTCTTCTTTCATCCGGTCATACCGCACGATGCGGCCGCCGTAGCCGAGCGTCGCTTCCACTTTCGATTTCGGGGCGTCCTCCGGCATCACCAGCGTGGCTGTAGTCGAGCGGATGCCGGCCGCAATCGCCACCGCCTGCGCATGATTGCCCGAGGAAAATGCCACCACCCCTTTTCCAATTTCCGAATCCGGTATCGACAATAGAAAGTTCGCCGCTCCGCGCAGCTTGAATGCGCCTCCCCGCTGAAAATTCTCGCATTTGAAAAACGCCTCCAGCCCCGCGGCCCGGTTCAAGCTGCGCGATGTCATCACCGGAGTGCGGTGAGTGTGTTCCGCGATGCGGCCCGCGGCCGCGCGAATGGATTTCAGCGTCACATCCGGCATCGGCTCAATACCCTGCCCTCTTGTCCACGCGGTTCAACAGCTTTTCTCCTCGCAGGAATCGCTGGCAGTTGTCGAGGAAGCATTCCATGGCCTCTTCCACCCACCCCGGCGTGTGGTCGGCGCAGTGCGGCGAGAGCAAAACGTTGTCCAGCCGGTAAAAGGTATGACCTTCCGGCAGCGGCTCTTCGTCAAACACGTCCAAAGCCGCGCCGCGAATCCAGCCCTGCTCCAGCGCGCGAATGAGCGCGGCCTCCACAATCACCGGCCCGCGCCCCACGTTAATCAGCACCGAAGTCGCTTTCATTGCGCGCAGTTCGTTCTCGCCGATCATGCCCCGTGTTTCGGGCGTGTTCGGGATGGCCACCACCACGTAATCGCAACGGGCAAGAAATCCCGCGACGTCTTCCGTGCCGCAAACTTCGTCCACGTGCGGATCATCCCCCGTCTGTCCGGGGTTGCGCCGCATTGCCACGACTTTCATATCCAGCGCCTTGGCCCGGCGCGCCGCTTCCCGCCCGATGCCTCCATAGCCGGCGATGCCGAACGTTTTCCCGGTCAGCTCCTCCATGTCGTACGGCTTCCACAGCCCCGCCTGCTGGTTGCGGATCATGCGCCGGAAATCTTTGGCGAAGTACAGCGCCGCCGCGATTGCGAACTCGCCGAGCGACCGGCCGAACACCCCTTTCGAGTTCGTCATCTCCACTGTGCTTTCGGCCAGCGCCGGAAACAGCACGTTTTCCAGACCCGCCGCCAGCGAATGCACCCACCGCGCATCGCGAGCCCGCGGCCATAGTGCTTCCAGAAGCTGGCCCTGTCCCATACCGCACATTACAGCGTCAGGGGCAGGCGCGCCGGCAAAGGCCTCTTCTGTCTTGCCGGCGACGATATGCGCCGCATCCGGCAGTTGCTCGAGCATCCGCAAATACCCTGCCGAGGGATCATTCAGAATCCAGACCGTCGTTTGAGACATGGAATCATCGAAGTTAACACAGATCGTTATACTGGTTTGGTGCCCAGCTATTGCACTTGTGGAGCGCAGCTTCCTCCGGAAGCGCGCTTCTGCCACAAATGCGGCAAACCTCAATCCGGCGAGGCCGAGTTGGAGGCCTACGAGCCGGCCCCGCCCGAGCCCTTACCTGTTTCTCCGCCGCCCTTGGCTGCCACACTTGCCCCGCTCAAAGAAATCAACTTTCATAATTCACTTGCCGTAAGGATTGCCCTGCTGGCCGCGCTTCTCCGATCTCTGCTTAGTTCGCTGCCGATTCCGCCGCAAGGCCTATGGTTGCTGATTTCACTGCTGGGGGGAGGGTTCCTGGCCGTCTTTCTTTACAATCGCCGGTCCGGCGGCCGGCTAACCGTCGTCGCCGGCGCGCGCATGGGATGGCTCACTGGAATCTTCAGCTTCCTCATTGCCATGGTGCTGCTCACCATTAGCATGCTGCTCATCTCTTCCCAGGGCGGCTTCACCGCTTTCTTCGGCGAGCAGTTGCGCGAACGCATGGGACAAACGCCTGAAATCGACCGCGTTCTGGAAGTTCTGCGGAGTCCAGCCGGGCTGGCAACCGTACTTGCCTTCACGCTCGCCATGCTCTTCGTGTTGTTCACCGTCCTTTCGACGCTGGGCGGTATTTTAGGCGCTAAAACGCTCCGAAGGGATCGCGCTTGATTCTCACCCTCACGATGAACCCGGCGGTCGATCGCAACCTTACCGTCGACCAGCTTGTCTTTGACGATCGGGCCTACATCCTCTCCTCCGAGGAAACCCCCGGCGGTAGAGGAATCAACGCTTCCTGCGTCATTCATTCCTTCGGCGGCAGGACGCTTGCCGTTGCTCCCGTCGGCGGCGAGGCCGGCGTGAAGCTCAAGGCAATGCTCGGATGCTGCGAGTTCCCCACCGAGCTCGTCCCGGTCAAAGCCCCGGCCCGCACCAATCTCAACATCTCCGACCGCAATGGTCTCACCGTCAAGCTCAATGAGAACGGATCCCCGCTCGATCCCGCTGAAGTCGGCAGCATTGAACAGGCGCTGGCGCGCCGCCTCCCGGAGGCTCGCTGGCTGATGTTGTGCGGCAGTTTGCCGCCAGGTGTCCCAGCCGATTTTTACGCCCGTATGATCCACACCGCCACGCAACTGGGAGTAAAAACTCTGCTCGACGCCGACGGCGAAGCTTTCGAGACCGGTATGGAGGCCCATCCGACTGCGGTGGCGCCCAACCAGGCTGAAGCCGAGCGGATGCTCAGCAAGGTATTGCTGACTCGCCAGCAGAGTCTTGATGCCGCGCAACGGCTGCGCTTGATGGGGCCAAAAATCGTTGTTCTCTCGTTGGGAAGCCGCGGAGCCGTGATGGCGGCCGAGGACGGAGTGATCGAAGCCATCCCGCCGCGCATCGAAGTCGTATGTCCCATCGGCGCCGGCGACGCCCTCGCCGCCTCTTTTGTCTGGGCGCTCCGCCGCAACCAGGATTATGGCGAAGCCCTCCGCTGGGGCGTGGCCGCGGGCACCGCCTCGGCGCAATTGCCCGGTCTCAAATTCGCTTCCCTCAAGCAGACCAGAGAGATGCACAAGCGGATCGAATTGCGCGTCAATCCCCGTTGACAGGCCTCCGGTCAAGTGCGCCTGCCGGGGGTTATTCGAATTCCACGGCGCGGGCCAGCTTCACGGCTTTGTTCTCGAGCAACTGGGCCAGCAGCGACTCCTCTACTCCGTCATCGGTCTCCACGATGGCAATGGCTTCGAGCGGCTTGCCTGGCTCGGCCTCCGCTCTGCGGCCCAGCGTGAAGTTGGCTATGTTGACATTGTTGCGGCCGAGAACCGTGCCAACATGACCGATCACACCCGGTACGTCTTCATTCCTCAGGTAGATGAGATGGCCCGCCAGCATCGATTCGCAATAGATGCCATCGACTTGAAGCAAGCGGGGCCGCCCCAGCACGACGCCGCCTTCTACCAGCGTGGTTCCGGCGTCGGTTTCCAACTCCAGCCGGATGGTGTCCATGTGGGCCATGCGGGAGTCGCGGCGCTCGGCCACGTTCCAGCCCCGTTGCGCGGCGATGCCCATGGCGCTGACCAGGTTCGCCTTGTTTTCCGTCGAACGCTTCAGCACTCCGGCCACGCCGGCATTTCGCACCAGGGATGTGTTCAGCTCCGCAATGCGGCCTGAGTAGATCAGACGGACCATATGGGGATTGCCCGTGGCGACATACGCCGCGAAATTACCCAGCCGCTCGGCCAGCTCGACGTAAGGCCCGAGCGTTTTATAAACCTCGGGTGATAGTGCGGGCATGTTGACGGCGTTGATCGCGACGCCATTGCGGAGGTAATCAATCACCTGCTCGACGATGCGAATCCCGACGATCTCCTGCGCCTCTTCCGTGGATCCGCCTATGTGAGGCGTCGCAATGAGCGTCTCCGCCTTCAGCAGCGGATTGCCGGCCTTGGGAGGCTCGGGGTCGAATACGTCCAGACCCGCGCCGGCGGCTTTGCCCGAACCAAGCGCCTCGGCCAGCGCGGCCTCATCGATCAATTCGCCGCGAGCGCAGTTGATGATTCGCACGCCGTCTTTCATTTTCGAGAAGGCCTCGCGCGATAGAATGCGCCGCGTTTCGCCGGTCAGCGCCAGGTGGAGCGAGATGTAGTCGCTTTCCACCAGAAGCCGGTCGAGCGGCACAAGCTCGGTATTGATGTCCGCGGCGGACTGCGAGCTGACATAAGGGTCGGAAGCGATGATGCGCATCTCAAAGGCCCGGGCGCGCTTTACCACTTCCCTCCCGATACTGCCCAGCCCGATCAATCCCAGAGTCTTGCCGCGCAGCTCGTTGCCGAGAAACTTCTTCTTCTCCCATTTGCCGGAATGCGTGGACGCCGAGGCCTGCGGAACGGCGCGGGCCAGAGCGAGCATCAGCGCCATCGCGTGCTCGGCCACCGATACCGCGTTTCCGCCGGGCGTGTTCATCACAACGACGCCGGCGGCGCTGGCGGCCTCCAGGTCGACGTTGTCGACTCCGACGCCGGCGCGTCCGATCACGCGCAAACGGGGCGCCTGGGCAAGCACTTCACGCGTGACTTTTACGGCGCTTCGTATAAAAAACGCTTCGCAACCGGCGAGATGGCTCAGGAAATCTTTCGGATTGGAGACAACAATCTCCCAACCCGGCTGGGCTTCGAGCAACTGAATCCCGGCTGGGGACATCGGTTCGGCGATAACTACCTTCATCCGCGCCCGGCTCCCACCACCCCTTTGGCCAGCGCCGCTTCGGCGTATACCGTCTGCACCGCCGCAATACCGGTTCCGAATTTGACGGGGTAACCATTGGAGTGGAGTATCAGCTCGAGCGCTCCGATTAGCGAGAACAGCTCCGCAAAATCGAAGTAGCCCAGGTGGGCGATCCGGAAAATCTGGCCCTTCATGGATCCCTGGCCGTTGGCGATGATCATTCCGAAATCATTGCGAAACGCCTTCACGATCTGCCCGGAATTCATTCCCGGCGGCGCCTTGACCGCGGTGACCGAAGAGGCGGGTGAGTGCGGCGCGAACAGTTCCAGGCCGAGAGCGCCTACAGCCGCCCGCGTGGCCGTCGCCAGCATCCGCGCATTCTCGATCAGTTGACCCATGCCCAACTCTTTGATGTAGGCGAGCGCGTCGGCCAGCGCGATGATCAGCGACACGGCCGGAGTCCAGGTCGATTCGCCGTTCTGGGCGCTTTTGAGCTCCTTCTTGAGGTCGAAATAATAGTGGGGAAGATCGCACGTTTCGGTGAAGGCCCACGCCTTCGGACTCACTGAAAGGAAGGCCAGTCCGGGTGGAATCATGAAGGCCTTCTGCGAGCCTCCGATAAGAACGTCCAGGCCCCAGCCATCGATATCCAGCGGCATCGTGCCCAGCCCCGTGATGGCGTCGATCACGAAAATAGCGCCGCTTTTGCGGATGATGCGTCCCATCGCCTGCACGTCGTGCGCCGCGCCCGTCGAGGTTTCCGAGGCCTGCACAAAAACCCCGCGTGCATCGGGGTTCGCCTGGAGAGCGTCCCGCACGCGCTCCGGAGCGACGGCGTCGCCGTAAGCAGCTTCCAGAACCACCGTGTTCAGGCCGAAAGCCTTGCTCATACCAACCCAGCGCTCGCCGAACTTGCCGGCCGTGGCTACGATCACCGTGTCCCCGCGCCGGAACAGGTTGGAGATGGCCGCCTCCATGGCGCCCGAGCCGGAAGAAACCAGTGGAAGCACCTCGCTATCCGTGCCGAAGACATTTTTAAGGTCGTTAAGAACCTGGCGATAGAGCTTCTGGAAATCCGCCGTCCGGTGATGTATGTCGGAGGCCATCATCGCGTGCAGGGCGCGAGGAAGCAGCGGCGTCGGCCCCGGGGTAAGGAGTCTTTGTTTCTTAATATACATGGTGTTACAGATGAAGTGGCTTTAGGGTATGTAATTCTTTAGAATAGCAAAACGGATGCCTTTACTCGAACAGTTGCAAAAGGACATGGTTCAGGCGATGAAGGCCAGAGAGGAACTTCGCCTGAGCGCTCTACGCATGTTGAAAGCCGCGATGATGAAGCACAAAGTGGACACGATGAAGGAGCTTGATTCGGCCGAAGAGATCAAAGTCCTGAACCTGCTCATCAAACAACGCAAGGAAGCGGCGGATCAGTTTCGCAAAGGGGGCCGTGAAGAGCAGGCCCTCAAGGAAGAAGCCGAACGGAACATCCTGGAGGCCTACCTGCCCGCGGCCGCCGGCGAAGACGAAATCGAGGCGGCCATTGCCGCCGCGCTGGCCGAAACGGGCGTGACCAGCGTCAAACAGATGGGCGTGGTCATGAAGGCCGCCCAGTCGAAGCTCGCCGGCAAAAGCGTTGACGGCAAGGCGTTGAGCGGCAAAGTCCGCGCGAGGCTATCCTGATGGCAACAAAACATATCGTCTCGATTCACGCACACCCAGACGACGCCGAGATCCTGGCGGCGGGAACGCTGGCTATCCTTACCGGGCGCGGCCACCGCGTCACCATCGTGACGATGACGCCTGGAGACAAGGGATCAACGACGCTGCCGCCGGAGGAGATTGCCGCTATCCGGCGTAACGAAGCAAAACGGGCGGCAGCCATGATCGGAGCCGATTGTCTGTGCGCGGAATTCCGGGATCTGGCCATCTTCAACGACGACTCCAGCCGCAAGCGGATCGTCGAGCTTCTGCGCCGCACTCGCCCTGATATTGTCTTGACGTCGTCACCGGCTGACTACCTGTGCGATCACGAAGCGACCAGCGCGCTGGTGCGGGACGCCTGTTTTGCCGCCCCCGCCCCGAACTACCGGACTGGGAGCGAAAGCCCGTCAAAGCCGCTGGACGCAATTCCTCATCTTTACTACATGGATGCGGTCGGCGGCGTCGACCGCGATGGGAACCCGGTAATGCCGGACTTCGTCGTTGACATCGCCGGAACCTATGCCACGAAGCGGGAAATGATGATGGCGCATGAAAGCCAGCGGTCATGGCTGCGCAGCCAGCATGGCATGGACGACTACATCGACACTTTGGACCGCTGGACGCGGGCTTGCGGGGCGCGTGGCGGCGTCGAGTTCGGCGAGGGATTCCGGCTATATAAGGGACATCCCTACCCGGATTCTCCGCTGCTGGAACAGTTGCTGGAAGGGCTCGTGCAAAAACGGGAACGGTAGCGGTTGGGTAGGGGCATATAAGTGGGAACGGCAGGAGCCGGTGGCCGCCGTACCTGCCAATGTCCGCTTTCCTGTCGCGCACCGGTAGAGGTTTCCGGAAGAGCAACCCGGCAATGCTATGCTGTAATTGGATTCGGAGTTCCCAAATGAACCACATTTTCGCGCTCTTGACGTCTGCCTCTTTGTCGTTGGCAGCTACTACGCCAAAGCAGGTCACTTTCCACAAAGATGTTGCGCCCGTACTGCAAAAGCATTGCCAGGAGTGCCACCGCGCGGGCGAGGCCGCGCCCATGTCCTTCCTTACCTACAAGGACGCACGGCCCTGGGCCAAAGCCATGAAGACCGCGGTGCTGAGCCGCAAGATGCCGCCCTGGTTCGCCGATCCGGCCCACGGCAAGTTCGCCAACGACCGGCGGCTCACCCAGCAGGAAATCGACATTCTGTCGGCCTGGGCAGAGTCGGGCGCAAAGGAAGGCAACACCAAGGACGCACCCGCGCCGCTTCAATTCGCCGACGGCTGGAGCATCGGCAAACCCGACGCCGTCTTTGAAATGCCCACCGAGTTCAAAGTGCCCGCCACCGGAACGGTCGATTACACGTGGATCTCCGTACCCACGAACTTCACCCAGGACAAGTGGGTGGAAAAAGTCGAAGTGCGGCCGGGCAACTCCGCCGTGGTGCATCACATCGTGATGCTTGCGCGCGCGCCGGGCGTGAACTACATGACTAAGGCGCAGCCGGGAATTCCTTTCACTCCGCCTCGCTCGCGCCCGATGAATGCCCCGGATACGGGCCGCGGCATCTATTACCTGCTGGGTGGAGGGCTTGAAATGATCGGCGTCTATGTCCCCGGCGGCGTAGCCTATGAGACGCGTCCCGGCCAGGCGCGACTGATCAAAGCCGGGACCGATCTGTTTTTCCAGATGCACTACACGACCAACGGGAAAGAAACTACCGATCGCAGCAAGATCGGTTTCGTCTTTGCCAAAGAGCCGCCGAAAGAGCGCGTAGTGAACACGTTCATCGCAAACGTGGCGCTTCGCATTCCACCCGAGGATGGAAATGCGAAAGTCGTGGCCCGCGTGCCGGTACATGAAAACGTGACCTTGCAAAGCATGTTTCCGCACATGCATGTGCGCGGCAAGTCCATGGAATATCGCGCAACCTATCCTGATGGATCGAGTGAAGTGCTGCTCAGCGTCCCCAGGTACGATTTCAACTGGCAGCTTACCTACCATCTCGATCAGCCCAAGCTGCTGCCCAAAGGCACAACGCTTGAAGTGATCGCCCACTTCGACAATTCGGCCAATAACCCGGCCAACCCCGACCCCAAGCAGGAAGTCCGCTGGGGCGATCAGACGTGGGAGGAAATGCTGGCGGCGTTTATAGATTTCGCCATCCCCGTGGATATGGATCCGCTCGACATCGCGCGTCCGAAAAAGAACCCCGCTCCGCAGGCTCCGTAAAAGCAGTAAAATGGCAGGGCGATGCACCTCGCCCTGTCTTTCTCACTTTCCGCCGCGCTGGCAATGCCCGCGGCGGCCCAAATCAAATTAGGAATCGTTGGCGCCGACACATCCCATGTCATCGCCTTCACGCGTATCCTCAACGATCCGAAGCATCCCAGCCATGTACCCGGCGCGCGCATCGTCGCGGCGTTCAAAGGCGGCAGCCCGGACGTCGAATCGAGCTATACGCGCGTCGGCAAGTTCACGGAAGAGCTGCGAACGCAGTATGGCATCGAGATTGTACCCGACATCGCCACGCTGACTTCCAAGGTGGATGGCGTGCTGCTTGAAAGCGTGGACGGACGCGCTCACTTGCCCCAGTTCCGCGAGATCGCCAAATCCGGCAAGCCCGTCTTCATCGACAAGCCGCTGGCGTCGACGCTGGAGGATGCCCGGGAAATCGCGCGCATCGGCAAAGAATCCGGCACGCCCTGGTTCAGCACGTCCAGCCTGCGATACAGCGAAATATGCCTGAACTGGAAGTCGGATAAGAATCTCGGCGTCATCACTTGGGGACCCGGTCCCACCGAGGAACATCATTACCTCGATCTTTCCTGGTACGCGATCCATCCCGTCGAGATGCTGTTCACCTTGATGGGACCGGGCTGCGAAGAGGTTACGCGCACGGCGGGCAAGGACGTGGATGTGGTCACCTGCCGCTGGAAGGACGGCCGCGCGGGCACGGTGCGTGCGATCCGCCCCTCGTCGGATTACGGCGCGATCGTTTTCAGGCAGAAAGAAGTTCTGCAAAGTGCGAAGATGAGAAGCGACTACGCGCCGATGCTCAAGGACGTGGTCCGTTTCTTTGAAACGCGCCGGCCTCCCGTTCCCAATGAGGAGACGCTCGAAATCTTCGCCTTCCTCGACGCCGCTCAGCGCAGCAAGGAATCCGGCGGCAAGCCGGTCCGATTGCGTTGATGGCAGGCGCCGCCGGGTGACGGGGATTGCCCGTCACACGACGTAATCCTTGCGGGCTACCGGATCGCGATGGTCGAGCCGTTGCTGAAGATCAGGTTTCCGCCGCCGGCATCCACGGCAACCACGAGGTTCCGCAATGTTCCGGGGGTGGTATCCTGAGGCACTTCAAACGTGACCACGTAGACACCGATCAAGCCCTGCGCGTACTCGCCCGAAATGACCCGGACGCCGGCGTCGTTTACGCCTGCGATCAACGTTGCGTTCACCCGCTGGCCCGCGCCATAGGCATTTGTTTGGGCGGCGCCGGTGGTGCGGCCTAGCCCCGTGACATAGACACGGGCGTTTTCTCCACGCCCGATCGCGCTGTCGGGAGTTACGAAGGTGCCGTCCATGCGCGTTACCACCGCGTAGCGGCGGCCCTGCGCATCGACATTCTCAAAGATGCCGGGCGCGAACGTTTGAATAGGCACGCTGACCGTTGCCGAGGTGCCGCTGACATTGATGGTCACTGAGACCACGCCGGTGTCGGGAAGCTCGAATGGCGCTTGTACCGTCACCGACTCCTGGCCATCGACGTTCGCCACCCAGAAGATGGGCGCCGGAGTGGAGCCGAAAATCACCGATACTCCGGCCAGCGAGCCGGGCCGCGGACCAAAGTCGTTCGGCGGAAGCACGTAGCCGCGCACCGTTGCCGCGATATTGCGGCCGCGGATGGTCACAATGGACCCAGGAGCGATGCCTGGCTGTCCGGTCGCCTCGTTGACGAATCCGGAAGGCGCCACCTCCGGCCCAAGCGGCCTTACGGTGAGCGTCCAGGTGACTACATTGCCGGAGAATTCGGCGGCAATGGTCACCAAGCCGGGAGTGCCTCCGGCAGTGACGCTGGTTCTGACCGTACCCGTGCCGTCGGAGGTAGCGGACGGCGTGGCAATACTCGCCGACCCGCTGCGAATGCTGAATACCACCTGGACTCCGGGCACACCCTGTCCATTGGCGTCCAGCACCTGTGCAACCAGTTGTTCCGGGAAGGCCTGGTTAACAATCACGCTTTGGCCGTCGCCCGACACCCGGCGCATTTGCGTCGCCGTAATGACAACGGTGGCCGTGAAAGTGAGCGTCGCGGCTGTGGTTCCACCCTGCGCCGTGACCCGAATGCGAACCTGGCCCGGCGTGTTGCCCAGACGAACAAGCGTGGAGATACGCGCCGAGCTATCCGCGCGGTTGATGCTGTTGACCAGCGTGGCGCTGCCCGACTCGACAGTCCATGTCACGGCCGCGCCGGGGAGCTCATTTCCGAAGCTGTCCTCGACACGCGCCAGCAGTGCCAAAGGTAACGTCTGTCCCGGGCTGCCGGACTGATTGTCCCCCTGCAACCCGATAATCCGGCCAGGCAAACCAGGAGTAACAATAAGGGTCAGACTGCCGGCGGTACTGCCGCCGACCTGGATACTCATCGTGGATGTGCCCACCCTGCCGCCGAGCACCAGGTCGCAGGTGGCAAAGCCGTTGGTGTCGGTGAGCCCGGATTCTTCCCGGCAACGGGCGGTTGGGCCGAGCAATGGATCCAGGCCGGTGGAAATGATGATCCCTACGTTGGGAATCGGCTGCCCTACGCCAGGACCGCTCGATGCCGCCACGCGCACCTGGATCGCCCCGGTGATGGTGGTTCCCGCCTGACCGGTGATCGTGTCGGTGTTGGTGGGTTGGAGGATCTGCACCGTGGGCAGTGTTGCGGGATTCTGACCGAACTGGTTCGGAATTACGGTGACGAAGAGATTGACCGAGCCGCTGAAAGTACTTGCGTTGACAGTCGATTGCACATACGCCGAAAGCAGGTTCGGCCCCAGCAGAGGTGCGATGTAGGTGTTCGTCGCCTCACCCACAAAGTTGGTGAAATTCTGCGACTCCGTCAGAGTGCCGTTCGGACCATTGGCGGTGGTTACGCTCCAGGTGACCAGCGCGTTGGGGACCGGGTTGCCGGCCGCATCGCGCACAACCACGCGCAGAGGCTCCGGCGTGATGCCTCCCTCGCGGATTACCTGCCCGTTGCCGCCGCGTGCGGCAATCGCTCCGGTGGGACCCGTAGTTCCCGTGCCGACGGTGAGATTAAACGTTACGCTAAGAATCTGGACGCTGCCGACGTTGCAGGTGACCGAGAAGGAACCGAAGTTGGACGGAGCAATGACAACGGTCTGCGAATATCCTTCTCCGTCGGTGGGGCTGGGCTGGCCAATGAGGAACGCGCCAAAAGATGGAGTGGAACACTGGACGGGAACGCCTGCCAAAGGCCTCCCGGAGCCATCAACCGCGCGCATGAGCAGCGGCAGCG
>Ga0187893_10010494_pt1 | contig 13772 bp, 13 predicted proteins | sample MA1701074metaG_FD_139574 | JGI IMG/M metagenome (GOLD analysis project Ga0187893, IMG submission 139574) | White microbial mat communities from a basaltic lava cave in the Kipuka Kanohina Cave System on the Island of Hawaii, USA - MA170107-4 metaG ...
AGGTTCTGGTTCTGCTTGGCGGCGGTCTGCAGGAGGCTGCGGATGCGGGCGAAGTCCTCGGCGCCGTGGTCGCTCTGGAACGTGCCGCTGATCCTCTGCTGGAGCTTGACCATGCGGAGGTCTCGCTCCGAACCGTTGTTCGTGAACGGTATGCGGGTGTCGGTCAGGAACCGGAGGACGTCGTCCTTCTGCTTGGTCATGCGAGTGGCCAGGTTCCAGGCCGGGCGCTGGTGCTCCCGCCAGCCGCCCTGGCCCCGTCGCCGGGGCGGCGCCCCCTCCGGCAGGACGGCGAAGGCCTGGGCCAGAGCCTCGTCGTAGCGGGTCTCCGCAGCGAAGACCCGGCCCGGTCCCGCCTCCATGGGGATGGTCTAGCCGACCGCGCGCGGTCAGTGGTGGATACTCACAATCCGCGCGCACTGGCTGCTCAGAGGGCCTGAATGCTTACGTACAGTGTCTGAAATATGTGTAGCATCGATTGGTTGCCTGCCTGCGCGCGTGACGGTGCGGGTTCGGTTCCTGTCGTCCGGCGTTCGCCGGGCCGGCGCTCCGCGGTGATCGCACTACTTCGGCGGACCTTTCCCCTTCTGGACCGGCGGACTCGCCGCGGGCTGCTCTTGGCAATCCCAGCTTCCTTCTTCATGGGTGTGCTCGAGGGCTTCGGGTTTGGCCTCGTATTCCCTCTCGTGCGTGTGTTGGCCGAGCCGACTGCCCTGAACAATGATGGGTTCCTCGGTCGGGCCTACCAATGGTCTGGTGTCGAGAGCCCGAACACATTCCTGGCAATTATCGGGGCGCTCATCTTCGGCATCCTTCTCCTCAAGTCCATGCTCTCCATTGTATATATTAGATGGCAGTCTGGGTTGATAGCCCGAGGGGAGTCCGACGTCGCAGTACGACTGTTCCGCCACTACCTATTTGCCGATTATTCGTTTCATCTCCGGCGGCACTCTGCCGAGCTGATCCGGAACATTCAGTTGTTGGTCACGACGATGTTCGGACGGATGCTTTTTCCCTTGGTGCAACTGGTCGCGGAGAGCTTCATCATCCTGGCAATCGTCATCACTCTTGTGGTGGTGGATCCCATTGCTGCGTTCGCAGCCATCGGTATTCTCGGGCTCACCGCGATCGCCTATTTGCAGGTATACGGCGGACGCACTCACGACCTCGGCGCCGACGATGTACGGCTCCAAGGTGACAGCCAACGGCAGGTGCAGGAAGGCCTTGGTGGCGTCAAGACCCTCCACGCACTCGGTCGTCTGGAACCTGTGGCCGACCATTTCCAGACCGTCAGGACCGAGCTCGCCCAGGTCCGACAGAAGCAGCTGTTCTCGAATCAACTACCCCGGTACCTCCTTGAGGCAGCGCTAGTCGTCGCTTTGGTTGTCATTGTCGTTGTCGTAATCGGAACCCGCTCGGGCGCCCAGGCCGTTGCCACCCTCGGCCTGCTCGCCGCCGGGTCGTTCCGCCTGATGCCGTCGCTCGGGCGGGTTCTTACGACGAGTAATGGCGCAGCGGCTGCCCGGGTCGCGACCGAGGTCGTCGTGAACGAGCTGAGCGCGCTTCTGCCGGTCGACCCGCTGACCTTGCACCAAGTGGAACCGCTGGAGTTCAAGCGTGACCTCCGCCTCGAGTCAGTGACGTTCATCTACCCGGGAAGCGTCGAGCAGGTGCTTCACGGAATAGACCTCACAGTGGCGCGCGGAGAGTCGGTAGGGCTGGTCGGCGCCTCGGGAGCAGGCAAGACCACCCTCGTCGACTTGGTTCTAGGGCTCCTGCGCCCAACCTCGGGGCGGCTTCTGGTCGATGGTGAACCGATCGAGGGCGCTCGTCTGATGGCCTGGCGGCGCGCAGTTGGGTACGTGCCGCAAGAGGTGTTCCTCTTCGACGACACGATACAGCGCAACATCGCGGTGGGCCTCGACGACGATCTGGTCGATACGGGGAGATTGGATCGGGCTGTTAGCCTGGCTCAACTGTCCGACCTGATTGCCGAGCTGCCCGAGGGCTTGGGCACGCGGCTGGGCGAGCGAGGCGTGCGACTCTCCGGTGGTCAGCGCCAACGCGTAGGGATAGCACGCGCCCTCTACGGTCAGCCGAGGATGCTGATATTGGATGAGGCCACATCTGCGCTCGACGGTCTGACTGAGGCCGCCATCACAGCCACAGTCGAGGCGCTACACGGTGAGCTGACCATGCTAGTGATCGCCCACCGGCTGAGCACGGTGTCTCGTTGTGACCGCATCGTCCTGTTGGCCGCCGGCGCGGTCGAGGGGGCCGGCACCTTCGACGAACTGGCCAAAGGCAGCGAGAGTTTCGCCAACCTCGTGCGAGTGGCGGGGCTGATGCCGGGCGGTGCGTCGCCAAGCGGCGATGCCGAGTAGCGCGGCGATCATGCGCCTCCATCTCGTATACGATGCGATTGAGCAGGAGATTATCAAACATGTCGCCCTCTCTAGGCGAGGGCTGGTCGTAGGCCTCATCGCGCACAGCTCCCGCCACACAAGGAGGAGCGAAGCTATGGGTCACGGGGACGAGGCAGCGGCTCGTGGATGAGCGGTTTGAGGTCGAGCGCGGGCGAGACATCCGGAAATTGAGCGCGGACGAATCGCTTCAAACGGCCGCCTTGGCACTCATGCGCGAGGCCAGCGCTCACAGGTACTCCTACAACTTCAATTGGTTGGGCCTTCCCATAATCCAGCACCCTGACGACATCGTGGCGGTGCAGGAAGTACTCTGGCGCGTGCGGCCCCGTCTGGTTATCGAGACCGGCGTCGCTCGGGGCGGCTCTCTCATGCTCTCGGCGTCGCTGCTCGAGCTAATCGGGGGCGACGGGCTCGTCGTCGGCATCGACATCGACATTCGACCCGATAACCGCAGGGCGATCGAAGAGCACCCGCTCGCTCATCGCATCGTCCTCATCGAAGGCTCCTCAACCGAATCTGACGTCATCGAGCAGGTGCAGCGCCACGCCGAGAGCCGTTCGCCAGTTCTCGTCTTCCTGGATTCGATGCACACGCACGCCCACGTGCTCGCCGAGCTAGAGGCGTACTCCCCGCTGGTTGTTGCAGGCTCCTACGTCGTTGTGTTCTATACCGCGATAGCCGACTTTCCTCCGAGCGCCTTTTCAGACCGTCCATGGGGCCCAGGTGACAACCCGAGGACCGCCGTGCATGCGTTTCTGAAGTCTTCAGACCGCTTTCAAATCGACCACGACCTGGTTGGGAAGTTGCTCCTCACTGTGGCACGAGACGGTTTCCTGCGGTGTATCCGTTGACGCTGGCGCTCTGTTCGCGGTTCGCGACTCGTAGCAGCGGAGCGATCAAGCCATGACTGAGTGTTCCGTTCTCGTCGCGGGGGTCGGCGGTGCCTCCCTTGGCACCGAGATTCTCAAGTGCCTACGCGATGCCGGCGGGTACCGGGTGTTTGGGTGTGACATCTCGGCAATCGCGTTCGGCCACTACCAGGGTGACTGCGAGAAAACATTCGTCGTGGACCGCGCCACCTACGTGGACGAGGTTCTTTGTCACTGTGAAGAACTGGGCATTCGCGCGATCATCCCCGGTGGCGAAGAGCCCCTCCAGCTCCTAAGCGACGCTGCCAGCACCCTCACTGCTCGAAAGGTCTTGCTCATCTCCAACGCGCCTAACGTCGTAGCGCTCTGCACTGACAAGGCACGACTGTTCGACCGTCTCACCGAGTTGGGGATACCTGTGCCTTGGTCGGTGGAGTTCGACTCCTCCGACTCCGTTGCCGACGTGTCCCTCCCGTGCGTAGTGAAACCGGCGACGGGATCCGGGGGGAGCCGGTGCACGTTTCTTGCGTCAACGGCGGGCGAGGTCTCGATGTACGTTGATCACCTGCTGGCGGTGGGATGTCGCCCGGTGGTTCAGGAGTACGTACCTGAGACAGAAGGAGAGTTCACCGTGGGCGTCCTCACGCTGCCAGACGGCAAGCTCGTGTGTTCGGTCGCCATGCGGCGCCTTTTCCACACCCAGCTCTCCGTCTCTGCTCGATCCGAGTTTGGTCTCATATCGAGCGGTTACAGCCAGGGCTTGATCGACGACTTCCCCGTGGTTCGGGCCCAGGCCGAGCGTATTGCCGGCGCCATTGGCAGCATCGGGCCGCTCAACATCCAGGGGAGGCTCTCCAACGGTCGGTTCCTACCCTTCGAAATCAATCCTCGCTTCTCGGCCAGTACCTACCTAAGGGCGTTGGCCGGGTTCAACGAGGTCGACGTATACCTCCAGTGGGTGCTCGATGAGGTCCCGCCCGCACCAGTCGAACTCCGTTACGGGTACTATCTTAGGAGTCTCACCGAAGTACATATCCCGAAGGGCACGGTCACCCGATGATCCGCTGGATCGCCGACAACCTTGGTACTGCGGCCTGGGATCTCGTTGACGAGGAAGCCGGCATGTCTCTCGTCGACGCCCGCGACCTAGTCGACCGATCGGGGAACCGGCCGGAAGCGGTTCGGGCCAAGCTCGACGAGGCCCTGAGCATGCTGCAAGTTGGCCGGCGCGTAGTTATCTGCTGCGACTACGGCATCTCTCGCAGCAACGCCCTCGCCGCTGGTGTCCTCGCCCTGTCCGGCAGTATGCCACTACAGCGAGCGGTGCGTCAGGTCGTGAGCCGTGTCGGCGAGACCGCCATCAAGCTCGACATGCTGGCGGTCGTGCGGGCTGCGATCGGCGAGCCGGCATTGGCAGTCGCGTCGCCGAACCGTGGCCGTCGCATCCTCGTCACCGGGTGCGGTGGCTTCGTCGGTTCTGGCTTGGTGGCGAAGCTGAGGCACCGTCACGAGGTAATTTCGCCGTCGCGGGCTAGCGTGGACTACACATGCGACGCCATTGCGCTCGACTTGATCGCGCGTGAATCCGCCATCGACACGATCGTGCATCTTGCCCACCCACGAGTTCTCACCACTAATGAATCCTTGGGTATAGCCCTTATGATGCTCAAGAATGTGATCGACGTCTGCGTCAGTAACGCCGCTCGCCTGCTGTTCCTCAGCAGCTGGGAAGTATTCTCGGGCTATCGCACACCTGGGCTTCTCGCGGACGAGTCGCTGGCTCCTCATCCGGGAGGTACGTACGGCCTCACCAAGACACTCTGCGAGGCGCTCATGGAGCACTCTCGCGAATCGGTCGGCCTGCGGTATGTTCTGCTCCGCAGCAGCCCCGTATATGGTCCGGCCGGCGACAAGCCCCGGTTCATCAGGAACTTTGCTGGGAAGGCCGCACGCAATTCTCCGATCGTCACCCACCGCTATCAGAACGGTTTTCCAATGCTCGATCTGATGCACGTCGACGACCTACATAGAGCGATTGTCCTCGCCGTTGAGTCGGACGTAGCCGACACCCTTCATCTGGGAACTGGCAGGCTTACTTCGACCGCCGACATAGCCAGGACCATCGTCGCCCTGCTCGATTCGGCGAGTTCCATCACCCACGCCGGGATCGACGCACCCGTGGCGAACATCGCCATGGACGGCTCGCGCGCCAAGGCGACGCTCGGGTGGCTGCCAAGGGTCGACCTCGATGTCGGGCTCTCGCAGGTGGTGACCGGTGCCTGAGCCCCCGTCGATGCTTGACCCGAGGAACCAGACCGACAACGATCTCTCCTTCGCCGAGGGCATGGAGGCGTACTTTGCGGCAAGTCTCGGGACTACCCTAGCGAAGCTGCGCAGCTTCTCGAAGTACGTACCTCGCCAAGCGCTCGCACTGCTTCTTGCCAAGCAGACGCTCTTCCAGCGAGTCCTCGGAGTTCACGGATCCATCATGGAGTGTGGGGTCTTCCTCGGCGCGGGTCTGATGACCTGGGGCCAGTTCAGCGCCATACACGAGCCTTACAACCACACTCGCCGCATCGTTGGGTTCGACTCGTTCGCCGGCTTCTCGAGCCTCGATGAAAAGGACCACGGTGACAATCTCGACTATGCGATCAAGGGTGGGTTAGCTGTTAACGCCCAAGAGGATCTCGACGAATGTATTCGGCTCTACGATCTGAACCGGCCTATCGGCCATATCCCGCGTGTCGAGTTGGTGGTTGGCGACGCCATCCAGACGATCCCCAAGTACGTCGAGGACAACCCACACCTTGTGGTAGCGATGCTCTACCTGGACTTCGACATGTACGAGCCCACGAAAGTAGCAGTCGAGACGCTTCTGCCTCGGATGCCGAAGGGTGCCATCCTCGCTTTTGATGAACTAAACCAGGCGCAATGGCCGGGGGAGACTCTCGCCGTCCTAGAGACCATCGGAATCCGGAACGTGCGTATAGAGCGGTTCCCCTTCACGCCGCAGCTCTCGTTTGCGATACTGTGACGCACTGTCGCGGCCACCGACGGACGGCCTGAACCGCCTCCGGTCGGAACGATGATCCAGGGTAGGATACCGGTCGCGGGTCCGTGGGTAACGAGGCGTGAGATCGCCCTTGTGGCCGACGCCGCCGCGAACAGTTGGTACGAGGGTGCCGGCCGGTATGCTGATCGTTTCGAGCAGGAGTTTTCTAGCTATGTGGGTCGTCAGTTCGCGATCTGCCTCCCATCATGTACGTCGGCACTCCACCTCAGCCTGCTGGCCCTTGGCATCGGCCCAGGCGACGAGGTTATCGTACCTGACGTTACCTGGATCGCGAGTGTAGCCCCTGTTACCTACGTGGGAGCAACACCCGTTTTTGCCGATATCGATCCGTCGACGTGGTGTCTCTCGCCAGCGTCGTTCGCGTCGAACATTACGGCGCGCACGCGGGCAGTGATTCCCGTCGACCTTTACGGTTCCTTGCCCGATATGGACCCCATACTCGATACGGCCTCCCAGCACGGCATTGCCGTGATCGAGGACGCGGCCGAAGCCATCGGCTCGAAATACAAGGGCCGAAGGTCAGGTTCGTTCGGACACACATCCACATTCAGCTTTCACGGATCGAAGACGCTGACCACCGGCGAGGGCGGCATAGTCGTCACCGACGACGAGGCCCTATATCGCCGGATGCTGGTCCTGCGCGATCATGGTCGATCGCCCGGTGACATTTCGTTCTTTAACGGCGAGGTCGCGTTCAAGTATAAGATGAGCGAACTCCAGGCAGCGTTCGGCCTCGCCCAGCTAGAGCGAATCGACGAGCTGGTGCAGCGCAAACGAGACATCTTTGCTTGGTACCGGGCTCGTCTCCAGGACCATGGCGGTCTCACTCTGAACCCCGCCCCCGTCGATACGGAACTCGTTCATTGGATGGTCACGGCGCTGGTGAATGGTTCGCGAGGCGCGAGCAAGGAGGTGCTAGGCAAGGAGTTCGCAGCGCGTGGGATCGACACACGGCCGTTCTTTCATCCGCTCAGTTCGCTCCCGGCTTACCGGGATCTACCCGGCGCTAGCAGGGCGCGGTCGACGAACGAGGTCAGCTACCGCTTGAGTCCGACCGGGATAAATCTTCCATCTGCTCTGAGGTTGACCGAAGCCGACGTTGAGGTTGTTGTCCGGGCGCTCGTTTCCATCCTCCGAACGGATGGGGGCTGAGCCGACTCACCATGTTCGCCACGGGGCCTTGCCGGTGGCCCAGAGGCTTTGGAGCAACCGGAGGTCTCTGAGAGTGTCGAGACATTGCCAAAAGCCCTCATGACGGAATGCGGCCAGTTGCCCATCGGACGCCAGGTTCTCAAGAGCGTGCGCCTCCAAGCTGGTCTCATCATCGACAAGATAATCGAACACTCCCGGCTCCAAAACCAAGAACCCGCCGTTGATCCATCCCTCACCAATTTGAGGCTTCTCGGTGAACTCCCGCACCAGGTCGCCATCGAATAGAAGTCCTCCGAATCGTGCGGGCGGGCGAACGGCCATCACCGTCCCCAGGCGGCCATGGGAGCGATGGAACCTGAGCAGATCACCTAAATCGACGTCGCTTACGCCATCGCCGTATGTCAGCATAAACGATTCGCTACGCAGCTCAGCTTCCAGCCGCTTGAGTCGGCCTCCCGTATTCGTCGGAAGCCCGGTGTCGACCAAATGAACTACCCAATCTTCGATCCATGTGTCCTTGACCGCAACGCCGCCACTACGCAGGTCTACACTAAGGCTCACGTTCGCGTGGCAGTAGTCCAGAAAGTACCGTTTGATCTGGTCACCCTTGTAGCCGAGCGCGACGAAGAACTCGTGAAAGCCGTAATGGGAGTAGTGTTTCATGATATGCCACAGGATCGGACGATCACCGATTTCCGTCATCGGTTTCGGTCTCAACTGCGTCTCTTCGGCTAGCCTGCTGCCGAGTCCACCAGCTAGGATGACCACCTTCATCGATTCTGATGACCTCCTCTCGCCTCATTGGCGGAGATTGCAGCCTATCGGCCGTGGCTGCGTTCCGCGGACTGGACCGGCTACGGAACACTGGGCCGTCGGCGGGCAGGGGACGAATGCGAGGGTTGACCAAGCTAGACTGGCAACTGTCTTGCGGGTTGTTCGAATCGGGGGGAATCTTGGCCAATTGTGTCTGCCGGTGTATGGCGCGACGTAGAGAGTACCGAGAGAGGTGGAAATGCCGGTGGCGGTCCGCTTCGCGTGCGGCGTGTGCCGTTCGTTCGTGTCGGGCTGGGCGACTGTCGACGGAGAGTCGGTCGGGGCATGCCCACCCGAGGCCTTCCGCGTGAATTCAGATTTCTGGTCCGGCCGCCGAGTGCTGATCACTGGGCACACGGGCTTCAAGGGTGCATGGCTGGCGCTGTGGCTGGAGCATGCCGGCGCGGCCGTCATAGGCCTGGCCTTGGAGCCGGAGGATCCGAACGCCGCGTTCGGCGCTTTCGGCGAGTGGAAATCGCTCCGTTCGCACATCGTTGATCTACGCGACGCCGAAGCCGTTGCGCGTGTGATCGCAGCTACCGACCCTCAGACCATCCTCCACCTCGGTGCACAGGCCCTTGTGCGGAGGGGATATGCCGATCCGGTCGGCACCTACGCGGTGAACGTACTGGGGACCGCTAACGTGCTGGCTGGAGCGGCGACGGCTCCGTCCCTGGAGGCGATCGTAGTCGTCACCAGTGACAAGGTCTATGCGAACCCCGGCAACGGTCGAGCTTTCACCGAGGACGACCGCCTCGGAGGGAGCGATCCGTACAGCAACTCAAAGTCATGCGCGGAGCTCGTCGCCGCAGCGTGGCGACAGAGCTTCTTCTTGTCGGGTTCACCAGCCTTGGCGACTGCACGTGCGGGGAACGTCATTGGCGGAGGCGATCGAGGCGATGGCCGGCTCGTGCCGGACATACGGAGGTCACTCACCGGAGGTGCCCCGCTCCGCCTCCGCTATCCTCAAGCGACTCGCCCCTGGCAATTCGTCCTGGAGCCGCTCTGGGGATACCTTCTGCTGGCTGAGCGTCTCGCGGCTGCGCCGCACGCGGCGCCTCACGCCGTGAATTTCGGGCCCGACGCGGCCGAGGCGATCCCGGTGGTCCAAGTTGTCGGCCGCGTCTTCGGCCTCTGGGGCGACGGCGAGTGGACAGACGAAGACAAGGAGCAACCACACGAGGCCGATTCGCTCTGTCTGGACGCAAGCTTGGCCCACACGGCTCTCGGCTGGAGGCCCGTGCTCGACTTGGACACTGCGCTGGCCTGGACTGTCGAGTGGTGGAGAGCGGAAGCCGCTGGGGCAGATTGCCGAAAGGTGGCGCTCGGCCAGATCGAGGCGTACCGCGCTAGGGCGGCCTCGTGACAGCGGCGTTTCCCTGCCGGATCTGCGCGAGACCGGTCGGCACAACATTCGTCGACCTCGGCGAGATGCCACTTGCCAACGCATACTTGGACACCGCCGACCTGGATGGAGTCGAACTCTGGTATCCACTTCACCCTCGGGTATGCGACAACTGCCTGCTCGTCCAGGTCGAGTCTGTGGTCTCGCCCGAGGCGCTCTTCTCCGACTACGCCTACTTCTCGTCGTACTCCGAGAGCTGGGTCGACCACGCCCGCCGCTTCACCCAGGCAGCAGCCTTGGAGTTCGCCCTAGGGCCGACGAGCCTCGTCATCGAGGTGGCCAGCAACGATGGGTACCTTCTCCGTCATTTCGTCGAAGCCGGGGTGCCGGTTCTTGGTATCGAGCCGGCGGCCAACATCGCGGAGATAGCACGCGCCGCAGGGGTGCCGACTGAGACCAGGTTTTTCGGGCGGGACGCCGCCACGGACCTCGTCGAGCGAGGAATGCAGGCCGACCTTCTGGTCGCCAACAACGTCCTCGCCCACGTGCCCGACCTCGACGACTTCGTCGCCGGCATGGCGGGAGTACTGAAGCCCGGAGGTGTCGTATCGATCGAGGTGCCACACCTGCTTCACCTGATGGCCGAAGTGCAGTTCGACACTATCTACCACGAGCACCTCTCGTACTTCTCGCTCCTCACTGGTGAGCGCGCCCTGCGGCGTCATGGCTTGGCGGTGTTCGATGTCGAGCAGCTCCCCACTCATGGAGGGAGCCTGCGGATCTGGGCCGACCGAAGGGCTGGGCGGCCTAAATCCAGCCGCCTTCACGCTCTCCGTGCCCTCGAGCGCGAGGCGGGTCTCAACCACCTGAACACTTATAGCGGCTTCGGTGAACGGGTCGAGCGCTGCGTGGCGGGTGCCAATGGGTTTTTTGCTGAGTGCCGTGCCTCGGGACGGGCGGTGGTCGCCTACGGGGCCGCTGCGAAAGGCAACACCCTGTTGAACGCCTGCCGAGCCACGCGCCGTGACATCCAATACGTGGTCGATCGCAGTCTCAAAAAGCAGGGCCGTTTCTTGCCCGGAACTCGGCTGCCGATCTACCCACCGGACAGGATATTCGAGACCCAGCCCGACTACGTCGTTATCCTGCCATGGAATCTTCGTCAGGAGATCAGCAGCCAAATGGCAGGGATCGGAGAGTGGGGCGGACGGTTCGTCACGCTCGTTCCCGACGTTCGCGTGATGTGAACTTCCGACCCACTGACATCGACGGGTGCGTCATCGTCGAGCCCGAGCGGATCGAGGACGAGAGGGGCTTCTTTGCCCGGACCTATTCGACCGACGAATTCCAGGCCAGAGGTCTAGAGTTCACTATTGTACAATCCAGCGTCTCGTACAACGAGCGCGCAGGTACGCTGCGTGGTATGCACTATCAGGAGACACCGCATGCGGAAACCAAGTTGGTCCACTGCACTCGAGGGCGGATCGTGGATGTCGTCGTGGATATCCGTCGACAATCGGCCAGCTACCTCCGGAGTGTCCTCGTTGAGCTGAGCCCCGAGAACGGGCGAGGCATCTACATAGCTGAAGGGCTCGCCCACGGGTTCCTAAGCCTTGAGGCGCGGACCAACGTGACGTACCACATCTCGGCCCCGTTCGTCGCGCATGCCGCGCGCGGCTTGAGGTGGGACGACCCCTCGCTCGCAATCCCGTGGCCCGACGTGGGCAGGCTCACCATGTCGGATCGTGACGTGTCCTGGCCGATATGGGTTCAGTGAAATGACGGAGTGGTGACGCCCACCGTGAGCATCGGCCTGCCCGTTCGCAATGGCGCAGCCTTCATGGACCGGGCACTCAGGTCACTTCTCGCCCAGACGCTCTCCGACTTCGAGCTGATCATCTCAGATAACGCGTCGACCGATGCGACGCCAGCCATCATCGCGCACTACGCAAGCCAAGACACGCGGATCCGAGTGGTCCGCCAAGACGAGAACTTGGGTGCGATCGGAAACTTCCTGTTCGTCTTGAGCGAGGCCCGTGGTGAGTACTTTCTGTGGGCCGCTGCCGACGACGAGTGGAAACCCACGTTCCTCGATCGCTTGGTGACCGAGCTAAGACGCCACCTTGACGCGGCCACGGCCATGTGTGCCGTGCTGCGTCGGCAGCCCGACGGAACGACGGACGTGGTGCGGTGGGAAGGTGAAGCCGACCCTGGCAGAATGAGTTGCGGGGAACTCGCAGGGCACGTTGCGGCCGGGAGGCCTTACCACCTCTACATTTGCGGACTGCACCGGACGCCTCAGCTGCAACAGGCTGCCCGCTACCTTCCGCGCGTACAGGGTCCCGACCGCGTGCTCATGTGCCAGGCGGCGCTGGCGTGGCCATGGCGCTATGTGGACGAGGTGCTGCTGGTGCGGCAACTCTCAGCCACCCGTCACCCGGACAGATACCCGGACGAGTCGCTCGCCTACCTTCGGACTACCTGGTGGTCTGGCTTTCCGACGGTCTTGGCGGCGGCGCGGATGCTCCTGTGCTCGAAAGTCATCCCGACGCGGCGGAAGGTTGTGATTCCGAGACTGCTGTTCCTCTTCCTTAAGCGAGCCCTCGGGCGGGCCGTGGTCCCCCTGCGTACGCTGATTCGCTCCCTGGTCAAGACCGGTGGCCGGTAACCGGTAGGGCGCGTCACGTCCGACCTCCAGCGCGCCGGCGGGACCTACTCGTCCGCGAGAAGTTGCGGGGCGAGTCCAAGGAGGCGGCCGTTGCCCTGCACGGGCGGGCGGCTGCCGGACGGTGGCCGCCGACCTGCCGGGTCAAGGATGTCGTCATCGACGACGGGAACCATGCGGTCTCTTAACCGCGATCGTTCGTAAGGCCCCCTGTAGCGCCCCTGTAGGCAGCCGGATTGCCGCGGAAAGCCCTCCTGATCTCCTGACAAAACCGCCCGCGTGCTTGCTCCCTCCGAAGAGGCTTTCGACGCCCCGCTCATCCCGCCGCCTCTCAGCGACGGACCGGGGCCTGCTACCGGGCTCTCCGGCGATTACCCGGACGGGACTCCCGCCCGCTGGTCTGGTCCAGCTTTCAGGACGCACCACGGCCGCCGACCCTACGGCAGCGGCTCAGCACGCGTACGGGCGCGCCACCACCAGGACGCAGCGGATGAGGAAGCCGTTGTCGATCAGCCAGCGGACGTTGAGCCGCGCCGGCGCGCCGGGGACGAGCGCGCCGTCGAGCATGAACTGGAGGCCTCGGCCGGGCTGGCCGAAGGCGGGGGCGATGGGGCCGCCGTCGACCTGGAAGTCCCGCGCCACCTTGTAGAGGTTGTAGTTGCAGCCCGCCGGCGTGGACGCGTTGTCGAGGCTCTGGGGCGGCAGCGCCCGCTGGGCGTACTGCGAGCCCACGGGCGCGAGGAAGGCGCCGAACTCGCTGCCGAACCGGTCCACCCGGAAGCCCGACCGCAACGTCATGGCGGCGTGGATGGGCTGGCCGTTGGGGTCGAGGAGGAAGCCGTTGAACGGCGGGAAGCGCCACCCGCCGGCGCCGTCGAACAGCGTCGGGTCCCACCAGATGGCGATGAACTGCTCGGGGGTGAGCCCCGCCAGGCGGTCGTAGGTGCGCAGCTCGAGGCCGACCGAGCCCTGGGTCGGCAGGTCACGCGGCCCCAGGCGCGGGTCCCCGTTGAAGTCCTCGGTGGAGCACTCGGCCGGCGGCGTGACCGCGGCGAACGCCGACCCCACATCGCCGACCACCAGCGCCACAGCGCACACCGCCGCGGCGACGAACCGCTTCACGCCCATGTCCCGCCTCCTCCGTTCGGCTGCGATGATTGTAGCCGTGCGGATCGCCGTCGCGGCAGACCATGCCGGCTACCGGCTCAAGGGGGCCGTGGCCTCCCGCCTCGCGAGGCTGGGGCACGACGTGGTCGACCTCGGGACGCACTCCGAGGCGCCCGTCGACTACCCGCCCCTCTGCGCCGCCGCCGGCCGGGCCGTCGCCGGCGGCCGGGTCGACGCCGGCATCGTGGTCGGCGGCAGCGGCCAAGGCGAGGCCATCGCCGCCAACAAGGTCCACGGGGTGCGGGCCGCGCTGTGCCTTGACGAG